>Ga0074195_1000139_pt1 | contig 172816 bp, 165 predicted proteins | sample EPASupsiteHSE623_FD_64525 | JGI IMG/M metagenome (GOLD analysis project Ga0074195, IMG submission 64525) | Bioremediated contaminated groundwater from EPA Superfund site, New Mexico - Sample HSE6-23 | ecosystem: Environmental > Aquatic > Deep subsurface > Groundwater > Contaminated ... | reverse complement strand
CAGAGAGGCAAGGTTATCGGAGGTGGGCAGAGAGCTCTATCCGAAGCGGAAGACATCGATCGAAAGGGTGTTCGGTATCGCCAAGATGAATCACTGTCTAGGCTTTACATTCTTGAGAGGGCTTAAAAAGAATGAGGATCGAAGCCTCATGATTTTCAGCATGTACAATTTGAAGAAATTAGCCACACTCATGTGGTAAATCTCTTTCGTCACTTCATGATATTGAGCAAAAAGAGCTCATTTTTTATTTTTTATCCACAAAACAACAAAAAAGAGTCATTCCAAACGGATAACCTGTCTGGAAAAGACCCTTTTGTCTACAGACTGTGAGGATTTCATCGAAAGATGGAATCCTTTTTCTTTAGGATCTACTTGACATCATTGGGTCAACTGGTTTTGTGTATAAACAGAAATGAAGATCCCTTTTTTAATTCGAGGGTAAGTGTTTTTCTATACCTTCGCTATCGTGATACTATCCTTCATATCAGAAAAAAAACCAAGAAACAACTCCTGGTCTTCATCGATGAAAAAGCCAGTTAACTTAACTGGCTAAATGTAGAAGAAATGATTTTTAGCAATTTTTTGAATGTCTTTCTCTTCAAAATCGACTTCAAAATATTGATTCATGGTGGAAATTGAACGCGAGATATCGATTAATTTCTTATGCTGATCAAATGTGATAGACACCACTTGATAACTGGCTGTGTCGACAGCAGAATTTAAAATTTTGGCGTCTTCACGAGGAAGATTAACAACAGACATCAAACGGCGCCCCGATGAAATGAGTTTGCCATAGGTGAAGAACAGTGCTTCATACAAGGGTTTTTCATCAAAGTTCATCTGTTCAATACCTTTAAATGATTCTTGAGGAAGATAAATATCCATGATCGCTAAGGGAATATCGTTTCCGTAGTAGATACGCTTGAGTTGGACGTAAGGAATCGTTGGATCAATTGAAGGATCAAGCGCTAAATTCACTGGTAATTCAGTGACTCTTTTCTTAATGGTTTTAATCGTTGGTGTCAACCCAAAATTTTTAATCACATCGTATAACTTGGTCATCTTAAAATAAAAATCAGAAGAAAGGTTCACAAAGTTCGCGTAATAGATGCCATGTTCTTGATGCAGTAAATTTTCAACGACTAATCGGTGATATGCTTGTTTGACATCGGCGACTGCAACATCTAAATATATTGCCAGATCATCGATTGAAGGCATTTCATTCATATAATTGATCTGTTGGTCAAACAACAGATTCTTAATCGATTGAGCGATCTGAAGTTGAATCGAGGTTGCTTGTCGTTTATCAATTTTGATTTTATTTAGAATGGTCTTCATCCCACGATCACCTCAAATTGTGTGTATTGCCCTAAAAAGAGTGTTTCGAGATATGCAATGACTACATCCTGATCACCGAAAATAGTGGTTCTCACACGATGTGCAGCAGCGTGTTTGAATGTGTTCAATAACTGTGCTTCGGAAGATGTCATGTTGACAGGACTAAATCCATTTTTGACACGCTTCATATGGTATGGATACTTCACTGTTAGAAGTTGTGGTAAATTGGATTGCTCAAGATCACTGATTGCTAATTTAGGAAACAATTTTTCAGGTAGATACAAGGTTTGATAAAGAACTTCAGCTTGATCGACTAAAACAACATATTTTGCAACATAATAACGTTCACCTTCTCTAAGGTTAAGAAGCAACGAAATCGATTCTAAATCTTTTGAGATATCAAATAAAACGACACGCTTTTCTTTGGATGTGTAGGTGTAAGCACCGAAATCACCTATTTTATCAAATCCCTTGAGAGGAAATTTAAACATCTTTCGTGTTGAAACATAAGTTCCACTTCCTTGAACACGGGTCACTAACCCTTGTTTGACGAGCAATTTGTAGGCATTTTTTACAACGATGTCACTCATGTTGAACACTTCACATAATTCGCTTTCGGTAGGTAGTCGATCATTATCAGCAAGCACACCCTCGCGAATGGCATCCTCAATTGAATCACGAATTTGGAGGTAAAGAGCTTTTTTTATGGTTTTATCTATCTTGATATAATTCATGTCACATCTCCATCTTTGGTCTATTGACTATCACCATTTTATAGTATTTTATGATAGATAACAAACGATTTTATTCTATTACCCTACGAATTAAGAAATTTGTAAGAAATAAAACGTTTTATCATCAATTTATCACAAAATATGATGTTTTTCTTGACAAAGTTTGATGCTCAAAGACGAAGATCAATGGCTATCTTGTAACCCTCTTTTTTTGCTTGTTTCATTAATCCAAAATGTGGTTATACCGATTCATATAAACTTTATCATTCTTCCATATAAGGATATATATATCCTTTTTAGAGGATCCTTTCGAAACGCTTTCACATGCAATCGTCTTCTTCAAGGATGTATTTTTTTGAAAATGTAATATAATAGATTTAAGCGGTTTTTTTGAAAAGAGGAAAGAACAATGGATTTATTTAAAAAGTGTTATCAATACGATACAGCCAAAAAGGCTCGCGAAGGTGGATATTATCCTTACTTTCATGAATTGACATCGAAACAGGATACAATCGTTCATATGGAAGGCAAAGAAATGATCATGATTGGATCCAATAATTACTTAGGATTGACATCTCATCCTGAAGTGATCCAAGCGGCCATTGATGCAACACTCAAATATGGTACAGGTGTATCGGGTTCCCGGTTTTTAAATGGAACTCTGAATTTACATAAAGAATTAGAAGCTGAGCTTGCGGCCTTTTTAAACAAAGAAGACTGCACGATTTTTTCGACAGGGTTCCAATCAAACCTCGGTATCATTTCAGCGATTGCAGGTCGTAACGATATTATATTCTCAGATAAAGAAAATCACGCAAGCATCTACGATGGCACGCGATTAAGTTATGCTGAAGTGATTCGTTATGAGCATGCGGATATGAAAGACCTCGAAGAAAAGCTAGCTAAAGCACCCGACAATAAGGGTAAATTGATCATTACCGACGGTGTTTTCTCGATGAGTGGTGATATTGCAAATCTACCTGAAATTACACGACTTGCACAAAAATATGGTGCACGTGTCATGGTCGATGACGCACATGGATTAGGTGTCATGGGTAAACATGGTCGTGGAACAGCTGAACATTTTGGTTTGGAAAAAGAAGTGGATATCATCATGGGAACTTTCTCGAAATCACTCGCATCCCTCGGTGGATATGTTGCTGCTGAACGCGATGTCGTCGATTACATCCGTCATAACTCACGTCCCTACATTTTCTCTGCTGCCATTCCACCCGCAAATACAGCTGCTGCCCTTCAGGCATTGCGTATTTTAAAGCGTGAACCCGAACGCGTTCAAGCTTTAAACGATATCGCAGAATATATGCGTCAAGGTTTAAAAGCAAAAGGTTTAAAGATTAAAGATTCTAAAACACCCATTATTCCCATCTACACCTTCATGCCACTACGCACGATGATCGCATGCAACCAACTCTTTGAACACGGTGTGTATGTGAATCCTGTTTTACCTCCCGCAACCCCCATCGGTGAATGCTTGATTCGTACAAGTTACACCGCAACCCATACAAAGGCACTCATGGACCAAGCGATCGAAAAAATTGTTGAGGTCCTCAAAGGACTAGAGCATTTCGAGGAGTAATATGAACGTTATCATTGTAACCGGAGCATCTTCGGGTATCGGATTAGCCATCGCCAATTATTTAGCGGATAAAGGTCATCATGTTTACGGGATCAGCCGCACAAAGATTCACGAAAAGCTTGTCAAAGGTATCCAAGCGGATGTGACCGATTATGAACAACTTAAAAATACCTATCAAGATATCTTTGATATCGAAGGACGCATCGATGTTGTCATCAACAATGCGGGATACGGGATATCTGGATCGATCGAATCAACATCGTTAGACGATGCGAAAAATCTCATGGACGTGAACTTCATGGGTGTTTTTCATTCAACGAAAGCTGCACTTCCTTATTTGCGTCAATCGGGTGGAGGAAAAATCATCAACATGAGCTCTGTAGCAAGCCGTTTAGCCATCCCCTTTCAAGCATTTTATTCAAGTTCAAAAGCAGCCATCAATGCTTTTACGGAAGCTCTTCACAATGAAGTATCCCCTTATCACATCCAAGCATGTGCTGTGATGCCGGGAGATATTAAGACAGGGTTTACCAAGAATAGAAAAAAGAATCTACAAGAAGTTGCGATCTATGAAAAGCGTGTTGAAAAATCGGTTGGTGTCATGGAAGATGATGAACGCAACGGGATGGATCCAGAAGTTGCGGCTAAAGCTATCCACCGTCTGGTTCAAAAGAAACATATGCCCCTCTATACCACGATTGGTGGAAAATATCGTCTGTTCGTCGTGCTCCATAAACTTTTACCCGCTCGTTTTGCAAATTTTGTTGTAGGCGCCATTTATGGCTTTAAAAAGGACTAATTCATGGGACATGAACGTGTGATGCTAAAAGCCATCATGGCTGGTGTTTTTATTGGTCTCGCAGGGCTTATCTATTTAAGTGTTGCGGATAAGGTGTTGGGAGCTATTCTCTTCAGTTTTGGTTTGCTCATGGTAGTTGCTAAAGGTTATTATCTTTATACAGGTAAAGTGGGGTATTTATTGCCCTACTCCAAAGGTTATCTTGCGATTCTGTTAAAAACAATTCTCGGCAACATCATCGGAATCGGTGCTGTAGGTATCCTCTTTCGCTTTTCAGGTCAAGACCAATTGATCACACAGGCGATCGATCTGGTTTCACATAAACTTTCCAACGCTTGGTATGAAACACTCATTCTTTCAATCTTCTGTGGCATGATGATGTATGTCGGTGTTCAAGGATATCGCGCTATGAAACTGGATGGCATGAAGATTCTCATCGTCATCTTAGCGGTAACCATCTTCATTTTGGCTAAATTTGAACACAGCATTGCCAACTTGCTGTATCTTTTCCTGGGATGGGCATGGTCCATCCAAGCCATCTTCTACGTTGTTTTGTGGATCATTGGAAATGCCATAGGCGCAGTCATCCTCAATCTTGCTGAGCAAAAAATGGTTTAGATAGCACCGATAAGGTGCTTTTTTCTTAAGAATTTCTTAAATTGCATGCATTTTCTAGCCTTTATGATTATAATAATCATGAGTTAACATGAGGGTATGTGAATGAAAAATCCCTATTTTGAAAAAGCTTCGCAAGCATTAAAAGAAACATATCATCTTGACATGATTCATGACGTTCTCCTTGGAAAGAGTAACCGCATTATTTGTTATGCGGAAACCATAGATCCTCAGAACGTTTTTTTAAACGTCATTTCTAATCGATTCATCGCGATTGGTCTTGAAGATAAACCCTCTATTCGATTGGATGAATTATTAAGTTATTATGACCCCAACAATAAATATGCTGAAGTAGCAGGTATCAAAAAGCACAAAGATTATGTGTATCATAATCTCTATGAATTCACCAAAGAATCTTCAACAACATTCCCCATTCTCACGCCATCAGGACGTTATTGGATTACGATGGATATGATGCCTGTTGAGCATGCACAACACCTGGTTGCCTATTTCATCTATGAAGTCACAGAAGGTATGAATGCAGAAGAAATTAACTATGAAAAATCACACCGCGATGCATTGACGGGACTCTTCAATAAATACACCTTAGATTTTCACTATGGAGAACGCTACATGCTTCCCGATTTCCACGTGATGTATTTAGATCTTGATGACTTTAAACCGATTAACGACACCCACGGTCACGCTCTGGGAAATGAGTACTTAATGGCTTTCGCTAAAGTACTTATAAGCCATCAAAAAGGTTACAATCAATTTTATCGTTTGGGGGGCGATGAGTTTGTTGGACTATTTTGGGATTCGGATGACCAGGTTAAATCGATTGCTCAAAAGATTATTGAAGAGACACGTCAACTCAGATTTTATCCCGATGAACGCGGTATAACCGTCTCCATCGGTGTGATGAAAGCTACCAAACGACATGATGTCATCCGCAAAGCGGATAAAATTCTCTATGAAGTGAAAAGTAAAGGAAAGAATCAATTTGAATATGTTGTTGAGATGTGAGCCCAAACATAGGCTCACATTTGTTTTATATCGTGTATAATAATCATAAAGGATTTATCCAGGGGGATTTATGAAAAAGTTGATCGTTTTAATCGTTATCGTTTTATGTCTACCACTTTTGAGTGTTCAAGCAACACCACCTTGTGCAGATCCCGGATTTAGCATTGAAATCTTTGGATCAGCGGGGTGTGATGAAGCATCGGTATCTTATCATCTTGACCTTTTGGTGAAGAAAGTCGATGTTCCAACATCGGTGAATGCACAACAATCAACCCTGTATCAAGAATTATATGGTGATATACCAAGCCCAGATTATTTGAATGATATCGATAGTGAATGGACAAGTTACCTCGCTTTTGTTGAAGGGGCATCCTATGAATCATGGAGTCCATGTTATCATGCATTTGCACACCAAGATGATGAATATCGTCATTACAGCGCGATCATTTTAGTCTATTTCAATGATGAAGGACACACCCTATTTATATCCGAACCACTCATCATGGATCAAACAGAAGATGATGGTGGATGTCGCTACGGTAGCATCCAGTTCAATGTCGATCAATTGACCATTGAAAATCAATATCATCACGCCATTCATCCCATCGCTGCACTCTTGAGACCTCTCGTCTGGTTACTCACACCGCTGATGCGTGTTGCTGATTTTCTTCACATACCCTACTCCATCGGGACACTCCTTCTCGCTCTCATCTTTATCGTCAATGTCTTCATCGTTCTCACGATCCTTGGAGTTGTCCTCATTGTTAACCAAAAATTACGAAAAAAGAAGCAATAATCAACCCTAGTGAACAAAGACACGTATCCAGTCGTGTCTTTTTTGTTTTTTTGCCTCTTTTTTACACAAAAATGTTGACATCACCTTCGGTTCGTTATATAATAAACACGCTGCGTAAAAAGCGCAATAATCGAGTAACGCGATGGCTTAATAAAGCCGTGAAGATTTTGTAAATCAATAAAAGAAACACATGGATATGTGTCAAAAGAAAGGAGATCTACAAATGCCAACAATTTCGCAACTTGTTAAAAACGGAAGAACGGACAAAAAGTACAAATCAAAGTCACCTGCACTCGGCTACGGCTTCAACAGTAAGAAGAAGCTAGAATCCGAATACAGTTCACCACAAAAGCGTGGGGTTTGCACCCGTGTTACAACCATGACACCAAAGAAACCAAACTCTGCTCTACGTAAATATGCCCGTGTACGTTTAAGCAACCAGACCGAAGTGACCGCCTACATCCCAGGTGTTGGACATTCACTCCAAGAACACAGCGTCGTGCTGATTCGTGGTGGACGTGTCAAGGACCTTCCAGGGGTACGCTATCATATCGTACGTGGTACATTGGATGCTTCCGGTGTTGCTAACCGCAAACAAGGTCGTTCCAAGTATGGCGCTAAACGTCCAAAGGCTGCACCCGCAGGAAAACCCGGCGTTAAAGGTGCAACTCCTGCAAAACCAGCAGGTAAGAAGTAAGAAAACAAACCCCTAAAAAAATTCATTTATCACTAGAAAGGAAGAAGGTGAACTCATGCCACGTAAAGGACATGTCGTAAAACGCGATGTTTTACCCGACCCAATTTACCAATCAAAGCTTGTGACCCGCGTCGTCAATACCATTATGGAAGACGGTAAGAAAGGTACAGCTCAAGGCATTCTTTATGGAGCGTTCAACCGGATCAAAGAAGCAACCGGTAAAGAACCCATTGACGTTTTCAATGAAGCAATGGCCAACATTATGCCTGTCATCGAAGTTCGTTCACGCCGTATTGGCGGACAAAACTATCAGGTACCAACAGAAGTTAGACCTGTAAGAAAAACAGCTTTAGGATTAAGATGGTTAATCAGCTACGCACGTTTGCGTAATGAAAAAACCATGGAAGAAAAATTAGCAAAAGAAATCGTTGATGCATCACAAGGTTTAGGTGGTGCTGTTAAAAAACGTGAAGACGTACACCGCATGGCTGAAGCAAATAAAGCATTTGCTCACTATCGCTGGTAGTTAAGGAGATTTTATTATGCCTCGTGTATTCCCATTAGAGAGAACCCGTAATATCGGTATTATGGCCCATATTGACGCGGGTAAAACGACGACGACTGAGAGAATTCTTTTCCATACCGGAAAGATTCACAAGATCGGTGAGGTTCACGATGGTGCTGCTACAATGGACTGGATGGAACAAGAACAGGAACGTGGGATTACAATCACATCCGCTGCAACCACAGCGTATTGGAACAATCACCGCATCAATGTCATTGATACCCCAGGTCACGTTGACTTCACGGTTGAAGTTTCAAGATCACTGCGTGTTTTAGACGGTGCTGTCACTGTTTTGGATGCGCAAGCCGGGGTTGAGCCTCAAACAGAAACTGTTTGGAGACAAGCCACCGAATATAAAGTTCCAAGAATCGTGTATATCAATAAGATGGACAAGATTGGTGCTGATTTTGAGCGCGCTATCAAAACTATTCACAACCGCCTAGGTGTCAAAGCGTATGCGATACAATATCCTATTGGAGCAGAAGTTGACTTCAAAGGAATCGTTGATATCATTGAACGTACAGCGGTCATCTATGACGGATCTCCCGATGAAGCAAGTAAGCCGGTAGCCATTCCTGCACACCTCGTCGACATCGTTGAAAAGAAAAGAGAAGAACTGATCGAAGCCGTTGCAGATTTCGATGAAGATCTTATGATGAAGTACTTAGAAGGTGAAGAGATTTCGGTTGCAGAAATAAAAGCTGCTATTCGTAAAGGTACCTTAGCGGTTAAATTCTTCCCCGTCCTCTGCGGATCATCCTTTAAAAACAAGGGTGTGAAAAAGATGCTTGATGCGGTTGTTGACTACTTACCTGCACCGACCGATATCGATTCTGTGATCGGTCATGACTCACACGGCAATGAAGTGGTACGCCACCCATACGATGATGAACCGTTCACAGCGTTAGCCTTCAAAGTCATGACAGACCCCTATGTTGGACGTTTAACATTCTTTAGAGTCTATTCAGGTCAAATCTCTGCTGGATCTTACGTGTTAAACACCAATAAAAACAACAAAGAACGCTTTGGACGTGTGCTACAAATGCACGCAAACCATCGTGAAGAAATCAAAGAAGTCTTCGCAGGTGACATCGCCGCTGTCGTTGGATTAAAAGATACAACAACCGGAGATACGTTAACTGCTGAAAAGGATGACATCATCTTAGAATCCATGCACTTCCCAGAACCTGTGATCAACGTTGCGATTGAACCTAAAACCAAACAGGATCAGGAAAAAATGGGTGTTGCACTCCAAAAGCTTGCTGAAGAAGATCCAACTTTCAAGACTTATACAGACCAAGAAACGGGTCAAACCATTATTGCAGGTATGGGTGAACTTCACCTCGAAATCATCGTCGATCGTATGAAGCGTGAATTCAAAGTTGAAGCAAACGTCGCTGAACCTCAAGTATCTTATCGTGAAACCCTATCGGGCATTGCAGATATCGAAGGCAAATTTATTCGCCAATCGGGTGGTCGCGGACAATATGGTCACGTCGTCATCAAGTTTGAGCCAAACCCCAACAAGGGATTTGAATTTGTCGACAAAGTGGTTGGTGGTGTTATTCCAAGAGAATACATCCCCGCGGTATTAAAAGGTCTTGAAGAAGCATTACCCAATGGTATCATCGCAGGTTATCCACTCATTGACGTGAAAGCAACCCTGCATTATGGTTCTTACCATGATGTGGACTCTTCCGAAATGGCGTTTAAGATTGCTGCATCGATGGCCTTGAAGGAATGTAAGACTAAAGCAAACCCCATCATCCTTGAACCCATCATGGACGTTGAAGTCGTTGTCCCCAATGATTATGTGGGTAACGTCATCGGCGATTTAACATCAAGACGTGGTCGTCTCGAGTCCCAAGAAGGACGCGGCAACGCGGTTTCCATCCGTGCACTCGTTCCACTCGCTGAAATGTTTGGTTACGCAACAGCCCTCCGTTCCAATACACAGGGACGCGCAACCTTCATGATGCAATTCTCACGTTACGAAAAGTGTCCAAAATCGATTATGGACGAAATTGTGAAAAAGCGTGGTTCTATTTAATCCGCTTGCAAAAATGTATATTTTAATATACAATGAATATGGCTATTTAACAAAACCAAGAAAAATAAACTCATTATAGGAGGAAAAACCAAAATGGCAAAACAAAAATTTGAAAGAACTAAGCCACACGTTAACGTCGGTACCATTGGTCACGTTGACCACGGTAAGACAACCTTAACCGCTGCAATTACAACCGTTCTCCACAAGAAAGGTCTCGCAGAAATTAAGGACTATGCATCCATTGACTCAGCACCAGAAGAAAAAGAACGCGGTATTACCATTAACACCGCACACGTTGAATATCAAACCGAAAAGCGTCACTACGCTCACGTTGACTGCCCAGGACATGCTGACTATGTCAAGAACATGATCACCGGTGCCGCTCAAATGGACGGTGCGATCCTCGTTGTTTCTGCTGCAGACGGCCCCATGCCACAAACCAGAGAACACATTCTACTTTCCCGTCAGGTGGGCGTGCCCAAACTTGTTGTTTTCTTAAACAAGTCTGACATGGTTGACGATGAAGAATTACTTGACCTCGTTGAAATGGAAGTTCGCGAACTTCTGACTGAATACGAATTCCCAGGTGATGATATTCCCGTGATCCGTGGTTCTGCACTCGGTGCATTAAACGGTGAACCCAAATGGGAAGCAACCGTTCAACAACTGATGGACGCTGTTGATACTTACATCGACACACCTGTTCGTGAAACCGATAAGCCTTTCTTGATGCCTGTTGAAGACGTGTTCACCATCACTGGTCGTGGAACTGTTGCTACAGGACGCGTTGAACGCGGTCAAGTTAAAGTCGGTGACACCGTTGAAATCGTTGGTATTACTGACACAAAGAGCACCGTTGTTACAGGTGTTGAAATGTTCAGAAAGCTTCTTGACTATGCTGAAGCCGGTGACAACATCGGTGCACTTCTTCGCGGAATTAACCGTGACCAAGTTGAACGCGGTCAAGTACTTGCTAAACCCAAATCAGTAAACCCACACTTCAGATTTGAAGCACAAGTTTACGTCCTTTCTAAAGAAGAAGGTGGACGTCATACTGCATTCTTCTCTAACTATCGCCCACAATTCTATTTCCGTACAACAGACGTCACCGGTGTTATTCACCTGATGGAAGGTACAGAAATGGTTATGCCCGGTGATAACACCGTCATGATCGTTGAACTCATTCACCCCATTGCGATTGAAGAAGGAACTAAGTTCTCCATTCGCGAAGGCGGACGCACCGTTGGTGCAGGTTCAGTCGTTAAGATTCTCGAATAATGACAAAGAGGCTTCGGCCTCTTTTTTTTCGCAAAAAGATAAAAAAATGGTAGAAGATGTGAAGAAATCATTTTCACGCTTTTTCAGGTCTGATATGATAAAATAAGATTACAAAATGAGGGATGAAACGTGATCATTGATACACATACACATGTGAATATGGAGGAATTTGATTGCGACCTAGAAGACATCTTGGGACGCGCTCAAAAAAAGGATGTTTCAACCATTTTTGTCATCGGGATGCATGGACCTTCCAATCGAAAAGCAGTCGATTTGGCAGAACGCTATGACATGCTTTACGCAACTGTTGGAATTCATCCCGGATATGTCGATGAAGAACACGATGTGGACACGATCATACCGTATCTTAAGCATCCCAAAGTGATTGCTATCGGTGAATGTGGTCTCGATTTTTACTGGAAAGATGACAATAAAGAACTTCAAAAAAACGTCTTTCAACGTCATATTGAACTTGCGATCGCATACGATATGCCACTCGTCATTCATACACGATCTTCTTTTCAAGAAGCATACGATATGCTTTTACCTTATAAAGGGAAGGTGAAAGGGGTCTTCCATTGTTTTTCAAGTGATGTCGTTGATGCAAAAAAAGCGATCGATCTCGGATTCATGGTTGGTATCGACGGCCCCATCACATTCAAAAATAATACAGAGTTAAAAGAGATAGTCGAAAAGATTGATTTATCGCATCTTTTGGTCGAAACCGATAGTCCCTATTTAGCCCCTGTTCCCTATCGCGGCAAGCGTAATGAACCTTCAAACACCTATTATGTGGTCGAGAAGATTGCAGAAATCAAAAAGATGGATCATCACGACGTCGCACGTATCACCTCAGAAAATGCAAAACGTTTATTTCAACTTTAAGGAGGTTTACCATGAGAAAAAAAGGAATCTTGAGTTTAGTTTTCGTCTTGTTAGGGCTGCTGCTCACAGGGTGCAGTATCCCCATTCGTGCTGAAATACCCTACACATCCCCATCAACCTACGAACAAGATCGCATCACGATGATTGCGACGGTTGAGCCTTCGGTGATCGTTGTTAAAACAGATACCGGTCATGGATCAGGCATCATTTTTAAGTCTGAGCCGTACGGAGAAGGGCAAACGCGTTATTATGCACTGACCAATCATCACGTTGTCGAAGATGGCGGTGAAATGAAAATCCATTTTGGGAATCCAGATTTGGATATCGCGGTTTATGATTATGCTTCGTATGCAGCTTATGATATTGCGGTTGTGCGCTTTATTACCAACAGAACATTAAGAGTTCACAACATCGCACCAATCAATGATAACACCATCACAGAAATCGTGAAGGGTCAAGATGTGTATGCGATTGGTACTCCAGAAGACATTAAACGATTCAATTATGTCACACAAGGTATTGTCTCATTAACCTCCTATCCCTATAATTCGATTGAAGGATTAGCCATCATGCATGATGCTGAATTGAACCCAGGAAACAGTGGTGGCCCACTGTTTAATTTGAAGGGTGAAGTGATTGGCATCAACGTGGCGAAGGTACCTACCATCACCACAAAAGATGGTATTTTAGCAGCAGAAGGCTTGAACTATTCCTTATCCATCAATAAGATTGCACCGATTATTCGTGGTTTTACAGATGCCAGTTTCACTGTCGTCGTCAGACGTCCTCGCTTAGGTGTCACCGTTCAAGATGTGGATGTTTTCCTCCAAGAAAATGCTGCAAGCTTGTTACCCCCTAACCCCGTTGGTGTTGTTGTTATCGGACTTGATCCGACACGCAATGCAAAAGATGTCATTCAAATTTATGATTTGATCATCAAGATGGATGGCGTTAATGTAGCCTCGATTTCCGATATAGGAGCTCGTTTAGAAGGGGCACAATTTGGAGATGTTCACAGCATCACGGTCATGCGTAAAGTTGGAGACACTTTCCAAGAATTCACCTTCAATATCACCTTATCATGAGTGCAGAAAAAGTCTATCATCTTCTTAAAGACAAGATGCTAACGATCTCGTTTGCTGAAAGCATGACCGGTGGAAAAGCGATGTATGAAATCATCAAAAATCCAGGTGCCTCCGACGTTGTTCGTGGGGGTATGGTGGTCTATCACGATGATCTAAAAATCGAATGGCTGGGTGTCGATGAACTTCTGATCAAAGAAGAAGGCGTTGTCAGTCAAGCCGTTGCACGCCAATTAGCACGAAAGATTCAAGAGAAGACGAATGCTTCAATCGGAATAGGGATCACAGGTAATGCTGGTCCTACGTGCCAAGAAGGAGAAGCGGGATTGCTTTCGTGGATTGCCATCAGTTATCAACATCACATGGAAGACATTGAAATCATCTTTGATGGGCTGACACGAGAAGAAGCCATCGATGTCACCGTTGATGCACTGTATCAGCGTTTAGAAGAATTACTCCAATAAGTATGGATAAAAACATCACCGATGAGGTGGTGTTTTTGGCTTCATAAAACCATCATCTACTTATGATATAAACATGATATGATGGATTGTATTCACCATCATTTCATCAACAAAAAACGCTCAATACATCCACATCATCATGATCAAGCATCAAAGTTTGATCCAAAAAAAAGCCACTCAAAATGATGATTTAAGCATGAAATATCCTTGTATTACATCTTTCGTTATGTTATAATAATACGGCATAAGATATTCCTTGTCTTATAAAGACCATAGACCAAAAGGAGGTGGAACAGATGAAAAAGTACGAAATTATGTATATCATCCGTCCAACTGTAGAAAGCGAGAACATCAAGCAAATTGTGAACCACTTTAACGAAATCTTCGTTAATTACAATAGCCAAGTTGTTGAGCTCAAAGAGTTGGGGCTAAAAGATTTAGCTTACGAGATTGAGCATCATAAAAAAGGCTATTACGTGTGGTTACTTGTTCAAGCAACTCCAGAAGCGATTGCTGAATTTAACCGTGTTGTGCGAATCACCGAAGAAGTCATTCGCTACATCGTTGTAAAGGAAGGCGAATAACATGATGAATCGTGTCATTCTGGTCGGACGTATCACGAAAGACCCAGAAGTCAAGACGACCCAGTCGAATATTCCCGTTGTCACCTTTACGCTTGCAGTCAACAGACAGTTCGCCGATCAATCCGGTGAACGACAAGCGGATTTTATCCAATGTGTCGTTTGGCGTAAGCAAGCAGAAAATTTAGCACGTTTCGTGAAGAAAGGTGCATTACTAGGTGTCGAAGGCCGCATTCAAACGCGTCAGTATGAAGCGGAAAATGGCACACGTTATGTCACAGAAGTTGTCTGTGATTCCGTTCAATTCCTTGAATCCAAGGGTGAACAGACCGAACAACCTTCTCGTGGCGAACCCACAGCTGCAGATAACGATGAGTTCTACGAAACCAGTAAACAACTCGCTGCAGAGGAAGATCTACCATTCTAAGGAGGATACAGCATGCAACAGAATAACAAACGTGGCGGTTTTAAAAAACGTCGGAAGGTTTGCTACTTTACACAAAATAAAGTTGAACACATCGATTTTAAAGATGTCGAGCTTCTCAAGCGTTTCATTACCGATCGCGGTAAGATTTTACCAAGACGCGTCACCGGTACTTCTGCAAAATGGCAACGCCCACTCGCAACCGCGATCAAGCGTGCACGCCATATGGCATTACTACCATTCGTCAAAGACTAAATCCCAAAAACCCATATCCGTATGGGTTTTTTTGTCGACAAATTTTATCAGATTAAAGATTTAATCTTTATCACAAGTCATGGCTCGTGATATAATATCTTTAAAGTGGGTGAACCGATGAAAAGGTGGCTATTTTTAAGTGTCGCACTGATCGTCTTCATAATCAGTGTCTATCTTTATATCCCATATTTAAGAGTACAAACAGGACCGGAGCTATTCAGATTATTACTTTTAATCGGTAGCACCATCTTTGTTTTTGTGATGCTTTCCCTTTTTATCAGCATCCAAAACCGCCAAAAAGTGAAAACCTTACAAAATCGGTTATCGATGTGGACAAAATTATCGTATCACGTCAATCAAGTCGGCGATGAAGTATTTAACGAACTGCCCATCGGTATTATTGCCCTCGATGATGACTTTGAAATCAAATGGGCAAACCCCCACGCGAAAACCATTTTTGATCCAAAAATCACAGGGAAATCACTGAAAGATGTGCATCCACAGTTACATATGCTTGCGATGAACAACAAAGTCAATTTCATGATCCAAGTGAAAAATGAAACGTTTGATGTGATTTATCGCCCAGAATTTAAATTTTTCTATCTGTTTAATGTGACTGAACGTGAAACGGTTAAACAGCGCTATCAAGATCATCTACCCGCTTTAGGCATTATTTATTTAGACAATCTTGACGAAGCCTTGGCTTCACTCGATGTGCTCGAACAATCCTCCATGAAGGGTGAATATTTAGCGGCTATTGCAGACTGGGCAAATAAATATGATGGCTTTTTAAAACCATATGATGATGAACGTCTCGTTGTCATTCTTTACCGTAAACAGCTCAATTTAATGATTCAAGATAAATTTGAAATCTTAGATAAAGTTAGACAAATTTCGACACAAAATCAAGTCCGTATCTCCATCTCGATGGGGATTGCTTCATGGGATGTCGATTATGAAGAATTAGGGATTTATGCACAAAATGCGATTGAACTTGCTGAAAAACGTGGGGGTGACCAAGTCGTCGTCAACATCCAAGATCAAAAGATTCAATATTTTGGTGCAAAAAATGATGCATCGGCGAAAAGTTCGCGTGTCAGTGTAAGAATTAATGCACAAACCATTCGTGACTTTATTGATAAATCACAAAACGTCATCATCATGGGTCACAATCAGTCCGATTTGGATGCGTTCGGGTCGATGATTGCGGTCATGCATATGGCCAAAGCAAGTAAAAAACCTGCACTGCTGATTATCGAAGAGCCCAAACTCGATTTAACCGCGCAAAAAATTCTGGGGATTATCAAAGAAACGATGCCCAGTTTCATGGAAAATTGTGTTTTACCCGAAGAAGCTATCCGTCAGATGAATGAAAATAGTTTACTTGTAGTCGTCGATTCACAATCGCCTAGAATTGTGATGTCTCCAGAAGTTCTTGAGAAAGCACAAAAATTGATCATCATTGACCATCACCGTGTGGGAGAAGAGTCATTTGATGCAGACTTCTCATTCATTGAACCCTATGCATCATCGACGATTGAATTGGTGATGGAACTCTTAAACTTCTACATGGAAAGCGAAATCAAAATCTCACCACTTGAAGCGACGATCATGTATGGTGGTGTCATCGTGGATACCAACAATTTTTCATATCGGACAGGTTCACGAACGTTTGAAGTCGCATCCAAACTCAAAGACATGGGTGCTGATATCACCGAAGCTAAATTATGGCTAAGACGTGATTTAATCCGAACACTCGAAATCAATCGGTTACTCGATAAGGTTGAAATCTTTTTAGAACGATTCGCGTTTGTCGTCACTTCAGAAGTTTATGATGACCGAATTTTACTCGCACAGGTTGCTGAAGCATTACTATCGATCAATGATATTGATGCTGCATTCATGATCTGCCGTTTAGGTAATGATACAGTTGGTGTTTCAGCACGATCTTATCAACAAGTTAACGTTCAAATCTTAATGGAAGCCATCGGTGGTGGCGGCCATCTCAACAGTGCAGCTGCACAGGTCAAAGGCCAATCGGTTGCAGAAGTTTATCAACAATTAAAGACCTATCTCGAACTCGAGTATAGTGGAGGAGGAGAAAAAGTGAAAGTTATTTTACTCGAAGATGTGAAAGGAAAAGGCAAGAAGGATGATGTCATTGAAGTAGCATCCGGTTTTGGTCAATTCCTGGTCACTCAGAAAAAAGCACTTATTGCCAATGAAGAAAATATCGCTGCACTCAATAAAGCTAAGGAAGAAGCTTTTCAAGCTCAACAACGTCATATTGATCTGATGAAAAAATTGAAATCTGAGATCGATGGTAAAAAAGTGACATTGGGTATTCAAATCGGACAAGATGGTAAACTCTTTGGTGCTGTGACGACGAAACAAATCGTTGAAGCCTTTGAAGGAGCACATCATATCATGATCGATAAGAAAAAAGTAGAATTATCATCAGAGATTAACTCTGTTGGAATCTATACAGCGACCGTTCAACTGCACAAAGATATTAAAGCCATTTTTGAAGTACATATCGTTGAAAAGTAGGATTTGACTATGGCCAAGAGTTTACCGCACCATCAGGATGCGGAGATGAATGTTTTGGGTGCGATTTTTCTCGACCCCAAAGAAGTTCTTTCCGTGATGGACCAATTGAATAACGAAGACTTCTTTGATCAGGGACACCAACTGATCTTTCAAGCGATGAAGGATCTTCAAGCCGACAACATGAAAATTGACTACTCGTCGGTCGCAGCTAAACTCGAAGCGCAACAGCTGTTAGCTAAAGTTGGAGGAATGAAGTATCTCGTTCAACTTTCAGAAATGGTTCCTTCAACACGCCATTTAGAGACTTACATCGATTTTGTCAAAGACAGTGCATTAAAACGCGAAACGATTAGCTTAGCTTCAGAAATCCTTGAAAAGGGTTATGAGGGTGAGATGGATGCAAGTGACTACGTCACATACGCAGAAGAATCGATTTTCGCACTGGCACAAAAAAGAAAGACATCCGCATTTGCAGAACTCGCTGAAGTGATCAGAGAAGTCAAAGAAAAGACCGAATTAAACCGCGATAAAAAAGGTGGAATCACCGGCCTCCGTACAGGATTTAGCAATCTTGATCAATTGACTGCAGGTCTGCAACCTGAAGAACTCATCATTCTTGCAGCCCGTCCATCGATGGGTAAATCAGCATTTGCGATGAACCTTGCGATTAACGTCGCGAAGCGTAACAAGGATGGTCAAGCAGGTGTTGCCATTTTCTCACTTGAAATGAGTAACGAACAGCTTGCAGCACGTATGTTATCCTCAGAATCGAACATTGAAAACAATAAGATTAAAACCGGTCATTTGACGAGCCGTGAATGGCAATTTCTCGAAGGTGGGATGCAATCTTTAGCACGACTAAAGATTATGTTTGATGATTCAGCAACCGTATCGGTTGCCGATATTCGTGCGAAATGCAGAAAACTCTCACAAGAAAATAGATTGGATTTTGTAGTCATCGACTATCTCCAACTCATCAAAGGTGACGATCGTTCAGGCAACCGTCAAGAAGAAGTTGCAAAAATTTCACGTTCCCTCAAACAGATGGCAAGAGAACTCAAAGTTCCCATTTTAGCACTTTCTCAATTATCACGTGAAGTAGAAAAAAGAGAAGATAAAAGACCTCTTCTCGCCGACTTACGTGAATCAGGTTCTATTGAACAGGATGCCGATATCGTGATGTTCTTATATCGCGAAGATTATTACGAACGAAAATCAGAAAATAAAACGGGTGAAGTTGAACTCTCCATCGCAAAAAACCGTCAAGGGATGGCAGGCGTCATTCTCAAGTACCGTTTTGATACAGAATTCTCACGCTTTACTGCACAATCAGAACGTGAAGAAGAAGCGTTTAAAGACTAAATCTCATGGGGTGATGCATTCACCCTTTTTTGATGAAAAAAGCCCTCAATCGAGGGCTTTCGTGTTATTTAAGGGTGAAGCTGAGCATCCAAATGTGCTTTTCAAAACTTGATAAGGTTTGGATCATCAAATCTGCGGTGACTTCATCACCAAGATCTTGAGAAATCTTTAAAACTTCTTTTAATTCGGTTGCAATCAACTTAAAGTCATCTAAGATATGTCTAACCATTTCTTCAGGTCTTTCCGTACCACTCGCTTCTTTTAGCGATGTGATGGCGAGATATCCCTTAAGATTAGAAACGGGCGCTCCCCCAATCATGAGGATGCGTTCTGCAAAAGCGTCATAAAGTTCATTGACTTCATCATAAAACTCTTCAAATTTAGCGTGGAGTTGATAAAACTGAGGACCATTCACATACCAATGAAAATGGTGTAACTTGGTGAAGAGTACACTGAAATTAGCAACCTGTTTGTTTAAAACCTGATACAATTTTTCCATGTGATTCACTCCTTTTCTTTATTTCAATTCTATTTTAACATATCTTTTTGAATTTCTCTTGGATTATGCCTTGATGTTCGATAAAGTATGGGTGAAATCACATGATTTATTGGAAAAATATCCGCTTTTATGGTATGATGTTTTAACGGGTGATATGATGTTTGATCGATTATCAATCATGGAAAAACGGTATACCGAAATCCAAGAAAAATTAGGATCTGGTAAGCTTGATGTCAAGGAAATGACAAAGTTACTTAAAGAATCCAGCTCATTAGAGGATGCTGTTGAAGCGTACCGCTTTTATAAAAATAAAGAAACAGAACTCAGCGATCTCGAATCGCTTTTGGAACTTGAAACCGACGAAGATTTGGTCGAAATGGCCAAAATGGAACTTGCATCACTACGTGATGTGTTATCTTCTACCGAAGAAAAGTTAAAGATTTTACTTTTACCCAAAGATCCTAACGATGATAAAAACGTTATCGTTGAAATTAAAGGAGCTGCGGGTGGCGATGAAGGTAACATTTTTGCTGGAGATCTATTTCGCATGTATTCGCGCTACGCCGAATCTAAAGGATGGAAGATCGAAATTCTATCTGCATCAGAAGGTGCGATGGGTGGATATACATCGATAGAGTTCATGGTATCAGGCAAACTCGTTTATTCCCTTTTAAAATATGAATCAGGCGTTCATCGCGTTCAGCGTGTCCCTGAAACAGAATCGATGGGGCGTGTGCACACCTCAACAGCAACGGTTCTCGTCATGCCCGAAGCCGAAGAACTTGAAGTTGATGTCAAATGGGAAGATATCCGTTTTGATACCTTCAACTCATCGGGTCCCGGCGGACAATCTGTCAACACGACAAAATCCGCTGTTCGCTTAACCCATATTCCAACCGGTATGGTCGTAGACTGTCAAGAAGGCAAGAGCCAACACGAAAACAAGGATAAAGCCTATCGTTTACTTAAAGCGCGTATCTATGATATGTTTCTCCAAGAACAACTTGAAAAAGAGGGTGCTGAACGTAAAGCACTCGTCGGTCGAGGTGAACGAAGTGAAAAGATTAGAACATACAACTACCCGCAAAACCGTGTGTCCGATCACCGTATTGGACTCACACTACAGCGTTTAGATGTTATCATGGAAGGGCGTATTGATTTAATCATTGAACCTTTGATCAACGAATTTCAAAAGCGTCAACTCATGGGTGAAACACTGTGACCTATGAAGCTTTATTACGTCTAGCTTATAAAAAAGCAAGAGAGCACCACGGTGAAGAAGAGGCTGCAAAACTTCTTTTCATGGAACTATCCGGTTTAGACCCTCACGCTTTTTATATGGCGATGAAAGATCAAGTCAGTGAAACGCTCAAAGAAAAATATCTACATCAGCTTGATCGCTATCTGATCGATCACATGCCTGTTCAACATCTGATTGGCCATAGTTATTTTTATGGTTATGTTCTCAAAGTCAATGAACACGTGCTCATCCCTCGTCCTGAAACCGAACAATTAGTGGATCACGTTCTCTATTTCATCGATACTTACTTTCCATCAGGGAAACAGGATGTTCTCGATTTAGGAACCGGTTCAGGATGTATCGGTTTAACGCTTGCAAAAGAAGAACCAAGACTTCGTGTGACAGCTTCTGATATCAGCCCAAAAGCCCTTGACATGGCACAAAAAAATGCTGAACTACTCGATGTTGATGTTCAACTTCTGCAAAGTGATCTTTTCCAAAACATAAGTGGAACCTTTGATATCATCGTTTCCAATCCCCCATACATTCCGGATCGTGAAGTGGTTGATGATATCGTTTCAAAGGAACCTTCTGTCGCTTTATATGGTGGATCACTTGGTGTTGATTTCTACCAAAAAATTTTGATTCAAGCCAAACCTTTCTTAAAAGAAAAGGCACTCATCGCTTTTGAACACGGTTATCAACAAAAAGCCATAATCAAAGGATTTATCGATGATCTTTACCCGGATGCTATCGTGGTTCAGATGAAAGATTTACAAGGAAAAGACCGGTTTACCTTCGTTGGAATCGGTGGAATACTCGAAGATGAATAAAACGGTCAGAAAGAACGCTTTCTGACTCTTTTTCTTCTATCTTTTCAATAAATTGTTATATAATAGGAAAGGTTAGAAAAGAGGAACTTTATGAGAATTAGAAACATTGCGATCATCGCTCACGTCGATCATGGCAAAACGACACTTGTCGATCAATTGCTTAAGCAAAGCGAAACATTTGATCTTCATCAAAACTTAAATGAACGCGCCATGGATTCCAACGACTTAGAGCGTGAACGTGGCATTACCATCCTTGCGAAAAATACCGCGATTATTTATCAAAATACGCGTATTAATATTTTAGATACACCAGGACATGCTGATTTTGGTGGTGAAGTTGAACGCATCATGTACATGGTAGATGGTGTTTTATTGCTTGTTGATGCCTATGAAGGTGTCATGCCACAAACCCGCTTCGTTCTCAAAAAGGCACTCGAAGCTCATTTGATGCCAATCGTGATCATCAATAAAATAGACCGTAAATTTGCCGATATTCAACGCACTGTCAATGAAGTTTATGATCTTTTCATCGATTTAGGTGCTGATGATCATCAGCTTAATTTCCCCGTTATTTATGCATCGGGACTCCAAGGGCTCGCAAACTATGAACCCGTATTGGATCCATCCAAACGGATGCAACCCATTCTTGATACCATCATTCAAGCGATACCTGTACCCTCCATGGATCATGAAGGATCATTACAATTTCAACCCGCTTTAATCGACTATAACGATTATGTGGGACGTATGGGTATCGGTAAAATATACCGTGGCACACTCCGTGTCGGTGAAACCGTATCTTGTATACGTCTCGATCATTCGATCGTTCAATTCCGCATTCAAAAGATTTTACAAAGTTTGGGTATGGAGAAAAATGAAGTTGAAGAAGCCTATGCAGGCGATATCGTCTCCATCGCAGGACTTCCAGATATTCACGTTGGTGAAACCGTAACCGAAGTTGGACACGAAGAAGCACTTCCACCACTTCATATCGATGAACCCACGGTTCAGATGACTTTTTTAACAAACAATTCTCCTTTTGCAGGTAAAGAAGGACGCTTTGTGACAGCATCAAAGATTGATGATCGTCTCTTTAAAGAAACACAAAAAGATGTCTCCCTTCGTGTTGATCGCATTCAAACATCGGAAGCTTGGATTGTCTCAGGACGTGGAGAACTTCATTTAGGTATTTTGATTGAAACGATGCGTCGGGAAGGTTACGAATTTCAAGTCTCACGTCCGCGTGTTATCGTCAAAATGATTAACGGCATCAAACATGAACCCTATGAGGACGTTCAGATCGATTGTCCCTCTGAATTCATGGGAACCGTCATCGAAATGTTAGGTGATCGCAAAGGTGATTTGATCCACATGAGCCAACACGGTGATTATGCACGCATTCATTACGTCATGCCTTCTCGTGGTTTAATCGGATTTGTCACTCAGTTCTTAACAGCAACTAAAGGCTATGGGATTTTATCCCATGTCTACCTGGATTACCGCCCTGTGGTTTATGATACCGTGGGTAACAGACGCACTGGCGCGCTCATTTCCTTAAATCAAGGGATGACGACAGCTTATGCGATTGGTCGTCTCGAAGATCGTGGACAGATGTTTTTGGAACCTCGCGTTTCTGTCTATGAAGGCATGATCGTTGGCGAATCCAATAAAGATACTGACCTCGTGGTCAATGTCACCATGGAAAAACAACTGACCAACATGCGCAGTGCATCCAAAGATTCAACCGTTGTCCTCAAGACACCTAGACAGATGAATCTTGAAGCATGTCTTGCCTTTATCAATGATGATGAACTCATCGAAATTACACCGTATTCCATTCGCCTAAGAAAAGCCATCTTAAAAGCGAACGAACGGAAAAAAGCATACTATAACGAGACCCAAGAAGACTAGGGTCTCGTTTTTGGGATATTATAGTATTTTACTATAAAGCGTTTTGAATTATGATATAATATCTAATAGGTCCAGTCAAAGGAGGATTCATATGCGTGTTGCGATTGGTAGCGACCATGGTGGGTATTCGCTCAAAGAAAAAATTAAAGCGTACTTAACATCTCAAGGCATTGATGTGGTCGACTATGGTACCAACTCCGATGAATCGGTTGATTATCCGGAATATGGTGAAAAGGTAGGCCACGCGATCGTCGAAGGCCATTTTGACTTTGGTATCGTCTTATGTGGGACAGGCATCGGTATCAGCATCGCCGCCAACAAAGTCAAAGGTGTTCGTGCAGCACTCGTCTATGATGAACACACCGCACGACTTGCCAAAGAACACAATAACGCCAACATCCTTGCGTTAGGCGGTCGAACGACCACCTATGAAAACGCCATTTCCATCATCAACACCTTTATGCAGGCGACCTTTGAAGCAAGACACCAAAAACGTCTTGACAAAATAACATCCATAGAGGGGAAGGAATAGACATGAGCAAAGTTGTGATTCTGAATCATCCACTGATCAACCATAAAATGGCCAAGATCAGAGACAAAAGAACAGGAACCAAGGAATTTAGGGAAAGCGTATCGGAAGTCGGTGGACTCATCACCTATGAGATCACCCGTGATTTGACCACCCGTCCCATCACTGTAGAAACACCGATGTGTGAAACCACTGCGTATGAACTTGATAAGCAAGTGGTGATTGTCCCCATTTTAAGAGCCGGTCTCGGTATGGTAGAAGGTATCCATAACATGATACCTACCGCTAAAATTGGTCATATTGGTCTTTATCGTGATGAGGAGTCATTACAGCCACAAGTCTATTATCAAAAATTTCCTAAAGAGATTGCAACCGGTGTTGTCTTGGTTGTTGATCCGATGCTTGCCACTGCAGGATCTGCATGCAAAGCCATCGACATATTGAAATCACGCGGTGCAACCGATATCCGCTATGTGGGATTGGTGGGTTGTCCTGAAGGTGTGAGTCGTCTGCAGCGGGAACATCCTGATGTTGCCATCTATTTAGCAGCCATGGACTCTCATTTGAATGAGAATGGATACATTGTACCCGGACTCGGAGATTGTGGGGATCGTTTATTTGGAACCAAATAAAATCAGTAAAGCAAAACGTTTATTTATGGCCTATATGATGGTCATGCAATTCTTTTTTACCGTGTTGGGACTTGCTCTTTTTGGGTACTGGCTCGGAGGAAAGATCAATCCCGATTCATCACTCCAACTCATTTTGACTGGATTAGGTTTAGGGGTTGGTGTCATCTTTGGGTTTATTGTATTAATCCAGTTTGTAAGGAGCGAAGAGCGTTATGAAAGAAATGCACGCCATTAGTATAACTGCACTCATCTATGCCATACTTTACGCTATAGTCACGCTCATTTTTTTTCCAGATTATATCATTTGGGCTGTTTTAGGTTCAGCAACCGCCTTATTCAACCACAGCTTAATGATTCAATCGACAAAAGGAAAATTTAACGTACAGCGCTATGTATTTCATCTCTTTCAACGCTATACTTTTTATATCATTATCATTGCATTCACATGGTTAAGAACCAAAGATTTACCAGGCAATACGATGATGTATAGTTTTATTTTCTTATTGATCGGTATCCTCAGTTTAAAACTCGCCGTCTATATCAACATGATTCCCGGTGTTAAAAAATTCTATAAGATTAAGGAGGACGACGATGCTCCAGTGGCTCAGTGATTATATCACGCATCTTCCCAGTTATTTCATCATCTCACTCATCGTGATGACTGTGATCGCTTTATTTGCCATTTATTTTGGCTATCGTGTGGAAAGATTATCACCGAAAGATAAACCTTCTAAACCGATCACACTCGTCTTGGTTGCGATTGATGGCATCAATGCTTTCATCAAAAACTACATCGGTAAACATTGGACGTATGTTGCACCATTCGCACTGACCATGGGGATTTATGTTTTCCTATCCAATATCATGGGTGTGATCGCTGTCGAATCCCCAACACAGTTTACAGCCATCACCTTCTCGATGTCGATTACCGCATTCTTTGTCATCCAATCCACAGGAATCATCAGTCAAGGTTGGCGTCATTTCTTAGGGGTATTTCAACCGCTTGCACCGCTCGCACCATTAAATATTGTGAGCGAATTTGTTCCGATTGTATCGATGGCGTTACGTCTATTTGGGAATATCGCGTCGGGTGCCTTATTGCTTGGTCTACTATACCGCGTTTCAGGGTGGTTTTCCATCATCATTACACCCGCATTCCATCTCGTATTCGATATCGGTTTTGGGACCATTCAAACACTTGTCATTGTATTATTAACCATTATATTTGCTTCAATGAAAGTCAAAGAAGAAGATTTTCAATAACATAAAGACCATTTAAAGGAGAAAAGACCATGTTTAATGTATTGTTTGATGTTGTATCCAATGTTTTAAGTTTTATTCCCCGTGTTTTAGATGTCATTCCCAACGAATTTTATGCTAGAGGTTTAGGTTATATTGGTGCAGGTATCGCTGTATTCACCGGTTTCGGTACTGGTATTGGACAGGGTATTGCTGCCAGCAAAGCTGCTGAAGCCGTCGGCCGTCAACCTGAAGCACAAAGTAAAATTTTAGTAACCACCTTGATCACTCAAGCGGTTGCAGAAACCACCGGTATTTACGGATTAATCATTGCCTTTATTCTCACATCCAAATAAGATAGGATTTGATCGTTGTGAATTTAAACGAGATCTTTAACGAACTGGTCAGCAATCTCGAAGACGGATTAAACTCAGTCATCAATAGACCAGATATCGTGTTACTCAACCTCATCGCATTTTTCGTCCTCGTGTTCATCGTGAAGCGCTTTTTTTGGTCCAAAGTGACCGCTTTTTTGGCAAAACGTCAAGAAATGATTCAAGAAGCTATAACGACAGCGGAAACAGAAAGAAAGCATGCCATTCAAATTCAGGCACAAGCATCCAAAGATTACGAAGCGATGAAAGAGGAAACACGCATCCTCAAAGAGAAATTGACGCAAGAAGCATACGAGCAACAAGAAGAGATGATTACAGCCGCTAAAGCAGAAGCGAAGCGTCGTCTCGAACAAGCTGAAAAAGACATTCAATATGAAATTGAACAAGCCAATGAAGAGATTAAAGAATCGATTAAGACCATTGCGTTTGCAGCAGCTGAGAAAATTGTAAAACGTGAAATCGATGAATCACTTCACCAAGATTTGATTGAAGAGATCATTCGGGAGAACACACGATAATGCGCACCTCTAATCATGCGAAGGCACTTTTTGAATTGGCGAAAACCAGCGAAAAAGTGGATATCATCCATTATCAATTTGAGTCACTTCAACAAACCATCAAAGCATTGCACGGATGGACAGAGATGATGGATTCGCCAATGGTCAGTCTCAACGATAAAGAAAGTAAAATCGATGCCCTCGGCTACGATGTTATTTTTCGTTCATTTCTCAAGATGCTTGCACAAAAAAATCAGATGTTTGCCATCACGGAGATTTTTGCACAGTGGAATAAATGGGTGCGTGCTCATCTCAAGATTGCCCATGTCAATATCTTTTCAGCTAAAAAATTAACACAAGAACAAGAACATATGATTCTTCAAGCCATTCAACCCACTTTTCCTCACCACAACGTTCATCTTCATCTCCATGTGGATAAAACGTTGATCGGTGGTTTAAAGGTTGAGTACCAAGGTCAGGCGCTAGATCGCTCGATTGCACGTGAACTTGAAGAGCTCTATCAGATGATATAAGGCGGTGACCCCATGTCAAAAATAAAAGTCCAAGAAATGACTGAAATAATCAAAAAGCAGATTGAGTCCTACGAGCAGGATGTCAAACTTGAAAATGTTGGTAAAGTCCTCTCCGTAGGGGATGGTATTGCCATCGTTTACGGTCTACAACAAGCCATGATGGGTGAACTCTTAGAGTTTCCACATCACGTTAAAGGACTCGTCTTTAACCTAGAAGAACACAGCGTCGGTGTCATTTTGCTTGGCAGTAGCGAACTGATCAAAGAAGGCGACACCGTAAAAACAACCAAACGTATTTTCGAAGTCCCTGTCGGTGAGGAACTTTTAGGTCGTGTCGTCAATCCTTTAGGTGAACCTCTTGATGCAAAAGGTCCGATTGAAGCGAAACGTTATCTTCCTGTTGAACGCAAAGCACAAGGTGTGATGCAACGCGGATCCATCAATGCTTCGATGGAAACCGGGATTAAAGTGATCGATGCCCTTGTCCCCATCGGACGTGGTCAAAGAGAACTGATTATTGGTGACCGTCAAACCGGAAAAACAACGCTTGCAGTTGATACCATATTGAATCAAAAAGGAAAAAATACGATTTGTATTTATGTTGCGATTGGTCAAAAGGAATCATCTGTAACCTCACTTGTCCAACTCTTTCAACAACATCATGCGATGGATTATACGATCGTTGTCACCGCAGGTGCATCCAAAGAAGGAACCCTTCTTTACTTAGCACCATTTGCTGGTGTCACCATGGGTGAATATTTCATGGAACAGGGTAAAGATGTTCTCATCGTTTATGATGACTTATCGAAACATGCGGTCGCTTATCGTGAACTCTCACTCCTCCTTCGTCGTCCACCGGGACGCGAAGCTTATCCAGGGGACGTCTTTTATCTCCATTCAAGACTCCTCGAAAGATCAGCACGTTTGAACGATAAACTGGGTGGCGGATCGATCACAGCACTCCCTATCATTGAAACCAAAGCAGGCGATATTTCAGCCTACATTTCCACCAACGTGATCTCGATCACAGATGGTCAAATATTTTTGGAAGCTGAATTGTTTTACTCCGGTATTCGTCCAGCAATCAGCGCTGGTTTATCCGTATCACGCGTCGGTGGTGCAGCACAATGGAAAGGCATGAAAAAGGTTGCGGGTACCCTGCGTATTAACCTTGCCAATTATCGTGAACTCGAAGCTTTTGCACAGTTTGGTTCGGACTTAGATCCCAGTGCGAAGAAGAGACTTGAAAGAGGTCGAAAGACGGTTGAACTTCTTAAACAAGATGTTCATGAACTCGTTCAAATGCCCACACAAATTGTCACCATTTACGCCCTTTCAGAAGGTCTTATGGATGACCTCAAACTTGATCAAGTCAAAGTGTTGGAATCTGAAATCAATCAAGGATTAAAGATGAATGATTTGGGCAAAAAGATTCATAAGCATTTAGTTGATACCAAATCACTTCCTGATAAAAAAGATCTTGACACCTTTATCACCAATCTAAAGAGGATGATCTGATGGGATTAAAGGATATCAAATTGCGGATGAATGCAGTTAAAAAAACATCCTCAATCACCCAAGCGATGCATAATATCGCGCTATCCAAAATTAAAAAAGCGACGGAACTTCATGGTTATGCGAAATCATTTGTCAGTAAGATAGAAGAGATTTTGGCATATGCAGGTCATTCTTTGGATGAAGCTCATCTCATGATGAAACCAAGCGAAGGTTTAAAAAAACTCTTCGTCTTGATCACTTCAGATCGTGGATTATGTGGATCTTATCATAACAATCTGTTTAAATCGTTTTTACAGGATGTTCAAGGGTTAGATCTCAACAGTTACAGAGTTGTTGTTTTAGGCAAGAAAGGATTTTACTTTGCTCAAAAACACCAACTTCCCATGGTTAATCAAGAGATTATCTACAACCGCGATGATATTACCACGATGGCGTTTCGTCAGTATGCGACCATCATCAAAGATGCTTTTTTAAGCAAGGCGATTGATGAGGTTGTCCTCTATCACAGCCATTACATCAATACCGCGATGCAAGACATTAAAAAACAAACCATCTTACCTGTTCTCTATGAGAAACCTGATCAAAAAGCTTCAGATTATATCTACGAGATCCCCGCTGATGAAGTGATCGAACAGACGATGGAAATCTATATTGAATCGTGCATTTTCTCCGCACTTTCCGATGCTAAACTCTCCGAGCACGCATCGCGGATGATTGCGATGAAAAATGCAACTGATAATGCGAATGAGATCGTTGAACGTCTGCACACTATGTATCACCGTGCACGTCAACAAGAAATTACATCCGAGCTGATTGACGTTGTCAATGGCTCCAATGTTTAGAAAAGGAGATTAGCGATGCAAGGTAAAATTACACAGGTGATCGGACCGGTCGTCGACGTCTATTTTGAAAATAAACTACCTGCCATCTATGATGCACTCATCGTCATGAATGGTGATAAGAAAGTGACGCTTGAAGTGGCACTCCATTTAGGGGATAGTATTGTGCGCACGATTGCACTCGAACCCACCGAAGGTTTAAGACGTGATCTCATCGTTGAAGCAACCGGTAGTCCGGTTCAAGTCCCCGTAGGTAAAGCCGTTTTAGGACGAATTTTTAACGTACTCGGTGAACCCATCGATGATGGCAAACCCATAACGGATGCACCAAAGATGAGTATTCATCGCGCGTCACCTCCTTTTCATGAACTCGCTTCAGAAGTTGAACTTCTTGAAACAGGTATTAAAGTTATCGATCTTTTAGCACCCTACATCAAAGGTGGTAAAATTGGACTCTTTGGTGGTGCCGGTGTCGGTAAAACCGTTCTTATTCAAGAACTTATTCATAACGTCGCTCAAGAACGTCAAGGGATCTCTGTCTTTGCAGGGGTTGGAGAACGCACAAGAGAAGGTTATGAACTTTTCCAAGAAATGACAGCATCCGGTGTTATCGATAAAACCGCACTCGTTTTTGGTCAGATGAATGAATCACCTGGCGCGAGAATGCGAGTAGGTTTAACCGGATTGACCATGGCTGAATATTTTAGAGACACCGAAAAAACGGATGTCCTTCTCTTCATCGACAACATTTTCCGTTTCATTCAAGCGGGAAGTGAAGTCTCTGCCCTATTAGGCCGTATGCCTTCTGCCGTAGGTTATCAACCAACGCTTGCGACTGAAATGGGACGGTTACAAGAAAGAATCACATCAACCAAGCATGGATCAATCACTTCCATTCAAGCGATTTACGTCCCTGCCGATGACTACACAGACCCAGCACCATCCACGGTGTTCTCACACCTTGATGCAACCACAAACCTTTCGCGTAAATTGACTGAAATTGGGATTTATCCCGCTGTCGATCCACTCGCATCCACATCGCGTGCACTCGCCCCTCACATCGTTGGAAAAGAACACTATGATGTCGCACGTACCGTTCAAAAAATGATTCAACGTTATCATGAACTTCTCGACATTATCGCCATTTTAGGTATGGATGAACTCACCGATGAAGATAAGTTGATCGTGCATCGTGCAAGACGGTTACAAAATTTCTTATCTCAAAACACACATGTGGCTGAACAGTTCACCGGTGTTCCCGGATCCTTTGTTCCCCTCAAAGATACCATACGCGGCTTTAAAGAAATCATCGATGGCAAACACGATAAACTACCAGAAGAAGCGTTCATGATGGTTGGGACCATTGAGGATGCTGTGAAGAAGGCGAAGTCCTTATGATCTTCAAAGTTTTGACCCAACAGGGTAAAGTGTTGACCGATGAGATCGATTTTGCAGTGGTGAAAAGCCAAGATGGTGAAGTCGGTATCTTGGATAACCACGTCCCTATCGTCATTTCGATTAAAGAAGGACATGTGAAACTTGAACGTGGACAGCAAACAACGTTTTTGGTTCTCGAACAAGCCTTGGTTGAGTTTAGAGATCACGTCCTTTCAATCTTAGCATTGGAAGCACAAATTGGACAAACACTTGATCAAGCTAAACATGCTTTTGATGCGATGAAAAAAGAAAAGTTAGAGATGACAAAAAAAGAAAACGTCGATTTTTCAAAGTTAGAAAAAGAGTTAAAAGAAAATATCATGAAGAGCAAGGCAGGTCAACTCTAGGAGGACAATTATGAATGAACTGATTTATTTCACGTCACTCATCATCTTCTTTGCTGTTGCCTTAAGAATATTACGTGCTCTTCATATCGAAAACAAGTTTGAAAAATTTAAGATATGGGAAATAAAAGCGGCCTATTTTTTATTATCACTGATCATGGCGCATATGCTCGCTGAGGTGATGGTCAAATGGTCCGAACTTTTGATTGGGTATTTCAATTAGCATAGGACATCCTATGTTTTTTTGTAGGTGAACATGAAAAAAATTGTGATGATATTCAGCATCTTTAGCATTTTGATCGGGCTATATGCCTGTGATTCATTGAAGGATTATACAGAAGACATTCTGGCGCTAGAAGCAGATGTTCTTTCAGCGATCCCCAATCATATTAATGCTGATTTTGAGTTTTCTGAACTCGATGATTATGATGTCACATTCACATGGAAGGAAAAAGCGACAAAGGATGTTTTTCGCTATGTGAGCCCTTTTTATGATGAAGAGGGTATCCTATATGTGACGATTAAACGTGGAAAAACCGAAAAAACATTCCACAAGATCATCACCCTATTATCATATGAATCTGGGTATAATCAAAACGTCATGTATCTCGATTTAGACGTATCGATTGATGCGGTAACTAAAGAGACTTATGAACGTGTTTCTGTCAAAATTGAAACGGTTAAAAACGGACAACGTGTCATAGATCATGAAACGAGTGAAGCGGGATTAAGAGGTCGAGGTAATTCGACGTGGTTTGTTTATGAAAAGAAGCCATTTAGACTCCGCTTCGATAAAAATACATCCGTATTGGGCATGAAAGAAGCGAAGAACTACGTGCTTCTTGCTGAGTATGCCGATAAATCACTCATCCGTAATGTCATCACACAAAAAATGGCATCTCGCTTTTCCACGATCAACTATGCACTCGATGTTCGGTTTGTCGAACTTTATGTTAACAATGACTATCGAGGTGTTTACGTGCTCACCGAACATATAGAAAATCATCCCAATAAGTTAAATTTAGCGTCTATCGCTGGAACCTTAAATACCCATTATTTCTTTGAACTTGATATGCGGTTTTATGAACAAAACGAAGTTGAAGGTTTTGATTGGTTTCTAGTCGACAGACATGCTTATCAAATCAAAGATCCGGATCCAGATGAACTTCTATATACCGGACAACACACGAACTATTTAGCCAGCAAGATGTATGAACTTGAGGAGGCTCTCATCCAAAAACAGGGTTATCAGCAACTTCTCAATGTTAATCAAGCCATCGATTTTTTTCTTATCCATGAGATTTCAAAAAATGTGGATGTGGGTTGGAGTTCAGTCTTTATGATTAAAAGACAAAATGGACCGATTGAGTACGGTCCACTTTGGGATTTTGATTTTGCATATGGCAATGCGGATTATATCGATTATGGACCAGAAAATTGGTATGGCATGCGCACATGGAAAAATCGCATGTTTATCTTGATGATGCAAATACCTGAAATCAGAACCCAATTTAAGGAACGTTTTCATATATTTTATGAGGATATTTTACCCGATGTTATCGCGTTAATTGAAACATTAGGGACATCCTTAAACGAATCTGCTGAACGCAATTTTACCCGTTGGCCGATTTTAACGTCCTATATATGGCCCAATCCTTGGCAGATGGTGAATCGCACGACATATTCTGAACAGGTCAGTTATGTCAGAGGGTATGTCATGGATCGCACCTCTTGGATGAGAATTGAAATGAATACATCGCGATACACCCAGGGCATATTTGGTGATTAAAAAACTACGCATCGAGATAGCGTAGTTGATCTTCTAGGGGTTCAATGGTTTTTAAGAGATACACGATATCATCAATGTTTGAAATATCGGGTAAAAGTGCAATGTGGTAGGTTACGATCTCGGTATATCCTTTATCGATAATCGTAGCCTTTTCGCATAAGTAATGATCGATCTTATCCACATGGGTATAATCAAAACGGATGCGATAGGCTTTAACCCATTTTTTAATATAAAAAGAAGAAGTTTTCATCACACCTGCTGCAGCATGGCTATACGCTCTAACCAATCCTCCCGCACCCAATTTAATGCCTCCAAAATAGCGTATGACCACACACAGGATGTTGGTGACATCGTGGTGTTTTAAAACGTCTAAGATCGGCAATCCAGCGGTTCTACTGGGTTCTCCATCATCATCTGCAGTCTGTTGTTCCTGGTCATCGCCATATAGCGATGCGCTGCAGTAATGATCAGCTTTGGGATATAAATTTTTGGCTTCTTCGATGAATGTCTTAATATCATGTTGATGTTGTAAAGGGTATAAAATCGCGATGAACTGCGATTTATTGACGTCGTAGGTATAAGTTGATTTTTCTTTCAAATAACGCATGATCATCACCAATTTTAGTATAACATATTTACACTTTTTTCAAAGTGTGATAGCATGAGTATGCTTATCCAAGAATGGGGGATTAAGAATGAAACGTTGTGTCGTCGACACCTCGACAGGTGGTTTAGATTATTATCAAGGTGAACATCAGGTCAAAATCATTCGCATCAAACTTTTTATGCATGACAAAGCTTATTTGGATGGTGATGACATGAAAGCTGATGAATTTTATCGCATCATGCGCAAACATCCGGATATGGTCCCTAAGACAAGTCAACCTTCTGTGGGAGAAGTGATTCAGTTTTTTGAAGATCTATATCAACAAGGTTATGAAGCTTGTTTTGTGACGACAATCGCATCAGTTTTATCGGGGACGCATAATGCGATCAAACTTGCCATGAAAGAACTCGAAGGTAAAATGGAGATTCGTCTATTTGATACGAAGACGGTCTGTTTTTCTGAAGGTTTATTTGCACTCGAAGCGGATCAAATGATTCAAGATGGTAAAACGTTTGATGAGATTGAAGAAAGACTCGATCAGATGCGGAAAAGAAACACCATTTTCTTTGCGGTTGACTCGCTAACCCATCTCGTTTTGAATGGAAGATTATCAGGTGCACAAGCTTTTATGGGTAAACTATTAAAAATAAAACCCATCCTTCAAGTTCAAGAAAGTGGCCATATTTTATCGATTGAAAAGATTCGAAATATTAAACACGCTCTACAGTCAATCACCGATAAAGTCAAAGATTACACACAAGGAAGACCATATGATGCCTATGTTTTATACACGGGTAATCCTGAATTACGCGATTATTTTCTTCAGATCTTAAAATCTGAATTAGGACTTGAACATCTATATGAAGCACCTTCTACACCTGTTGTAGGCGCTCATATTGGTCCTGATGTCATTGGATTAGGCGTATTCATCAAAGAAGAGTGAGATACCTCACTTTTTGTTTTTTGTCGCGTCATTTTGCATGTTATCTGTTTTAACTTGATATATTATATCTCATGATGTAAAGTGAAAATAAGTCATACAAGGAGGGATAGGATGAAACGAACAATCCAAATGTTGCTTATTTTATGCATGAGTATTTTATTGATCGGCTGTGAGCAAACACAACCTCTTGATGATTTGATACCTCATCAGGATGATCTATTACATTATGTTCCAGCATCTTATGTATACCCCGAGAAGTTCTATCGTGATATCGATGCTGCATATTTTTATTATGCTAACGTTTGGATTCAAACACCCTATCAATATCCTTCACAAGATAGTATCGATCGACAAGCGATTAAACTATTTTACGAGCAACACCATCTTGAGTATATTCAAAACAATGCCATCAATCAATGGCGTTATCATGATATATATACTTCATCATACTCACCTTTGATCATCCTTACCTATTCAAGCAAACAAACTTTTTTTCAAGATTTTGGTTTAATCAAAGCATTACTTGATCCATCTACATCCATCACTTTTGAACTCCATACAATTGGGGAATCGTTTGTATTGACAAAAGATTGCCTCATCGATGATGTGATTATCAAGGCCGATCACTATCAAAACCGCGAACAAACCCATCCTAGCGTTGACTATCAAGTCATGGAGATCATGTTGAGCATCGATGAAGATTCACGATACGATGAACTTGGTTATCAGAATGTGCTGTTGCTTGATTCATATGCGGCATATCAACTCGTGTTTACCGATGATCGATATCATCTTGCTGAGTCATTTTTTGAAGAAAACATGCTTATTTTATCGGTGTCTTATCGTTCATCTTCACAGCTCATCAAAGATGTTGCAGGGATTTATCAACGCGATGGTGTCATTGATATGGCTTTACATGTCGAACAGGTCAGTCAGTGGGTAACAGAAGATGTGATACGGTTCCTCGTTGTAGCATCGGTAAAGAAAGAAGACATCGATCCATCTTCTACCTTAGAACTCGTGCTTCATACCCATTACCTTGATGGATATCTCTCTGAAGTTCCATTTTATATCAAACCTATCCTGTCATAACGAAAAATGGCCAAACAAGGCCATTTATTTTTTATAGGTTGCTAGTATTAATCCACGTTCATGTTCGACTTCGATGAGCTCAAAATGAGCTTTCACCTCTCGAAAGAGAGGAACACCTTGACCGAGAAGTTTAGGAATGAGTGCAAGCACGATTTCATCGACAACCCCCTTTTTGATGAGTTCCGATGCGAGTATTCCACCACCGACAAGCCAAATATCTTTTCCTGTTGTTGTTTTTAAATGTTCGATGTAGTCATCAGATGGTGAAGACACCATGGTTGCATAAGGCGATTCAATCGGTTTTGATGTAAAGACCACGGTTTGATATCCATGATATGGCCATGATGACGTCCTCATGATCCAATCATAGGTTCGTCTTCCCATGACAATCGTATCGATCTTAGACATTAAATGATCATAGGAGGATTGAACCAATTGAACATGCTCATAACCATCCAGAAAGGTTAGGTCATCATGTTCACCTGCGATAAAACCATCTAAACTCATCGCAATGTATAATATGACTTTTCTCATCTTTTCACCTCATGGGTAATTTATCACGAAAAGGTTGATCCATCAACGAATACGCCCCATCAATTGTTTCATTTCGTGATATAATAAAAACGGTGAAAAAATGAGTACAATTAATCGAGCAATGAAAGTCATTGCAGTCCTAAAACAAAACGGTTATGAGGGTTATATCGTCGGTGGTGCTGTGCGCGACCATCTTTTAAAAATGCCTTTAACAGATATTGATATTACAACCAATGCGAAACCATACCAGGTTGCCAAACTGTTTAAAACAGCACCTACAGGCATTAAATATGGGACCGTTACGGTTTTCTATGGTCAAGATACATTTGAAGTGACCACTTACCGAATTGATGGACCTTATCAAAACGCACGTCATCCTGAAGAGGTCAGTTTTGAAGCAACCGTTGAAGATGATGTGAAGCGTCGTGATTTTACAATCAACGGTCTTTTAATGAATGATAAGTATGAAATCGTTGATTATGTGAATGGTCAAGCCGATCTTCAATCAAAACTTATACGTGCCATTGGTGATCCAAGAACACGGTTTGAAGAAGATGCATTGCGGATGATGCGTGCCTTTTATTTTCAGTCTAAACTGGGCTTTCAAATCGAAAAAGAAACACGTGATGCCATCTTTGAATTTAGACACATGATTCCTAAAATCTCCAATGAACGCGTCTTAGCAGAATTGATTAAAATGTTTAAAGGACCTTATCTCAAAAGAGCCATTCAATCGTTAATTACGACACAAGTCCATGAAGTGTTACCCGGTTTAAAAGAGGGATTGCTCTACACCCAAAAGATGGAAGAATTACCTTTTGTTGATGCATTTTTCACATTGGCGTTCACCCTTCATGGAGGGGTTCCTAAAGAATGGACATTTTCGAATAAACATCGCCATCGTTATGAAATGGGCAGTTATCTTGCGAAACTTCCTCAACCCTATGATCCTTATACGCTTTATACCTATGGTCTTGACCTATGTTTGCTCGGAAACAGAGTATCCTACATGCTCGGTAAAACAAAAAACTTAAAACAACAGATCGAATATGATTTTAGTCGACTCCCCATACAAAGTGATCTAGACTTAAAACTTCGTGCACCTGAAATGATTGAGATCACAGGGAAAAAGGCGGGTTCATGGGTCAAACAGATGCAAACCGAGATGGTAAAAGCCATCCTCCAGGGGACACTAAAAAATGAAAAGGAAGATCTTGAAGTTTATCTTCATGACCATATAAAGGAGTGAAATGATGGAACTGAACGTAAATCAAACCTACAAAATCGTGGCGAAAGTCGAATCGATCAATTCAGGTGCACACTTTTGCAATACAACCGTAATGACCACCGAAGGTGAACACATCAATTTAAAACTTGAATTTGAACAACTCACGTTACTTCAGATGGGGAAAGTGTACCAGTTTGAAGCTTTAGCTGTTGTAAAAATTGAAGATGAACTCGTTTTAAAGTGCATCAGCATCGTGCCGGCAGAAACCGTCTTAAATGATGAAGCATTGGAAGAAGTTCTCGAAAAGTTCTATGTCTACGCACCTATCCCCATGATGCAAATCAAGCGGGGGATTGAATCGTACATGAATAAAATTGACAATGAAATCTTGAAAAAGATTACAAAAACCATATACAAAGCCAATGAAAAAACCTTTTATCTCCACCCAGCAGCAACCAAATTCCACCACGCATACGTCGGTGGTCTATCTCATCACACCTATACCATGTTAAAACTGATTGATCCCTTCATTCATGTCTATCCGTATCTCAATAAAGATTTACTTTATGCAGGAACGATTCTTCATGACATGTCAAAAATCAATGAAATCAGTGGTGTCGATGGTGAATACACCAAAGAAGGTCTTCTTGTTGGACATCTTGTCATGCAGACCATTGATATTGATCGTATCGCTCGTGAACTCGGTTACCACGAAAGTGAAGAAGTTCTCATGCTCAAACATATGATCATTTCCCATCATGGTCAGCTCAATTTTGGATCACCCAAAAAGCCACAAACAGGTGAAGCACTCCTTCTGTGGTTTATCGATACCATTGATTCGAAATTTACTGTCTTAGGTGAAGCATTCACCGATACAGCAGAAGGAACATTCACGCAGATGATTTCTGTGATGGATAAAATGAAATTTTATAAACACAAAATAAAATAAAAGACGCAACAAGCGTCTTTTTTCTTTATACTAACGCACAAAAAAACGGCTAATCGCTTAGCCGTTTTCATTGTATCTTATAGACCTGATCTTAAGACGGTAAACCATGTACCATAAAGGTTTGCATAGTTTTGATCGAATACACCACTTGTGGATAATAAGTATTCATCAAGTTGACGTAAGTTGATCGCACGAATGGTATTAAAACGTGCTGCACCTTGAGCATTTGCGAAGGTGACGTCTTGAACGAACATGAAGATAAGTTCTCTTTGCATGTAGGTATTCTTGTAGCGAGTTAATACAGGTGTTAAGTAACTATTGACAGCGGTTTGAACATTGGTTGGAAGAACAACACCTTCAGCAGTCTTTTGTTCCTTAATGTAGAATTCGATTTGTGATGCGGTTAAGGTTTCAGAATCTTCGTTGTACACATTGAGTGTGCCATCTGAGGATTCATACTTACCATCTTCATCGTCTGCTGCGCTAAAGATTGCTGATGTTTTCTTACCCATACTGTTTGCAAGGATTAGATGCCAACCGAAGTCACTCATCACTTCATCCAACGCTGCTTCTGTAATCACCGTACCATAGAGGTCTAAGAGTGGGAACTTCGCATCATCATCTTCAATCTCTGTAAGCTGTTGGTGAATTGCCATTGCACGGTTGTAGAAAACAGGATCTAAGGTTGTTGAACCGGTGATGAAGTTCGACGTATTAGTAATTTGTGATGAGATATTTTCAAACTTGAGGTAGAAACCGAGTTTACGGTATTCAGACCATAACTGTTCGATTTGATAATCGAAAGGTGGAGTTACACTGCCGCGTAAGATACGACCGGAATTGTTGAATTCAGTAGCAATCGCGGTTAAACCAGCGGAATGACCCGTATAATTACCAACTCTATCGTAGATGAGTTCAACAAGATTGACCAAACCAGCTTTGATTTGTGCAACGGATGCTGCATCAAGATCTGCAAGGTAATCACCAGGATTATCAGGTGTACCATCACCATTTTCATCAAAGTAGACGAGGAGATGGCTGACTGTAATCGCTTTGTAGTTGTTATACTGTAAAGCTGCTAGATCAGCAAGTTTTTCGTAAACGGTGTAATCATCGGTTCCATAATGAGCTTCAAGATCATCGATGTATTTTTGTCTGAGTGCTGGGTAGACATAAAGTTGATTGATTGCTTCAGCATTGGTCTTTGAACCAAACGCAAGAAGTAAGAACTTTTCACGACCCATGGATGCTGGGAAACCAGCAGATGCGAAGTTATCGGCAGAGAATTGGCTGATGATATCTTCAAATTGGGTCTTGTAGCTATCCATATCTTTTTTCTCAATGGCATATGTATCGGATGCAAGAAGTAACTTGTTGGATGCGATATCGAGGGCTAAGTTGATACCATATGATTTTTCAAGTTTTGCATAAAAATCATCAACAAGAATGTTTTTACCATCGATAGTTGCGATGACTTCGCCAGACTTATCTTTGGTTGAACCTTTATAACCATAGGATTGTTCATAGAAAATGCGAACGACTTTATCAAAGATATTGAGTTCTTTATCTTCATAGAGCTTCGATACTTTACCAGAGATGTAAGCGGATGTTAATCTGCTTTCTAAAACTTTGTTGAATGCTTCAGTACGTTTCGCTTGAGCAGCTTCGGTATCAGCAAACACTTTAACTGCGCTGTCGTCTTCACTGTCGACTAAGATACCTTCATCTGTATCGGATTCATCATCAAGTTTGTAGACGAGATAACGGAAGTTACCAAATGTTTGAACGCGTGAAGAGAATGGCTTTTGAATGGATAGATCATTGATGTCATCCATCTGTGCTTCTGCAGTCAATGTGGTGTATACGTGGTTTCTTAAACTTGCATTAAGCTTATTTAAGTCATCATATGTATAGGTTGAAGTGTAAGCGGAACCCGCTTTTGCAACGATGGAACCATCGATGGCAATTTCAACTTGATTGGCAGGATTTAAGATGTTATAAATGTTGACAAATTCAACTTTAACCTGTGCTGCGGTCAAAGCTTCATCGGGCATACCACTTTCGCGTGTTGTACTGATGACATAACGCTTGTAGTAGTTTTCGTAATCTGCAACCGATAATTGAGAGCGGTCTTCACGGTCAACACCGAGTTTTGAAAGAAGACCTAAGTCTGTTAAGATCGAAACGACATGACCATAACCGGTTGGAGTTGTGTTGTTGAGATCGACATAACCTGGGTTGCCGGATGTGATGCGAATGTCAGGAATCTTGTACCAAAGACCTTTAGAGTCGGATTTAATGCTTGCTTGATACAATGCAGCATTGGCTTCGTTTAAGTTAATGAAACGAATGACGAGTGCATCGACATCATAGCGACCTTGGAGGTTAGTTGTGTAATAATTGACGACATTAGCTTCGGTAATGTAGTTAGCATCATCTTCGTCAAGAACTTCCGCTGCTAATAAACCTTTGGCGTAATGACGTTGTGTGGTTCTTAAGATGTAGCGATCTAAGAGAAGAGAAATGGTTGAATAATCTTCATACTTGCTTGCTAATCCTTGAATACTTGCTTTCACTGCTGCGATATCAATGCTGTTATCCAAAAGATATAAGGAGTCCACGAATTGTTCAATGTTGCGAACAACGCGATCTGGATTATCTGTGAATAATTTTTCGAGCGCTTCGAGATCGGATGTACCATGAATAGCACTGTTGATGGTTTCATCGAGGTACTTGTTTAAATCTTCATCACCCGCAAGAATTAAAGTGCGTACGGCTGTGACTTGATCAGCGAAGAGGGTTTCATCGACCATGGTTGCTAAGACTGAGGCACCCTGCATACGTAGTTGATCGTATAATTCTTTTTCCGTTACGGTGATATCACCAATCGTCAGATAGGGGTCGTCAGAGATGCTACCGTAAGGAGTTTTTTCACCACTTTTACATGCGGCTAACGTAAGTAAACCTGCAAAAATTAGCACAAAAATTGCAAGTTTTCTTAGTGTTTTTGTTTGATTCATTGTGTTCACTCCTTCAATGTATTTCATACAAGCAAGTATAATATAGCATTTTTTAGGGCCTTATGCAACCACTTTCATTTTATTCGTAAATCTCACACATTTTTATGTTAAGATAAAAGAAGGTGAAGTTAAATGGATATTTTCGTGCTTGCCAGCGGTTCAAAAGGGAACATGACCTACTTAAAAGTAGGTGATGTGAAACTCTTCATCGACGCTGGTATTTCTTATCAAAAAATACGGTCAAAGATGACGGACTATCAAGAGAACCTTTTTGACGTCAAAACGCTTTTGATTACCCATGAACACCATGACCACATCATGGGGTTAAAGATGCTTTTAAAAAATGGTGCAATCGAAGATGTTTATATCACAAAGGGAACACTTAATAGCTTACCCGTTGATGTGGTATCGATGTTTCATCAAACACATATTATAGAAGCTGATCATCCTTTTCACATCGGTGAGATGAAAGTCACACCTTTTATGCTGTCGCATGATGCGGAAGAACCGGTGGGATTTGTGATTCAAGATAACGAGCATAAATTGGTTTTATTGACGGATACTGGTTATGTTGATCAATCCTATCATGAACTTTTGAAGAATGCGGATGTCTATATTTTAGAAGCTAACCACAACCCTTTTACCCTTTTTCAATCTGCAAGACCTTTCTTGTTGAAAAAACGTATTGTGGGTGAAAAAGGGCACTTATCGAATGAAGATGCAGCAACCTTGATGAATCGACTCATTCAGGGTCGAACAAGTATCTGGGTGGTCGCCCATATTTCTGAAGACTGTAATTCCATTGATGATATCGATGAAGCGATTGTTAAAGCGTTTGATGATCCCACCAAAGTCGAAGTTTATTATGCATCACAAGAAGGATTACCGGTGATTTCTTTATGATCAAAATCATATGCGTAGGAAAGATGAATCAAAAGGGATTGCAAGATAGTATGAACTACTATATCAAGCAGTGTCCGGTTGAAGTTGAAATCATTGAAGTTATGGATGAAGCAACTGAACAAGGAAAAATCGTTGAAGGTCAACGATTATTATCAAAAATCAAAGAAAGCGATGTTGTTGTCGCTTTAGCCATCTTAGGTAAATCACTGACAAGTGAAGCGTTCGCATCTTTCTTAGATGAAAAGATGACCTATCATCAAGGCGATATCATCTTTGTCATCGGTGGATCTTATGGATTATCAGAAGATGTGATGAAACGCGCAAACATGAAATTATCATGTTCTTCCATGACGTTTCCACATCAACTCATGCGACTCATTTTAGTTGAACAGATCTATCGTGGACTCATGATTTTAAAACATCACCCCTATCACAAGTGAGGATTTTATGAAATATATTTTTTGGGATTTTAATGGGACGGTCTTAGATGATGCAAGACTCTGTTATGATATCTTATCTGAAATGCTCATCGAAGAGGAAAGACCTTCAGTTACTTTTGAAGATTACTTGATGATTTTTACCTTTCCCGTTCAAGCTTATTATGAAAAAGTTTATGATCTTAAGAAAACACCTTTTACCATTTTAGCTCATCGCTTTATCGATCGCTATCAACCTCGCAGTTTAGATCTTAAACTTCATGAAGGTGTGATCGAAACCATTCATACATTGGAACATATGGGCATCAGAAATGTTTTACTATCAGCATCAAAGATGGATAACTTAACCGAACAACTCAAACATTATGGCATTGATCATCTCTTTGATCATATTTTAGGGACATCAGACATCTACGCAACATCCAAACTGGATGTCGGATTAAACTTCATCAAGACACATCAGATCAATCCCAAAGACGTCATCATGGTTGGTGATACACTCCACGATGCAGAAGTCGCTGAAGCGATGGGTGTACGCATTATTCTTTTCACGAAAGGGCATCAACATTCCTCTCGCTTTGAAAAGTATGAAATGATTGACCAAATCAAGGATTTACTTGGTAAAATAGAAGTAACGAAAGATTAAGGAGACGATTATGAGTAAAGTAGCGATTCTCGCATGTAGTAATGCTGGGCTTGATTATTTGGATTATCCCAAAGATATTCGTATTTTGCGTTCTGTCATTCATTTTGGTACGGATGAATCCTATGATGATTTCGTTCAAATGGATGCGAAAACATTTTATGAACGGATTCAAAAAGACCCCAATGATATTCCACGTACCTCTTATGTCTCACCAGGCACCATGATCAATTACTTCGAAGAACTTGAAAAAGAAGGTTACGATGAAGCATTAGTCATTACGATTTCATCAAAACTTTCAGGTCTTTATGAAGCCGTTAAACGGATTGCATCCGAAGTTAAGATTAAAGTGACTGCATTCGATTCACTTACCTTAGCTTATGCAGAAGCTTATATGGCACTTGAAGCACACCGTTTAGCACAAGAAGGTAAGTCTGTTTCTGAAATTTTACCGTATCTTGAAAAGATTCGTGATAACGATAAGATTTTCTTTGCTGTCGATACGCTTCTCTATTTAGTGAAAAATGGACGTTTATCGAAGCTATCAGGTACTTTAGGAACCATGTTACAACTTAAACCACTTCTCCAATTGAGTGATGATGGAAAAGTGGAATCGATTGAAAAAATCAGAACCACGCACAAGGCTCATCAACGCGTTCTCGAGAAGTATATTGAAGAAACACAAGGTCTCAATGTCCTAACCTATATTTCACATGCGCATGCCGATGAATATGTCGATTGGTTCAAGACTGAGATTAAAAAAGCATTTCCTGAAAGAGAAGTTGTTGTGGCATACCTCACACCTGTTGTTGGTGCACACACAGGTCCTAAGGGCATTGGTATTGGTTATATCAAGTTATGATTTGACACCCCCACCGGGGTGTTTTCTTTAGGCGAAAGACATTTGTTAAATACAGAGTGTTATAATGAGTGTATAGGAGGCTTTTGATATGAAAAAATTCTTTCAAGACTTTAAAAAATTCGTTACGAAGGGCAATGTCTTAGATTTAGCGGTTGCTGTGATTATTGGTGGAGCATTTGGTAAGATTATCTCCAGTTTAGTCAATCATATCTTGATGCCTGTCATCAGTTTGATTATTGGTGGCACAAGTTTTGAAGATATCAAAACCGTATTGGTTGAAGCAGATCCTTTAAACAATGTGACAGAAAGTGCGATTTATTGGGGATTATTTATTCAAAATATCGTTGATTTCTTAATCATTGCACTTGTGATTTTCATTATCATTCGTTCCTTTGCAAGAGTCAGTGAAATCGCTGATAAAGCAAGAATGAAACTCCATGAAGAAGAATTAGCTGCAAAAGCTGAAGCAGAAAGAATCGCTTTAGAACAAGCAGCAAAACAACCAAAACAACCCACTGTTGAAGAACTGCTTTTTGATATTAAGAAAATATTAGAAAAAAAGAATGTCTAATTTAGACTGTCTTCCGGTCCAGGGGCATATGAAAGATGATTTTATGTGAATAAAATAAACACAATAAGCAAGATCAAGTATTCGGTTTGCGAAAAATATTTGGCAACCAATTATGTTTTAGTGATAATTTGCATAATATAAAAGGAAAAGGGCAAGGAAAGCTTGCCCTTTTATATAGAGGATTACCCAATGGGGGGGGAATTGTGTAACCCTCATACTATCTTGAAGATGAAATCATCTCCAAGAAGTACGCATGAACGGAAGTATCCTCAGTCAATTCTGGATGAAATGCTGTTGCGAGCATGTTGTTTTCTCGTGCTGCAACCCATTTTTCTGAAACTGTGGATAAAATGTGAACCGAATCACCTTTACGTGAAATATAGGGTGCACGAATAAAGGTCATTGGAATCATGTGTTGATCAAACAGATCAACGGTCATAAAACTCGATAATTGTCTACCATAAGCATTACGCTTCACGGTGATATGCATCAATCCAAGATGGATGGTGGAATCATTCTCTAGCGATTCAGCAAGAAGAATCATCCCTGCGCATGTTCCAAAGACGGGCAACCCCTTTTGGATCATCTTTTTGAGATCATCGAGCATATCTAAATCTCTTAACAGCTTTCCCATGGTTGTCGATTCACCACCAGGGAGAATCAAACCATCCATAGGACGACATAAATCTTTCTTTTGGCGAATATCGAAGGTGTCAACACCCATACGTTTAAGCATATGATGATGCTCTATGAATGCACCTTGAACGGCCAAGATGCCAATCGTCATCTTATTTACCTCGTTCAGCCATTAATAGTTCGATTTCTTGTTCGTTAATACCCACCATCGCCTCACCTAAATCTTCAGAGATTTCTGCGAGCACTTTGGGATCATGATAATTAGTGACTGCTTTCACAATCGCTTCCGCACGTTTTTTAGGATTGCCAGATTTGAAAATACCTGAGCCCACAAAAACACCTTCAGCACCAAGCTGCATCATCAGTGCTGCATCCGCAGGGGTTGCAATTCCTCCAGCAGCAAAGTTAACAACAGGGAGTTTACCATGTTCATGAACATATTCAATCAAATCAAGAGAGACACCTAATTCTTTTTGTAAAACATAGAGCTCATCTTTTCTTAGTGATTGAACACGTCTGATTTCTTTTTGAATTTCGCGCATATGACGAACAGCTTGGATGACATCACCTGTTCCAGGTTCGCCTTTGGTTCGTATCATGGAAGCACCCTCACTGATGCGTCGTAACGCTTCACCTAAGTTTTTCGCTCCACACACGAAAGGGACACTGAAACGCGTTTTATCGATGTGATGAAGATCATCAGCAGGTGATAAAACTTCACTTTCATCAATATAGTCGATTTCAATGGCTTCTAGGATCTGTGCTTCCACAAAATGACCGATACGAACTTTCGCCATCACTGGAATGGAGACAGCTTGTTGAATCGCCTTAATCATTTTTGGATCACTCATACGTGATACACCACCTGCAGCACGGATATCTGCGGGAATACGTTCGAGTGCCATGACTGCACATGCACCTGCGTCTTCAGCAATTTTTGCTTGTTCAGGTGTGGAAACATCCATAATGACTCCACCCTTTAACATTTGGGCGAGTTCTTTGTTTAAACGATAACGTTCGTTATGTAACATATTGACACTTCCTTGCTCATTGGATACTTTCATTGTATACTAGTAACTGGTATAAAAGAATATTCAGTTTAATAAAAAATGAGTATACCAGATGGAGTCATCATGGGACAATTACGTTATGTTGAAATCTATGAACAATTCAGACGCATGATCTTAGAAGGAAAATTGGTTGAACATCAAAAACTACCTTCAAAGCGCAAACTCGCAGAGAATTTGAAAGTGAGTCCTTTAACGGTCGAAGCTGGTTATCAACAATTGATTGCTGAAGGCTATGTTTATGCTGTTGAAAAAAAAGGTTATTTTGTCCATAAACAGGTAGAATTGATGTTATCCAAAAAAGAAAGTGAAGTCATATGTGAACAAGAACAAGAAAAGCCGATATTCAAATACAATTTTGAAACGAACATCGTTGACACATCACTTTTCCCCAACACAACATGGGCAAAGCTATCCCGTGAAGTCATTTCAGAAAATCACCATGAAATGCTCAACATGACACCACCACAAGGATTACTCGATTTAAGAATAGAAATTTCACGGTATCTTGAGATATATCGCGGCATAGATGTCACACCGGATCGGATTATCTTGGGTTCAGGAACAACATCGATGATTGGATTACTGGTTGAGCTTTTAGGTAGAAAAAAAGTCTATGCGATAGAAAAACCTGGATACCACCGGATTGAGCACCTATTTAGAGCTCATGAAGTCTTCATCAAACAAATCCCTCTTGATCAGATGGGCATGCGCATCGATCATCTGATATCCTCTCATGCCCATGTGTGTCATGTCACACCCTCTCACCAGTATCCAACCGGTGTCGTTATGCCCATTTCAAGACGTGTCGAACTTTTAAACTGGGCAGTCCATCAGCAGGGATATATCATTGAAGATGATTATGATTCAGAATTTCGCTTTCAAGGAAAACCCATCCCAGCTCTTCAAGGACTCGATCATAATGATCGTGTCATCTACATGAATACTTTTACAAAGAGTTTAGCGCCATCATTTCGCATGAGTTATATGGTTTTACCCAAGCACTTGATGAATCGGTATCATGAACTCTCATCGTATCATGGATGTACTGTTCCTACATTTGAACAATACGTACTCTATAAATTTATGCATGGAGGTCTTTTTGAACGACATATCAATCGTATGCGTAATCATTATCGAATGAAACTCGAGAAAATCAAATCGATACTATCACAATATCCAAACATCAACATGCACGGTGATGAAGCGGGTCTTCATTTTATTCTTGAAGTTATCACCCATGAGTCCGAGGAGAAAATCCGAGAAAAACTTAAATGTTCATCGCTTCAAATCACCGTGCTTGATGAAGAGGAAAGAAAACATCTCTTCCCATATCCATGCTTATTAATGGGGTATTCAGGACTCCCTTTAGAGAGTATTGAAGAAGCATGTCATGCACTTCTACACGTTTTAGGGTTGAATACAAAAAAGACGACAAAAGATTGAAGGATTTTAGATATAATAAAGACAAACGCATGATGTGAGGTGTATGATATGAAAAAATGGGTACTCATCCTCTTAGGTTTGCTCTTAGCTTTTTTAGGGAGTATTGGCATTCAGTTTGCCATCAACATGGGCATTGATCCTATCCCATCAAGACCCGCTGGTGATTATAATTCAGGTGGTGCAGATCGCTTGCTCTATTACTTTTATCAAGAACAATTAGGCACACCTGTGGATGGTATCACACTCACAGATTCGTTTGTTGATAGCGAATTAGAAGGAACATTTGATTATATCAATGGTCGCTATGATGTCGCTGATTTTAGAGTGAATGCTCTCTTAAGACTCTATTTATCCTATAAAGATTTAATGGCTGAACATACCCAGGATGCCATTGAAGAGGTTTTGCTCGGTTTCAAATATTGGATGGATCAGGGTGGCGAAGATTCGATGTGTTTCTGGTCAGAAAACCATCAAATCTTATTTGCATCTGAAGAATATTTGGTCGGACAAACATTTCCTAATCGCATCTTTACCGTGGATGGTAAAACCGGATTAGAACATATGGCTATGGCGAAGAAGAGACTCGACGCATGGCTTTATCAACGATTTACGTACGGGTATACCGAATGGTATTCCAATAATTACTACCCTGAAGATATCGGTCCACTTTCCAACCTTATCCAATTTGCTGAAGATGAAGATCTCGTGATTCGTGCTAAGATGGCGATGGATCTCTTGTGGTATGATATGGCATCCCAAAGTTATCGTTACGAGGGTATCGATGCCAGTTCAAATCCTCGCATCTATTACATCTTTAATCCTTCATCGGGAAGAAGTTATTCGGATAATCGTATGAGCGATGACACCGGAAACCGAATGAGAGATTATATCGATTATGTGATGCAACCCGATGAAACAAAACATCTCAATGGTGGATGGGGTTCATCAGCCAATGGATTTTTCAATGCATTTCGTCAAATGATGGATGCTAGAGATTTAGAAGGTCATCTCTTCTATGATGTTCCAGAAGTCATCAAAGCTATCTTTAATGATCCAGCAGAAGACAAGATTATTCGTGCTTCACAATCTTTAAACGTTGAAGAACTTCAAGGTGAAGGATTACTGGGTCAAGAAGATCCCCAAATCATGATGCAATGGGCAATGGAGGCATTCAGTAATCCAGAAGTTGTCAACAATACGATTCAGTACATGTCAAAGAACATCATGTTCACTAATGAGTTCTTAAATGATTTTAAGCTGGTCAATTTGTGGCCACTTCGCGCATTCAATCTTCTAGGTATGGTTAGCCGTACCCTCAAACCTTCAACCAATGGTGTTGCGATTGAGCGTGCAAATGTTTATACCTATAAGAATGATCATTTCTTGATGTCAACCGCACAAGTTTATCAGATGAATGAGTATGCTGATCAACATGCTGTTCATCAGTTCAATCTTTCCAATCGCGTTTCTGTTTTTTCCACACAACCCGCTAAAATACAAAGACGATCAGGAACACCGACATATTGGGTTGGAAATGGTCGTCAACCGATGAGTGTTCAAGAGAAGAACGTCAACATTTCCATCTATCAACCCCCAACAAAAGTTGGTTTCATGGAACCCATGATTATCAAAGAAACAACGCATGTGTTCTTTCCCATACAACTCTTCGATGAAGTCAATCTAAACTATTTGGATCAAGGCATGATTTATGGACGGGTGAATGGCACCTATATTGGTATACGTGCGCGCTACGCACTAGCCTTCACCCCGTTTGAGATATCAAACAAAGAAGGCGATCAAGATGATATGCTCAAGCGTGGTTCCGTGGGTTCAATCCTAAATGATGATTACGATTTAGTTCAAGTGGGTCAAGGTGATCATTATTATGTCACAGAGATGTCATCTGTTGACATGGAATCCTTTGATAGTTTTGTTACCCGCATGATGGCTAATCCATTGGTATACGATGAAGTCAATCATCAGGTGAATTACATCACAAAACTCTACCTTGAACATTCCACAACGTCACTTCAAGCCAACATGACAGGTTTATTTTTAGTTAATGATGTCATCGTTGATCTTGAGTATCCACGCTTTTGGTCTCCTTATGTTTTGGGTCAAATTGAACGAAAACCAGAGACCATTATGTTTCAATTCGGTGGTCATGCACTTGTCATCAATTATCAACAAAAGACGAGAATTGCATCATGAGAAAGATCGGACTTCAAACCTACACGGTTCGTGCATTGATGAAAGAAGATTTGGAGTTTACACTCTCTGAGATCAAATCCATCGGTATCACCCACATTGAGGTATCGCGGATGCCGATTAACCATCAAACGGCTTCATGGATCAATCACCATGAACTCAGCGTTTGTTCCATTCAATTGAAGTTATCGAAACTGCTGCATGATGCACAAAATGTCATTGCATTTGCAAAGGCAGTAAAGACTAATCATGTGGTTGTCTCTGTCCTACCATGGTGGGGACACCTCCCTTTTATCGGCATCAAGACATTTGTAAAGAAGATTCATAATGTCTTAAACATTTATGAAAAAGAAGGCATTTTAGTATCCTTTCATCATCATGCTTATGAAATTAAAAGAAGTCTTCTCAACGTTTTAGATCAGCATTTAGACAAGCGTATTGGATATATATTAGATACCTATTGGATTACATCATCTGGTCAAGACCCACTCGCACTTTATCAGGCTTTTGCTCATCGTGTTCGAGGCATTCATTTAAGAGATTATCTGGATGGTCATGATGCTGCACCTGGAAAAGGGAATATTGACTTTAAACGACTCCTTGATCATCTCCTTGAATCGGTTTATACCGTGATTGAAGAAGATGCACAAGATCCACTGATTTCTGTTGAAGAAGCAAGACTATATTTGGAGGGACTCCTATGACACAAAAACCGTTTAATAACAAAGAGAAAATGATTTTTGCCTGGGGAGATGTCTTTGGTGGTGGTTCACAAGCCATGATCGGCGTTCTCTATTTGATTTTCTTAACCGATATCATCGGCATCAACCCCGCGCTTGCTGCGACTGCCATCATGGTTTCCAAAGTTTGGGATGCCATCAGTGATCCATTGATGGGTGTGATCAGCGATAATACGCGTAGTAAATTTGGACGAAGAAGACCGTTCATCTTTGCGGGTGGTTTACTCGTTTTGATTGCATATCTTTTAATGTGGTTTCCTCTTGGAAGTGGCTTAACAGAGGGCGTTAAAGTCTTCTATGCGATTGCTACCTATCTCTTTTATAGCACCGTAGCAACCGTTGTGATGGTACCTTATAGTTCGCTTTCTGCTGAGATCACAACGGATACAAAACAACGAAACAGTGTGAATTTAATTCGTTTGATTATTTCAACGGTGGCCAGTGCAGTCTGTACCTTGGTACCTTCGATGTTACTTGAACAGTTTAAAGCTGGGGCGTTCGGTATTGATGTCTTCTACATCGTTGTTAGTATTGGATTTGGACTGTTCTTTGCACTCCCACTTGTCCTCATTGGTCTATTCACACGCGAACGTGCAACTCTTCCGGAAACAAAATCTATTTTTTCAATGAAGACATTCGTTAAACCGCTTCGTATGCGCGCTTTTCGTGGTTTAGTCTACATGTATCTTTGTCAAAGTATTTCCATGGATATCTTGTCAGCAGGTATTATTTTCTTTACAACATATGTCTTAATCACAGGATCATCCACCGTCTTTTTAGGGATTTTTATCGGCGTACAGCTCTTGATGTTTCCTTTAGTCAATTCACTTGTCAATAAAATTGATAAAAAGAAGATTTACTATTATGGATTACCTCTCGCTGTCATCGCATTTTTGTTCGTCGGATTATACCCAGAAAACTGGCCGATCGTCGGTGCTTACGTACTGACAGCATTAACAGCGCTTGGCTTTGCCGGTGCGCAGTTGATGAGCTGGATCATTTTCCCCGATGCTGTTGATGCTGGAGAACTTGTTTTACACGAACGTCCAACGGGATCATTTTCAGGTATCATGACGTTCATTCGTAAAACAGCATCCGCGATTGCCATTCAAATTTTTGGGATCATGCTCGCCATCTCAGGATATGTTCGACCCACAGAACTCGTGCCTGTTCCTACACAGCCTGAGGCTGCTGTTTGGGGCATTCGACTCGCCATGTCATTATCCTTTGTCATCTTGATGATTATCGGCTATTTTGTCTCGAAACGTTTTGTACTTACCAAATCACTGACTCTTGAAATATCTTCGTTTCTCGACAAACGTGAGCATCATGTTGAATTATCAGAAGAAGAAAAACAAAGACTTCAAGAGATTCAAACCATTGTGGGTTAGGTGATGATGATGGCAATCCAAGAAGATGTCGGCATGGCCGTCAAAATGAACACGAAGTGCTTTCCTGAAATCATCGATTTGGATCAAGGGAAAAGAATTGATGAAACCAATCTCTTATCCTTGGTTGATTTTGTCAATGCACGATATGATTGTGCAGATTTTCGGATGCTCGTCTTAATCAAAACGTATAAAGATTATCGAAAACTTTTAACCAAAGAAACGACGCAAAAAATCAAAGATGCTATACTCGGTTTTAAATATTGGATGGATGAACCAGGTCATGATGGCATGTGTTTTTGGTCTGAAAACCATCAGCTCATTTTTCATACATGTGAATATTTAGCAGGACAAATGTTTCCTGATGATACATTTTTAAACAATCAAGAGGTCGGAAAAGCACATCTTGAAAAAGCCAAGATTAAAATTGAACATTGGCTTCAAGATCGTTTTACTTATGGGATGACAGAGTGGCATTCCAATACGTATTATGAAGAGGATATCGCACCTTTAGTTCTTTTGGTTGAACAAGCAAAAGATCAACCGATTGTCATTCGATCCAAAATGATATTAGATCTTTTGTTTTTGGATATGGCACTCTACAGCTTTGAAGGTTATTTTGTCACATCCTCGGGTCGCGCATATGAAAACCAAAAAAAGCGTGGGGCTGATGCTGATGTCAACGATTTACTCAAACACGCTTTTGGTATCTTAAATCATGAATATGACTACACTCGATTATCGACAGTTTTTCTTCTGACCAAACATTACCACGTTCCAGAAGTCATCAAGCGTATTGCACTACAAGAAGAAAAGGGCATCATGAAGGCATCCAACGGTTTATATCTTTCTCAAGTCAAACATGAAATCAGTGAAAAAACAAACGATCGGCAAGGGATGTATTTTTGGGGCATGGAAGCATTCACCAACCCTGAATCGATCATGATGACGATGAAGATGTATAACGATTGGCATCTGGAAAACAATAATTTCTTGCGTGATCTCAAGATGATTAATGCACCGATACTGTGGCAGTTAAGATTGTTACCTCTTTTGGTTCGCATGTTGAATCCTGCAACACGTGGGGTTGCAATCGAACGCGCAAACACCTATGTCTATCACACAAAGTATTACATGCTATCTACCGCTCAAGCATATCGTCCGAAAGCATTCGGGGATCAACAACACCTGTGGCAAGCTTCACTCCCTGGAGATATTCACATCTTTTCAACCCATCCTGGATCGCCCATGTTCGATGACCCTGCACGCAACTTCTCGCCTTCCTATTGGGTAGGTAATGGCATCAATCCGTTAGTCATTCAGCATGAAAACAAAGCCTTTGTTCTCTACAACCTCAAACCACGAAAAGGTTTTTTAGAGAGAAAAAGACAGATGTTTATCCATGTTCATCTCCCCTTTGAGTCATTCGATGAAGTGATTGAAATGGAAGATGCCATTTATCTCAAAAAACAAGAAACATATTGTGCACTTCAGTTTTCGAAAGGATACGAGAAAAAAGAAGATGAAGTCATCCTCTATGGGAAGCATATTCAAATGGTTGTCACCATGGGGTCATCGAAAGAAGATGGTTCATTTCATGAGTTCATCGACAAGAGAGAGCCTGAAGAACTACTCATGACACGCTTTGGAATCTATTTAGAGAATATGGAACACACATATCAAATCAATTGGCATGATCAGTTGATTTTCGATAAAAAGCGTATATTGCTTGAATATCCTCGATTTGAATCACGTTTTGTCAATGCGGATCGAAAACCTAGCACGATTGAGATTACATGCGATGGGCTAGGTTTAACCCTCGATCACGATGCATGTACACGGGAGGTATGGTGAAATGAACGTTATCGAAAAGATTAACAAACTCGCAAACGATATCGTTGAAACATGGGATCCTAAGATGAAGTGGATGTGGGGAGAGGCTCTCCTAGGTTATGCGCTCTCTCTTTTGGATGAACACCAAAAAACAGACAAGTTTACCCCTTTTTTGAAAGCTTACTGTGATTACTATGTTCAAAATCCTCCACGTGTCGATCAAAGTGATACATCAGCTCCGGGATTAATCACCTATTACATGTGGAAAAAAACCCATGATGAAAACTATAAAAAACTCACCGATCGCGTCATCCATTACATCATGAAAGAACCACGATTGATCGAAGATTCTGTCAATCATTTAGGAAATTCATTAGAAGGTAAATTCTATCCAAAATCTATATGGGTCGATAGTTTGATGATGTTCTCTGTATTTCCAGCACGTTATGCTAAAGAGACTCACGATCAGGACATGATGAATGTAGCAGCGAGACAGCCCAGAATCATGGCAAAATACATGCAAGATCCAAAAGATTATCTCTGGTATCACAGTTATTGGACAACATGGAAGACACACTATCCCAAACGAAAGATATACTGGGGAAGAGGAAATGGATGGGTGATTGCTGCATTACCGATGATCTTAGAATCGATTGGCGATCATGAAGAAAGAGAATCGATTATCACTATCTTCCAACAAACAGCAAAAGCACTCCTTCCATACCAACGTCAAGATGGTACTTTTGAAACTGTGATCAATAAAGTTGGAAAGACCTATCGTGAACTATCCTTTACTGCATTGGTAGCTTCCGGTTTCTTGCAGGGATATCGATTAAATCTGTTGGATGAAACCTTCAAAAAAGCTGGCGAAAAAGCTCTTTTCGCGGTGATCGATGCACTCTATGAAGAAAATGGAAGACTCATCATGCCTGAAATTAGTGGACCTACCATCCCGATGCCTTTATTCCCATATTTAGGATATAAGTTGATCCCGCGCAACAAAAATTGGTCATATGGACTTGCTGCATTAATCTTTGCAGGTATTCAATATGATTCTTTAGTGTAAAGTTATATTTTCATCGATTATATTTTATTCAATATTTCAAATAGAAAAAAAAGGTTTACGCCGGTAAACCTTTTTTTATGAAGATCCTATCTTTTGTTTCATTTTAAACATCTTTCTTTTCATACGCTTCAGTGTCAATCCAAAACGTTCTCCAAGTGAATGTCTTAAACTCTTAAAAACATCACTGAATAATATCCATAACACATAGGCTATAAGCAAATAATGAATCACATGAACCACATAAGATTCCATCCTAAGGTATGTCGCATTATCGAAGATATACATGACAAAAAGACCAATTAAGCCTAAATTAACGAGTGTTTTCATAGAAATAGGAACCCCAAAATCGCAAATACAACAGCATAAGCAACATTAAATTTCATCGTTTTTTTGATGTGGAAGGCGATTTCTTTAGGAATGGAGAGCTGACGTTTTTTTCTCACGACAAGAAGAACAATCCAAAGGACGTTCATTACGAGCCAAAAGATTGCACAACCCAATAAAATCATAGGAATCATGGCGTTTGACCTCCAAAGATACGCTGATAAAGAGCCATCAGCCAATCTAAAAACCGATATAATGCATCTTTAATGGCATCAAAACGAATCCATTCTTTGAGGGTTTCAAGTTTTTCAGCAAATGAGATGCGGTTTAATAAATCTTGAATACTTTGTATCGGTTCTGTATTGACCACGTAGATTAATGCAACCAATCCACCCGCTAAAATCAAATAATTCATGATTTGATTAAATGACAAAAACCTAAATGTTAATCCACGATGGTGTTCTTTGACAAATTGTCGCATCGCATCATGATCATGATGATCTTGCTTATAGCAGTATGGACAACTGATCAAGTGTTTGGGATAGTCATGATATTCCGATTGTCTACACTTTGTGAGTTGAAAACGTAGACGGAAAAGTGACCATATCCATGACCTTGGAGAAGGTCTTCTCACATCGGTGACATCTTTAATCATGAGGGCACGCTTCATGGTTTTTTGGTAGTGAAGGGGAAATATTTCGATCGGTTTTGTCTTTTCGTCGAGCTCGACACCGGCAAACATTTTTTTGTGGATAAAGATGTTCTTTTCTACAAAGTAACTGATCGGTTTAGCTGAGAGTTTATGAGTCGCTTTGAAAGGGTGCTGATCTTGAAGAAGGGTATGGATGATAACCGCGAGATGATAGCGAATCACTTGAGAACTCTTCGGATTGAAAACAACTTCTGGTGGAATGATTTCTTGAACTTCATCGATGATGTCATCGGTTTTTATGGGTGCATGGGATTTTTCGAACTCAAAAACAACCTTTGGGGTTTCTGTTTTGAGTTCGATTGTTTTTTCTTCAACGACTTTAGGTTTCGTTGGTTTCGGATCGAAAGGTGAACGGATCAGTTCAAGATCACGCTTTCTTGCTTCTTCAAGTAAACGTTTCTTTTCGGCCTCTATTTTCGCTTTCTCATCCTCAATTTTTTTCAGATAAGCTTGATAACTTTGCATTGCGTAATATTCTTGTGGTAAATATTCTTCACGCTGAAAAGCCATCGGTTGATATGTGCCATCTGAGGTTCCTAAAAGTACAAGATCAGGGATGTAAGGATTGAAGTGTTGATCGATGAATAGTTCCGATAATTCAACAGGAATCCCTTTTCGTTCAAGTTTGATGAAGAGTTTTGCAATCTTTTGAGCCATCAGAACTTTCGCTTTTTCGGTGATCTTAAGTTTACCAATACGATTGCCCTTGAGCAGATGATTCACACGATAGAGATGAGGGATGTGGTTGATGATATAACCGAGGGTTACACCCTCTTTTTTAATCAATTGCTTAGGATAAATGAACACACGCTTAAGCGATCGATCGTCATGTTCTTGATAGATGGTTTCGATGCGTTCATTCAGTTTATATTTTTCCATCATCTTTGAATCGAAAAAATAAGCGAGCTGTTTTCCTTTTTTTAAGGTATAGATTTTACCTAAAATGGTTTCATCATAGACATTGTTTTCGTCGACGACCACAGGTTTGCGATCGGTATCATACGTGATATATTTTTTGGAAATGGATTTAAAATAATCAAGAAGATAATCATAATCTTTTGTTTGCTCACGCGCACAAATGGGACATTTTTGGAAATGATTGGGATAGAAATGTGTTTTATCTTTCTTACATTTTTTCAATGAATCTTTAAAGATTTTTAACTCTTTAACCCATGCATCAGCACTTGGACGATCGTTGTTGCTCAAGGCATGTTTCAAGAATGAACGATTAAAAAGTTCTTGAATCCCTTTGGGTAAGAAGCTATAAGGCATCGCGTTTTTTGGTGGAATGATGTTGGTCGAAAGATAATTATAGGGAAAAATTTCTTTTTCCATCGTATAGTTAATCGCGTTTCCATCAAACCCTAAAATGCCTTTGATACGCGCAGAAAAGGGATGGACACCGAACATCAGAATTTGGAAAATTAAAATAGCTAAACCATAATTATCGTGGTTAGGAATACGTTTGACTTCTTGAGTTTGTTTCTTTTTGGCTTCTAAGACTTCAGGCGCTGTGTAGTCTGGGGTAAAGACTTTACAGTGGAAGAGTTTGTTTTCAGATGAAAACTGAAAAGAGTCAGTATCGACAACACCGATTTCAAACCCGGGATAAACGAAGAAATCTGAGGTGTTGATATCACCGATGATTGTGTCATTTTGATGCAAGAATCCCATGACTTTCGCAAGATTAATGGCGATCACAACGCGGTCATAATAGGTAATGTTGGGAAACTTTGTCTTTTGAAGTCCTGGTGTGATGACATGGGATAATTGATTCTTAGCCTGAACCCTGCGCATCACATACCCACAAAACCGTTTATATTCATCGTAGACAACAAAATTTGGCCATGCGATAATCGTTAACCCGTTATACTCCAAAAGACCAGGCTTCTTACTGACCATGGCTTTAATCTTTTGCTCGATATCAGGCATTCTTTCTAAAGCACGTTCGCTATAAATCTTGACCAAAATATTAGGATTTTTAGCAAGCTTAAAGACAGATCCTTCACCACCTGATCCGATCGGTTTCGTATCATCGATTAAAATTTTGGATCCATCCTCAAGAAAGTATTTCTTCATAAGTCCTCATGATAGATAAAGAGTAGCGTCTTATCATCATCAGTTTTTTTATTGATGCGATCAGACGATAAAAAGCGTTCAAGTGCTGCTTCAACATCCTTTTGATGAAAATTGGGATGAAGAAAAGCGTTAAAGAAAGGGTCATAAAAGAGATGACTGACAGCTTTATCTCTAGAAGAGATACTTATCCCTTCAATCCCATCGGTCATTAAAGCAACCATCGGATACACGTGATCGAGTTTGGCATAGATGCCCTGTTCAATCGATGTGAGATCACAGACACTGAACGTAGCATTCGCATATTCACCGCGCTGTTGCTCGACCAAGACACGATAGATATCACCATGTTTCCCGATGGCACAACAGTCACCCACTTGACCATAAAACTGACGATCACCAAGGGTGATGAAAACCAGGAGTGTTGCATTCAAATCTTTGATGTGAAGTTCTCGCGCTGTCGCCTCAGCCCAAAGGGTATCGTGGGTTTGGATATACCCCTCTTTAATTAGGGTGAGGATGTCATCATCAGACAACTTTGGGTCTACATGTTCTTCAAGAAAATTCAAGATGAAAGAAGAAGCGACATCGCTTCCAATTTCTGCAGCTTTCGCACTCCCCATCCCGTCGCTTACAACCGCGATATACCCCCAATTACTGGGTAAAATGCGATACTTGTGCGCATCGTGACAGGGTGTTTCAGTTTTTAAGTGTGAGGTGCCAACAACCGATGCACCATAGACTTTAATCAAGACTAAACCTCAAATTCGAAGACATCATCACTGGGCTTTTCAAGTTTAATCGTATCACCAACGCGTGATGAAGAAACACTTGAAAGAGATGAAGATACCCATTGGAAGAGTTCTTTGAAATTGAGACCATTGAGTTTAAACACGCGATCTCTCGAACCTGCAATCTGTCTTAAGCGTTCAATGTTCGCATTTTCAACACCAATACCAAAGAAAATGACTTTTTTGGATTGAATGGCTTGTTGAAGCATGCTGGATGCTTCGCTCACACTATCGGTAGGTTCACCATCGGTGATGACAAAAAGCCATGGACGATAATACGAAATACCGGCTGTGCGATACTCATTTTTACGTGCTTCAATGTTCTTCAGTGCTGTCGTAATCGCTTCACCCATCGGTGTCATACCGTTGACCGCAAGTGTGGGTGCTTGTGATTCAGAAACGGTAGCAAAATTTTGAAGTACAGATACCGTCTGACCAAATGAAATGACGGATAAATCAACACGCACACTGGCGAGATCATCATCACGGAGTGCGGCATAAAGAGCATGGACACCTTCATTCAATTGATTGATGGGATTACCCGTCATCGAATACGATGTATCTAGAAGTAATACAACCGGACAACGGGGTTCTGGATTATCGAGTAATGCTTCATCCACGACCTCTTTCTCAAATTCAAAATCATTTTTAAAATCGTTCATGTTCAAACCTCTTTTCTATGTTTATTTTAGAGTATAAAAAGCAAGAATACAGCTAATATTAAAGCTCTTAAACTATATTTGGTTTTGATGTAGACGATAAAAGCTGCAAGCACATAGACAACCATCACACCCAATTGACCCCACTCGAAACCGAGCGGTGTATGACCTAATGCGAGACCATAAAGCCCTAATATCATGACATAACGTATGACATAAGCCAACGAAAACGTCAACTTCATTTTGATCACTTGATAAAGATAAACAATCACACCTGTCAAATAAAGAACAAAAATCATGGTTGCTGCCACATAAAGTCCATAAGTCGATAAAGGTAAAGATCTTGTGAAAACGGCATAATCGCCTTCTCCAAACAGATAACCAATCACCCCGTAATGTGATGGAAATTGAAGATAGAGACTTACTGCCTGGACGATTAAGACCATTCCTGCAGAAAAGATAAATACTTTAAAAAACCGTGGGAGATCTAAAACGGCGTGCCGTTTTCCCACGGTGTAGTGAAAAAGATTTAAACTTAAAATGGCAAAAAAAACAATCTGAATGCCATAAAGAATATTCATCTGATAGAGGTTCGGTACGGTTTGTCCAAAAAACGTTTGATTCCATCTTACCTCATCAAAGAAAAGACGAAGGTAAAAGACGGTCCAAAGAATTGCCCCCAGAAGGATCTTATTGACATTTCCCACGACAGGATTTTTCTGCATGCCCTATCCCTCACCTTATTGTTCATATTATAACATAAGAAGATAGGGTGCGTGTGTAAGACTTTGTCACTTTATGAAGAGAAATCATCCCTTGTGAGAAGTCTTTCTTTTTAGTATAATGATGTCATGTGGAGGATACCATGGAGCAACATGAACTGACCATATCAGAATTAAAGAAACGATTATTGATGTCTTATCCAGAAGATGTTGTTTTAAAGATCTTTGAAGGTTATGAAAAGAAACGTGTTGTTTCACTTCGTATTAACCGTTTAAAAACAACACCTGAACATATTGATCAGGTGTTAGATGAACATCACATCGCCTTTGAAAAAGTATCTTGGTACGACGATGCACGCATCATCCATGCCCATGAGAGTGAACTCATGAAGCTTGACATCTTTTCAAAGGGAGAGATTTATCTTCAAAACTTATCCTCGATGATCCCAGCGCTCATTTTAGATCCCAAACCTAAAACAGATGTATTGGATATGGCTGCAGCACCCGGTGGAAAGACCACACAAATAGCGGCTATCACCAACAATTTATGCCACTTAACAGCGTGTGAAACACACCCCATTCGTGCTGAAAGATTGAAATTTAACATCAACAGACTGGGTGCAAAAAATGTGACACTACTCATCCAAGATGCACGTAAATTAGATCCCTATTTCACATTTGATCAAATACTTCTCGATGCACCATGCACAGGAACAGGCACATTTGAAATGCTTTTCCCACAAACGTATCAAACGTTTTCCACAAAACTTCTTGATCATCTCATGCTTACGCAAAAAGAACTTTTGAAAGCTGCACTTCGTATGCTAAAACCGGGGAAAACCATGATATATTCGACATGCTCCATCTTACCTGAGGAGAATGAAAAACAGGTTGAGATGATACTTAAAACGGGTCAAGCTGAACTCATACCCATCGATGAATCATGGTTTAACCAAATTCCAATTCTACCCACAAGACTCCCGGGAACTTTACTTATACCACCCAATGAATTCTTCGAAGGCTTCTTCGTTGCAAAACTTAAGAAAAAATAAAAATAGGTCAACCTAAGCAACCGCTTAAGTCGACCTTTATTTTACGCGTTTTCAATAATGGCTGTGATAGGAATGAGCAGGAAAGCTAACCAAGAGATATGAAACATGCCAAAGAAGAAACCGACTGAAAAGAAGATGATAACTGCAATGAAAGGCATCAGTGCTGTTAGTCTAAACTTATCAAAGAGGAGAATGGCAGAAACAGGAATCAATAAGAAAACTTGCCATGCCCAAGCCCAACCCCCTAATCCAAAGCCTAAAGCTAGAAATAAACCAATCGCTAAGATTACAAACATCACCATAGTGATCGCCTTTTTACGTTCAAGACCTTCAAGACGACCAAACGTGAAATTGATTTCACCAAGAATTAACCCCATAGCAACCGGGAGTAAGAAACCTATAGCGCCATAGCCCCATGCCTGTTGTTCGTAACCCATGTAAAGATAAAATGCAATGGCAATCAAGAAACTCAATTCATAGAGAACGACCTTAACGATATTCTTTCCTTTTAAAATGCCTAGCATTGGGATGATGAAGAACACAAGCCAACCTGGGTTCCATAAGTTATAGGCGAATCCCAATATTAAGAATGCAACCACAGCAATAAATGGTGATAGAGCAACAGGTAAATCCTTCAAGGGTGTATGAAGTAGAATGGCAATCACAGGTATTGACAAGAAGACAAGCCAACCGGGATGCCATAACTGGAATCCCCAACCGAGAATGAGGAAAATAATGACTGACAAGAAAGGCATTAAAGCGACTACACCATCTTTTAGTCGTGTCTGTAAAAGAATTGCTGACATCGGAATCGCTAAGAATACCAACCAACCGGGACGCCATAATTTTCATAGAAACCTAAAACAAAGAAAATGATTAAACTGATGAAAGGCATGACGGCAATAATCTTTGTTTTAATATTTTTTTCTTTCTTGAGTTGAAGTGTATCGATTAAATCATGAGCAACTTCTTTCGGTTCACCGAGCATTTGCCAAACTTCATCATCGGTCTTTCCTGATGCTTTTGCATCCTCATAGAGCTGATCGTAATCGCTCAAAACTTCATCGAGATCTTTTTCGCTTGCTCGATGTTCTTGAAGTGCAGCTTTTAGTGCATTCAAATAACTAGCTTTCATGCTTACTACCTCCTAATAATTTAAAGACGCCTTCTAAGAAAGAACGCCACTCGGTTTCATACTCTGTGAGTTTACTTTTCCCGAGTCTGGTCATACGATAATACTTACGCGGTGCACCGATATTGGTTTGTTCCATATAGGTTTCAAACAATCCTTGACCCGTGAGTCTTCTTAAAATTGGATAGACCGTGTTTTCATTGACATCAATCTCTTGGGATAACGTATCGATCACTTCAAATCCATACATATCCTTGGTGGAAAGGATGGATAGAATGCACATTTCTACAATCCCTTTTTTAAATTGCGTGTTCATGTGATCCTCCTTACTGTGTCTTGCACACTACTAGAATACACCAGTCCTGTGCAAAACACAATACCCAAAATGAAAAAAATGAAAAAATGTGGGGTGTACTTGTTTTTTTTAACATAAATGTGATACTCTATATCCAAACAAAGAAAGGTGATTTCAATGTTTAGATCGAATAAGGCTGGTTATTATTATTATACGTCTTAAAAGGATTGCGACAGGCATTCCTTTTTCAAGCATCGTAGAAGGAACAGCCAAATCATGACACACGTTCATCCTTGGGGTTCCTAGGGATTTTTTTATTTTCAAGACAGAGGAGAAGAAAATTATGATTGTTCAGATGAAAAAAGGTTCAACTAAAAGAGAGTACGATAAGATTGTCGAGTTTTTGCATAGTAAACAACTCGAAATAAAGGATGTATCATCCGATGAAATGCGTGTTTTTGGGATTATTGGTGACACATCATCGCTAGATCCCAGCGACCTCTATGCGTTTGATGGTGTCAAAGAAGTAACCCGTGTCTCAACACCATTTAAGAAAGCTAGTCGCAGCTTCAAAAAAGGGGACACCATCATCAGATTAGGTGAAGGTATTGAAATCGGTGGTGATCAGTTCATTGTCATGGCTGGACCATGTTCAGTTGAATCTGAAGAACAATTAAGAATTATCGCGAAAGGGGTCAAAAAGGCTGGTGCTCATCTTCTTCGTGGTGGGGCTTATAAGCCAAGAACATCACCCTATGCGTTTCAAGGGTTAGAACTTGATGGTTTGAAACTTCTCCGCAAGATTGGTGATGAAGTCGGATTGAAGATTGTCACTGAAATACCTTCTGCCGATTTACTCCCTGTTTTTGAAGAATATGTTGATGTCATCCAAGTGGGTGCACGCAACATGCAAAATTTTCATCTACTCAAAGCTTTAGGCAAGACGACGAAACCCATTTTATTAAAACGTGGATTATCTGCAACGATTGAAGAATGGTTAATGTCAGCCGAATACATCATGGCGGGAGGAAACGAGAACGTCATATTGTGTGAAAGAGGCATTCGAACCTACGAAAAATACACGCGTAACACGTTAGATATCAGTGCAGTATTAGCAGTCAAAGAACTTTCCCATCTTCCCATCATTGTGGATCCATCGCATGCTGCGGGCAGATGGAACATGATCGAAAAATTATCGTTAGCTTCGCTTGCTGTCGGTGCACATGGTTTGATCGTTGAAGTTCATCACGACCCCGAACATGCATTATCGGATGGTGCACAGAGCCTCAAGATTACCAAATTCAATCAAATGATGGATCAACTTGAAAAAGTTGCGGATGTATTAGGAAAAAAGATGCCATGAAAATCATGATTATTGGCTTAGGTTTAATCGGTGCATCCTATGCTGAAGGTTTAAAACTTGCTGGACATGACGTGTATGGACTCGACCATGACGCTCACGTCATGGAAGAAGCAATCCAAAAGCATGTTATTTTATCGACATCATCCGTTGATATCATCAAGACATGTGATGTTGTGATTTTAGCCCTTTATCCACATGATAACGTGGCGTGGGTGAAAGAAAATGGTCATTATCTTCAAAAGGGTCAACTCTTAACCGATGTATCAGGAACAAAAGCAAAGATGATGCAAGCAATTGAAACGATTCTTCCACAAGGCATTTTTTACACATCGCATCATCCGATGGCAGGTAAAGAGATTTCCGGATTTCATGCTCGATCTGCCCATCTTTTTCATCGCGCTAATTTCATTATTGTTCAAGGTATCCATAGTGGAGAAAGCGATGAAAACATCTTACGAGGCATCGCAAATGATTTGAAGTTTGGTAAAATAATAGTAACGGATGCTACCACGCATGATAAGCTGATCGCATTCACGAGCCAACTCACCCATGTGATGGCGGTATGTTTCATGCATGCCGATCATGAAGAAAACACAAAACAAGCCACAGGGGATTCATTTCGTGATTTAACACGCATCGCAAAAATCAATGAAACCATGTGGAGTGAACTCTTTATAGAGAATAAAGAACATTTATTAGTCATGATGGATCGCATGGAAGATGAACTTAAAAAGATTAAAAAGATGATACAAGAAGACAATATGATGGAACTCCAAACGTATTTGCGGCAGGCAAAAGAAAAGAGGAAATCATTTGACATTCATTAAGATGGAAGATTACGAAATCACCTTATCACCAGGTGGTCTAGACCAGCTTTCTAACATGATTAAAGCGATGTATAAAGATGTACATCTGTTTGTTATTACAGATCATCATGTCTATCAACTTTATCACGAAAAATTCAGTGCAGTTTTAAATGATTTTCTTATTCAGTATGTCGTGATTGAACCCGGTGAAAAGAGTAAATCACTCAAGACCTACCAAAACGTCATTGATACACTCATCGAAAAGGGAATCAAGCGCAGTCATCTTCTCGTCGGATTTGGTGGAGGAGTTGTCGGTGATTTGACCGGTTTTGTCGCAGCAACCCTTTATCGAGGTATCCCTTATATTCATGTTCCAACATCACTTTTAGCGATGGTAGATTCCTCGATCGGAGGAAAGGTTGGCATTGATCTGCCCCAGGGGAAAAACTTGATCGGGGCATTCAATAATCCCATCATGGTTTTTATTGATACTGATTTTTTAAAAACACTTCCCCAACGTGATTACCGCAATGGTCTTGCTGAAATGATCAAGGCAGGATTGATTGGCGATAAAAAACTTTATCACGCTCTTCTCGAAAAAGAAGAGGTTGGTGAAACCGAAATTGCGCAAGCCATACACGTGAAACGTGAACTTGTTTTAAGTGATCCATATGATCAAAAAGAACGGATGCTTCTAAACTTTGGCCATACCTTTGGTCACGCGATTGAAAAAAAGCACCATTATGAAACTTATCTTCACGGAGAAGCTGTCAGTTATGGTATGCTCATCGCTTTAGAAGTGGGTATTCAACTGGGTGAAACCAAACAAGAACTCTATGATGAAGTGAAAGCTTTACTGATCAAGAGAAAACTTGTTTGTGAACCCCTTCTAGCAATGGAAGATTACAAAGACGCTATCGTGCATGATAAGAAATTTCTATCAGATGGGCTTCATTTTATCGTGGTAACCCGTCCTGGTGATGCAAAGATTGTCACCCTCAAGATGGAGGACTTTTCATGAAAATCACGATTACCCCTCATTCATTAAAAGGACACGTTTCAGTCATATCATCGAAATCATTATCACATCGTTACGTGATTGCTGCAGGCTTATCAAAAGGGGTTAGTCATGTTGAAAATGTCTTAGATTCGGATGATTTAAAAGCAACCAAAGATGCCCTCTTTCATTTAGGGGTTCGCTTTCAAGATCAAGAAATCCATGGATCATCATGGCAATACGATGGTGCTATCATCGATTGCCTAGAATCGGGTTCAACATTGCGCATGATGATTCCTATTTTCATGATGCAAGATCAACCGGTTCAGTTTACTGGTCGTGGAAGATTGCCGATGCGCCCTTTAGATGTCTATGAGGAAACTTTTCAACATCATCGCGTGACACTCAAGCGTTTAAATGAACACGCTTTACCGCTTCTTGTTCAAGGACCTTTGTCAGGAGGGCGTTTTGAACTTCGAGGTGATGTCTCATCTCAGTTTATTTCTGGTCTTCTTTTTGCTTTACCCTTAGCGAAAAAGGATTCTGTGATTACCCTCACAACACCTCTTGCATCCAAAGGGTATGTGGATTTGACGTTGGACGTCTTGCATCAAGCAAACATAAACATCGCATATAAAAACGACCATTTTGAAATCAAAGGTCGTCAATCTTACCAACCCTTAAATACACGTGTTGAAGGCGATTTTTCTCAAGCCGCTTTTTGGATGGTTGCTGGCCTTATTGGCGATACCATCACCCTTAATGAACTACACCCATTTTCCAAACAAGGTGATCGTCAGATTGTTGATCTCCTTGAGCAGATGGGTGGGAAGATCGTGTATGAAAAGCGAACATCAACCTATGTTGTTACCCCATCAAAGACAAAAGGCATCGCCATTGATTTAAACGACATTCCCGATTTAGGTCCGATTCTGATGGTCTTAGCAGCTGCATCTGAAGGTGTAACACATTTTAAGGGATGTAATCGATTGAAGGTAAAGGAATCTGATCGATTACAAGCCATGTATCATGTACTGACGACACTTGGTGTATCCATGACCATCGAAGATGATGAAGCGTGGATTGAAGGACAACCCCTTTTCAAGGGTCATGTCACGCTAGATGGTGCTCAAGATCACCGAATTGTCATGGCATGTGCGATCGCAGCGATCAAAGCGGATGGACCTGTGACCATTACATCGATTGAAGCTTTAACAAAATCATACCCCACATTCTTTGATGTTTACCAATCTTTAGGAGGTCTCTGCCATGAATCTCAATGAGTTGCGAAAAGAAATCGATGAAATCGACAATCAAATGATGGAATTATTCAAAAAGAGAATGTCCCTCTCTAAGAGCATTGGCAAAGTTAAAAGGGCGATGGGACTGCCTATTTTTGACCAGATACGCGAACAAACCATGCTTGAAAAACGAGAAGTTTTATTGGATGATGAAAACTTATGGCCTTCCTATCGGGCATTTTTAATGAAACTGTTTGAGTTATCAAAGGAGTGGCAGCATCATGAGTGAGCGCTACGGTCTCATCGGGAAAAACATACAATACAGCAAATCACCAAAGATTCATGAATATATGGCAAAGCGCTTGGGCATCCCGATGAAATACGACCTATTTGATGTTGAAGAAGAGGAACTTCCACGTTTGGTTAAGCAACTAAGACAAGGGGTTTTTCAAGGTTTTAATGTGACCATTCCATATAAACAAACCATTATGAAATCCGTGGATGTTTTAACACCTAAAGCGCAGCGAATTAAAGCCGTCAATACACTTTACGTGAAAAATGGTCAAGTTGTCGGTGACAATACGGATTATGATGGGATTTTGGGTTTGATCGCCCGTCATAAGATTGATGTTAAAGGTAAAAAGGTGTATTTGCTTGGAACAGGTGGTGCTGCGAAAGCAGCATATGTCGTATTATCGGATTTAGGCGCACACATCACGGTTGTTTCTCGGCAAATTGTCGATCAAGACCCTATGTTTCAACATATGATAACCTATGCTATGATTAACCCTCAAGATGTTGATCTCTATGTTAATGCAACTCCAATTGGTACATCACCAAAAGTCAATGAATCTCTTTTATCAAAGACAATGGTTCATCATCATACCGTCATTGACTTGGTGTATAATCCACCTGTTACTGAACTGATGAAGCAAGCCAAAGTGGCGTATAACGGCATGTTGATGTTAATCATTCAAGCAATCAAGAGTGAAGAAATATGGTTTGAGCGCAAGATTGATATCACCGATCGATTGATTGATGAACTGAAGGATGTGATCTACACATGAACACGTATGGAAAATTGTTTCAAGTCACTCTATATGGCGAATCCCATGGTGATGCCATCGGTGTGGTTGTTGACGGGATGATTCCGGGAACAACAATTGACGAAAAAAGAATTCAAGATGATTTAATGAAAAGACAACCCGGCGCTATTGGAACAACACCACGTAAAGAAGAAGATCACTTTCGTATAACGAGTGGTGTTTACCATGGCTATGCCACGGGGGCACCGATTCATGTGATGATAGAAAACACCAACACACGATCGCAGGATTATGATCATTTAAAAAGACATCCACGACCCGGTCATGCTGATTTTGTACAGATGATAAAATATAAAGGATTTCATGATGAGCGAGGTGGTGGACGATCATCCGGTCGATTGACAGCGGCGTTGGTTGCTGCAGGATCGCTTGCCAAAATGATGATCCCTTTTCATCTCTCACATGAACTCATACAAGTCGGAACATGCACCGATCTATCTCATCTCGATGATTATTTAAAAACAATCACCGAAGAAAAAGATTCTGTAGGTGGAATCATCGAAGTGAGAGCAACCCACATGATGGTAGGGTTAGGAGAACCCTTCTTTCAGAAACTTGATGCTGAAATTGCCAACATGATGTTTTCCATACCCGCCGTTAAAGGTGTTGAGATCGGTACTGGTTTTAGAGGGATCACATTAAAAGGGAGTCAGTTCAATGATGTGATGATTGATGAAACGGGAAAGACGAAAACAAATCACAGTGGTGGTATTTCCGGTGGCATCTCGAATGGAAATGATCTTGTTGTTCGAGTCATGATTAAACCCACATCATCGATAGGATTACCTCAGGAAACCTATGATTTTGAAAAAAAGGATGTTACCACACTTGAAATCGGTGGACGACATGATGTTGCGATTGCACGACGCGCAGGTATTGTCTTAGAAAATGTTCTCGCGATTGTTCTTGCCGACGCCTATTTAATGATGAAAGCTTATCAAGGATAGGCTTTTTCTTTACAACCTCACAAAGTTGATATATACTATAATTGAACATATGAGCATATATTCATATGTAGGAGGTCTAGATGAATAAAGATATCTGTGAAACCACAGCCATTCATCCCCAAAAAATAGAAGATGTTCAACGTCATCTTCTCAAAGACAAGGATTTGATGCAACTCTCAACACTCTTTAAAGTCATTTCGGATCCCACACGAATTCGAATTCTTTATGCCTTAGATCGACAACAACTCTGTGTCTGTGATATCGCAGTCATTTTAAACATGAGTCAAAGTGCGATATCCCATCAACTTAAACTATTAAAGATGAGTCATCTCGTTGTCCCAAAACGTCAAGGAAAAGCAGTCTTTTATCAGCTGGCCGATGAACACGTAAAAAAGATATTTAATCAAGCACTTGATCATGTGATGGAGGATATGTGAGATGAAAAAAACATACCATATTCATGACGTGGATTGTGCGAATTGTGCCATCAAAATTGAAGATGAAGTGAGAAAAATTGAAGGTGTGAAAGATGCACATCTCGATTTTGCACGTGAAACACTGATCATCGAAGGTAATCTTCAACGCATCGATGCGAAAGAACTCGAAAGAGTAGCTCATGACATTGAGCCTAAAGTGCGCATAACAGAAGAAGATGAAATACCTGATAAGGAAGCGATCAAACTCGAAAAGGATCAATGGCTTTTGTATGCTATTGGTTTAGGATTTGCACTTTTTGCCTTTGTGATCAGAGACTTGCTAAACGTCCCACTACTTGATTTTATTGCACTTCCTCTATATGCAGCAAGTTACCTTATTTTTGGCCATACAGTGCTCTTTCGTGCTATTCGAAACATTCGAAAAGGTCAATGGTTTGATGAGCATCTGTTAATGACCATAGCAACCCTTGGTGCCTTTGCGCTTGGTGATTTCATCGAAGCCATTGCGGTGATGCTGTTTTATCGCATCGGTGAATATCTACAAGATCTATCCGTAAGTCGTTCACGCAAAAGCATTCAATCGTTGATCAATATTAAACCCACGATCGCTCATCTCATGACAAAAGAAGGCATCATTGATACAGAACCTGAATCACTTGAAATTGGTCATATGATTGTGGTTCGTCCGGGAGAAAAAATCCCTGTTGATGGCATGATTACAGAAGGAAGTTCATGGCTAGATACAAGTTCAGTCAGCGGTGAAGCGATGCCACGAGACGCATTTGAAGGCACGATGGTTTTATCAGGCTCCATCAATTTATCGGGTTTAATCACCATTCAGGTGATGAAGAAATACAGTGATTCAACCGTTCAAAAAATCTTAGATTTTGTCGAACATAACGCAATGAAAAAGGCCAATACAGAAAAATTTATGACACGATTTGCTAAAATCTACACACCCATCGTTGTCGGTTTAGCCTTCTTGCTCGCCTTTCTTGTTCCGCTCATTCTATCGTTTATCCAAGGTGTATCCTATGGTTCATTGGTTTTGCTCTACATTGAACGCGCCCTTATTTTCTTAGTCATCAGCTGTCCGTGTGCCCTTGTGTTATCCATCCCCTTGTCATTTTTTGCAGGAGTTGGTGCTGCATCACGCAAAGGCATTCTCTTTAAGAGTGGAAGCGACTTAGAAAAAATGGCTTTTATTGAGCACATTGTTTTTGATAAAACCGGAACACTTACAGAAGGAAAGTTCAAACTTGATCAAATTGTTTCGGGCGAACCCGATTTGATTTTGGAATATGCTGCACACGCTGAATACCACTCCAATCATCCCATCGCAAAATCTATTTTAGAAGCTTACGGTAAAAAACCCGATGATCGACTTGTTCTCTCTGTTCGTGAATATGCTGGTAAAGGTATACGCGCAAACTATAAAGGCATTCATCTTTTAGTGGGAAATGGACGCTTAATGGATGATCATCATATCAAGTATCGCAAGACATACCAGATGGGCACCATCGTCTATGTTGCTGCTAACGAAGAATTTATGGGATATCTTGTGATCAAAGATCAGATTAAAAAGCGTGCAAAGCGTGCGGTTCAAGGTTTATTAAAACAGCATGTCGGCATCACCATGGTTACAGGAGATTATGATTCAGAAGCAAAAGATGTCAGTTTTCAATTGGGTATTGATGACTACTATGCAAACTGTTTACCCGAAGATAAAGTTCGAATTATTGAAGCGCTCAAAGCGGCACGTCAAGTCGCTTTTGTCGGTGATGGTATCAATGATGCTCCTGTATTATCCACTGCAGATTTAGGAATTGCCATGGGTGGTATCGGAAGCGATGTTGCGATTGAGGCATCCGATGTTGTCATCATGAATGACGATCCCCATCGCGTTTTATTTGGTTACCATCTTGCCAAAAAAACGATGCGCATTGTCATGCAAAATATCTTCTTGGCATTAGGTATTAAAGCTCTTGTTTTGGTTTTAGGTGCTTTTGGTTATGCCAACATGTGGCTTGCTATCTTTGCAGATGTGGGGGTCTCGATCATAGCGGTTGCGAATGCGATGAGAATTTTTAAATTGGGTAAGAAGAAATAAGGGCCACGCCCTTTTTTCATCGAATGACAGCACGCTATCATGTATAATGAAAGCGAGGTGTGATGATGGACGTTAAACTCGATCAAATCAAAGGCATAGGACCTTCGACGCTCCGCATCTTAAGAAATAACGGCATCTGGTCAGCATATGACCTTGTTTTACGCATACCCAAAGGTTATGAAGATTTTTCCATCATGACACTCCACGATGCAAAACATAAAGAAGTCATCACAGTACTCGGCAAAATCATGACACCCCTCCAATTGATTCGTGGTGGGAAGGTTGAAAGGATTGTCTTTAAAGCAGAGGTTTTGAGTGAAACCATTGATATCGTCGTGTTTGGGCGAAGTTATTTGTTGAAGCAACTCAATCTTCATGATGTCATTCAAATCAAAGGCATCTACGATTTGTATCGAAATCAAATCAACGCATCATCTGTTGTAAAAGCAGAAAAAAGAGTTGAAATAAAACCTGCTTATGGCATTGAAGGTTTATACGATAAATCCATCATGAACCTTGTTGAAACCATTCGCAATGAAAAACTGGTCACCATCTATGAGAACATTCCGCAAGTTTATGTGGATAAATATCGTTTGATGTCACGTCAAGATGCTTATTTTAATTTGCATCTACCCAAAGATATGAACACCATCTATCAAGCTAAAAGACGCATGAAATATGAAGAAGCTTTTTTCCTACAACTCAAATTGATGGCCAATCAAAGGAAAGGTGAAAAACGTCTTCCCAAAAATTATGATCTTCATGCAGTTAAGCATATCATTGAAATGCTCCCCTACGAACTGACCCAAGATCAAAAGGAAGCAGTGAATGATATTTTCCGCGATTTTAAGAAAGATCATAGCACATATCGTCTCATTCAAGGCGATGTTGGTTCAGGAAAAACAGTTGTTGCATTGCTTGCTGCATATGCCATGGTAACAGCAAAAGAGCAGGTGTCCATCATGGCACCGACAGAGCTTCTTGCAACCCAACACTTTCAACTTTTTTCATCGATATTAAAAGACGTTAAAATCGCCTTATTAACCTCTAAAACTAAAAATAAAGAAGAACTCAAAGAAGCCATAAAGCACCATGAGTATGACATCATCATTGGCACGCATGCCATGATTGAATCCGATGTTCTCTTTCATCACTTAGGACTGATCATCATTGATGAACAGCACAAATTTGGTGTTCAAACTCGCGAACAACTCATTCAAAAAGCACATACGAAAGATATTCTTTATCTGACAGCAACACCAATCCCTAGGACGCTTGCACTCCTCGCATTTGGTGAATCACATGTTTCATGGATTAAGGAAAAACCGAAGGAAAGAAAAGCTATTGAAACACGTTATATCACGCGCGATCATGTTCAAGAGGTCTATGATAAAATGCACGCAGCACTTCTCAAAAAAGAGCATTGTATGGTGATCGTTCCAGCCATTGATTCAGAATTAATTGAAGATAATATCGAAAAAATGGAGCAAGAATTAAAACGTGAGTTTCATGTGGAGTTGTTTACGCTTCACGGTAAGAAAACTCATTTAGAACAGGAAGATGCCATGAGAAGTTTTTTAACTACACCCGGTTCTATCTTGTTATCAACAACCATGGTTGAGGTTGGCATCGATATTCCCACAGCAACCGTCATGACCATTTTTCATGCAGAACGCTTTGGTCTTGCTCAACTGCATCAACTTCGTGGGCGTGTAGGACGAGGTCAACTTCCGAGTTTTTGTTATCTCATCTCTGAAAAAGAAGATATCGAACGCCTTCATGTTTTATCGAAAACAAACGATGGCTTTAAATTATCCGAGTATGATTTAAAGATGCGAGGTCCAGGGGATTTCTTAGGTGTTGAGCAGAGCGGTTATTTTCAGTTTAAGTTTTTAAACATCATCGATGATCAGGCTATTTTACTTGAAGCACAAAAAAATGTCATGGAACTGATAGCAAGACCCGATTTTTATACTAACCCTCAGTTTAAATATTTGGTGAAGTCCATCACACCAACGATGATGATATGATATAATGATTACACGAAAGTAGGGATAATATGATTCGTCTTGCAATTGATGGCATGGGTGGCGATTACGCTCCAGAACCTATTGTCAAAGGCACACTGATGGCTTTAGAAAAATTCGATAACATTGAGATTACACTGTTCGGTGATGAAACCAAAATGGCACCTTTCTTAAGATCTCACCCTCGACTTCATGTGATCCACACCCCACACTTTTTACCGATGGGCGAAAAAGATCCGATTCATCAATATAGAACAAACAAAGAGCATTCGATGTTTATGGCCATGCAACATGTCAAAGACGGAAAAGCGGATGCTATTGTTTCCGCTGGACCCACACAGGCACTCGTTGTGGGGGGACACTTCATCATCCGAAAGATGCCTCAAATGAAAAGAGTTGCGATTGCACCCATTATTCCATCGATTGATGGAAAAGGACGTATCCTTTTAGACAGTGGAGCAAACGTCGATTTCAAACCAGAGCACCTTCTCGATTTTGCCATTTACGCATCCATCATGGCAGAAAAAGTGATGAAGCATGAAAAACCTCAAGTTGCCTTGATTAATATTGGTACAGAAGATAGCAAAGGACGCGAATTTGACAAAGAAACATTTGCACTCCTTAAAGCATCACCAGACATCAATTTTTATGGTAATCTTGAACCCAAAGAAATATTAACGACAAACGCAGATGTTTTACTCTCAGATGGTTTTACAGCGAATATCGTGATGAAAACCATGGAAGGTACAGCCAAAGGTATGGGTGCAATACTCAAACGTGAAATCAAGTCTTCTATCTTTGCAACCATTGGAGCTCTCTTTATGCGTGGCGCACTCAAGCGTTATAAAAAATCATTGGATGCTTCTGAGATTGGTGGCGCTTTACTGATGGGATTTCAAAATGTTGTCATCAAAGCTCAAGGTGCATCTAAAGAATATGGTTTCTTCAATGGAATCCGTCAAGCCAAAGAAATGGTTGAAAACAATGTCATTCAACTCGTGAAAGAAACATTAGAAAAGAAGGAAGAGACTCAAGCATGAAAGCATTGCTTACCATGCTTAATCTTCCCTATAAAGATGAATCGCTCTATGAGATCGCATTGACACATGCATCTTATGCCAATGAAAATCAATCAGAAAAAAACGAAAAACTCGAATTTTTAGGAGATTCTGTTATTGGCTTGCTGATGAGTGATTATCTTTATCGTGAAGATTTAGCCGATGAAGGAACGATGACCAAGCGACGTGCACAAGCGGTGTGCGAAGAAGCTTTAGTCAAGTATGCATCCACCATTCAATTAAAAGATCATTTACGTTTAGGAAAAGGTGAACTTGCCAAAGGCGCCAATGATGCCATGATTGCAGATGCTTTTGAAGCCCTTTTTGGTGCTGTCTATCTTGATTTAGGTTTTTCCTACGTTAAAAAACTATTTAATAAACTGATTGTTCCTAATCTCAACATGGTTTGGAATATCAAAGACTATAAGTCTACACTCCAAGAATATATTCAAGCGGGTGATAAGCGTGCCATCAGCTATCATATCATCAAAGAAACAGGACCATCTCACGACAAAGAATTTGAAGCGGTGGTCCGTTTAGATAACGTCATCACCTTAGGGGTTGGCATCGGAAAAACCAAAAAAGAAGCAGAACAGCATGCAGCAAAGGATGCACTAAAGAAGGGTAACTATGATCATCAAACGTCTATTTGAAGAATTTGATCTCTCCATCGAACGCATTTTACTCAAAGAGTATCGCAGATTGCATCTGACCATGGCAGAAATGTCCGTGCTCATTGCACTTTTTTCAATCTACAAAAAAAGAAGAACATTTACCATCGCATCCATCGCTCGACGCGTTGATCTTTCCTCTGATGAAATCGGTAATGCCGTTGAAGCGTTAATCAATAAAGGATTTGTTACGATTCAACTCGAAGACAAAGATGGAAAAGAACGCGAAATCTTTAATCTGGATCAAGCCCTATCAGCGGTTGAAGAACTGTTTAAAAACGATGAAAAAGATCGTCAAAGAGAACAACACGAAAACGACATCACGACGATCATTCGTCTGTTTGAACAAGGATTGGGTCGCCCACTTTACCCTTATGAATTTGAATCGATTCGTCGTTGGTTTGAAGAAAGACTATTTACCTCAGTGCAGATCAAAAAAGCAATTGCTGATGCGGGAGAACGCGTCAGTATCAAATTGGTTGAACGGATGTTGAACCAAGCGGATATGAAACATGTCGAAATTGATCGTGAATTAGAAGAAGCCTTAGATCAAATCTATAAGAACATCAAATGAAAAAGGCAGACATCATTTCTAAAACGCTCAATCAAATGTTTCCACATGCTAAGGTTGAACTTCGGTATGCTAACACATTTGAGCTTTTGGTTGCAGTTGTTTTATCCGCACAAACCACAGATATCGCAGTTAATCGTGTCACACCTGAACTTTTTCAAAAGTATCCGACCCCATATGATCTTAAACAAGCATCATTGACTGCTGTGGAAAACATGATTCGATCGATTGGACTCTACCGACATAAAGCGAAGCATATCGTCGAACTTGCTCGAGTGATTGATGAAGTATATGGTGGTGTAGTTCCACAAGAGCGCGAAAAACTTGAACGATTACCCGGTGTAGGTCGAAAGACCACCAACGTTGTTTTAAGTAATGCTTTTCAAATTCCAGCGTTTGCGGTGGATACCCATGTTGCACGCATATCGGTGCGACTAGGTTTAGCGCATGAAAGCGACTCCGTTTTAGAGATTGAGCACCAGCTTATGAAACATTTTCCAGAGTCTGAATGGTTGAGACTCCATCATCAAATGATCTTTTTTGGACGATATCATTGCCTTGCTAAACAACCCAAATGCTATAAATGTCCTCTCTTCGATCAGTGTGTCAGTGATATCAAATGGACCTATCAAAAAGCCGACTAGGCTTTTTTCTTTTAACAATCATAGATTGATAAATGGCTTCATGATACTCTTTTCACAACAAGTCGATGAACAGAAGGAGTATAGAATGAACATCATACAGTTGAAAAGACAACTCAAAAAAAGAAAAGAAAACAAGCATTATGAGATTAAGCCTATTGGATCAGCAATTAGGATCAAACGTAAAGAACTCAAGATGACACTTGAGGAGGGGGCAGAGGGGATTTGTAGCGTTTCCTATTTATCCAAATTGGAGACCAATCAGATTGATCCCAATATCGATTTTGTTGAACGTTTGGTTGAGCGATTTGATTTAAAAGAAAAAATTGCATACAATCAAGAACAATATGAGAAAGATTTGATCACGCTCACCGATTGGATGATTCACCTCACTCAACCCGACATGAGCATTCTTGAACACTATGAAGATCGAAAAGATCATCAAGCGTATCTGATTTATCTTGTCATCTATGCACTGCTCAAGCAAAAAGATGAGATGCACGATTTTATCCGATCCATGCATGCATTTATCCCTCATTTAAGACAAGAAGAACTCACGCTTTTTTTACTGTGTGTCAGTCAATGGCTTCTCCAAAATGATCGTTATTTAGATGCTTATCATGTCGTTCTCGAAATACCTCATCAACACGAATCTTTTTATGATCACTATCTTTTAACACTGAGGATGCGTCTCATGATTGCTTTTGAGATGCATCACGATGTTGATCTTCATCAGTTTTATCATCATTACATCCAAGAAGTCAATCACCAAGGTTACTATCATCTCGCCAAAGAAATGAGACAAAAACAGCTGATTTATCTGGCACACACGTTATCTCCTGATGAGATCAAGCACTTGCAACAAACCTCAGATCGCTATTTAGAACTCGGTGAACGACCTTTGGCATTAAGTTATTTTATGCATCAAAAAAACGAAGATGTGATTCATTTAGCGCATAAACAAACACACTATCAAGGATGGATTTTCATTTACTTGGTCAGTTTGTATCGATTAGGCCACACCGATGAGATCAATGCTTTTTTAGAGAAACAAACGTTATCCCATTATTCCCCATCTGAACAGATGCTCATGAAATGGATGCATGCAAGACTTCATCATGATTCTCAACATCTTCTCCATATGATTAGAAACCATTTCACACCCGATCATGTGGTCATTGATCATCCTACAATCATCCCCTATATCATGATGGATGCAGCCAAAACGTTGGCTCAATCACAGTTTTATAAAGAAGCATATCATCTTCTTATGCATCATCATTACCGAGCACAAGGCATATAACAATCCATGACTTTACCCTAAGATGAAGACCAAAACTTCATCTTTTTGTTTCTTTATCCTCAAAAATATGTATTTCGCCCGATTAAATTGACTATTTATAGTTTTTACTATAAAATGACTTTGGCTAAGAAGGAGGGAACAACCATGCGAATGATTAAATTATTCAGCTTAGCTAAGGGCTTTTTTGTACTCTTCATTGTCGCTGCATTCTTAACAGCCTTTCATCAATGGACCTACTCAAACGTTCCCTTATTTACGCAGTATTTGATGAAGACACTTCTTGCTGTTCCGGGCATTGCCCCAGGCAACGTGTCAGTTGGAGAGGTTAATCTACCTCGATTTTTAATCGCCTTTTTTGAACAGGGCGATGAAGTAATGGGCATTGTCATCAGAATCGCGGCATCTCTGATGGTGTTACAAGCATTTCGGTTTTCGCTTCGCTTTTTTGAAATGTGGATTAAAGGTTCACTTCAAGAACGTTTAGCTGAAAAGACACGTGTGAGACTCTATGGGCATATTCAAGACTTAAATTATGCCTTTCATAATAAGAGTGACTCCGGTGATCTCATTCAGCGCTGCACCACCGATATTGAAACAACCACAGGTTTTCTGACAGGACGTATGCTCGATGTTGTTCATTTGGTATCAACATTGTTCTTCGGTGCTTACCAACTGATTTACATCAATTCGACGATGGTCTGGATTTCTCTTGCTGTCGTACCGTTTGTAGCTGTCTCTTCAACAGTCTACTTTATCAAAATCGAAAAGATTTTCGAAAACATCGAAAAAACTGAATCGAACATGATGACGGTCGTTCAAGAGAATTTATCGGGAGCTCGTGTTGTACGAGCATTCGCCAACGAAGTCTTTGAAATCGAAAAGATGGAAACGAAGAACAGTGAATACAGAGATGCACTTAAACGTGCCAATAAAATTGTTGCCATCTATTGGGGCATCATGGATTTCATCGGTATCAGCCAATATTTAGTCATCATTGCCATCGGTGTTTATGGTGTACAAAATGGTACCATGGACGCATCAGGTATTGTCGCATCGCTCGCACTCGTGGGGATGTTGATTTGGCCTGTTCGTGGACTCGGTCGTATCATTAACGATTTCACCAAAGCGCTTGTTGCATCCGATCGTATCAATGAAATTCTCGATAAGCCCAGTGAATACGAACAAGATGGTACACTTGAACCTGAAATTAAAGGAAACATTACATTTAAAGACGTATCGTTTAAGTTTGACGATACAGAAGAACATTTATTGAAAAAAGTCAATTTTGATATCAAAGCGGGACAAACCGTGGCGATTATCGGTCGTACAGGCAGTGGGAAATCAACGATTATCAACTTGCTATTAAGAATGTATGACTATCAAGAGGGTGACATCTTCATCGATGGTATTTCACTCAAGGACTTAAAGAAAAAACATATTCGTGGCCAAATCGGTGTGGTCCTACAGGATCCATTCCTTTACTCGAAAACAGTATTTGAAAACATTGCGATTGCGCATAAAAACGCTGAAAAAGAGCGTGTCTTTCATGCTGCCCAAACTGCAGCTCTTGAAAAAGACATTAAAACGTTTAAGCAAGGTTACGATACACTGGTTGGTGAAAAAGGAACCACGCTTTCAGGTGGGCAGAAACAACGTGTTGCGATTGCTCGTGTACTCGTTGCCGATAAACCCATTCTGATTTTTGATGATGCACTTTCTGCAGTGGATACGAAGACCGATATGATGATCCGTGAAGCGCTTATGAACAAAAACTATCAGCATACAACCATCATCATCACCCATCGTATCACAACCGCTAAAGAAGCCGATCAGATTATCGTTTTAGAACAAGGACGTATTTCTCAAATTGGCACACACGAAACTTTAGCACATACAGAAGGGCTCTATAAGAAGCTTTGGGATATCCAAGGCAAGCTTGAAAATGAATTTCAAGCATTATTAAAGGCAGGTGAGACCGATGCATCAAGATGATCAGGACATTCAATATAAGGTCCAATTTTCAACATGGAAGAAAATCATTAGCATCATTTTCAAATCCAAAAAACATTTAGTATTACTCATTATATATTCCGGTATGCTTGCATCACTCGATGTGGTTACACCGCTTTTTAATCGTTATGCGATTGACGTATTTTTTGTCGGTGGTGACTATTCAACATGGCCTTACTACATCGCTGCAAACTTAGGTTTAGCATTAGCTTTTGGCTTGGTGGTATGGGGATTCATCTATGAAGCAGGTATCATTGAAGCAGAAGTGAGTTACGAATTAAGACGTCAAGCCTTTGAAAACTTGCAGCGCTTGTCGTACAGCTACTTTGATAAAACCCCACAAGGGTGGGTCATGGCACGCATGACATCAGACACACGTAAACTATCCTTAATTATTTCTTGGGGATTGGTTGACTTTGTGTGGGCAGGGTTACAGATGATCATGATCCTTGTTGTGCTCTATTTAACGTTTGTTCGATTAGCACTCATCATGACGATTATCTTACCCATTATGCTTGTGATCGCTTATATTTTTACCAAGTGGATTTTAAAACAACACCGTGTTGCACGTAAACACAATTCGCAATTAACTGCACAGTATTCAGAAGGCTTTTTAGGAGCAAAAACCACGAAGAGCCTTTCGATTGAAGATTCAAACTATGATGAATTCAGTTTGACAGCAAACAATTTAAAGCGAGCGTCGATCAAAGCTGTCATTTCATCAGCATTGTTTTCTTCGGTTGTGCTCGTCTTAGCGTATGTAGCGGTAACGACGACGATGGTTCAAGGGACAATTTATGTACTAGGTTCTGTGTTGACACTAGGGACGTTACAAATGTTTCTATTTTACACCACAAACTTTTTTGAACCTGTCATGGCAATTTCAAGAACATTATCGGATCTCCAAAATGCACAAGCTTCCGCTGAACGTATCGTTGGATTGATTGAAACAAAACCGGAATTGTATGATAAACAAGACGTCATTGAAAAATATGGCGATCTCTTTCAAGACATGAAAGAAAACTGGGAACCCCTCAAGGGTGATGTCGAGTTTAAAGATGTAACCTTCTACTACAAAGATAATGAAACAATTCTTAGCCATTTCAATTTGAAGGTGAAATCAGGACAAAGCGTCGCTTTAGTGGGACACACCGGTTCGGGGAAGACGACACTTGTTAATTTACTCTCCCGCTTTTATGAACCTAAAGAAGGTCAAATTTTGATAGATGGAATCGATTATCGTGAACGATCGATTCACTGGCTTCATTCCAGATTGGGTTATGTTCTTCAGACACCTCATCTTTTCTCAACAACGGTGATGGAAAATATTCGATATGGACGGTTAAATGCAACCGATGAAGAAGTGATGTATGCAGCCAAAATGGTGGGTGTCGATGATTTTGTGAAACACTTAGATAAAGGCTATCAAACATCCGTTGGTGAAGGAGGAAACCTCCTTTCTGTTGGACAAAAACAATTGATTTCATTTGCACGTGCTATTCTTGCTGATCCTCGCATTTTGATTTTAGATGAAGCAACCTCTTCGATTGATTCAGAATCAGAAATGATCATTCAAGAGGCGACCGAAAAACTATTATCCGATCGAACAAGCATCATTGTGGCACACCGCTTATCCACGATTGTCAATAGCGATTTAATCGTGATGCTCGATATGGGACAAATCATTGAGATGGGATCTCATGAAGAGCTTTTAAACAAACGTGGTGCTTACTTTGAACTGTATAAAAATCAGTTTTTCAAAGAAAAAGGGAAAGAACTCGAAGCGGTTCTCGAATAAAAAGTAAAAAGATATGCGATGATCTACCATAAGGTAGAGGTGAGAGCATGTCTTTTTTTCTATATCTCATGCAGTTTTTTGTCATACTGTACGCCAGGGTTGAGTGGGTGAATGATGTGTTGATCATCCCCCTATTTGGTGATGTCGATACGGTCAAGTACCAACCAGAAGCAAAACTGTATGTCAACGATTTTTGGGTGGTTGGTGCCAAAGTCACATATGAAAGAAATGGTGTCGAGTGGACATATTTGTCTACAGTTAATACCGCATATGTCAGACAATATGTGGTGAAATATCGCGCTTATTTTCCGGATTATAACCTTTATGATGTACATCCCATTACGTTTTCAGTGGTGGATCAAATCCCTCCTACGATCATCAAAGCCGATGAGATGACGGTTGCTGTTGGAGAAAAAATGCCGGATTTGAAACAGGCACTGGTGGTGACGGATAATTATTATGCCAAAGAGCAACTCAGCATTGTCGTCGATACATCAGGTGTGAATATGAGCCGTGTAGGAGACTATAAGATTAACTATCGCATCAGTGATCCCTCGGGTAATATAACGCTATATGAAACGGTGTTTCATGTCGTCGATCATATGCCACCATCTTTAACACTGAATAAACCGATTATCGTCAGTGTTTTTGGTTCGTGGTCGTGGCAATCCTTTATAACGGTCAAAGATAATGTCGATACAGTTCTTCATGTCGATATCGATGATCGAAGTGTTCGATACGACGTCTTAGGCACGTATATCATTCATGTTTCAGTCACCGATCGAAGTGGTAATCGCACGACTGAACAGCTTATCCTCGAGGTTAAAGATATGATGGCACCTGTTTTACAGCTGCGAACCAAAGCACCTATCATCCCCATCTATTCGGTCATCGATCGTGGGTTACTCGAAAGTTATATCATATCGGTTTATGATAATTACGATGAATTGCATCGCTTTGATGTCAACATCACTCACGATATTGATTCACACATCATCGGTCAGTATAAGATAATTTATCGCATATCAGATCATTCAGGTAACGAGACACAAGCCATTTTAAATGTCAGTATCGTCGATCTGACACCACCCACCATTGAACTGTTAAATCCTCTTTTGGTTGATGTCTTTTCGGTAGAACCTTTTTGGTTGACCTATTTCCGCTTTTTTGATAATCTGACGTCACCTGAAAAATTGACGACCAAATTAACGACCTCTGTGAAAATGAATGTCGTTGGACAATACCCTATATCGATCGATGTCACTGATGGAGCTGGAAATGTAGGGATATTTAGAGGATACATTGAAGTGATTGATCGTATTCCTCCGAACCTTATTCAGCGAAGTGATGTGATCATTACTGATTTTATGAGAAAACCACTGGAACACTATTTTGTAGCAACCGATCAATATGATTCCTCCGATAAACTGATCATCATCATCGATGATGATGACGTTCATTATGAGGTGATTGGGATTTATCAGGGGTGGTGCACAGCAAAAGATCGTTATGGCAATCAAACGACGATCCCTTTTGATGTTGTCATTATCGATCAGAGTGAACCCGTACTTGCATTAAAGAAGAACGTGATACAACATGACTGGGGAAGCCCCATCATCGACTTTCGCGAATGGATCCATGATGTTTCAGATAACTACGATACATTAACAAAAGATGATGTCGTTATCACACACGACGTGGATTGGCATCATCTTGGTCGATATGAAGTTACCTACATGCTGATGGATCAATCCAAAAACATCACTTATGTGCAGCTCGTGTGTATCATCGATGACCGAATATCCCCGACTATTCAGTTCGATGATCTCACCATCATGGAGGGTGATTTACTCGATCTATGGGAAGGTGTTGACATGCATGACAATTACAGGATTGCAGAAAAATACGTTTTTCCTGGATCAATCGACACGACACAGCCCGGTCGCTACACAGTCACCTATATCGTTTTGGACGAGAGAGGGAATTACACGTCAAGGGATCGATTGATCACCATTGAACCTCAATCTCAATCATATACGCTCTCCTCATTCCTTCCGATGGCCATCATCGTCTTCATTGGAGGAGCGATTCTCTACATTCTTTATAAACGGGGATAAGTTACTTTCTTTGACTTCACCATCAAAATCGACTATAATTGTGACGTAAATCTTATGATTTAAGAAGGAGACTATCACTATGGCAAATGTTTTAGTGGTTTACTGGAGTGGAACCGGTAATACCGAAATCATGGCTGAAAAGATTAAAGAAGGACTAGAACAAGCAGGTGCATCCGTGGATTTAAAAACAGTGGATCAAGTCGATCCGAGCGATGTCAATGCATGGGATAAGATTGCGTTTGGTTGCCCATCGATGGGTGTCGAAACGTTAGAAGAAGATGAATTTGAACCCTTCTTCACCGCTGTAGAAGGACATTTAAGCGGAAAGAAAGTCGCGCTTTTCGGGTCCTACGGTTGGGGTGAAGGTGAATGGATGGATGCATGGGTTGAACGGACTCAAGCAACCGGTGCTAAACTCTTCGACAATGGATTACGGATTAACTCAACACCCTCTTCTGAAGAAGAAGAAAAGTGTGTGGCATTCGGCCAAGGATTCGCCAAGTTTTAATCGATCAACTAAAAAATGCTCTCGGGCATTTTTTTCTTAAAGAAACTTTGCTTAATTCACGTATAATAGGGGTAGGTGAGTCTATGTTTTCTATCCTTGGCTTACAAAGTGCATACAGCATGCTTAACAACACCATCCCCTTGAAAACAATGATTGAAAGTTGTCAGGAAAAGGGATATGAAGCGGTGATGTTATCTGATGATCGACTCCACGGCATGGTGGAACTTTTTCGATATGCAAAAAAATCAAAGATCAAGCCCATACTGGGGCTTTTTATTCACGTTGAATATCCCCTTTTTGACACAACTTTTTTTGTCTATGTCAAACATCAACAAGGATTAAAGAATTTGATGACGTTAGCCCGTTTGCAGGCTGAACAAAAGCTCGATGAAGGAGCATTTTATGCACATCAAGAAGGTTTGATTGTTGTCACTGGTGGCTCATCATCCATCATTTATCAAGCTATTGATCAAGGCGATCTTGATTTAGCAAAACGCACCATCATCACCTATCAACAGCATGTTGATGACCTCTATTTAGGTCTTTCTTTGGATACGTTTCATGATGAGATGAAAATCGCACCCGAATTATTCAATCTTTCAGAAGCACTCGAAATCAAGATGCTGCCCATTCATCAAACCTCATATCTGACTCCTGAAGACAAAGAAGTTTATGAAGCGCTCATCAAAATAGATCGTGAAGATAAAACGATGCCTGAAGATGCAACCTATCATCTTTTATCCAAAGATGAGCTTTTAAGACGATTTGTCGAATATGAATATGTCTTTGATCACTTAAAAGATGTCATCCAATCAATCGATTTTACCTACACACCTCCTCGCTTTGAGATGCCAACTTATCCTATCAAAGAGGGAACCTCAAAAGATTATCTTCGCTCATTGGCGCGAGTAGGACTACAAAAAAGACTTAAAAAAAATCAACATGCGGACGAAAAAACATACCAAGAACGACTGCTCCATGAGCTCCACGTGATTGAAAAAATGGGGTATGAAGATTATTTTCTGATTGTCTATGATTTTGTAAAGTATGCAAAAACACATGATATTTTGGTGGGTCCAGGTCGTGGATCTGCAGCTGGATCACTGGTTGCTTACTGCTTAGGAATTACTGATGTAGATCCACTCGAATTTGATCTTTTATTTGAACGATTTTTGAATCCAGAACGTATCACCATGCCCGATATTGACATGGATTTTCCGGATAATAAACGCGATCAAGTGTTGCAATATGTGAAAGAAAAATATGGTGATCATCACGTCATTTCTATTGTGACATTTGGGACATTTGCGCTTCGTTCCTCCATCCGAGACATTGCGCGTGTCATGAAAATTGACAACCAGCGTGTCAATGGTATCATCACCCGTGTTGTCAACGATGATATCGATGAAACCGATGCTGAAATGATGCGTCTATTAAGGGTAGCAAAAAAAATCGAAGGATTACCAAGGCATACAGGAACACACGCCGCAGGGATGATTTTATGCAAACAGGATCTATTCGACCACATTCCCCTTCAACCAGGCATCAACCAATTTTATCAAAGTCAACTTGAAGCGAGTGAACTTGAAGCTTTAGGTTTACTCAAAATGGATTTTTTAGGCATTCGAAATCTTGCTGTGATCGATGATGTTATCAAGATGGCAGTAAAAGAAGGACATCACATCGCACTACTCGATTTACCACGTGATGATCAAAAAGCGTTTGAACTGCTCACACGAGCTGAAACGACTGGTATTTTCCAGCTTGAATCTTCAGGGATGCGTGCCGTACTGCGCAAATTAAAACCGACAACATTTGAAGATATTGTTGCTATTTTAGCGCTGTATCGTCCCGGTCCCATGGATCATATCGATGAGTATATCGAACGCAGAAACGGAAAACCATACACTTATTTACATCCTCATTTAGAATCCATTTTAAAACCGACATATGGCATCATTGTTTACCAGGAACAGATCATGCGCATCGCTCATGAATTTGCGGGATACACCATGGCACAAGCCGATCTGTTAAGACGTGGTATTTCAAAGAAAGATAAAGATATTTTAGAGACTGAACGCACACGTTTCATTGAAAAATGTGCCCAAAAGGGGTATACTGAAGAGGTTGCTGTCAGCATTTACGATTTAATCGTCAAATTTGCAGATTATGGCTTTAACCGAAGCCACAGTGTTGCCTATGCTTTAGTCGCCTATCAAATGGCTTACCTAAAAGCCCATTTCTTTGCGATGTTTATGACCATTCTTTTATCCTCTGTCACCGGAAATGAAACGCTGACTCTTGATTATATTCAAGAATTAAAGCGTCACCATATCTCTGTTTTACCTCCTGATATTAACGTATCAACGGACATGTATCTTTATGATCAAGGTCGCATTCTTTTACCACTATTAGCCATCAAGAGCATCGGACGATCATCGCTTCAAAAAATCATGGAAAATCGTGAACTCGAAGGTCCATTTAAAGATTATCAAGATTTCAAACGACGGATGAAAAAAGAAATCAACGACAAAAACGTTGAGATGTTGATTCATGCCGGTGCACTCGATCGCTTTGGACTCAATCATCAAACCATGAATGAAGCGAAACGCATCGACCAAGCGGGTTATGAACTCTATATTCAAGACTTTCAAATGAAAACATATGCTGAATATACACAAGAACAACTGCGTCAATTTGAAAAAGATGCACTGGGTTTTAACCTACGTTTTCATCCACTATCGGGGTTTGAAGCATTGATTCAAACCTATCAATTGTTGACATGGGAAGAACTCGACCAACAAAAAGATGGTCGGATACTTGCATACATCGTCAAGAAGAAAGTGATTAAAACGAAACAAGGAAAACCGATGGCTTTCCTCTTGCTCAGTGATGGCATCACAGAGCGTGAAGCAACACTTTTTTCTGATGCGTATGAAAAAGTCTTAGACTCACTGGAACATGATGTATTGATCTTTAAACTCAAAATGAATGCTTTTAGAGAACAAATCTCGTATGTAATCGATCGCATATGGACCATCGATCAATTAAAAAAGGAGAAGACACGTGACAAAGGAAACGCGTAAAGAGATTTTACGAGCAGTAAAACTCGGTTTAATCATAAACCTCTTTTTAGCGATTCTCAAACTCAGCTTTGGTTTTTGGGGACACGCTGCTGCGCTGGTCAGTGACGGCTTAAACTCTTCATCCGATGTCTTTATTAGCTTGATGATCTTAGTTGTATTACAACTTGCTACAAAAAAACCGGATTATGATCATCCTTATGGACATGAGAAATATGAAGGTTTAGCATACTTCGTCTTAGGCATTATTTTTATGGTCACAGCCGGTTATATCATGGTCGATTCTATCTTATTAATCATCGGACATATAACGCATCCAGGCATCAATGAAGCACCACATCTTTTAACGGTTTTCGTCTCTATCGCTGCACTCCTTATCAAATTAGGATTATACCGTTACTACATTAAAATTGGCAAACGCTATCAAAGTCCAACCATTAAAGCAGATGCTAAAAACCATCTCATCGATGTGTATGCAACCAGTTTTTCAGTCATCGGCTTAGCGATTACACAGTTTGGTTACGTGATGTTTGATGATATTGCTGCATTCATTATCGGACTATTCATCATGAGACTCGCGATACAAATTATCGGTGAATCAGCTTCCTTTTTGACCGATCAAGCCCCCTCAAAAGAAGAGATTAAAGCCATCTACAGTGTGATTCTCTCCATTGAAGGTGTGCTAAAGGTTGATGATCTCAAAGTAAGAAAACACATGACTCAACGCTATGTTGATGTTGAAATTGCCGTACGTTCGTCACATACGCTGGAACATGCGCATAAGATAGCTGAAACAGTCCATCATCATGTCGAAGATGTTTTCCCCGATGTGATCCATTGTATGGTTCATGTTAATCCTGAACGAAATCTTTAAGAAATAGAAGACACGAACCCATGAATCATGCTATGATTGTGTAAACATAGTTTAATTCATTGAGTTATGGTGTCTTTTTTGATAAAATGATGTTAAACAATTGAATGAGAAAGGCGGGATCTTTATGCCATCATTACCATCATTATTGATTCTCCAATGGGGTATCGTCGGCTTCTATGTCGTGTTTTACTTCCTTGTGGGTTTCTTGAGGGGAGGTTCCAAGTCGACTTACTTTACGATCGTCGCGTTTATCACGACCTTTATCAGTTTGTTCCTTATCTCATTCATCTCATTAAACTTGATTTTATCCGAGACATTCACACTCGTCAATCTTTTAGAGATGGCTAACGGATATGCAGGAGGGATCATCCCTGAACAGGTGATGACGTTTGCTGCAGACCCTGTTTTAGCCGCTTTTGCCATTGCAGTCGTGGATTTGATTCTTCGTATCATCGGTTTTATTGTTTTGTATCCCATAATCAAAGGCTTGTTAACCCTCATTATTTTTAGACCTATTTGGAGTTTTGGGATTAAAAAAGCATTACTTAGACGTCAAAATGAAAGACTTGAAGAGCGATTTGTGCCTGAAGGGAAGAAAAAATTCGTCCCCAGAAAACGTTTAAAGAAGACATTCTTAGGGCGCTTTGTGGGTGGATTCATGGGATCTCTCCAGGGTCTTTTGGTCGCTTTTATCATTTTATTACCCTTACTGATTCTATCTGGCTTTTTAACCGTCAATACAACGACACAAACAAATCAAGACTCTGATGGTGTTCCACTGGCTGTCGGTTTACCTGATATGGGCGGTATGCAGGATATGCTTGATGACTATTTGGCTCAAATTGATGAAATGAATGCCCAAGGTTTAGGTGCAATGGTCAAACAGATTACCATTTCAGGAAAATCCTTGGATCGTTATATCTTTGACCGACTCTTTACCACTCAAGTCAAACAAGGAGATCAGGTTACCGACATCAATTGGATCAATGAATTGGAAGGTATCCTCCAAATTGCTCGCACGGTATACAATGGCGGATATCTCAACAATGGTTTCCAACTCTCTGATATCAATGAAGAAAAAATTGCGGATGTCAATGTTGTATTCAACTATTTGAAGACATCTGATCTTATTGCCTACATGATTCCTACAGCTGCAGCATTAGGTTATGATCAATTTAAAGATCAATTACCTGCAGGCATCACCGAAGAGATGGCTCAAATCGGTGTTGAAAAAATACAAGCGATCGATTGGAATGGCGAATTTGAAAATATCCAAGCGATTGTGAATGCTGTTTTGACATTCGGTTCTGTCGAACAATTACAGGCCTATATGGCAGATCCCAATCTTCTTCTTGATTTGACACCTGAAGAAGGTGAAAAACTTGCTGATGTGATACGCGCTTTTGGTAATCTACAACTGTTAGAGCTTGTATCAGTAGGTGCAGAATACGCAACGACGCTTGCGTCTGTACAGCAACAGCTCACTTGGATTGCAGAAGAAGAAAGACAAACTTATCTCCAAGATCGTTTAAGTTTTATCATCGATAATGATGGTTTTATCAGTGAAGAATTTGGGCGTCTTGCACTCCTGATTGAAGCTATTTATACCGATGAGTTTGGCGATGTCAATTTGCGTCAACTCATCTCAACTTCAGATCCACAAGCTTTTTTAGAAGCACAAAATGAAGAATGGATCGACCATTTATTGGAAAAAATTGTTGAGCTTGAATTATTAATCAACACGATCCCTGTCGGTGTTGACTATGCATTATATACCCAAGTTGGGGATATGGTCGACCAAACATTGGCTGGTGAACTTGAAACAGCACTCAATGAAATCGATTGGAAAGCTGAAATATTAAATATCGGTGACATTTATAAGACAGCAGTCAACATAGGTGCAGCTCAGTTGTTAGGACAAAACCCTGACTATTTAGCATTTGTCGATGATGTTGTTTCCAATAACATGGATAAGGTACGCATCATTGTTGCGAAAATTTTTGAAGAAAGCGCACTCGTCAATGCCGCTCTTGAACTCGCAGCGCCTATGCTTGTTGAACGTTTTGTATCCGATCAAAACATCGCAGGTATCATCCGAGAAGCGTTGATTTCTGATCCAGATTCCGGTGTCGTGGATTTTAATGTTGGACAAGAAATTAATACCATCCTTGATATTATTGAAAAAATATATGTCTTCACCAATGCATCAGAATTGGTGAACTTTAGTGGTATGACCACAGAGTCCAAGTTTGAACTATTCTCTGGATTTGGTACATTAACCACCGTTCAATTTGAAGGACTTAAGACCTCATTTGAAAATTTACAATTGCTCAATCGTGTGGGTCAGTCCGGTCTAGAATATGTCCGAGATACGATGGGTATCGCACAACTCTATGTGCCAGAAGATGTCTCATTAGGTGCTGATATTGGTTCCATCCTTGGATTAGGTTACTATGTTGCAAAATATGTGAGCGAGCAAAAACCACTTTATCCAACATATGAAGAGATTGACTTTGCACCACTGTTTGCCGATGCTGACTTTAGATCATATCTCTTACCCACAACAGAAAACAACCATTCGACTTTATTGCTTGCTAACCTTGCGTTTAACGCGAAGTATTATGCTAATGATCCATCGATGAGTCAATATTTAAGTGTTCCTCAAACACTGCTTGATGCATCACCGGAATCTGAAGCATGGAATAATGAACTCACTGCACTTTTAGGTGCTGTCTTTGATCTTGCTGCATCCTTTGAAAGCTCAACGGTTCTCACCCTTTCTTATCAAGGTTTGATGGGCTTTGTCGCTGCACCTACCGATGCAAGTCTTGAACTGATCACACAGTTTGCTGATCCACTCAAAGCAGATGACACGTTTGGTAGTTTGGATAGCTCAGTTATTCTAAGATCATCATTAAAGAATGTCATCGATACATTTGGCACATCCACGGAAGCTAGTCTTGGTGGTTACAGTGTTAAAGTGCCCGATATCGCATTGGATGGCTCCATGCTTAAAGAAGGTATTATCGTTGAACTGATCAATGGTTTAGCCATTTTGGTTGATGATCTCAACAACACATGGCAATACACGACAATCTCTCAATTGACATCAGGTTTATCCGCAGATGCCATTTTACCGGCATTCAATAATCTATCCGATAATTCACTGCTTTCTTTTGGTAACATCACCTTAATTAAGGGTGTCATCAGTGAAGCATTATTAAGTGATGAAATCAAAAGCTTTGGTATCGAACAATTGAATGGCGCTCAAACATTCATTCAGGCACCCGCTGATTTCTTAGATCTTGACGCATTACTACTCGATGCCGAAGGTGTCAAAGGTGATGAAATTGGTAAATTGCTGATCTCTGTGAGAAGTCTTCAACTCAATAGTACCGGTGACCTCTCATCATTTGGACCACAAATGCTTAATGATATGATCGGCCGTAATCTCAATGGTGGTATGGATGATTTGGATCGTTTCTTTGATTCAGGTATCCTTTATACATTCTTAGATAAAGCCTTACAAATCGATGGATTAAACGATTTTGTCAATGAAACATTATCTGGAGCTTTTGGTGGAGGAAGTATCACCATTGATATCACACCTCATCCTGCCATGCTTGGAAATGCTGTTGATCATGAACCCATTGAGGTTGGACGAATTCCCAAGGATGAATTTAGAAACATCGTTGTTTCATTAAGCCTATTGGGGGATCCAAGTACGATTGGCATTGAAACGTTTCCCAATATGATTGATCCTTATGCACTATCCGATGATTTTACAACATTCCTAAACTCAAATTATATCTATGTGATCGTTGGACGCCTGTTTGAAAACCAAGGATTTGGTGACTTTGTGGGTGGTTTCTTAGGTGACGCTTTTGGTGATGGTATCGATCTCGATATGACCGCTCCAAGTGATGCTAAAGGTACCACAGGTGTTGAAGAAAACATTATAAGCAAAGCTGAACTGCGCCAAATCATGGTTTCATTCAAACTGATCGGTTTAGATAACGGAACAGACATCGATGTTGAAACCATCCTTGCTCTATCAGGTCAAAATGAGATTGCTGGTGTCGATGATTTTGATCGTTTTATCGCATCGAAGTATATCGCAGATAAACTCTCAATCATTTTAACCTCTGATGCTATCCTCGATTTACTCTCGATGGATCGTTTTGAACCGGTTGATTTCGTTCTGCCCGTTTCGACATATACCATCATCGATGGACGCAAGCGTTTAACCAACACAGAGTTTGCTGCCATCTTTAATGGACTCAATGTGTTAGGTATTACATCACTTGATGGTAATAATATATCCATTGAAACCATCACGTCGAAGACAAGTGCTGAAATCACAGAAGTACTTGAATCCAACTTCCTTTATACCTTCATTGATTTAATGCTGAAGTCAGAAACAAGTTTCACCATACCATCGACTGCTTTAGAAATCGCAGGAGAATATACAGGCATGGTGAAGAAGAGTGAAATCAGCGACATCTTTGTTGCCTTAAGCATTTTTAACTTAGTTTCTGGTCAAACACCTGATCCAAGTGAAATCACAATCGCTCAAATTCAAGACTTACTCAATCAAACCAATTCAGCGATTGTTCAATCGTTATTATCGGATGCGATCATCCAAGCTTTGGGTGTGGAAAACATTCCTGATGATGCGTATGAAACTCTTGGTTTACTGTCGCAACAAGAATTAGATGCCATCGTCGCTGCACTCGCAGTGATTGCTGGAGATCCCAATACACCTGTAACAGAAATTGCTAATCAAATTGATACATTAACGGTTGGACAGGTCAATGATCTCGATTTAACCATTACAGGATCAGCAACGATTAAGCAAATGTTATCCGATGCGATCATTGATGCTATCAACGCAAGCAATATTCCAGAAGAAGCATTGAATCCGCTCTCATCTGGATCAAAAGTTGTGCTTTTGAGTACAACACAGGATGCACCTCTTCGAAGATTATCGGATGCTGAACTTGCTGAAATCATTGGTGCATTAAACATTTTAGCCAATAATGAACCAACGACATTGATCACTGACATTTCGATGGATGTCAAGGTTGGACAAGCGGTTCAACTCAAGACTAACAATTCTTACCTCATCAAGCAACTTGTCTCCGATAACATCGTTTCCGCTCTATCAAGTGTTGTTGTCATTCCCGATAGTGCCTATATCGATGCTGAAAAGACAAGACTTAAGAATGAAGAAATCAATCACATGATTGATGCGATGGTTGTTTTAGCAAATAACAATTTAGATACACCTGTTGCAAGCATTTCAACCGATGTGACGGTTGGTCAAACTCAAGGTTTAAAGACCAATGGATCACTCATTATCCGTCAACTTATTTCTGATAATGTGATTGATATTTTAGGTGTAGGTTCAATTCCTGCAGACGCTTATGATCCTCTCGAACCCACCATGTTGACATCATCAGAAATTAGCAATATGATTGATGCAATATATATCCTTGCGAACAAAGATGATGATCTTCCAGTTGCAAGCATTACCACTGATGTCACTGTGGGTCAAGTTCAAGATTTAAGTGAAAACACATCGCTTATTATCCGTCAATTGATCTCAGATAATATGGTGGATATTTTAGGTGCGGGTTCAATTCCAGCAGATGCTTATGATGATACCTATCCCACGATGCTTACCACCAATGAAATCAATGAAATGATTGAAGCACTCGTGATTCTTGCCAAAGGTGATCTCAATCTTCCAGTCGCAAGCATCTCAACCGATGTCAACGTGGGTCAAGTTCAAGACTTAAAAGATAGCACATCGCTTATCATCCGTCAACTCATTTCCGATAATATCGTGGATGTTTTAGGTGCGAGCGCTATCCCTGATGACAGTTATGATCCTTTACAACCGACGATGCTCACCACCAACGAAATCAATGAAATGATTGAAGCACTCGTGATTCTTGCCAAAGGCGATCTCGATCTTCCAGTTGCAAGCATCTCAACAGATGTCACTGTGGGTCAAGTACAAGAATTAAAAGATAGTACATCACTCATCATTCGTCAACTCATTACCGATAATATCGTGGATGTATTAGGCGCAACCGTTTCAATTCATGCTGATGCTTATGATCCACTCCAGCCATCCATGTTTACAACCCTTGAAATTGGTGAAATGATCGATGCGCTCGTTGTCCTTGCCAAAGGTGACCTTGATCTTCCAGTCGCAAGCATCTCAACCGATGTGACCGTAGGTCAAACTCAGGGATTAAAGAATAATCAATCCTTGATCATTCGTCAACTCATTACCGATAATATCGAAGATGTTTTAGGCGCAACCGTTGTTTTCCCAACAGATGCTTATGACACCAATTATCCAACCATGTTAACCACCACTGAAATTGGTCAAATGATTGATGCGCTCTATGAATTATCAGATGAAGATCCAAACCTTCCAGTCGCATCCATCTCTACCAATGTCACCGTGGGTCAAACACAAAGCTTAAAGGATAATACAAGCTTAATTATTAACCAACTCATCAGTGATAAGATTGTTGAAACATTATCTTTAACCAACACCATTCCTGATGAAGCCTATGTCAATCCAGTCACCAAGGTGATCTTAATAGATAGTGAAATTGACAACATGATTGATGCTTTATATGTCCTCGCTGATGGCGATGATGATATGCTCGTTGCCAATGTTCCAACCGATGTAACCATTGGTCAGTTAAAGACATTATCCAATTCAACATCTGTCATTATTCAACGTTTAATCACAGATTCGATTGTCGATTCTGTACAACTCAATTATTTCCCAGAAACAGCCTATGTCGATGATACGCCAGGTAATCAACTCAAATCCTCTGAAATCAGCAACATGATTATTGCACTTGAAGTGTTAGCGGGCAGTGTTGTTCCAGGTGATAAAGATCACATTAAAGTCTCTGCCGTATCGGTGAACCCCTCCGTCGGTATGACACAAGAATTGAATGATAACGCCTCAGTCATCATCAATCAACTCATTTCTGAATCCATCGTGGATGCTCTATCGGGTTCAACCATTCCTGATGATGCGTATGTCGATCCAGTGACGAAGTTAACCTTAACCGATGAAGAAATGGATGAAATGATCGGTGCTCTTCTGATTTTAGCGAATAACAATCCGAATGTCTTAATCGCGGATATTTCAACCGATGTCACCGTAGGACAGACCCAAGATCTCAAGGCTAATCAATCTTTGATTATTCGTCAATTGATCAGCGATGCCATCGTGGATTCTGTTGGTTTAACAGCCACGATCCCTGATGATGCATACATCAACCCAGTCACAAAAGAACGTTTAACCGATACAGAAATCAACCATATGATTGATGCTTTACTGATTCTTGCTGATGGCAATGAAGCGCTCTTAGTCTCTGCGATTTCAACAGACATCACCATCGGACAACTTGATGATTTAACCGAATCAGATTCCATGATCATGAAGCAACTCATCAGTGATTCGATTATTGATGCAGTCGGCTTATCCAAGGTTCCTGATGATGCTTATGTCAATGATACACCAGGCAACTTACTCAAACCAGCTGAAGTAGGCGAAATGGTTGATGCGTTACGCATTTTAGCGTACAACCCACTCGACCCATTAGCAGATGTCGATTTAGTCAAGGTTTCTGCCATTTCAATCGATGTCACCGTAGGACAAACCCAAGATCTTAAGGCCAATCAATCCCTTATTATCCGTCAATTGATCAGTGATGCCATCGTGGATTCCGTCGGCTTAACCGTGACTATTCCCAATGATGCATACATCAATCCAGTCACCAAAGAACGTTTAACAGATACCGAAATCAACCACATGATCGATGCTTTATTAATTCTTGCCAATGGCGATGAAACATTATTAGTCTCAGCCATTTCGACAGACATTACGATTGGTCAACTCGATGACTTAACAGAGTCAGACTCCAAGATTATGAAGCAACTCATCAGTGATTCAATAATTGATGCAGTCGGTTTATCGAAGGTTCCAGATGATGCTTATATCGATAATACACCAGGTAACTTACTCAAATCCGTTGAAATTGGTGACATGGTTGATGCATTACGCATTTTAGCTTACAACCCACTCGATCCATTAGCAGATGTTGACTTAGTCAAGGTCTCTGATATTTCGATCAATGTGACCGTTGGTCAAACACAAGATTTGAAGACCAACAACTCCGTCATTATTAAACAAATTATTTCTGATTCCATTGTTGATATGTTAACAGCTCCGAAGATTCGTGATACAGCATATATCAATAGTAACCCATCCTTACGTCTAACCAATGCAGAAATTGGTTATATGATCGATGCATTATTGGTATTATCTGGTAATGATGAAGACATGCTCGTAACCGATATTACAGTGAATGAATCCACATTAAGTATTACAACGCTTAAGTCCTTCAATGAAAACTCCATCATTTTGAACCGCTTGATCAGTAATGCCATTATTGATGGTTTAGGAGCTAATGATATTCCAGTTGAATCCTATGAAGACAGCGTTGCGAAGACAGATATTATCCGTCCAGAAATCGATGCATTATTAGAAGCACTTGACATCTTAGGTATTGGTACAAGTGGTGCGGGTGGTATTGGTATGGCACAATTAACATTTGCTGATCTTGATCTCGTGGTTGCTATTGGTACAACCGATGCAGTGAAGTATCCTCTTGGATTCTCACCCATCGTTGCACATATCTTATCTGAACCGATGATTGCTGCAGTAACCGATGTTAGAAGTGGTCATGATTATGGTGTTCCAACCACTGCATATAGAAATACCAATGATTTGTTACATGTTGAAATTGAAGGATTGGTTGCAGCTCTCAAGTTGATTGGTAATGTTCAACCTGAAGATGAAGATGATACGACAATAGCTGACATTACGATTGATCCAGATAGTTTCAATGGTGACTTGATCAACAGCTTGGTTGCACTTGATGCGCTGATTGTTTATCGTATGATTTCTAAGGGTATCAACGATTCGAATATTGATACTATCCCATCACACGTTACCGATATCAATGCGAGAAACTACGACCCAGGTCTACCAGGCTCACCAGTCATTTATGATATTAAGATTGCTGAAATGAGTCATATCGCTGATTCAATGAATATCTTAGGTATTACGTCGATTGCTAATGTTGCAAGTGAAATTACTGTTGCAGGATTGAAAGCATTAACACCAGCTGAAATAGAAATTTTGGTCGAAGCTAATACCGACGGTCCAAACACAATCATTTACTACATAGTTTCTCAAACTGTAGATCCAAGTCTTAACGTGTTTGATTCATTGGTTATTCTAGATCCAATCAACTATCCAGGTCCTGCTGATGATTACTATGTCATCGATGGATCAAGAATTAGACTCAAGAGAACTTCGATTGCATTGGCAGTTGATGCGCTATAAAGATTAAATATGATAGAAGCCAGCAGGTCATCCCTACTGGCTTTTCTTTTCTAACACAAAGCCCCCATATAGATGAGGGCTTTATTCTTATAATTGTTCAAGTAAATTGATATAGAAATTGACACCATGGATCACATTATCAATCGAAATATCTTCATCATATCCATGAATCTTTGCTAAATCCGCTTTAGACACATCCATTGGTGAAAACTTATATACATGCTCTGATATCTCATGATAATGTCTGGAATCAGTGGTTGCGACCATCAAATATGGTGCAACAATCACTTCAGGCCATGTGAAGTTAATCGCTTTTCTAATCATCGCGAAAGCTTCATCGACACAGCTGATTGGCGTTGCTTCAGATATTGCGATTGCTTCAACTTGAATCGCTTTGTTCTTAATAATTTTTTGAATTCGTTTCAACACGACCTCTGATTTATCACCTGGTCTTAACCGATAATTGATGCCAATGGTTGCTGAAGAGGGCAGTACATTGATCGCTTGACTTCCTTCAGCTAGTGTGAAAGCTTGCGTTGTCTTAAACATCGATAGAAATTCACCACCCGATAATTTTGCAATCATTTTAATAAGTGGCATGAATAACCAGCGATTTGCAAAAAGCATTTTGATACCAAATGATGATGAATGGGGAGCTAAAGTATCAAAAAGTTGTTTCACAGGTTTTGTCATCTTCAATCTAAAACTGGGATGGTTGTTAAGTTTGTTAATCGCTTTCGCTAAATCAGTGACAGGACTATGTTTGGGTGGTGTTGATGCATGACCTCCCTTTGAAGTTGCTGTCAACTTCACATTCATAAATCCCTTTTCAGCAACACCGACAACAGCAGCTTTTTCTTTGACACCTGGAAACATCTTAGAAACAATCGCGCCACCTTCATCCAAAACAAGATAGGGCACAATACCACGTGCTTTGAGAACATCTTTAATCGAGGGTGCTGAAGGTCCAAAAATTTCTTCATCGCCTGAAAAAGCTAAATAGAGATCGCTTTTAAATACTTTACCTTTTGATAATAAATATTCAACCGACTCCATGACCGCATTCAATGTCGATTTTGTATCGAGTGTACCTCGCCCATAAACATAGGTATCATTAATCTCACCTGAAAAAGCATCCTTTTTCCATCCTTCTTGAACGGGTACAACATCATAATGCGACATCAAAACAACGGGTTGTTCTGATGATAATCCTGGGATTTTAAAAAGCATCCCACGTGCAATCTCTTCATAACTCGCATGTTCCATGATATACGGGTATCTTTCTCGAATAAACGAACGAAAAAGATGGAATGCTTCAAGATTTTCTTTTTTTGGATCAGCATAAGACACCGTGGGAAAAGCAATCATTTTTGATAACGATTCAACCACCCTACGTTCATCGATCTCATGAACTTTTTTCATTTCAGGAAACGCATTTGAACGATAAGTAACCGTTCGATATATGATAACGATAAGAACAACAGGGATGATCAAGAGAAGATACAACCAAGGCATCAGGAGATCAATCCTTTCTTATAAAGAATGCGCGCAATAATGATGGAAATAACAACACCAACAGGAACCATGATGCCTACCAAACCACCGCTACCTGGAACAAGTGGGAAGAAGATGAGCATCACAAGCAAAGGAATAACAGCAATCTTGATGCGTTTAGCAATATAAACGATACCTAGAGCACCAAACAATGCGGGAATGATGTTATCAAAAGCGGGTTTTAAAGCAGGTGATTCAAGTAAAGGGCTTAAAGGAATAATGAGTAAAGCACCGATGAAAATAATAAGTGTTGTAATAATCGAAGATGATGCAACCGCGAGTGTTGAAATGACATCCCCTTCATCGGTTCCTTTTTCAACACCGAGCGCATCTTGTGCATTCAGTGCTGCAGGGACTTTTAAACTTGTCAAATTACCGGTGACAAACGCTAAATAAGTAGAACCCGAGCCTAACATTGGGCTAAACGTAAAGACCTCAATGGTTGTTACTGGCCAGAATATTACAGCGGTTGCGAAAAATCCTGGTAAAAAATGTTGCCAGGTTGGCCACACACCGGTTCCTAAACTTAAGATAATGGGTGCACTTAAGAACAATAACAAGGCACCAAGCATCCAAAAGCGTCCTTCAATATGAAGTTGATCTTGATAGCTTCTATTCATGTTAGCGTACCCCCCATCCCGCATAAACGATAGCAAGTGCCATCGCAATCACCATGGACACAGGTAATGCATAGTTTTTAAGCCAATCCCACTTGTATTTCTTCATGAGATAACCTAAAACCATGATGATCACTGCTGAAGTCGCAAACACCATGATGCCTAAGATCGATATATACGATGCTTCACCTTCAGGAGTTTTAGGTGCTAAAATGTACCCTGAGAATGCAGAGATCATACCCAAAAATAACGCATCCATCATGATTTGATTCCACGTTTGATCTTTTTGACGCATGTCTTGCATTTTCGAACTCATCTTCTTAAAAAAGAAAGGAATAATGATTAAAGGAGGTAAACATCCCAGTGTCATGACCCAAACCGCAGTGATCACCATTTCAGGTGTTAATACATCACCGATTTGTCTGCCAAAAACACCACTGATGACATTGATCGCTGCAGGAAGTTCATAGGTGACAGCACCCAATGTTGCCAGTCTCATTCCTGCAATCATTGAACCAAATACCTTGGATAAGGCAACCAATCCAATGAGAATGGCAAGTGATGGTGCAAGTGAAAAAACCATGGATGATGTGATGGTCTGATTCACCTGCTCTTTTGTAAATCCAAGAGCGAATGCACGTTTGCGTGCCTTGATTAATGCAAATATGGATTGAATAAGCACGTAGAGAAAAATGATGCCCATGGTTAGGTAGACCCACCATGATGTGAGAAATGCCAAAGTAACCACCTCGTTTTCTAGGATTATCTTTATTATAAGAGAAAAAGCTTGGTTTTGTTTCAACAAATGGTGATATATTGAAAGTAAGGATGTGAAATGATGAATAGAGAAGCTATAGAAAAACGTTTATCGGTCAGAACGTATGTGAATAAACCCCTGACTCAAGAAGAAAGAATGGTTGTTGAAAAGATTTTAAAACATGCAGAAACGATCCAAACGCCCTTTGGAAATCTGATTCGCTTTTTTACGGATCATCAGGATACAACAAGTGATGATGAAGCTAAACGGATTGGAACTTATGGTTTCATAAAAAATGCTCCCAGTTTTATTGGAGGTATTGTTAATAATACTTTTGAAGGTATCATCGATTTTGGTTATGTATTCGAAGCGATTATTCTTGATTTGACAAGAAATGAACTGGGGACATGTTGGTTAGGTGGCACATTTCAAAGACAAGCATTCAATAATATCGTCAATGAAGGTGAAATCATTCCCGCCATCACACCCGTTGGATATCCTACCGATCAACCATCCTTTAAGGAGCGTATGGTTAGAATGGTCATTAAAGCCAACCGCAGAAAACCATTTCAAGAGATGTTTTTTGATCACGATTTTGAGCACCCCTTGACAAAAAACCATCCCTATAACGATATATTTGAGCTTGTTCAACTCGGACCATCAGCATCTAACAAGCAACCATGGAGAATTTTAGTCGATGAGAATTTGTTCCATATCTATCTTGAAAGAACACCCAATTATGCAACGTCGGTTCCCTTTGTCATGCAAGCACTCGATATCGGGATTGCGATGCAGCACCTTGAAATTGGCTTTCAAGAAATCAAGAAAAATTTCTCACGAATCACATTACCACATCCACAAAAAGAAGGTTATGAATACATCATCAGTTACACGATAGATTGAAGCATGAGGTGACTTTATGGTCGATATGAAACACTTCACATTGACAAAACACGATGATGAATTATACAGCATCATCAAGGAAGTCATTCATCATTCAGAAAAACATATCCTTTTGGCACAATGGGCGATTGATTGTTTGTCACGTGTTTTAAATGAATATGAAGCACAATATCCCGAAGACACCATCTTAACCACGGCGATCAATAAGCTTCAATTATGGATGGTTGGGAAGCTTGCCATGTGGGAAGCTAGAAAGTATACTTTTCGTGTTTTAGAGCATGCAAGGCAAATTGAAAAAACTGATAAAACTTACGCGCAAATCATTCGTGCAACCTCACATGCTTTAGCAACATGTCATGTTCCAAGACATGCCGAAGGTTCAGCCATGTATGTCATTTCCTATTTAAAGTTGAAAAATATCCAACGTCCAGATGTGATTGAAATCATGGAAAAAGAGAGAGTTTGGCAGATAGATCATCTTAAAAGTATCATGGATATTAGAAATAAAAAAACGGCTTAACAAAGCCGTTTTTATGTGTTTACTTAATCTTAGGAACTCTAACTTTCTTGAGCTTCGCAAAATGTGGGAGACCATCAACCAGTTTCGCTTTGGAATCACCTTGAATCAAAGGCAATGCGTAGTTGATATAATCTTCTGTTAAACCTTGACCATCAGGCAAAATCCATTCGAGAGGAACCTTCTGCTCCGTATTCGCTGCTAAGGTTAAGGGAAGTAGGACATACTTAATCTTATAAGGATTGGAAGAGATACGCTTAAAGCCAACCATCTTATCAGTTGTTCCACGTACAGCAGCTTGAACTGCTTTCTTACCCGCATTGAATGCTTCCTCAACGTCAATCTTAGACGCTAAGTGTGCAGCAGAACGTTGAATCAAAGAGAACTCAATGGCTCTGACTTTAACATCGATACGATTTTGAATTTGTTCAGCTAAAACTTGTGCAGTACCACCGAGTTGTGCATGGCCGAATGCATCACGTTTTAATTCTTGATACATTTCAGGAATATATTTGCCTTCTTTGGTTTTGATGCCTTCTGATACAGCGACAATCACTTTACCTTTTTCTGCAAGCTTCTTTTCGACAGCACCAAAGAATTGTTCGATATCAAAAGCAACTTCAGGAAGATAAATTAAATCTGGACCTTGTCCCTTGAATTTTGCAAGTGCTGCAGCAGCGGTTAACCAACCTGCATTTCGACCCATGACTTCGACAATCGTTACTTGTTTTGTATCATAAACGGTGGCGTCATGATAGAGTTCCATAAACGTGGTTGCGACATATTTAGCAGCAGAAGCATATCCTGGGGAATGATCGGTTGCATTCAAATCGTTATCAATTGTCTTGGGAACACCCATGACATTGCAATCATAGCCTGATTGCTTAAAGAACTTTGAAATCTTATTGCATGTATCCATCGAATCGTTACCACCGTTATAAAAGAAGTAACGAATATTATACTTCTTAAAGACATCGAGTAAACGTTGGTATTCGCTTGGATCTTTTTTAGGATCTCTGAGTTTGTAACGCACAGATCCAATGGCTGATGATGGGGTGTTTTTTAAACGATAAAGTTCTTCTAAATCTTCTTGCCCAATATCATAGAAGTCTTCGTTTAAGACCCCTTTGATACCGTGAACAGCACCATAAACTGCGGTGATGTTTTTTTGTTTTAATGCTTCGATGAAAACACCGGCAGCACTCGAGTTAATGACGCTTGTGGGTCCACCTGATTGACCAAGAAGCGCGGCACCTACTAAATTTTTCATGTGATCACCATTTCTTTTCTTTTTTGTTTTCCACATGACATTTTACCATAAATCCACATTTGTTAAAGGATTCTATGCAATAAATCGTTTTCATAATTTACCAAAATGGTTAGGAGAGCCCGCTAATCATCAACCACCTATGATATAATATCATTGCAATAGTTTTTTTTATGTTGGGAGATGGACATGTTATGAAAATTGCTGTTTTAACATCTGGTGGAGACGCACCTGGAATGAATGCTGCGATTCGTGCGGTCGTTCGCGCAGGTACGAGTTATGGTCATGAGATTTACGGCATCAAAGATGGTTATCAAGGCATGATTGATGATAACATGGTTCTTCTCAACCATCAAAGTGTTTCAGGGATGCTCAATTTAGGTGGCACCTTTTTAGGAACCTCACGAGCACCTGAATTTCTTAAAGAAGATATCCGACAAAAAGCGGTGGATAATCTAAGAGCACGTGGTATCGAAGCACTGATTGCTATCGGTGGTGATGGAACCTATCGTGGTGCGATGGACTTAACCAAAATGGGTTTAAAAACGATTGGTCTACCAGGAACGATTGATAATGATATCGCAGGTACAGATTTTACGATTGGCTTTCATACCGCTGTAGAAACGATTGTAGATGCCATCGATAAATTAAGAGATACATCCACCTCACATCAACGCTGTTCCATCGTTGAAGTGATGGGAAGACATTGTGGGGACTTAGCACTCTTTGCAGGCATTTGCGGTGGTGCTGAATTCATCATCACACCTGAAAATCCGATGAACAAAGAAGCGATTATCGAACGTCTGAAGAAACATAAAAAAGAAGGTAGACGTCACGCGATTATTGTCATCACAGAAAACATATTAAACGTTCATGAATTCGCCAATGAAATCACTGAAAAATCAGGATTTGCATCCCGTGCAACGGTCTTAGGTTATATTCAACGTGGTGGTTCTCCCTGCCCTGAAGATCGTATCTTAGGTTCACGCATGGGAACATATGCCGTAGAACTTCTTAATGATGATATTTATGGCGTTTGTGTCGGTATACGTGATTCACGGATGGTTCATCTGCCCTTCTCAAATGTTGTGGGCATGAAGCGTCCCAAGAACGAACTTTATAATCTGGTTAAAAAGGTTTCATAATTCAACGAAATCATATATAATAAAAATGGTAAATTTTTAGAGAAAGGAAATGACTATGACTAAATACGTCTATTTATTTAGAGAAGGTAACGCAACAATGAAGAACCTTCTTGGCGGTAAAGGTGCGAACTTGGCGGAAATGACATCCCTAGGCATGCCCGTCCCACAAGGTTTTACCGTCACAACAGAAGCGTGCAACGATTACTATCGCCGCAAAAAAGTGATTGCTCCTGAAATCATTGAGCAAATCTATGCCGCTTTAGAAAAAACAGAAAAAGAAGCAGGGAAGAAATTCGGAGATCCAAATGATCCTTTCTTGGTTTCCGTACGTTCTGGTGCGAGAGCGTCCATGCCTGGTATGATGGATACTATCCTCAACCTCGGTTTGAACAATATCGCTGTGGAAGGTTTAGCAAAACTGACCAACAACCCACGTTTCGCGTATGACTCTTATCGCCGTTTTATCCAAATGTTTGCTGACGTCGTAATGGAAATCGACAAGAGCAACTTTGAACATCTTTTAGAAGAGATGAAACACAAGAAAGGTGTTGAATTAGACACTGAACTTGATGCCCATGATTTAAAGAAACTTGTTCAACAATTCTTAAAGAAATATGAAGAATTGAAAGGACAACCATTCCCACAAGATCCAAGAGAACAATTGATCGAAGCGGTCACCGCTGTTTTCAGATCTTGGGATAACCCACGTGCAAACACGTATCGTCGTTTAAATCACATTCCATACGAATGGGGTACAGCGGTTAACGTTCAAGGCATGGTGTTTGGTAATATGGGTGATGACTCCGGTACGGGTGTTGCGTTCTCAAGAAACCCATCGACTGGTGAAAACGAACTCTATGGTGAATATCTCTTTAATGCACAAGGTGAAGACGTTGTAGCCGGTATTCGTACACCAAAACCCATCTCTGAACTCAAAAACGATAATCCAGGATTATATAAAGAATTCTTTGATATTTCTAAGAAACTTGAAGCCCATTATCGCGATATGCAGGATATGGAATTTACCATTGAACGTGGTAAGCTCTACATGTTACAAACACGTAACGGTAAACGCACTGCACAAGCTGCTCTAAAGGTTGCGATTGATTTGGTTAAGGAAGGCGTTCTAACCGAACAAGAAGCTGTTTTAAAGGTTGAACCTGCACAGCTCGATGCTCTTCTCCACCCACAATTCAATCCAGCAGCATTAAAGAAAGCACGCATCATTACCACAGGTTTGAATGCATCTCCTGGTGCAGCAACCGGTCGTGTGGTCTTTACAGCTGAACGCGCAAAAGAATTGAAGAAGAAGGACGGTCTACCCGTTGTTCTTGTTCGTCAAGAAACATCACCTGAAGATATCGAAGGTATGATCGTATCATCCGGTATTTTAACCTCTCGTGGCGGTATGACCTCTCACGCTGCCGTTGTCGCACGTGGTATGGGTACATGTTGTGTTGCGGGTGCTGGTCAAGTACACGTGTATGAAAAAGATAAATACTTTGAAGTAAATGGTGAAATCTTTAAAGAAGGCGATTGGATTTCATTAGATGGTTCAACCGGTAAGGTTTATGGCCAAAAAGTTGAAACCCAAGACGCAACCGTCTCCGGTGATTTTGAAACCCTCATGAAATGGGCAGATAAATACAGAGCCCTCAAGGTTAGAACAAATGCTGATACACCACGCGATGCGAAAGTTGCATACAAGTATGGTGCTGAAGGTATTGGTCTATGCCGTACAGAACATATGTTCTTTGAACCCGATCGTATCCCTGCAGTTCGCGAAATGATCGTTGCGAAGAATAAGAAGGAAAGAGAAAAGGCACTCGCGAAGTTGCTCCCCATGCAAAGAGAAGACTTCATTGGTCTCTACAAAGAGATGAAGGGTTACGCCGTGACCATCCGGTATTTGGATCCACCTCTTCATGAATTCGTTCCAACCGCTGAAGCAGATATTCGTGCACTTGCAAAAGAAATGGGCTTGAGCTTTGAAGAATTGTCCAAGACCATCAGTGACCTCCATGAAACAAACCCCATGCTCGGTCATCGCGGTGTTCGTTTAACAGTTACCTATCCTGAAATTGCAGAAATGCAAACCAGAGCGGTCATTGAAGCTGCGATTCATGTGAAGAAGGAAGGCTTAAATGTTACTCCAGAAATCATGATTCCTCTTGTGGGTGATATCAAAGAATTGCAATACGTTAAGGATGTTGTTGTTGCAACTGCAGATAAGATGATCAAAGAAGCAAACGTTGATCTGAAGTATCTTGTAGGGACAATGATTGAAATTCCACGTGCTGCATTAACTGCAGATGTCATTGCGAAAGAAGCTGAATTCTTCAGTTTTGGTACCAACGACTTGACACAAATGACCTTTGGTTTCTCCAGAGATGACGCTGGTAAATTCTTAGGCGACTATTACGAAAAGAAGATTTTCGCAAATGATCCCTTTGCTCATATCGACCAAATTGGTGTCGGTAAATTGATGGAAATGGCTGTTAAACTTGGTCAACAGACACGCCCAGACATCAAGTTAGGTATTTGTGGTGAACACGGTGGCGATCCACTTTCTGTGGAATTCTGCCATAACATCGGTTTAACCTATGTTTCTTGCTCACCCTTTAGAGTACCGATTGCAAGACTTGCTGCTGCACACGCCAACATCAAGAATCCAAGAAAATAAAGTCATAAAGCCTGATGCGAAAGCGTTAGGCCTTTTTTTATTTATCAACGTTTCTTGATCGTGCTATAATAAACATATTGATTCAATCGTTTGGGGGAAAAATGAAAAAGCGCGTGTACCAATGGTTTTCATCACTCTTGACGTTTATTTATGTGCTAGGGGCTTTGCCCATCTTTTTATCGTATCGGTTGAACTTTCCCCATGCAACTTTCATCAGGTGGCTTGCTGTGATGGTAACACCTACGATCTTGGTCATCTTAAACGTGATGATGAATCTTTGGATGCTCCATAGAGGGACATTTAATCGAAAGTTACAAGCAGGATTATATGCGACAGTGATCTATAGCTACAATGTTGCCATCACCTATTCGTATATCGAAGGCAATGAAACGGCAGTCTCTATGGATATGATTAAAATCTTTCTCACCAGTTTTGCCTTGTTCATCACGCTATCATTAGTCTCCATCCTCATGGGAGTGATTGCGGATAAGACGTATAAAAGGGGTTGGTTTGTGATCGCAAGCACATCACTTGGATTAATCTCAATTCTTTCAGGTATTCTCTTTTACCACATGCTCATCAATCTCTAGCCGTGGACACGGCTTTTTTTTATGTGAAAAAATGGAAGAAATGCAAAAATGTTGATAAATCAACAAAAGAGGGTATGATGGTAAGTGACACATCTTTAGGAGGTTTTTATGTTTAAATTATTTAAATATTTTAAATGGTATCACTGGCTCTTCATTTTACTCATCGCATTTTTAGTCTATGGTCAAGTCCAGATGGACTTACTATTGCCCGAATATATGGGTAAAATTATCCTTTTGATTAACCAGGCAACCGTCACAGGAATCTCACAGACATCAGCCATATTAAATGAAGGTGGGATGATGCTTTTAATTACGCTTGGATCCATCACATCAACCGTCATTGCAAGCTTAATTGCAGCACGCCTAGGGACCCGTTTAGCTGTCACGGTTCGTCATGCCCTTTTTGGGCATATTCAAACATTCTCAGCAGCTGAAATGAATAAGTTTTCAACACCATCGTTGATTACGAGAAGCACCAACGATATCCAGCAAGTTCAGATGGCCATTATCATGATGCTTCGCATGCTCATCACCGCCCCCATTATGGCTTTTTCTGGTATCCGTAAAATTACATCGATTAACCTGACAATGAGTTTGGTGGTTGTCGGTGGTGTGGTTGCCATCTTGGTTTTAATCACGACGATCTTCATTTTAGTTGGACCTAAGTTTGCTCGTATTCAGAAACAAACCGATGACGTCAATCAGGTTACCCGAGAAACGTTGACGGGTATTCGTGTTGTACGCGCACATCATGCTGAAAAGACACAAGAAACGAAGTTTGAGCACGTGAATAATGAATTGACGAAAACACAACTTTTTGTCAACAAGGCGTTTGCTGTGATGAACCCAGGGATGAACCTCATCATGAACGGCCTTAACCTTGCATTGATTACGGTTGGCGCAGTCCTCATTGGCAATAATCTTTTAGGTAGTAATCCCATCGAAGGGTTATCACTTCAAATCCAATTTACATCGTATGCGATGGTCATTCTCATTGCATTCATGATTTTAATCATGCTCTTTATCTTTCTTCCACGGGCATGGGTTTCTGCACGACGGATCAATGAAGTTCTTCAAACGCAATCTTCCATTCAAGAAGGACGTGTCAATGATGTTGAAGATGAACTCCATATCGCGTTTAAAAACGTGAGCTTCCGCTATCCGAATGCAGATGAAGATGTCCTGAAAAACGTCAGTTTTGAAGCTAAAAAAGGCGATATGCTCGCGTTTATTGGATCAACAGGATCGGGTAAGTCAACCATTATCTTGTTGTTGCTTCGTTTTTATGATGTCACCCAAGGTGAAATTTTGATCAACGGAATCAACATCAAAGAATACTCATTTGATGCTCTTTATCAGATGATGGGTTATGTGCCCCAAAAGGGAACGCTTTTCCGTGGTGATATTCAGACGAACTTATCATTAGGTCAAAAAGACGTGGATGAAGAACGTATGATTAAAGCATTATCGATTGCTCAAATTAAATCGTTGGTCGATGAAAGTGAAGCAGGTCTTCATCGGACGATCGATCAAGGGGGTGCCAACGTATCTGGTGGACAAAAACAACGCTTATCGATAGCGCGTGCTTTGGTGAAACGTCCACGTATCTTAATCTTTGATGATTCTTTTTCGGCACTCGACTATCGCACCGATCGTGAACTTCGCAAAGCGCTTAAGCCAACCATGAAAGAAGCTCTCACCGTCATTATCGGTCAACGCATCGGTACGATCATGGATGCGGATCACATCATTGTTTTAGATCAAGGTGAAGTCGTTGGGCAAGGAACCCATCATGAACTTGTTTTAGCATGCAAACCCTATCAAGACATTGCATTTGCACAACTCTCGAAGGAGGAACTCGGTTATGTCTAAACATGAACAACAGTCAGAACCCAACTTAAAACCTACAGTTCGTCCGATGCAAGGTCCCATGGGACGTATGGGCATTGGTGAAAAGCCAAAGTCGATGAAAAAAGCGTTAAAGCAACTTTTAAGTTACATCAAACCGTATCGCACGATGTTTTTCACCATGATTGGATTTGCGATGCTCTCCGCAGCACTTGCGATTGTTGGGCCGAAATTGCTCGGTAATATCACCACTGAAATTCAAAAAGGGATTGCTTATAATCCTTTAGCAGGAACATTTGAATTATCGATCAACTACACTGCTATTTTCCAAATTGTCTATCTTTTAATCGCATTATACAGTTTAAGTTTACTTTTTAACGTGACACAAGGTGTTTTAGTCAGCAACATGACACAAAAGATTTCCAAACAGCTCAGAACCGATTTATTTTCGAAAATGGAACGCCTTCCACTCAAATACTTTGATCAGCACCCACACGGCGATACGCTGTCACGCATGACCAATGATATTGACACCATCGGTCAAGCACTCAACTCTTCAGTATCGACCTTGTTTTCTTCCATCACTTTAGTGATTGGTGTTCTTATCATGATGTTCACTATCTCGGGATGGTTGACATTAGTCGCTTTAGTCACACTTCCTTTAACATCTTTAATCATGGGTATCATCATGAAAAAAGCGCGTGGTTTTTTCCGTAAACAGCAGCAAACCTTAGGTCAACTCAATGGGCATATCGAAGAAAATTACACCCATCAACAGGTCATTAAGACGTATCGTGCTGAACAAGAAATGATGGTTACCTTTGATAAGCACAATAAAGATTTATATCAAACCTCATGGAAGTCACAATTTATCTCGGGACTGATGATGCCACTTACGACGTTTGTTGGCAATCTATCCTATGTTGCGATATCGGTCGTCGGAGGAATTCTTGCTGCCGGAGGATCATTGATGCTTGGTGATATTCAATCGATGTTGATGTATGTTCGTACATTTTCGCAACCTTTAGGCAATATTGCTCAAAGTTTAACGATGACCCAAACCGCACTAGCTGCTTCAGAACGTGTCTTTGAATTTCTCAATGAAAAAGAAATGGAGATTGAAGAAGAGACCAAAAAGATTGATCAAATCAAAGGACACATTATCTTTGAGCACGTCCGCTTCGGTTATGATGAAAACAAAGAAATTATTCATGATTTTAATGCAAACATCAAAGCAGGTCAAAAAGTTGCCATCGTTGGACCCACGGGTGCTGGAAAGACAACACTGGTCAATCTCTTAATGCGCTTTTATGAACTCAACAGTGGCTCAATCAAAATTGATGGTATACCCACCACATCGCTAACGAGACATCAAGTTCATGAACTCTTTGGCATGGTTTTACAGGATACGTGGTTATTCCAAGGAACCATTCGTGAAAATCTAAAATATGGTAATCCAGATGCATCCGATGAAGCAATGATCGAAGCTGCAAAAGCGGCGAATATCCATCACTTTATTAAGAGTTTACCTTTCGGATATGACATGGTTTTAGATGAAAATGCGAGCCTTTCACAAGGTCAAAAACAACTTTTAACCATCGCACGTGCGATGGTTGCCAATGCACCGATGTTGATCTTAGATGAAGCAACCTCATCGGTTGATGTGCGGACCGAACTCTTAATTCAAGAAGCTATGGATAATCTGATGAAAGGTCGTACAACGTTTGTGATTGCCCATCGTTTATCGACGATCAAAAATGCGGATATCATCTTTGTCTTAAGGGATGGAAACATCGTTGAAACAGGAAATCATCAGGCATTGCTTGAACAAAAAGGATTTTATGCTGATCTATACTACAGCCAATTTGAAGAAAGGGAGGTGTCGTGATGAACCCCGATCTCAACAGCTTGCCGATGCTTTTCTCAGCACTTCATAAAAAAATGATGGAACAACATCAACAATTTTTACTGGAAGTTGGATTGTCCAAAATGCACGTCCCTTACTTAATGATCCTTGCTGAGCACCAAGAAGGTTTGACACAAAAAGAGATGATTGATCAGCTCTTCCTCGATAAAGCGCATGCATCACGTGCACTTCGTGATCTCATCATGAAAAAGATGATTCGAAAAGATGAAGAAACCATCTATAAAAACAAGTATTACCTTGAAGAAAAAGGACGAAACATTATCAAAAACATGCGTGAAACAACACAAGCTCTGCGAATGAAAATATTCAGTTCACTCGATGATGATGAAGTTGCGTTATTCAAACGTCTTTCTGAAAAACTGCTAAAATTATTAGAATAGCATAAAAGGGTGCTCAAGAGATCAATCTTGACACCTTTTTTTCGCAATCCTTTCAAAGAAAAAACGTTTTCAATCAAACCCTCACTTTTTGACGTATTATATTATGATATAATACACTCGGGAAAAGTCGGTATTCGTCTTTTCAAGGAGTTTATCCATGCGTAAAACAAAAATTGTGGGAACATGTGGACCTGCATCTGAAGATAAAGCAATCCTACGCCAATTGATTCTTTCAGGCGTTAATGTGGTTCGAAACAATTACTCTCATGGTGATCATGAGGAACATATTAAACGATTTCATCTCGTTCATGAACTCAACCGTGAACTGGGGACTTATGTTGGGACTTTAATGGACACCAAAGGTCCTGAAATCAGAACACATCATTTTAAAGATGGCAGAGCCTATTTTCAACAAGGACAAACCGTGACCATCCATATGACCGAAATCCTCGGTGATGACACCCAGTTTTCGGTGACCTATCATCGACTCTACGATGATGTATCTGTTGGCACAACCTTGCTCGTTGATGATGGTTATTTAGCCTTATTGGTGATTGAAAAAGATCCTGAAACACGAACACTTATCACGGTAGCAAAAAACAGTCACATGGTTAAAAATAGACGCGGTGTGAATGTCCCCAATACCATCTTGAACATGCCTTTTTTATCCAACCAAGATATCGATGACATCACATTTGCGTGTCGTCACGATTATGATTATATCGCCACATCCTTTACGCGCAGAAAAGAGGATGTCTTTGCCATCCGTGATTTACTCAAAAAAGAAGGTAAAGATTATATCCAAATCATTGCCAAAATTGAAAATCAAGAAGGCATCGATCACGTCGATGAAATCATTGATGCTGCAGACGGCATCATGGTGGCACGCGGTGATTTAGGGGTCGAAGTATTTGCAGAAGATCTCCCTCAAATGCAAAAAGCTATCGTTCACAAATGCCAGCAAAAAGGAAAATTAGTGATTGTTGCGACCCAAATGCTTGAGTCGATGCAAAACAATCCACGCCCGACACGCGCCGAGGTTTCTGATGTCGCCAATGCAGTTTATGATGGCACGGATGCGACCATGCTCTCCGGTGAAATGGCACAAGGCAAATATCCGATTGAATCGGTCGAATACATGGCTAAAATTGCTGAAAAAGCAGAAAAGCATGTTGATCACCGCAAGTTTACCGAACGCGCCCTCATTGAAGGCGACCATTTACTCGATGCGATTTCATTTTCAGCCGTTCAAGCAGCGATTCATTACAATGTTAAAGCCATCATCAGTTATGGCTATAAAGCAACTGACAACCTATCTAAATATCGTTCGATTGCACCGATTGTCGGTGTAGTGGATTCCTATCATAAAGCAACATCGTTGTCCCTCTATTACGGGGTCTTTCCTGTCATCGGACAGGAAGAACTTGAAAGACGGTTAAAGACATTGGGTGTTGTAAAAGGGGATACCATCCTCGTGGTTCGTAAATATCAGATTGAATTTATCAACTACTAACGAATGATACGACATGATCAAGCATCATTCGTGATGCTTTTTTCATGAATACATAGCAATACAGTTCATGATAAAGTAAAATAAAACTGAAGGTTTTAGGAGGATCACTATGACAATCGGACTTGCAGGAATCGCAAACAACATCATGTTCGTTTTTGGTGGGCTTGCATTGTTTCTCTTTGGTATCAATTTCATGAGTGACTCGCTCAAGCAAGCTGCGGGCAATAAACTGAAATCGATCATCGAAAAATCTACCAACACACCGTTGAAAGGCATCCTTGTTGGGATCGTACTCACCATCTTAATCCAATCTTCATCGGGAACAACCGCACTCATGATTGGATTGCTTCGAGCAGGTTTGATGACTTTACCTCAATCGGTAGGCATCATTATGGGGGCTAATATCGGTACTACGGTTACCGCGTTTATCATCGGGTTACCCATTGCGAAATTTGGATATGTCTTCTTAGGCTTTGGGGTCATCATGACCTTTATTGGCAAGAAGAAGATTCATCATTTCGGTGGAGTCTTGGCTGGCCTTGGTATGCTGTTTGTTGGACTGGATGTCATGGGCTCTGGACTTAAACCTTTAGCTGCGACACCTGAAGCAGAACAGATGTTTGCTGTGTTCTCACAGAACTGGTTTTTAGGGACCATCTTTGGTACCGTGTTCACCGCTGTTGTTCAATCCTCTTCAGCAGCGATTGGGGTTTTAGAAAAGCTTTATGCACTCAATGCTGAAGGCATTGATACCATAACATTATCTGGGGCTATTCCTATTCTTCTTGGTGCTAATATAGGAACAACCATCACGGCATTTCTTGCATCACTCGGGGGAAATACGGAATCCAAACGCGCGGCATTTATCCACGTTTTATTCAACGTGCTCATGACGGTTGTCTTCTTGATCATTCTGATTCCCTATCGTCATTTTATTATCTGGTTTGAGTTGACATTCCTTGAACGGTTCTCAATGCTTTCGATTGCTTTCGCTCATGCATTCCAAAACATCGTGATGACCATCATTTTATATTTCTTTATTAAACAAATGATACAAGCATCTAAAATTGTCGTAAAAGATAAAGAGAAGAAACATATCCCCGATGATATGTTCGACGATAAACTCATCGAAGAATCACCATCACTTGCCCTCGAAGTTGCTAAACGCGGTATTCTTGCTATGGGTGCTGTCATCAAAGAGTATTTTGACATTGTGAGAAGTTACAGTTTCAAAGAGGATGAAAAGTTGATCGAAGAAGGTTATATGCATGAAGCCATTACGGACACTTATGATATGAAACTTCATGACTATTTGATCAAAATATCGATGGCAGGGTTAGAAAAAGCAGATTCAGCTAAACTTTCAAGAGATTTGGATACGATTAAAGATTTTGAACGCATCGGTGATCATCTCACCAACGTCTTAGAATTTTTCAAGGAGCGCTATAGTGAAAATCAACTTTTATCCGATGAAGGCACGAAAGACTTGATTCAAATGTATGCTGTTCTCGGTGAAATGCTTTCGGATACATTGGAAAGCTTCAAAAATCAAGACGTTGAACTTGCAAAGAAAGTCGTTCAAACCGAAGACTTAATTGATGAAATGGAAGAAAGATTCCGTTATCGTTATATCGAACGGTTAAAGAATTTAGAAGTTGTTTTTGTTAGAGCAGCCAATTATCCCGACATTTTAGCAAACCTTGAACGCATTGGTGATCATTTGATGAACGTTGTCAGTTCAGTCATTGAACCGATGTATGTCCCACAGAGTGTAATCGTTCCAAAACCACACGAACTCGATAAAGACGTCTAACGAAAGAAGGGATGGCATGTTTGAACTTAAAGCACCCTATACACCTAAAGGTGACCAGATCAAAGCGATTGAAGAACTTAAAAATAACTTCACGCATGGCATCAAAGAACAGGTCCTCTTAGGTGCAACCGGTACAGGTAAAACATACACCATTGCGAATATCATCCAATCTTTACAAAAGAAAACGCTCATTCTCGCCCCAAACAAGACCTTAGCCGGTCAACTTTATGGCGAGTTAAAGGCGTTTTTCCCCCATAATCGTGTTGAATATTTTATCTCATACTATGACTATTATCAACCAGAGGCTTATGTGGTTTCAACCGATACCTACATCGAAAAAGATTCATCCATCAACGACGAAATTGATGAGATGCGCCATGCAGCAACCTCATCGCTTCTTGAACGTGATGATGTCATCGTGGTAGCATCCGTCTCATGTATCTATGGTATTGGTGATCCGGAAGACTATAAAAACTCGATGCTTGTTGTTCGTGTTGGCGATGATTATGGTAGAGATAAACTGATCAACAAGTTAGTTGAACTTACCTATCAAAGAAATGACATCGATTTTCATCGTGGAACCTTTCGGGTTCGTGGGGATTCTGTCGAAGTGATCCCCGCCTATGAGCGTGCACAAGGGATAAGGGTATCATTTTTTGGTGATGAGATCGAATCTATAAAGCAGTTTGATGTGTTAACAGGACAAGCGATTGAAGCATTAAGCTACATTGCGATATTTCCTGCAACCCACTTTATGACCAACAAAGATAAACTTCAAGAATCCATACGACGCATCAAAAATGAACTTCAAGAGCAGATTGCCTATTTTAAAGGTAACAATATGTTGCTCGAGGCACAACGCATCGAACAGCGGACACGATACGACATGGAAATGCTTGAAGAAATTGGAATTTGCAGCGGTATTGAAAACTATTCAAGACATTTATCACTTCGTGATGCCGGTGAGACACCTGCAACATTGATCGACTTTTTTGGCGATGATTTCTTGATGATTATCGATGAATCCCATGTGACGATACCCCAAGTAAGAGGGATGTATAACGGTGACCGTTCACGAAAAATGACGTTGGTGGACTACGGTTTTCGCTTACCCTCAGCACTCGATAATCGTCCCCTTCAGTTTGGTGAATTCGAACAAAAGATCGATAAGATCATCTATTTATCAGCGACTCCTGGAGCATACGAACTCGATAAGGGCATTCCTGTGGTGGAACAGATCATTCGTCCGACCTATCTTCTTGATCCTGAAATCGAAGTTCGTCCAAGCAAAGGACAGATGGATGACTTGTATTTTGAAATTAAAAAACGTGTTCAAGCGGGTGAGCGCGTGCTTGTGACGACACTCACCATACGGATGTCAGAAGATTTAACAGCCTATTTTAAGCAGCTCGGTGTAAAGGTTGCTTATCTTCACTCCGAAATAAAATCATTAGAGCGAATCACCATTCTTCGCGATTTAAGATTAGGTAAATACGATTGTTTGATTGGAATCAACTTATTAAGAGAAGGTCTCGATTTACCTGAAGTTTCATTGGTTGCGATCTTGGATGCGGATAAGCAAGGATTTTTGAGAAGTGAAAGAAGTTTGATTCAGACCATCGGTCGTGCTGCACGCAACATCCACGGTAAAGTCATCATGTATGCAGATCACATGTCAGATGCGATGGATTATGCGATTAAAGAAACCAACAGAAGAAGAGCCATGCAACTTTCCTTCAATCTGCAAAATCAAGTTACACCAGTCACTATACAAAAAGATATTCGTGAAAACATCAGCATTCGCGAAGAGTTGATCGATGAACCGAAAGATTACACAAAGATGACCAAGAAGGATCGCGAAAAGATGCTTAAGGACTTAGAATCTCAGATGAAACAAGCAGCCAAGAACTTAGACTTTGAAAAAGCGGCTGAACTCAGAGATCTCATTTTCGAACTGAAAGCAGAGGAATAATATGTCATCACGCTTGACCATCCAAGAACTCATACAAAAAGACTACGATCGGAAGGTGAAAACCTTCCTCTCTTTACCTCTTGAAGGTAAAGATATCATGGTAGGGGATTCCATGATTGCTTATTTAAACCTATCAAAATATCTCTTTCAAGATTGGATTAATCAAGGTATCGCAGGTGATACGACCAACGGTGTGTTAAACAGGTTAGATGCGGTCATGCGATTGAAACCTAAACGAATCGTTCTAAGCATTGGATCAAACGACCTCGTTTTGACAAACAACACCTATGAAATGACGATGAAGAACATGCAAACCATCATTCAAACACTTAAACATGATGCTCAGGTTTATGTATGTCTGATCACACCTGTGAATCCCATCATGAAGGAAGCAAACCAGGGGTATATTGCTGGTCGAACCAATGAAGCGATTCAAACTTTAAACGATGGAATCAAACACACTTTTCAAGAACGTGTCATTGATGTTTATACACCACTTGTCGATCACCATGGATTATTGGACGAAAAATATTCAAAAGATGGCATTCATCTCAACGATGAAGGGTATAAACAATTCGTCAAAAGTATCCGATATGCATTGAATATAACAACCTAACTATGGTATCATAGAGCCATCATCAATCGATGGAGGGAAAAAATGAAACTCGATATTATCGCACAACGTTTTAACATGCCTATGGAACAAGGTGTTCCCGTTTCTACGATCAATGGATACCGCGTTCAAGTGATCAATTTTTACGTGGATGCTTTTGTCAAAGTTCCGATGATGTGCATGATGTTCGAAAGAACGCTCACGAAAGAAGAGATCAAAACAATTCAAAAAGCAGTAGGTATGACAGCCATGCGCATGGAATCCATTGTTTTAAATAACAATGCGATCATCTTCCCATTTAGAAGGGGCACAAAGCCATCTGAAAAGCACGATGAATACATGCGTAAAATCACCGATGCATGTCACACATTAGGGCTTAAAGATTTGGCGCATTGCCCATTTTGTGGTAAGGAAGAAACGGATTCAACCCGCATCATCAAAGACGTCATCGTACCTGTACATGACGCATGTGCCAAGGAACTTTATCAACAGATTACAGCTCATGTTGAAGAACTAGAAAAGTCACATAAGGGTATGGGTAAGAGTATATTCTTTGCTATTGCTGGTGCATTGGTAGGAGCAATCCCAACCTTGATTTCGATTATCTTTTTCCAATACATGCTCGCCATTTTGTATGCACTTATTCCTCTAGCATCCTTTTATGGGTATAAGTATGGTGGTGCACCGAAGAAATCATACATTCCTGTCGTGATCTCAGTGATCTCACTCGGTATCGTTATCGGTATGATGGTATGGTTATACAATTCGATCGCAGCCGCAGAAGGATTCACTTTTAGTGAAGCGATGGGTGTTCAAGAGTTTAGTTCAAGTTTTTACTCAGATCTATTCACGAGCATTCTTTTCTTAGGTGTTGGGATTTTAATCTCGTGGCGTCAAATGTATAAACAGACAACAGCAGCCATCAAAAAGAATTATCAAGGTTTGAAATAGGTAGGATTGACCACGGTGTCGTGGTCTTTCTTTTTGCCTTTTTTCCCAACAAAAACATCCTTTATGGTATGATAATGATGGAGTTGATTCCTATGAATGCACAGACCCACTATCTCGCAGGTCTATCCAATTACATCCTACATACTAAACGTAAAAACATCATGGTTGCCATCGAACATTTCACGCAAGCCGTCGCTTTAGGTCACGCTGATGCCCATTATTTTTTAGGTCGCTTCTACGGATTAGGTGATGGCATTTCCATCGATTTTCATCAGGCAATGGATCATTATCACAGAGGTTTAGCTCTAGGCTCAGCCAAATGTGGTTATGCTCTCGGCTTGATGTATCATAGCGGTATGGGTGTTGATAAGGATGATGATGTTGCCAACGATTATTTTCAGACACATTACCAGATGTTACTCGCCGAAGCTGAAAAACAAGACGTGGTTAGCATGCATATTTTGGGCACCTACTATTATTACGGTTTTCACGTTCAACGCTATATCTTTCAAGCGATGTCATGGTTTATCAAAGCTGCTGACTTAGGGTATAGTGATTCACAATACATGTTAGGTATGATCTATGAGACGATAGGACATGAAGAAAACGAACAGGAAAAATCAAATCATTATTATAAGCTTGCTGCTGAGCAAGATCATCCTTATGCACTCTATGCTTTGGGTATTAATGCACTCGAAGAAGAAAGATTTAGAGATGCTGTTTTTCATTTAGAAAAAGCAGCCAATCAACAATATGGATTAGCGGCTTATACGCTTGCCATGTATTATCACGAAAAAGAACCAAAATACCCCACCAAGGCATTTGAATGGTTTATGGTTGCTGCCAAGCAGCAGCATACAGAAGCTGAATATTATGTAGGACTCTATTATCAAAACGGTAAAGGTGTTCCACAAAATCTTGATCAAGCGGTCTATTGGTACGAGAAGGCTGCTATCAAAAACAATAAAAATGCACTTTATCATTTAGCGATGATCTTAATCAAGCAAGAACAAAAAGATTATGTGATGATTGCAAAACTGTTAGAACGCGCTGCAAAACTGGATCATCCCAACGCACAATATAATCTTGCTGTGATGCATCAAAAAGGTGATGGCGTTGAAAAAGATATGCAAAAAGCTCTATTCTGGTATGAGAAAGCAGCTGAGGCCAATCTTGCAATCGCTCAGTATAATTTAGGTATGCTCTATTATGAGGGAGCAGTTGTCCCCAAAGATGAGAAGAAAGCTAAAGAATTATGGCAGAAAGCAGCAAGTCAAGGATTGGAAGCTGCGATCAAGTTGATGTATTCGATCAACAATTATGAGAAATTACAAAAATCATCATGGCAATCATAAAATATATCTACCTCTTCAGCGGAATTGTGCTCTATATCGCGCTGAACACATTAAGCTATACGCATCCCAGTTTTATCGGTGTGATCCATCTTAAAGTCATCTATTCGCTTGTTTCATTAATTCTATTGGCCCTCGATTATATCACCATTTTAAAAACAGAATGGATCATGAAAAAACCCTTCAAGAGCTTCTCAACTTATACCAAAATCATGCTTTATCTTGGCGTTATGGTTATTCCATTGATCAGCTTATATTATGAGTCTTAATGAAAAGGCGATTCCTCAAGGGATTCGCCTTTGTTTTCTACTTCTCAGCAGCAAGTTTTATGATTTCAATGAATATCTTGACCGCTTTTTCCATTTGATTGATCGATGCAAATTCCATACGACCATGGAACTGGTAGCCACCGGTTCCAATGTTTGGACAAAGCAGCCCTTCATAGGTTAATCTTGCACCATCCGTACCACCACGAATAGCCTTATAGAATGGAACGACACCCGCTTTTTCGGTTGCTTTTTTGGCAAGTTCAATGATGTGCATATGGTTTTTAATCACTTCATACATGTTGAAGTAAGAATCCTTGATCACCAGTTTGAAGGCTTCATAACCATATTTATGATTTAAATAAGCCGCAATCGTCTCAAATTCCTTTTTTTGTTCGGTAAACTTTGCCATATCATGATTGCGTATGATGTAATGCGCATGCGCGTGTTCTACTTCACCTTTCAAACCCGTTAAATGGTTAAATCCTTCATGACCTTCAGTATAAGCTGGATTTTTAAAGGTGGGAAGCATCTGATGAAATTCCATAGCGAGATGAAGCGCATTGATCATTTTATTTTTCGCAGATCCTGGATGAATTGATTTTCCAATGACATCGAGGTCAGCAGAAGCCGCATTAAAGTTTTCAAATTCAATGCCACCCACTTCGTCACCATCTGCCGTATAGGCAAAATCAGCCTTGAACCATTCGTAATTGAAATGATCAGCACCTTCACCGATTTCTTCATCCGGTGTAAAACAAACATAGATATCACCATGTGGAACTTTAGGGTTTGCAACAAAATACGCGCATACTTCCATGATTTCAGCGACCCCACACTTATCATCAGCACCAAGTAAAGTATGTCCATCTGTCACAATGATGTCATCACCAATGACGCGGGCTAAACTGGGGTATTTATCAGGAGCCATGCTCAATGTTTCATTCAGTTGAATGGTACCACCGTCATAGTTCTTGATGATGCGTGGCTTGACGTTTTCACCTGGTGCATCAGGAGATGTATCAACGTGGGCAACTAAGCCGATGGCTGGAGCACCTTCCATGTTTTTATTGATCTTGGCATAGGTGTAACCAAAATCATCCATGAAAGCTTCAATGCCCAAATCTTTTAATTCTTTTAATAAAATACGCGAAAGATTCTTTTGTTTTTCTGTGGATGGGTGCGTATGGGTCTCATGGGAAGACTGAGTATCCACCTTCACATAGCGTAAAAAACGATCAATAAGTCGATTCATAGGATTACCTTCTTTCTTATACTAGACTCATTATAACGCAAATAATCAAAAAAATGAAGTCAAATATTAATAAAATGAAACATGAAATTGATTTTTTTAATAAAATGTTGATTTTTGCTTGACATTTCGAGAAAACGCAATATAATTAAGGTATCAATTAAAAAAATAAATGAAGGTGAGTGAAAAATGACAAAAGATGAAGTCCTAACTCAACTGAATCGAAAAGAGATCTCCTCAAAACAAGCTTATCGGATGCTCTACAAACCGGTTAAAGAGCGTAAACCGAGACGCGCTTCCTTCGTTAAATTGAGTATTCATGTTCCTGAATCTGCAGGTGTTAACGTGTTTCTCAAGTTGCTATTCATCTTACCGATCCCACTTTTCTTGATCAAGTGGATCATTCGTAAGCGCACCGATCAAGTGATAAGCGATCAATTTCAACTGACAACAGGTGAATTGATTGATCTGATATCGATCAAAGGCGTCTTGGTTAATGTCATCACAAAGACCAATGAACGCATTAAAATTAAAACTATTTAAAGGAGAACAGTTATGGATAAATCCCCCAAAGTCAATCCAGTATTGACAACATGCCCCGTCTGCAAACACGAATTACGCGTTGAACGTTTACACTGTGACCACTGTCACACCAAAATTGAAGGTTCGTTTACACTTTCAAAGTTCAATTACTTAGAAACTGAAAAATTATACTTCATCGAAATTTTCATTAAGAATCGCGGAAACATTAAAGCGATTGAAAAAGAAATGAACATCAGTTATCCTACCGTGAAAAAGATGCTTGATGAAGTGATTGTGGGTTTAGGATACTCGATCACAGAAGAAGATGATGTATTCCAAAAAACATCTGAAAAAGAAGAACCAACCCCAAACAAGCAATTTAAAACTTCTATATTAGAAAAGATTGAAAAAGGAGAGTTAAGCGTCACTGAAGCGCTTGAACTCTTGAAGAAGAAATAACCAAGAAGAGGTGAAAACTATGTCAAAAGATCAATTAAAAGAAGAAAGAATGAAAATATTAGATTTATTAGCGAAAGGTATCATCAAAGCTGATGAAGCTGAAAAATTACTCGCAGCTTTAGAGGGTGGCGAAAGAATTCCTGAAGCACCCGCACTTCCCATCTTTGGTGAAAAGAAGGCTCCCTTCAGAATGCTTAAGATTTTTGTTGATTCGAATGATGGCGATGTCGTCAAAATTCAAATCCCTGTTGAATTTGCCAAGCTTCTCAAAACAGGCAAACTTAACATGAATCTGCACGATGCAGATATCGATATCGACGCTTTACTTCAAATGATTAATTCTGGCGTGATGGGTGAAATCGTCAACGTCGAATCTGCAGATGGAGATGTCGTACGTATCGTCGTCGAATAGGAATGTGACCATTCAGATCGTTCCTTAGGACGCCATCGGCGTCCTTTGGTCATGTATGGGGTGTCGATCACCCGCGGAGAATAAGCATATGCTACTTAGTAAAAACTTTAGGAAGTATTACATCACGTATGGTCTATATTTCATTGTAGGTATTGCCGTACTGATTGCTGTTGACTGGTTCCAATTGGATGTTCCCAAACTCGTTGGTGGCATCATCGATAACTTGAAATCTGTTTCACCCAATGCGCAACAAATTGAGCAAGACATCCTCCATATCGCTATTTTAGCCCTATCCATTACGCTAGGGCGTTTCTTATGGCGCTATACCATTTTTGGAGCATCAAGACGGATTGAATTTGAGCTTCGAAATGTGATGTTTGGTCATGCGACCAAACTTTCACAAAGCTTCTATAGTCAAGAAAAAGTCGGTGGATTGATGACGTATTTCATCAATGACTTAGAAGCGGTTCGTATGTCATTTGGTCCTGGTATTTTGATGCTGATTGATGGTTTGATGTTGGGTGGATTTGCCCTCTACCGTATGGCAGCACTCAACCTCAAATTGACGATCTATGCAGCTATACCGATGACATTTTTGACGGTTGCTTTAGTGTTCATACGAAAGACGATTTCAAAGCATTTTAAATCCCGTCAAGAATCGGTTGAAAAATTATCGGATTTCACCCAAGAAAATTTCTCGGGAATTACGGTGATCAAAGCATTTGTGCGTGAGATGAAAGAAGCGATGCTCTTTAGAACGAGAAACCTTGATTTATACGATAAAAACATCAAGTTCATGAAGTACATCATCATCATCAATATTGCGATAGGTATCGCATTAAACCTTGTCATATTGGTCATTATTATCTTAGGGTCTTTGCTTGTGATCAACCATCAAGAAGTAGGACTCACATCAGGACAACTCACCGAATACTTAGGTTATTTCTTTACGCTCATTTGGCCAACGATGGCACTTGCACAGTTTATTAACATTCAAAGCCAAGCCAAAGCATCTGCTGAACGTATCGAAAAATTCTTAAATCAAACCATCGACATCAAGGATGATTCAGATGCACTTGAAATCCTCGATTTAAAGGGTTCTTTGAAAGTCGAACATTTAACATTCAAATATCCCGATGGAGACTCACCTGTATTAAAGGATGTATCATTTGACATTAAAGCTGGTGAGATGGTGGGTATTTTGGGTCGCACCGGTAGTGGAAAATCAAGTCTTGTCGATCTTTTCTTAAGAACGTATAATTTAGAACCCGGCATGATCTATTTGGATGGATACGACATCATGAAACTCTCGATCCGATCGGTGAGACATGCGATGGGTTATGTTCCTCAAGATAATTTCCTGTTTTCAGATACAATCATCAATAATATCGGTTTTGCTCTCGACCAACCAAAGGAAGAAGATGTCGTTGAATCTGCAAAACTTGCGGATGTCTACGACAACATCGTTGAATTTAAAGATGGATTTATGACGATGCTGGGTGAACGGGGTGTCACCGTCTCAGGTGGTCAAAAACAACGCATTTCAATCGCTCGTGCCCTTACAAAAAACCCCGAAATACTAATCCTTGATGATTCGGTTTCAGCGGTCGATACAAAGACTGAAGAAGCGATTATTAAAAACTTGCATCGCATTAGAAAAGGTCGAACAACCATCTTTATTGCACACCGCATTTCAACGGTCAAACGAATGGATAAGATTATACTTCTCGACCACGGTCAAGTGGTTGCCATCGGCAATCATAAGGAACTGATGAAGACATCACCCCTCTATCAGGATATGGTGAAGCGTCAAACACTTGAAAATCTTGTGCAAGGAGGTGCCATCCATGAAGGACTTTAAGGATAACACCCGGGAGCGCAGTGATAAAGAGGTTATCAGACGCTTACTGTCATATGCAAAACCGTATAAAAAAGAATTTGTATGGATCATCATCATGATGATCATCTCGCTCGGTATTCAACTCTTACCACCACTTTTGATCGGTTTAACGGTTGATACGGTGGCTGATCAAACACTGAGCAGTGCCGAAAAAATTCAATTTATTGTTTATCTTTCGATCTTCTTTGTTGTCATTTTAGCCATCGCTAATTTCGTCAGCTATCTGCAAGGTATCATGCTTCAAAAAGTCGGACAAAAGACGGTTGTTTCACTGCGCGATGAAGTGTTTAACCATATTGAGCATTTATCGATTGGTCAGATCAACCAAGTGCCTGTCGGTAAATTGGTCACCCGTGTTGTAAATGATACGAATACCATCAGTGAAATGTACACCAACGTCCTTGTCAACCTGGTTCGTAATGTGATCTATCTTTTCGCTATCGTCATTGTGATATTCATCATCAACTGGAAGATTTCAATCTTTGTCATGTTGACAGTACCCCTTGTATTTTTAGCGACATACGTGTTTAGAAAATTCTCACGCGCATCCTACCGTCGCGTTCGTCAAGGTGTTTCTGAAGTCAACGCCTTTCTATCTGAAAACTTATCGGGGATGAAGGTGACTCAAATCTTTAACCAAGAAGATAAGAAACGCAATGAGTTTAAAGGATATAGTTTAAAACTTAGAAACAGCTATCTCCAAGAAATTTTGGTCTTTGGTATTTACCGCCCCATCGTTTACTTAATCTCAATGGCTGGTGCACTCCTTGTGCTTTATGTAGGTTATCAAGAAGTTTTAGCAGGTATCATCACCGCAGGTATTCTATATTCATACTACGCATATGTTGGTGATTTCTTCGAACCCATTCAACAGCTCGCTGAACAGTTTAATACCCTTCAAAATGCCTTCGCATCGGCTGAAAAAGTCTTTGACGTCTTGGACACAAAACCAGATATTAAAGACGAAGAAGATGCGATTGAACTTCCAACATTTTCGGGTCAAATCGAGTTTAAAGATGTGTGGTTTTCCTATATTCAGGATGAATGGGTGTTAAAAGGCATATCCTTCAAAGTTGAACCAGGCGACACCGTCGCTTTCGTGGGTGCAACCGGTTCAGGTAAAACGACCATTCTCAGTTTAATTGTTCGAAATTACGAGATTCAAAAAGGACAAATCTTGATTGATGGCATTGATATTAAAAAGATTAAGCGCTCATCCTTAAGACGTCATATCGGACAAATGCTTCAAGATGTCTTCTTGTTTTCGGGAACCATCTTAGAAAATATTACACTGCGCGATGATGTCATCAAAGAAGAGGATGTCATTCATGCTTCAGAATATGTCGGTGCAAATACGTTTATTGACCAATTGCCGGATCGTTATAACCATGTTGTCTTAGAAAGAGGAAATAACTTTTCAGCAGGTCAACGTCAATTAATCAGTTTTGCTCGAGCACTCGTCTATAAACCATCACTGATGATCTTAGATGAAGCAACTGCAAATATCGACAGTGAAACCGAAGCTTTGATCCAAGAATCCCTTGAAAAAATGATGAATATCTCCACGATGCTCATCGTCGCTCACCGTCTATCAACCATACAACATGCTGATAAGATCATCGTGATGCAAAAGGGTGAAATCAAAGAGGAAGGGAACCATCAAGCGTTGCTAAAACTGGGTGGACTCTATTACAATTTATATCAACTACAATACGAAGAAAAGGAAACAAGTCCTGCATAAGGGCTTGTTTTTCTTCGTGACATATCTGCGCATTTACGATACAATAGGAATAGAGAAGGAGTGGAAATATGTTTATTGCAGATCCAAAACGGTACGAAAAAATGATTTATCGTCGTGCGGGTAAAACAGGATTAAAATTACCCGTGTTATCCTTTGGTTTATGGCAAAACTTTGGTGCTGATAATGACTATGAAACCTGCAAAGCGATGATTTATACAGCATTTAACAACGGCATTATCCATTTTGATTTAGCCAATAATTATGGACCTCCCCCGGGGTATGCTGAAGAGATGTTTGGGAAAATCCTCAAGGATGGGTTGATCGCTTATCGTGATGAACTGATCATCTCAACAAAAGCTGGTTACTATATGTGGCCAGGACCCTATGGTGATTTCGGTTCACGCAAATATTTAATGGCTTCCCTCGATCAATCTTTAAAGCGGATGGGTCTTGATTATGTCGATATTTTCTATCATCATCGTTTTGATTATGAGACATCGCTGGAAGAAACGATGCTTGCACTCCGTGACATCGTATTACAAGGCAAAGCTGTATATGTTGGACTATCCAATTATAACAGCGATCAGCTCAGAAGAGCCCATCGGATTTTAGACGATCTCCACGTGCCCTACGTGATCACTCAACCATCTTATAGCATGTTGAATCGTTGGTTGGAAAAAGATGGTTTACTTGAGACACAGGATGAACTCGGTGTGGGAACGATATGCTTTTCTGCACTTGCTCAAGGGAAATTATCCAATAAATACATCGCCGGTATTCCCGATGACTCGCGCGCAAAAAAGGCTCACTCCATGTGGCTCAAAGAAAAAGACATTACACCTGCACTTCAAGATATGCTTAAAAAACTCGATGTTGTTGCAAACAAACGAGGTCAAACGATTGCACAAATGGCACTCGCTTGGGTACTGCGTAACCCCAAGATGACATCGACTTTAATTTCAACATCAAAGATGGTTCAACTTGAAGAGAATTTAAAGACACTCGAGCATCTTTCATTTACGGATGAAGAACTGAAGACGATTGATCAGATTTTAGCAACACTTTAACTCCAGTCACTGACTGGATTTAATTTTTTTAAGTGTTGACATCTCGGTAGCATAGTGTTATACTGAAAACGGATTTAAGGTTAGCCTTAAAAAAAGGAGTATACGTCTATGCTGATATGGTTTATGGGTCAAGAAGTTTGGGTACAAGCATTGATTGGCACAATCTTTACATGGGGGATGACCGCACTCGGTGCTGCACTCGTCTTCTTTTTCAAAAATATTGATCGCGATATTTTCAACCTGATGTTAGGTTTCGCATCCGGTGTGATGATTGCTGCTTCGTTTTGGAGCCTCTTAGCTCCAGCGATTGAGATGGCGATTGAACAGGGTGCCATCGCGTGGATTGTGGTTGCGATTGGTTTTGGATTAGGTGGGGTTTTCTTATATCTTGCCGATAAAATTGTTCCTCACGTTCACTTTGGGTTCAACCACACCAAAGAAGGTTTACCAACCAAATTAAAGAGAAATATATTGCTTGTTTTTTCGATTACACTGCATAACATCCCTGAAGGTTTAGCGGTTGGTGTCGCATTTGGTGCGATTCAGTATCTCACCGGAGATCTCACTGCAGCAACACTTTCTGCGATAGGTCTTGCCATCGGGATTGGGATTCAAAACTTCCCTGAAGGTGCAGCTGTTTCGATTCCGCTTCGCTCTGAAGGTGTTAGTCGTCGAAAAGCCTTTTTTATGGGCCAAGCATCAGGTTTAGTTGAACCGGTTGCTGCAATACTCGGTGCAATTTTAGTGACACAAGTTTCACAAATTCTACCCTATGCACTCGCTTTCGCTGCAGGCGCAATGATCTATGTCGTTGTTGAAGAGCTTATACCCGAAGCCCAACAGAAGCAAACGCCTAAAGGTGCACACTACGCAACATTCGGTGTCATGGTTGGCTTTATTATCATGATGATCCTAGACGTCGCTTTAGGATAATAAAGGAGATGGTCGCATGAATCGCGCAGAAGAGGATTATATAAAAACGATTTATGAATTGACGGTTGAAAAAAAACAACCGATGATCAAGTCCAATGAGATCGCTGATCGCTTCGGTTTTACCGATCAAAGCGTCAATGAAATGATCAAAAAGCTTGAGACAAAACATCTCGTATCCTTTATTCCATACAAAGGAATCTCACTGACCAAAAAAGGAAAAGATGTTGCGATCCGTATGATTCGTTCACACCGAATTTGGGAAGTTTTTTTAACAGAAAAGCTTGGATTTTCATGGGAAAATGTTCATGAAGATGCTGAAATGTTGGAACATGCTACAAGTCCAACAGTGTTAGAAAAACTTTATCATTACTTAGGGGAACCCGCTTACTGCCAACACGGTAATCCAATTCCTCCATTGAACGGTCATATGGAAGATGCTATTGCACTCTCACTTGCTGAAGTTTCATCTGGCGATCAATTTGAGCTTTACCGTGTCCTTGATCATCGCGAACTGCTCACGTATTTAAATACGCAAGATATCAAACTCCACGATCGCTTTTTTGTGGTTGAAAGAGATATCTTTAATGGTTTGATCAAACTTAAAAAGAATGATCAAAACATAACGCTTACCTTAAAAACTGCAGCCATGTTGTTTGGGAAAATCATCAATTCATAAACACCATTGAGGTGTTTTTTGATGGATAGATAGAACAACATGAAAAGGAGATGACATCATGCTGAAACAATTGATTGAACAAAACGATATCACGGTATTAAAAGCATTTCTCGAAGATATTCATGCGCATGATTTAGCTGAATTATTTACCGATCTTACGCAAGAGGAAAAAGATCAAGTCTATGCGCATTTATCCAGTGAAAAACTGGCAGAACTTGTTTCATATTTGGAAACCGAAGAAGCGGCTGATGTTTTAGCAGATTTCGATTTAGAGAAACAAGTTGAACTTGTCGAAATGATGGAACCTGATGATGCTGCAGATATCATCTTGGAACTCGAAAAAGATGAACAAGAAGAACTGCTCGAAAAACTGGGCGAAGATAGCGAAGTAAAAGAACTCATACACTACGATGAAGATGAAACAGGGTCAGCAATGACCAATCTTTTTATCGTTGTTGATCCACATATGGATGTCAAACAAGCGACAAAAAAGGTGATGAAAGAAGCTGAAGATGTCGAATCCATCAATACCATCTTTGTTGCTGATGAGAACCATCATTATATCGGAGCTATCCCCTTAAAATCGCTTCTTAAAGCGAAGACTCCGCTTGAAGTTCAAGAGATTATTGATGATTATCCGGTTGCTCATGACCAAGATCCCATCAGTAAAACCATTCAAGCGATTCGTAATTATGGGATCTATGAAATGCCTGTTGTGAATGATGAAAATGAACTTTTAGGGATGATCACCTTAGATGATGCTTTAGATATTTATCAAGAAGAGGCACAAGAAGATTTCGAAAAACTTGCCGCTCTTCCTGAAACCGAAGAAGACATGAGTCCACTAAAGACAGCGCTTCATCGTTTACCATGGTTACTCATTTTGTTGGCTATATCGTTACCCATTGCTTTAGTCACACGCCAGTTTGAACATGTGCTTGCCGCTGTTGCGATTTTAGTGGTGTTTCAACCTTTAATTTTAGACTCCGCGGGTAATGTTGCAACACAGACACTCGCCGTCACCTTGCAGATGCTCGCATCACATGAAAAAGGTGTTTGGAAAAATGCGTTTAAAGAGATTTCAACCGGGGTGATCAATGGATTGGCCATCGGTCTTGTTGCCTTTATCATGACCAATGTATTTGCTTACTTGAATACATCTTTAACCACAGAACCGCTCTTAATCAGTTTTGTTGTGGGATTTTCATTATGGCTTACTGTTGCACTTGCTCCGCTTGTGGCATTCATCATTCCAGTCACTTTGCATGCCATGAAGTTAGACCCTGCTGCAGCATCTGGTCCTTTCATTACGACAGTGATTGACGTTGCGGCACTATTCATCTATTTTGGATTAGCAACATTCATGTTAGGAGGGATCTGATGAAAAGAAGAATCAATTTCAAGCACAATGATGAACAGCTTAAAAAGATTTTCAAACCGATCTTAGCCTATGACTTAGCGATGCTCTACCCCAAATTGGATGACGATGAAAGAAGACGCATGTTATCGTTAATCGGATTAGATAAGATGACGGATATGTTTGTCGAACTAGACAGTGATGATCAACTTGATGTGCTCACACATCTCGAAGATCAAAAGAAGAAATCATTGTTTCGAAACATGCAATCAGACGATTTAAAGGAGTTCATTGAAGATATTGATGAATCTCATCGTCCTGAGATTTACACGTTTTTATCCAAAGTCAAAGCCAAAACCATGGATTTATTGCTCGCTTATGAAGAAGACACAGCTGCATCCATCATGTCAACCGACTATATCACTGTTCATCTCGATGATACGATCAAACAAGCAACAGATAAAGTGATTAAAGAATCAAAAGAACAAGATTACATCGATACGGTATTTGTCCTTAACGATGAAGATCACATCGTAGGCATGGTTGATATAAAAGACTTGATCATCGCGAGAAGTAACACCCACTTATCCAAAATCATGTTCGATGATTTTCAGTTTGTTTATGCCGATGAATCCATTGAAAAAGCCATCCAAACGGTGGTTGATTATGACAGAAATGCGATTCCTGTTTTGGATGCTGATGATCACTTGGTGGGCATCGTTACCGCAGATGACGTCTTTGATGAAATTATCGAAGCCACCGAAAGTGATTACCAGAAGATGGCGCTTATTTCGGACCACGAACCTTCATCGACAGCGTGGGAACGTTCCAAGAAACGCTTACCATGGCTCATGGTTTCTGTCGTATTAAATCTTTTAATTGCGAGTTTCTTATCGATTTTTGAAGCAACCTTAGCTGAAGTTACAGCACTTGTTCTCTTTCAACCCTTGATTTTAGGGATGGCAGGTAACATTGGTACTCAATCACTCGCTGTCACCATATTAGGCATCCACAAGAACGAACTCGATAGCCAAAATATCCCTAAAGATCATGTGATTAAAGAACTGTTCGTTGGTCTATTAAACAGTGTTTTACTGGGCTTAGCCGCATTCGTTTTTGTCACGACATTTCTTTCGCTATTTCCAACACAAGGAGGTCAACTCCCCTATCAAGTTGGGCTGGTCGTTTTATTAGCTATTTCCTCATCCATGTTCATATCAGCATTGATGGGTGTCTATGTTCCGATTCTCTTTCATCGTTTTAAACAAGACCCTGCGGCCGCCTCAGGTCCCATCATGACGACGATCAATGACGTGGTTGCACTTGTGATTTACTTTGGTATTGCAACGCTTGCCTTTTTGTGAGATATTGTGGGATTTCACGCCGTGAAATCCCCTTTATGTTATAATTGAAGAAAAGAAGAAATGAGGAGATTCCTATGGAAAAATTCATTCAGACGTATCAAGATTATCGAAAAAAGATTAAAGCTTATCACTATTTTGGTTGGTTGATGAGTTGGGACCAAGAGACGGAAGCACCTGATCAATCGATTGAATATCGTACCAAGCAATTCCAAGTGATGGCAGAAGAAATGTATAAGATTGAATCCGCACCTGAATACATCGATGCGATCGATCATCTCTATGCAAATCTTGATCACATTCAAGACCAAGACTTCAAGACAGAGATTAAGCGGGCATATAAGCAGTTGCGTGTGATTAAGCTTGTACCCAAAGATGAACTCATCGCCCATCAAGTCCTTGTTTCACAAGCATCACATACATGGGCTAAAGCAAAAAATGAGAACAATTTTGAAATGTTTCGACCCATCCTCGAAAAAATCGTTGAATTTAACCGAAAACTCGTCAAATATTTAGAAACACCAGAACTCAAAGGTTATGATATTTTACTCGATGAATACGAAGAAGGTTTTACCCAAAAGGAATATGATCTCTTCTTTAATACGTTAAAAACTGAACTGGTTCCTTTCGTTAAAGAAGTCACCGCGAAGAAACAAAAATTCTCGCGTAAATTGACGCATAGTGTTTTCCCAAGAGAACAACAGATCAAATTTTCACAATACCTCATCGATGTTTTCCATTATGATCGCAGTCGCGGTTTACTCAAAGAAAGTGCACACCCTTTCACATCGGGTGTCAGTTCAACCGATACGCGCATTACCACTCACTATTATGAAAATAATCTTGTATCGTCCATCTTCTCAACCATACACGAAATGGGTCATGCGATTTATGAATTACAAAATGATCCCAAATATGATGATACCTACTTACACGGTGGAACGAGTTTGGGTATTCATGAATCACAATCCCGCATGTATGAAAACATGTTGGGTCGTTCCAAAGCGTTTTGGACAGTTCATTATCCTAAACTTGTTGAATTATTCCCCAAGCAATTAAAGCATGTTACACTTGAAGAATTTCATCGCTATATCAATCGCGCTGAGCGTTCACTCATTCGTACCGAAGCGGATGAATTGACGTATGCACTGCATGTGATGGTGCGCTATGAACTCGAAAAAGGGATGATCTCTGGCAAGATCAAAGTGAAAGATCTTCCCAAGAAGTGGAATAAACTCATGGGTGAATTTGTCGGTATCAAGCCTAAGACTGACAAGGAAGGCGTTTTACAGGATGTCCATTGGTCAGGTGGTATGCTCGGGTATTTCCCAACCTACGCCTTGGGTTCAGCCTATGCAGCTCAAATGTATCAAGCGATGAATCAAGAATTAAATATTGAAGAAGCACTCTCTTCAAACAATATTCTTGCCATCAATGCGTGGTTAAAAGAACATGTTCATCAGTTTGCATCCAGCAAATCACCCAAAGAAATTTTGCTGATTGCAACAAAAGAAGCGTTCAACCCGATGTATTATGTCAACTACTTAAAGAATAAGTTTCAACGCTAAAGGAATGTGATCAACACCATGCTTTCCATCAAATACCTCTACCAGGTTGGACACGGTCCATCAAGTTCGCATACGATGGGACCCGCGAAAGCTGTTAAAATCGTTAAAGAGGCTAACCCAACGTGCGACCATTATGAGATTATGCTCTATAATTCACTCGCACTCACAGGAAAAGGCCATTTAACAGAAGAAGCCATCAAGGAGTCATTGGGAGATTCTCCTGTGGCTTTTTTGACGTCTATCGATTTATCGAAGCATCCCAATACCCTTCGCATTCAAGGGTTTGAAGGTGATCTCTTAAAAGTTGATAAAGAAGTCAATAGCACCGGTGGAGGACGTATTGTTTTCGTAGGCGATGTTTCTGAAGAAGTACATATTTATCCCCATCAAACATTTAAAGAGATTAAAAAATATTGCAAGAGTAAACATATGGGGCTTCATGATTATGTCTATGAGGTGGAAGGTGAAGAGATCAAGGTTTTTCTTGAAGAAATTTGGGAAGCCATGAAAAGTTCAATCATTTCTGGTATTGCGACACACGGTATCCTTCCCGGACCTTTAAAAATGAAGCGAAAAGCTCCTGAACTCTATGGGAAATTGAAAACCAATGATAAACCGGAACTCGTTGAAAATCGTTTGGTCGCAAGTTATGCATTTGCTGTCTCAGAAGAAAATGCGAGCGGGGGAATCATTGTCACCGCACCAACCTGTGGTGCGTGTGGTGTTTTACCTGCTGTTCTTTATTACATGCATGAAAAACATCACTTTATCACCAAAGAACGCATCATCAATGGATTAGCTGTTGCAGGACTTATCGGAAATTTGATCAAACATAATGCATCCATCTCTGGCGCTGTTGCTGGTTGTCAAGCAGAAATTGGAAGTGCCTGTTCGATGGCAGCTGCAGCTCATGCAACACTTTTCAATTTATCCATGGATCAAATTGAGTATGCTGCAGAGATTGCCATGGAACATCATTTAGGTTTGACATGTGATCCTGTCAATGGATATGTTCAAATACCATGTATCGAACGAAACGCTGTCGCTGCACTTCGTGCCATCGATGCGTGTGGTTTAGCTTATTTTTTGACCGATTCAAGAAAAATATCACTCGATATGGTTATCCAAACGATGTATCAAACAGGACTCGACATGCATCAGTCGTATAAGGAAACCTCTCAAGGTGGTTTAGCATTCTACTTCAAGGAGGAAGACGATGTTAACTGTTGGTAGTATCATTACGGGAACGTCTGTCGATGTCGATTACATCGGACAGGGCATTATCAAGCATGAAGGTATCGTGATTTTTGTGAAGCGATTGCTTCAAGATGAAGTTGCTGAAGTTGAAATTACATCCATGAAAAATCGCTTTGCTGAAGGAAAAATAATCAAATTGATCACACCGAGTCCACATCGAAGAAGTCATCCTGATCTTCACTTGGGTAGTCTTGATTTGCTTCATATGGATGATGAAGAACAATTGAGATGGCAACATCAACTCACGAAGCAAACATTTGAGAAAATAGCGGGCATTATCGTCGAACCCGAACAAACATTAACCGATCGACGCTTTTTCCATTACCGAAACAAATCGGTCTTTCATGTCATGGAACGTCCGGTATTGACATTAGGTCTATATAAAGAAGATGGTTCTGGACTTCAGATGATTGAGCAGTTCGCCATCGCCGATCAAACGACAAATCGAATTTTAAAAGTCATCAAAGAAAAAAAGATTCGTGTCGATTGGAAAATATTCAAACATATATCGATAAGAACGAACGAAAAAGATGAAGCACTTGTGACACTGGTCGCTCTGAAACCTTCCTTCTTTGGGCTTGAGGATGTCAGAAAACAACTTAACACGATTCAAGGTGTCATCGGGATTACACTCAATATCAAGGATCATCCTCAAACCATTTTAGGACCAACTTCGTATCTCATGGATGGAAAGGATTATATTGATCTATCATTAGGTTCTTGGTCATTTCAGGTTACCGATCAATCCTTTTTTCAAATCAATACGCCAGTCATCGAAAAGGCTTATGCATTGATCAAACAACATATCATCGAACACGCCACATTGGTTGATGCGTACAGTGGTGTCGGTAGCATTGGCTTTTACTGTCATGATCGGTTGACATCACTGACGATGATTGAGTCGAATAAGGATGCTGTCAAGATTGCAGAAGATGTCATTCAAAAGCGTGGATTAACCAATGTGAAAGTGTTGAAAGGCTATGCAGAACGCTTGATTAATGAAGTATCTGGAGATGTACTCGTCGTAGATCCACCACGCAATGGGTTGATGCCCGCTTTCGTTCAATCCATCATTGAACGTCCTTTTAAACAAATTTTTTATCTCTCATGCGATTTAAAAACACTGACTCGTGATGTTAAAGCACTGTTATCAACCTATGTGATTAAACAGATTACACCTATCCGTATGTTTCCTCAGACAACCGAATGTGAGACATTAGTGATTTTAGAAAAATCGTGATGTAAAGATATTATCAATCATTGATAAAAAATAAAAAAAGCCGTTGGACCTCAAGGTACCGATGGCTTTTTGTATGCGTTTCAATGGATAAATATGAAATGGTTTTTATTCAACACGTGATCGAAGATGAATGAGCTATTCGATGAGACGTTTGATATCAGAAACGAGGTTTTGAATATCTTTTAGTGTGGTTCTGTATGTGGTCACCAAACGAATGGTTTGGCGATCTCCATGATCATGCCATAGCTCAAACGTGTAATGTTTAGCGAGTTCATATACCACTGACCGTGGAAGGGTAATAAATTGCTGATTGGTCGGTGTTGCTTCAAAGGATAAACCCAATCGATGAAGTTCTTGAACTAACATTTCAGCGGATTGATTCGCTTTTTGACCAATATCAAAGAATAATCCATCTTCAAAAAGAACTTCGAATTGGATACCTGCAACAAAACCTTTTGCGAGTAACCCACCTTGTTGTTTTATCGAATAGCGAAAATAAGCATCCATCGCTTGATCTTTCATCACCACAGCTTCACCGAGTAGAGCGCCATTTTTAGTACCACCAATATAAAATATATCCGTGTACTCAGCGATATCGTGCAAGGTTAAATCATTGGGTTTAGCGGTCAACGCAACGCCTAAACGAGCACCATCAAGATAAAGATACAACCCCAATTCTTGACATGTTTGATGAAGTGCTTGAAGTTCATGTTTTAGATAGACATGTCCGGTTTCTGTTGCATTGGAGATATAGACCATTTTGGGTTTCACCATATGTTCATCTGAATGGCGTTGGTAAACCTCAACGATGAGCGATGGTGTTAATTTACCATCATGAGTGGGGATGCTGATGATCTTATGACCGGTTGCTTCAACGGCTCCTGTTTCATGAACTTCAATATGACCTGTTTGTGCTGAAATGACGGCTTCATAAGGTTTCAAGAGATGAGCAATCACTGTTTTATTGGCCGAAGTTCCTCCTGTCATGAGATGGACGTAGCCTTCGATGCCACACGCTTTATTAATGAGTCTTTTTGCATGTTCTACATGATCATCCATGCCATAACCCAGATGGGTTTCATGTTGCAAATCAACCAGACGTTTTAAAATATGTGGATGTGCGATATCGCTATAATCGTTACGAAAATGAATCATTATATCACCCTCTTCTTAAAGATTATAGCATATAAAAAAACAGAAGCACATGGCTTCTGTTAACTTCTCACGAATGGATTAAACTTTTTTTCATGCCCAATATCGGTTGAACGACCATGACCAGGATAAACGATGGTATCCTCATCAAAGAGTTGATACATCAGTTTTATCGAGCGATAGATCACCTGAGGATCGGATAAAGGAATATCGGTTCTACCGATGCTTTGATAAAACAGGGTATCACCAGAAAAAAGAATATGATCAGTGTGCAACACCGTGCTACCTTCAGAATGTCCAGGTGTTTCATAAATGGTCCAAAGCTGACCGATAGCTTCAAATGTTTCAAGATCATGAACCCATATATCAACTGGAATTTCATAGCCAATTTGGTTATAGGTGCTTTTCCCCATCCATATACGATCTTTATGAGGTGCATAAACGGGCACGTGAAAAAGTTCTTTCATTTGCTTGACACCACCGACATGATCAGGATGACCATGTGTGATGTAAATAGCTTCAACGATGAACTCATTTTTTCTAATATATTTGACAACATCATCGCTCTCATAGCCTGGATCGATGATGAGTGCTTTGTTTTCTTCACTCACAATGTAGCAGTTACTTCTTAAACTACCCAATGAGAATTTCATTATTTCCATATAAATCACCTGTTGCATTATATCATATTATTTTAGGTTGCCAAGTGTTTTTCGCTTGATTGATCATATTCTTACAAAGTAAGCGTTATCTTTTGTCTCTTACATGCATTCGGTATCGCATTTTTGTATAATGAGTTTGCTTAAGGAGTTGATTGAATGAAAATCGCACATAATTATACCGAACTGATTGGAAATACACCACTTTTACGACTTCATCATCTTGAAAAGATGTTTGGATTAGAGGTGGAATTGATTGCAAAACTTGAAAATCATAACCCACTGTCGAGTGTAAAAGATCGTTTAGCGTTTGCATTGATTGAGTCAATCGAAGAAAAACACATCATCACATCTGATACTCACTTTGTTGAACCCACATCAGGTAACACAGGCATAGGTTTAGCATTTATTTGTGCAGCGAAAAATTATAGACTGACATTGATTATGCCAGAAACCGTATCGAAAGAACGCATTCAAATCGTTAAAGCATTGGGCGCACATGTTATTTTAACCGATGCAAAATTAGGGATGAAAGGTTCAATTGAATATGCGAACATGATGAAATCGAAGGATTCGAAGATCGTGATTCCCATGCAGTTTGAAAATGAAGCCAATCCCAAGATGCATCGAAGAACAACAGCAAAAGAGATTTTAGACGACACCGATGGAAAAGTTGATTATTTTATTGCAGGTGTCGGAACGGGTGGAACGATTACGGGTGTCGGTGAGGTACTCAAAGAACATGCTAAACATGTGAACATTATCGCAGTAGAGCCCAAAGATTCTCCTGTTTTATCGGGAGGTCAAGCGGGATCTCATAAGATTCAAGGGATAGGCGCTGGCTTTATTCCCAAAGTGTTAAATATAAACATCATCGATGAAATCATGACTGTATCGAATGATGATGCTTTTGAACATGCAAGACTTCTTGCGAAAACAGAAGGTGTTTTTGCAGGGATTTCCTCAGGAGCTATTTTATCAGCAGCGCTTCATATCGCTAAACGACCTGAAGCTAAAGGCAAGCGCATTGTATTTATTGTATGCGATACGGGTGAACGCTATCTCTCAACCCCGCTTTATGACCTATGATGAAATGTACAATCGAAGATGTACGTGCAGCCAAGCAGTTTGATCCAGCTGCACCTTCATGCATCATGATTTATTTGACCTATCCAGGTGTCATCGCTTTAAGACGTCACAGACGAGCACATAAATTTTGGATCAAAGGTTTTAAAAATCTTGCCCGCTGGATCAGTTATCGCACCCGAAAAATCACGGGTGTTGACATTCATCCAGCCGCTCAAATCGGTCATGGTGTGTTCATCGATCACGGTATGGGTACAGTGATTGGTGAGACAGCAGTGATTGGTGATCATTGTGTCCTCTATCATGGTGTCACATTGGGATCGAATACCTTTGAAAAAGTGGATCGTCATCCTAAATTGGGGAAAAACGTGATCGTTTATGCCAATGCAACACTGCTAGGACCCATTAAAATTGGAGATCATAGTGTGGTTGCTGCAGGTGCAGTGGTTGTCAAAGACGCACCTCCATACAGCAAACTTATCGGCGTACCAGCACATCGAAATAGCCTTTAATAAGGCTGTTTTTTTTTACTTATTATAAATAATACGGCTAATTATTATATGAGTTAAATCAGTTGAAACATAGGATGAATGCCGCTAAAATAGTCTCGATTGGAATCATTTGTAGAAGAAGGTGTAAAACCATGTATGTTATCTCTCGCGTGTTAACGTTTAAAAAAGGATACCGCGATCATATAGAAAATGAATTTATGAAAGAACCTATCATGAAAAAGCATCAGGGGTTTATTCGTCGCGATGTATTGATTGATGATAAAGATCCGAACGTTGATGTCGTTCGTATTTTGATTTATTGGGAAAACAAGGAAGCCTTTTATCGCTTTGAAGGAAGTCCAGAGCATATTGCTATGCATCGCGATAAAAAGCATACGCACCATCACATACATGAAGGTTTAGTCGATATAAAACGTGAAAGTTATCAGATGTTGACAAGTGATGTCTATGAAAAATAGGCGTACATGGTTACAAGCCAGACGTGTTTGGCTTGTCATTCTTTTCATATTACTTGTTGTAATTTCATTGTTGGTTGGTGTTCTCGATCTTTCATTAAGTGATTTACTGAAAGGTGATTCGTATGCATGGAACATTCTATGGATTTCTCGATTACCGCGAACGATTGCTATCATTTTAACGGCATCCAGCTTATCGATTGCAGGTTTAATCATGCAAGCGACTAGTAGAAACAAATTCATATCGCCCTCAACCGCTGGAACGACAAATGCTGCAATTCTCGGTGTTCTCATCGGATATCTTATCATGGGTCATCAACCCGTTATAGTTCGATCAGTTTTTGCTTTTGTATTTGCTCTTTTTTCCACGTTAATCTTCATGATGATGCTCAAAAGGATCAAGTTTAAAAACGTGATTTATGTACCACTTATTGGGATGATGTACGGTGCAATGATTTCTTCTGTTGCAACATTCATAGCACATCGTTATCAAGCACTCCAATTTTTAAACACGATTGGTATCGGTGGGTTTTCGAATAAAGCAATTGGTTCATATGAGCTTCTTTATTTAGTTGTTCCAGCAATCGTCTTAGCTTGGCTTTACGCAACTCGATTCAGCATTGTCGGAATGGGTGACGATTTTGCGAAAAATTTGGGGGTGCACTACGGGTTTGTAATCAGTGTTGGATTGATTATTATTGCCATTGTCTCATCCATCACATTCGTCATGGTTGGAACTCTTCCCTTTGTTGGATTGATTGTTCCCAATCTTGTTTCTTACTATTATGGAGATCACGTAAAAAAGACAGTCATTGATATTGCTCTCTTTGGATCTACTTTTGTTTTACTCAATGATATTATAAGTCGCATTGTGGTCTTTCCTTATGAGATTTCAATCAGTTTTACCATGGGCATCACGGGTGCAGTCATCTTCTTAATCATCATTTTTAGGAGGGTTAAGCATGAAGACGCGTAAGCATATATGGATATGGATGAGCACTATAACAATATTTTCAATTCTGTTCTATCTCTTCTTTTGGATGGTGACGACGCCTTATGATCTCTTCCCAGTTGATCCCGAAAGAGCACAACTAATGCAACGTGCAATTATAAATATCTTGTCAAGAAAAACAATTCAAGTGCTTGCGATGGTGATCTCTGCGGTACTCATCAGTTCAACTGCACTTGTGTTTCAAACGATGACTCAAAATCGAATATTGACACCTAGTTTAATTGGGTTTGATGCCATGTTTATCACCGTTCAAACATCGATTGTCTTTCTTTTTACCGCATCTTCGATTTTATACATCAACACTTATGTGAACTTCTTTGCTGCCACAGCATTGATGCTCTGTGTGTCGTTACTCATGTACCGCATGATATTAAGAAATAATCGTAACAACATTGTTTTTTTACTTCTTGTGGGTATGGTGCTATCCACGCTATCACGTTCATTAGCGTCTTTTCTTCAAACGATTATGGATCCTGAAGAGTTTCAAAGTTTAACCATTCGCACAGAGGTCAGTATTTCGAATATGAACACGTCCATCATTTGGATTGCTGTACCGATGATGCTCATTGTCTTAATACTTATCGTCAAAGATTTGAAGACATATGATGTGATGTCTTTGGGTGAATCAAACGCTGTTGGATTAGGAGTTTCTTATGCGAAGAAGATGAATCTCGCATTGATTTATATCGCACTTGCGATGAGTGTTGCAACTGCATTGATAGGACCTCTTTCATTCTTGGGACTGATTGCTGTCAATGCTGCACGAGAAATGCTCAAAACATATCGTCACTTGCCCCTTTTAATTTTGTCATCACTGATCGGTATTATCTTTCTGGTCTTAGGTCAAGCCATAATCATTGAAACAGGATATTTGACAACCGTGACCGTTCTGATCAGTATGGTAGGTGGAGCTTACATGATTTATTTGATACTAAAGGAGAATCGCACATGATTGAAATGAAACATATCAGCCACTCGTACGGAGACTTTAAGGTGCTTAATGATGTGAGTTTAACCATTCAAGACAACAAAATAACCGCTCTTATCGGAGCAAATGGTGCTGGGAAATCAACGCTATTAGGTGTGGTTTCACGTTTGCTTCATCCAACAGAAGGAGAGATCTTTTTAGATGAAAGAGATATCAAAACGATGAAATCGAAAGAGATCGCTAAGCATCTTGCGATCCTAAAACAAACCAATCAATTGAATATTCGTATTACGATCCGTGATTTAGTCAGTTTTGGGCGTTTTCCTCACTCAAATGGACGTTTAACGAAAGAAGATTACTACAAGATTGATGAAGCCCTTGTCTACATGAATGTTAAAGATATCGAACATAAGTATTTAGATGAAATATCAGGAGGGCAAAGACAAAGAGCATATATCGCGATGATTATCGCACAAGATACGAAATATATCCTGTTAGACGAACCACTCAACAGTTTGGACATGAGGTATGCGGTTGAGATGATGACGATTTTGCAAAAGATGGTCAAGGAACTGGGGAAAACCATCGTGGTCGTTATGCATGATATCAATTTTGCAGCAGCATTTTCGGATCACATTATCGCCATGAAAGATGGCAAAATTGTTGAACAAGGATCGATTGATTACATGATGGATAAGAAGATTCTTGATCATATCTTTGACCACGATTTTTGTATAGCAGGTGTTAATGGACGCAAAGTATGCATTTATTATAATCATCAACAAACGGCGATACTAGCCGAAAGAAAGGAAGAAGTGTTATAGATGAAAAAATATATATTTGTTTTAATCTTTATGGGTTTAATAGGTGTTTTAGCGGCATGCACAGCTCAAGATAACCCTACCAATACGTTTGAGCGCGAGGAAGTTGTTTTAACATTTAAGGTGACCTCAGGTGCACTGACCAATGAAGCACAGACAGGTTGGACAGGTGGTTCGCGTGTGGATGTGACCAAAGTATTTAAAACCAATCCAGGCGCTGTCGCGATTTTTGCATACGATGTTTTAGACATTTTGGACACGGTAGGTTTTGAGCATACGTCGATTGTCGAACTCGGTGTTCCCAAAAACAATCTCCCTGTATATTTAAATAAGTATGCAACAAGTGATGTAAAAAATGTGGGTACTCTCTTCATACCTGATTGGGATGCTCTCGATTTATTCATGCCTGATTTGATCATTATTGGTGGACGTTCTGCAGGTGCATATGACCGATTGGCTGCTGATTATCCATATGCAGACATTTTAGATGTATCGTTTGTAATTGGTGAATATGAAGAAGGATTGACGCGTAATGCAAACAATATAGCCAAAATTTTCCCATCAGTGGCCGATAAGATTGAAGTTGAACTCAATGATATTCTTGAAGAAATGTCAACTATCAAGACAAGTGCACAAAATCTTGAAGCTCTCTTTATAATGGTCAATGGAGAAGCTTTATCATTCTATGGACCTCATGGTCGTTTTGCTGCTCTTTACGATGAATTTGGATTCACAGCAGCTGATCCACTCGCAGAAGAAGGTGGGTCACATGGTAACGTTATCGGTTATGAATATGTTGCATCAGTCAATCCCGCGATTTTGCTCTTACTCGATCGAGGTGTTGCAACTGGGGGATCATCATCAATAGATGCTGTAAAAGCAAATCAGTTGATAAGAAACACGGAAGCTGGACTAAACAATCGTATTTTCACCTTGGATCCTATTGCATGGTATATTAGTACCGGAGGTTTTCAATCGACACGTCAAATGATTAATGATTTGACTACAGTTATTAATGGTATATAAACCATAGTCCCTTTGGGGACTTTTGTTTCACATAATGTGAAGATGAATTGACAAAGTCATAATTATTTGTTATCATTAAGTGAGTTTTTTAGGAGGTTTATGATGAACTGGGCAGACATTTTAATTATTATCGTCACAATCTTATTGATTGGTGCAGTTTTACTCCAACAATCCCAAGATGATATCAAAGATGCATTCAGCGGTGAAAAATCCGAACTCTTTAAGAATAGAAAGTCTCGTGGACTTGAGTTATTCTTGGTTCGTGGAACAGCTGTGCTCTCACTGTTACTCATCGGATTAGTGATTGTTTCCAACATTTTGCACTAAGCGATTGAACTGAAAACCAAGTGTTTCCGAGGGAAGCACTTTTTTCATCATAAGGGGTTTCTATGCAACGTTATTTCGTTTCTGAATGGCGTGGTGAGATTATCGGTAATGATGCTCATCACATTAAAAACGTGATGCGAATGAAAACAAACGACGAGGTGATCGTCTGTTTCGAAGGTCGCTGTTTTTTATCCACGTTGACCATTGAAAAAGATCATGTATTCTATGAACGAAAACAAGAACTCATCGCAACACCATCCATGCATATTACGCTAATTCAAGGCTTACCCAAACACCCCAAAGGGGAAATCGTTGTCAAGTATGCAACCCTCTTTGGCGTCTCACAAATTCTTTTTGTTCCTATGACACGAAGTATTGCTAAATCGGACAATGAAGCCAATAAACATCGACGCATGTCACTCATCGCCAAAGAAGCGAGTGAATTATCACATCGTTTTGATATTCCTGAAATTAGAAGTGAATCCTCATTAAAACATATCGAATGGTCCACATTTGATGTGATCCTATTAGCCGATGAAAACGAGAAAACGGTCCAGCTTCAAGACGTCTTGATTGATGTGAAACCCTCATTAAAAATTGCTGTTATGATTGGTCCAGAAGGTGGAATTACAGATCAGGAAAGACACTACCTTCTATCAATTGGGGCAAAATCTGTTTCGCTTGGACCACGCATTTTACCGACCGAATTGGCTTCACTTTATGCCCTCACTTATCTCAGTTTAAAAAACGCGAAAACATTTTGACAAATACCAAAAAATGCTATATAATGAATAAGGCTAATGAAACTCAGCGTGGAAGGAGGGCAGACTATGCCTAAAACAATCGTTCGCGAAAAAGAATCAATTGAAGATGCTTTACGTCGCTTTAAACGTGATGTTTCTAAGTCAGGAACTCTCCAAGAAGCACGCAGACGTGAGTTCTACCTGAAACCCTCAGTAGAACGTAAAGAACGTCAACGCGCAGCACGCTCTAAGAAGAAGTAAAGTACAAAATCGCACCCTAGGGTGCGTTTTTATATCGGATTCACACGAAAAAAGGACATTTGGTGCTTTTTTCTTTTTCTGGCTATGGTATAATGTATACACGGTAAGGAGCGGATTTAATGAAATTAAATCAACAAATTCATCACGCCGAAGCCATCGCAAGACTCGTTGGCGTTCAAGATCGTAACCTTCTGGTTTTCAAGCAATATTTAGGGATTATCGTTTCCGTCAACGGTTCAGAGATTATCACCGATGCGAAACCTGAACAAATCCCGCTCTTGGAAGCTATTTTTTGTGTCTTAATTGAGCTCGCAGAACATCAGGTACAACTTTCTGAACGCGATATCATGTATATCATTAAATTGGCTGAGAAAGATGAACTCGAAGGTGTTTTTGATTTATACAAGAACAGAAAACGTATTTTGATCAATGATCAAGGGCGTTCGATTTACCCGAAAACGTTTAACCAAAAGACCTATGTTGATGCCATTCAAACCTATGATCTCGTCTTTGGTGTGGGACCAGCCGGCACTGGAAAGACGTATTTAGCTGTTGCTCAAGCTGTGAGTGACTTAAAGAATAACAAGGTCAAGAAATTGATTTTGACACGACCTGTCGTGGAAGCTGGCGAAAACCTTGGTTTTTTACCCGGTGACTTAAAAGAAAAAGTTGATCCTTATTTAGTACCACTCTACGATGCACTCTATGAAATGTTAGGGACCCAAACAACGCTCTCACTCATGGAAAAAGGTGTGATTGAGATCGCACCGCTTGCATATATGAGAGGGAGAACTTTAGAAAATGCATTCGTTATTTTGGATGAAGCACAAAATACAACCAAAGTGCAAATGAAGATGTTTTTAACGCGTTTAGGATTTGCATCGAAAATGGTGATTACAGGTGATCCCTCGCAGTCCGATCTCCCCAGAGGCATTCCATCTGGACTCAATCAAGCCTTGCAACTTCTCGACCATCTCGATGATATCAAGATTGTCACCTTTGATAAACTGGATGTCGTGAGACACCCACTCGTACAACGTATTCTTGAAAGGTATGAGGAACATGAAAGTTAATCTTTTTAATCAAACCGAACACTCCATGGATGAGATGAAAAACTTAATGAAAAGAATCTTTAAACACATCAAAGAAAAGCAAACCATGCAAATCATTTTTGTGACTCAAGAAGAGATTCACCGGTTAAATAGAACCTATCGCAACATGGATAAACCCACCGATGTCTTAAGTTTTGTCAATGATGATCCCATGGATAAATCGTTAGGTGATATCTTTATTTCCGTTGAACAGGCAACCTTACAGGCTGAAGAATATGGTCATTCACTTGACCGCGAACTTGGATTTCTTGCAGTCCACGGTTACCTTCACCTCAAAGGGTTTGACCATCACACAAAAGAGGAAGAAAAAATCATGATGAATAAACAAGAAGAGATTTTAAAGAAAGCAAAGTTAGAAAGGACTTCTCTATGAAACCACAACTTCAAGAAGCACGTCTCGCACGTGAAAAAGCATATACGCCATATTCCTTATTCAAAGTAGGTGCAGCGATTGAGCTCAAAGATGGGACCATCATTCATGGTGCAAACATTGAAAATGCTTCATTCGGATTGACATCCTGCGCAGAAAGAAACGCTCTTTTTTCACTCATCAGTCAAGGCTATCACAAGGAAGATATCGTGTCAATCACCGTGATTGCAAACGATCATGGCCCCGTTTCACCATGTGGAGCATGCCGTCAGGTGATGCATGAGCTGATGCCAAGAAACACGAAAGTCTATTTGGCAAACACGAAAGGTCAGATCAAAGAGACCACCAACGATGAGCTCTTGCCTTACGCTTTCGTTCTCGATGAAAAACCTCATGAGTAACACACATCGGTCCGGTTTTGTTGCCATAGTTGGACGCCCCAATGTTGGAAAATCAACATTGATCAATCAGTTGATTGGTGAAAAAATTGCGATCATGAGCCCGAAACCTCAGACGACGCGTCATCGCATCATGGGAGTACTCACCAAACCCGATTATCAAATCGTGTTTGTCGATACGCCAGGACTTCATAAAGGGAAAGATTTACTCAATAAAACCATCGATAAGATTGCTGTTTCCGCCATTTCAGATGTCGATGTCGTCCTCTATGTGGTCGATCGCAAAAAAGATCTAGCTTCGGAGTATATCGTCCAATATTTTAAACATGCCAAAGTTCCGGTTTTCTTGGTCATCAATAAAATCGATTTGTTAGCTAATAAATCTGAAATCGATGAAATCATTCTCAGTTACATGGATAGTTATCCTTTTGTCGGTGTGATACCCATTTCTGCTAAAGAAGGAACCTATGTCGATAAAATCGAAGAATTAGTAGTGCCCATCCTTAAAGAAGGACCGCGCTTTTTCCCTGAAGACATGAAGAGTGACCAGAGCGAAGAAAAGATGATGAGTGAGCTTATTCGCGAAAAAATACTTTATCACACCGAGCAAGAAGTTCCTCATGCGGTTGCTGTGGTGATTGAATCACTCGCTGAAAATGAAGAACTAAACACCATCGATGTGTCTGCACTCATTGTTGTTGAACGTCCTACCCAAAAGCAGATTTTAATCGGTAAGGGTGGGGAAAAGATGAAAAAGATTGGTATGGAAGCACGTAAAGAGATCAATCAACTTCTTAACACGAAGATTCATCTCTCACTATGGGTGAAAGTGAAAAAAGATTGGCGCAATCGTCCCCAAGACTTAAAGTCACTGGGTTTAACTGAGGATCAATAATGGAAGGCATCATTTACAAGGTGCAACCCTATCAGGAACATGGAAGACTCTTGTTCACCTATACTCCTCAAGGGAAAGTGACACTCCTGGCCCAAGGTTCGCAAAAGCTGAATCAAGTGAGCCGAATCTTAGCTCAATATTTGACTAAAATTACCTTCAAAGAAGGCAACAAATCATTTATGAAGCTTCAAGAGGGGGCAATTGTTGAGGATTTTGCTGCGATCAAGTCCGATTATCATCTCGCCCAGACAGCTGCACTGATGCTTGAAATCATCGATCACATCGTGGTTGATAATGCCGATCATGTGCGCATCTATCATGAGCTTGATCTTGCCCTCCATGCGCCCTATATCGAACTCAGTTCCTTATCATTTGCATTAAAAATGACAGAGCTTTTGGGCTATGGTCTTGACCTCATACCTGATGGTCGAACACTGAAGGGTTTATCTCTTTCACAGGGACGTTTGATTTATCAGGATGAAACAGATCCCATTGATGTTTCGATATCCGATGCTTTAGGGATCTTAAAGTTCATGAAGATGCCTTATGAAGCACTCACCCCTGAGCTCAAGATATATCTTGATGTTGTGAAAAACTTTGTTTCAAAATACTATGACTATCATTTACAAACGACACTAAAAAATCTACAATAGACATTAAAGGATGTGCTCACATGGTTACTCTCGATCAGATTGTACAATATGCAAAATCAACAGGCTATATTTTCCAAGGCAGTGAACTCTATGGTGGTTTAGCGAACACCTGGGATTACGGTCCCCTTGGAAGTTTACTCAAGAAAAACATCAAAGAAGCATGGATTAAAAAATTCCAACGTGAAAACCCATATAACGTTCTTTTAGACAGCTCTATTTTAATGAACTCTGAAGTTTGGAAAGCATCCGGACACGTTGGAGGATTTTCTGATCCTTTAACCGAGTGCAAAAGCTGCAATAACCGCTTTCGTGCCGATAAATTGATTGAAGATCACGATAAAAATGTTCATCCCGATGGATGGAAGACCGATCAGATGTATCATTATTTGGTTGAGCACAAAGTGACTTGTCCCAACTGTGGAAAGTCCGATTGGTTACCTATCCGAGCATTTAACATGATGTTTCAAACGTATCAAGGCGTTGTCTTAGAACAAGCCAATCAAATCTATTTGCGTCCCGAAACCGCACAAGGTATTTTCGTCCAATTTAAAAATATTCAACGCACGACACGTAAAAAAATCCCCTTTGGTGTATGTCAAGTCGGTAAGTCATTTCGAAATGAAATCACACCGGGTAACTTCATTTTTAGAACTCGTGAGTTTGAACAAATGGAACTTGAATTCTTTTGTAAACCAGGAACAGAACTCGAATGGTTTAAATACTGGAAAGCATTCTGCATGGATTGGTTGATATCTCTTGGTTTAAACCAAGAATCGTTAGCCTTTGATGATCATAAACCCGAAGCACTATCCCATTATTCGAATGCGACCACAGATATTCGTTACCGTTTCCCGTGGGGTTTTGATGAATTATGGGGTATTGCATCACGGACTGATTACGATCTCAAAGCCCATCAAAATCATTCCGGCGAAAACTTAACCTATTTGGATCCAGATACCAATGAACGGTATCTCCCCTATGTGATTGAACCCTCTGTCGGTGTTGAACGTTTAATCCTTGCCTTCTTAACAAACGGCTACGATGAAGAAACATTGGAATCCGGTGATATCCGCCAAGTGCTTCATATTCATCCGGCACTTGCACCGTATAAAGCAGCGATTCTTCCTTTAATCAAAAAAGATCACAGCGAAAAAGCATTTGAAGTCTATCAAGAACTCGCCAAGTTCTTTGATGTGACCTACGATGAAACACAAAACATTGGTAAACGCTATCGTAGACAGGATGCCGTTGGGACCTATCTATGCATCACCATTGATCATGACACGATGAATGATGGTACAGTGACCGTGAGAAATCGTGACACGATGGGACAAGTTCGAGTTGCCATTCGCGATTTAAGAGGGTATATTGAAAAAGAGATCGCCTTTTAAAAGAAAGGAAGGGCAAACATGGATGATAAACTCATTGAACTGATAAATGAGAAAACACCCATCGTTGATTTAGTCAGCGAGTACGTTTCGCTGCAGAAGAAGGGTAAAAATTTTGCTGGTCTCTGCCCATTCCATCAGGAAAAAACGCCGAGTTTTTTCGTCTCACCAGAAAAAAACTTTTGTAAATGCTACGGATGTGGCGAAGGTGGAACACCGATCCATTTCTTAAGAAAAATTAAAAACATCTCTTTTGAGGAAGCGGCGATTGAACTTGCTGATCGCGCAGGCATTGAAATCAAAGATCGCAAGGATAAAAAGGAAATCTACGAAAAAGAATATGCCCTCATGCAAGAGGTTGCAAACTTCTATGCGTTTAATTTAACGCACAGCGAAAAAGGCAATGAAGCGATACACTATCTCTACAACCGGCAGATGACCGATGAAGCGATCAAACATTTCAAGTTGGGCTATGCACCAAGCTTCGGCAATGCTGTTTATCAACTTTTGAAAAATAAGGGTTATCAAGTCTCCGACATGATTCAACTCGGGGTCGTTAAACAAAATGACCAGGGTGAATACTATGATCTATTCGCTGATCGCATCATGTTTCCCATCAGCGACCCTAAAGGTCACGTGGTTGGATTCTCGGGTCGCACGATGAATCCTGATGAATCTGTGAAATACATGAACTCACCAGAAACACTGATTTTTAAAAAAGGACGTCTACTCTACCATCTTTATGAAGCACTGCAAGACATCAGAAAAGAAAAACAAGTGGTCCTGTATGAAGGATTCTTCGATGTGATCACATCCTATGGTGCAGGTATCAAGCATGGTGTCGCGACCATGGGGACATCGCTCACAAAAGAACAAGCACGCCTTATCAAGAGCGTATCACCATCCGTCATCATCGCATATGATGGGGATAAGGCAGGGCTTGCAGCTGCGGATCACGCGATTCCATTGATGGATCAAGAAGGATTAAAAGTCGAAGTTTTGACCATCCCAGAAAAAATGGATCCCGATGATTTTATCACATCATACGGACCCGAAGCGTATGAAAAACTCTTTGGTGAATACACCGAAGACAGTTATCAGTTCCGTTATCGCTATTATCGTATGGGTAAAAATCTATCCAATGCGAATGACTTAAAAGCCTATATTCAAGCGATCAGAGGTATGGTTTCAGGTGTTGATCCATCCATTCGTGCGTTTTATTACAACCGATTAGCCACAGAATTTCAAATACCACTGGATGAACTTGGGGTTAAGCAGGTTCCTAAAAAAACAGAACCGATTAAAATACCCACCAAAGAAAGACCTAAAACAACCAATAAATATGAGATGGCAGAGCGTTATCTGATCATGGCGATGTTAAAAAGCCGTGATTGGAGCCACCTCATCATGAGTAAACTGAGAAGTAACGATTTTGCAGAACCGATTGCAGCATCCATTCGCATCGCGATTGAACACCTCTATGAGGATCATGAACAATTAACCGTAGAAGAACTTCTAGCAAGTCTCAATAACGATCAGCGCGAGATGATGGAACAAAGTATTTTGAAACACCCTATATGGAAAAAGAACTACGTATTCAGTGAAGAAGAATTGCTTGAATATATTGAAACCGTCTATGAAGCAAGTGATCGAAGACGGTTAGATGAACTCAACCAAAGACTTCAAGAACAGTATGACCCAGTGCTCGCTAAAGAACGCAATGCACTGAAGATAAGACTCGATCATATAACCAAGGAGGATTAACATGGACCGTGAAAAGATCATTGCCCAATTGATCAAAAAGGCTGGAAAAGACAAATTTTTAAATCAAGATGATGTTGTCCAGTATGCTGATCCCAACAGTGAAGATTACTATGAAATTGAAAAAGCACTCTTAAATGAGGATATTGATATCCTTGCACTTGAAGAAGTCGAAGAGGAAGAAGAGGAAGAAGTCAAAGGTGAAGAACTCGAAATCGAAGAGGATGAAGAACCTGATTTTGATTTAGAAGACGTTGAACCTGACGATCTTTCCTTATCCGGACTTGAAGTTGAAGAGGAAGAACTCATCAACATTGAATCGATTGCATCGACGATTAAAATCGATGATCCTGTTCGGATGTACTTAAAGGAAATCGGTCAAATCCCACTGCTCAATCAAGAAGATGAAAAGAAGTATGCGGTTGCTGTATCCTATGGTCGTTATGCGAAAGAACAACTTGATGAAGTCGAATCAGGAACGCTATCCCTTTCTAGTAAAGACGTTGAAGAATTAAAACGTGCCGCAGACAAAGCGCAGCATGCCAAAAATAAATTGGTTGAAGCCAATTACCGTTTAGTTGTTTCCATTGCGAAACGCTATGTTGGTCGTGGACTACTCTTTTTGGATTTGATTCAAGAAGGAAACATGGGTTTGATGCGCGCTGTCGACAAGTTTGATTACGAAAAGGGTTTTAAGTTTTCAACCTATGCAACTTGGTGGATTCGTCAAGCGATTACCCGCGCTGTCGCTGACCAAGCGAGAACCATCCGTATTCCGGTTCACATGGTGGAAACGATTAACAAGATGATCCGTATTCAGCGTCAACTTATTCAAGATCTCGGGCGTGAACCATCCTTAGAGGAAATTGCGACCAAGATGGGTATAACCCCAGAAAAAGTTCAAAACATTCAACGGATTGCCAAAGAGCCCATCTCTTTAGAAGCGCATGTTGGTGAAGAAGAGGATTCATCGCTCGGTGATTTTATCAGCGATCCCAATGCGTTAACTCCCCATGAATATATGCTTCAAGAAATGGTTAAACAAACACTTGATGAAGTGTTGGAAACATTGACTGATCGTGAAGAGAAAGTTCTACGCTTACGCTACGGTTTATTCGATGGTAAAAACCATACACTTGAAGAAGTCGGCCGTGAATTTGGCGTCACACGTGAACGTATCCGTCAAATTGAAGCGAAAGCACTTCGTAAATTGAGAAGCCCTTCTCGTCAAAATAAACTTCGCGAATTTTATTATGGTAAGAAATAAAAGGTTAACATTTCTTGCATCACTGATCAAAGATTATCCCGTCGTTTGTGACATCGGATCCGATCATGGATACGTCTTAGAGATGGCTTTTAAGACGGGAACCATCCAGCGAGGTATCGCAACGGATGTGCGAGAAATGCCCTTACAATCTGCGATGAAAACATTGAAGAACTATCCGGTGAGAACCATCTTGTCGGATGGTTTTTTGGCTATTGATGAACCCTTTAATGCAGCTGTCATTGCGGGAATGGGTGCACACCTCATGACAGAAATTATGGAACATGCACCCCATCATGAAGCCATATATGTCCTTCAAGCCAATGATAGAATCGCATACTTAAGACAAAGAATCATTGAACTTGGTTTTCAAATTGTTGACGAATATGTGGTTCATGATCGTTTCTATTATGTGATTGTCGTTGTGAAAAGAGGGCACATGACGTTAAGTGAAGAAGATGTGCTGATTGGACCGTTTCTCAAGGAAAAAGCGGATTCAAGACCCTATTATGAATATCGTTTAAGACAACTCAAAAAGATTATCGATGTTGCAGATGAGAATAAAAAAGGGGAACTATCCTTAGAATGGAACTATCTCAAGAAGAGACTTGAGTGTGGTCAGACGAAAGAATAATATACTTTACTTATCCCACTTTTTCATGTAAAATGAACAATGTATATGTCGTTTATCAGGAGGATTTCACGTGAAAGAATATCAAACTTTACAAAAACTTGATCGCTCACTTCAAGCGTTTCGCTTATCAGGGATTTATAAACGTTCACAGACCAAACTATCCGATGCGGATATCATGGTGATGTTTTGTGTCGCATTTTGTGATACCAATCAACGTTTAAAATTGACAGATGTCGCAAAAACACTTCGTGTAACACTGCCAGCAGTAACCCACAAAGTGAATGATTTAGTGGCTAAGAAGTATTTAGAGAAAGAAACATCGAATAAAGATTTACGTGTCACCTATATTCGGTTGACGACCCAGGGTAAACAGTTTGTTGAATCGATCAGAGATGAGTATTATCAACCCCTCAAGGCGTTGGTTGATCATATCGGTGAAGAAGACACCAAAAATCTTATGCGTATTTTAGATAAAATCAGTGAAATGGGAAAGATTTCGTAATCTTTCTTTTTCTTGCAAAAGAGGGATAATTTGCTTAAGTCATTACGTTATTTAAAGCCATACCGTTGGGGTGTGGCGCTTGTTTTTACATTGGTCGGTCTACGAGCTTTTTTAGATTTATTACTCCCTAATTTATTAGGAAAAATCGTTAGTGAAGGCTTAGGATTAGGAAGTGTTGTCAGTGAACCTAATCTTAATCGTATTTACTATTATGCGGCTTTGATGTTGATTGCAACTCTCGTTTCGATCGGTATCACGATTTTTGGTGGTTATCTTGAATCCAAAATTTCAGCGGGTTATGCAAAAGATTTAAGACGTGCCGTCTATGAGAAGATTGAAAAGTTTTCACTTCGTGAGATGGATCATTTCACCACATCATCATTGATCACACGCACAACAAACGATATCCAACAGCTTCAAGGCATCGTTCACATGCTCCTTCGCATGATCATTTTAGCCCCTCTGTTAGCCATCGGTGCGGTGACTTTTTCGATCATCCAACAACCCACCTTATCGATGGTTTTAATCGCATCCATCACCGCGCTGATTGCGATGCTTGTCATCGTTTTTTCGATTACCATGCCCAAGTTTCAGTTGGTACAAAAGATGGTGGACCGACTGAATTTAGTGACACGAGAAAATTTAACGGGTCTACGCGTCGTTCGCGCATACAACACACAACAATATCAAGCGAATCGCATCGATGAAGCATCGAAAGAGTCGATGCGTTTAAACATTTTCGTTAACCGTGTTTCCTCCATCATGTGGCCTTTTATGGGACTGATCATGGGATTGACCAGTTTAATAATCGTCTATGTGGGTGCACGCTATTTTGTGGGCATTAACGGATTTTCGCCTGCATCGCTCATGGCACTCATGCAATATGCGATGCGTGCGATCATGGCTTTTATGTTCATGTCATTTATTTTTGTAAGCATTCCTCGTGCAGCAATTTCAGCGAGACGTATCATGGAAGTTTTGGAGATGGATGTTGAAATCCATGATCCTAAAGACCCCGTGGCCTTACCTGAACACATTCACGGTGAAATCACATTTAAAGACGTTTGTTTTCAATATCCAGGTGCGCAAGAACCTGTTTTATCCAAGGTCTCTTTTACAGTAAAACCCGGCACAACCACAGCTTTTATCGGGTCAACCGGTTCAGGGAAATCAACACTGATTAATTTAATTCCACGTTTTTATGAGCGAACATGCGGTGAGATTTTAATCGATGGTATCGATATCAAAGATTTACGTTTAGAAGATCTTCATCGCATCATCGGTTATGTGCCACAAAAAGGCATTCTTTTTGGTGGAACCATTGAAGATAATATTTTGTTTGATGAACGTGCAGAAAAAGATATGTTAGAAGAAGCAGCCAAGGTTGCACAAGCACATGATTTTATCCTTGAGATGGAAGACGGTTATCACCATCAAATTGCACAGGGTGGAACCAACGTCTCTGGTGGACAGCGTCAACGTTTATCCATCGCTCGTGCGATTGCGAAAAAACCTCCGATTTACATTTTTGATGATTCTTTTTCAGCACTCGATTATAAAACCGATCAAAAGCTAAGAAAAATGCTTTCTGAACATGTCACAGCAACCAAACTCATCGTCGCTCAACGGATCAATACCATTCGTTACGCTGACCAAATCATTGTCCTCAATCAAGGGACAATTGAAGGTATGGGAACCCATGATGAATTGATGAAATCATCAAAAGTCTATCAAGAAATTGCATCGTCACAACTGTCGAAGGAGGAACTTCTATGAACCAACAACGTGAAAAACAGACCTCTACCGAACAGCGTCCGATGATGCGTGGTCCTCGTGGTATGACCTATATGGGAAAACCTCAAGATTTTAAAGGGACGATGAAAAAACTTCTCAAATATTTACGTCCCTACCGCTTTCAGGTAATGACTGCAGGCCTCATGGCGATTACTGCCGCTTTACTTTCAGTCTTGGGACCATGGTTTTTAGGGTTGATTACCTCAGAAGTCGCTCGTGCATATAAAGCCGCAGACGGTGTTTTTGAAAACATTCAGTTTGGATTGATCCATATCATCGGAAACGTGCATGTTTCCATTGGAGAGATTGCATTACTGATCGTGGGTGTTCATCTTTTATCGGCTCTGTTTAACTATTTTCAGTCATTCTTACTCATCGGTATGACCCAACATTTGACCTACGGCATGCGTAAAGAATTATCTGCGAAAATCAACCGTTTACCACTGAAGTATTTTGATAGTCAACAGTTTGGTGATCTCTTGGGACGTGTCACCAATGACGTGGAAACCATCAATATCACACTCACACAGAGCATTGCAGAAATCTTTAGATCGATTGCTCTTATCATCGGCATTTTTATCATCATGATGTTACTCAGTCTACCATTAACAGCGGTAGCACTTGTCACGACCATCCTATCTTTTATCGCGGTTCGACAGTTCGTCAAATTATCCCAAGGTTATTTTAGAAGTCAAGCCAAATCATTTGGTGAATTAACCGGACATATTGAAGAAACCTACAGTGGGCATACCGTAGTTAAAGTTTTTAATCACGAAAATAAAGCACGTGCAAACTTTGATCGGATTAATCATGATCTGTTCAGCAGTGCTGTTAAGTCACAATTCATCTCGGGCATCATGTTTCCTGTCCAGCTTTTCTTTGGTAACATTGCCTACATCGCGATTGCTGTTGTGGGTGCCCTCCTCGTATTATCAGATAATCCTGTGCTCACCATTGAAATCGGGATCATCCAAACATTCATTCAATACGTTCGTCAAATCAATCAACCCATTCAACAGATCGGCTCGATCGCGAACGTTTTACAATCCACCGCAGCAGCATCTGAACGTATCTTCAATCTTTTAGGAGAAAAAGAAGAAACACCTGAACGTGAAGATTTAAAGACTTTATCTTCGATTAAAGGACATGTCGTCTTCAAGGATGTTCATTTTGGTTATCAAGATGATGTGGATGTCATCAAAGGATTTAGCGCAGAAGTGAAACCCGGACAAAAAGTAGCGATTGTAGGACCTACCGGAGCGGGTAAAACAACGATGGTTAATCTGTTGATGCGTTTTTATGAAATCAAATCAGGATCGATTACAATCGATGGTGTCGATATCAGAGACATGTCAAGAAGCGATCTCAGATCACTTTTTGGAATGGTTTTACAGGATACATGGTTGTTTGAAGGAACGGTTCGTGAAAACATCGTGTACGGCTCACCCGATAAAACACATGATGATATGCTTCGTGCAGCCAAACTTGCGCAAACCCACCACTTCATTGAATCCCTCACGGATGGTTATGATTTTATGCTCTCTGAAGGTGGATCAAATATCAGCCAAGGGCAACGCCAACTTCTCACCATTTCACGTGCCATGTTAGCCGATCGTCCGATGCTCATCTTGGATGAAGCAACCTCTTCAGTGGATACACGTACCGAAGTGCTCATTCAGCATGCGATGGAAGCGTTGATGAAAAATCGAACCAGCTTTGTCATCGCACATAGACTATCAACGATTAAGGATGCTGATGTTATTTTCGTTATGAATGATGGAAACATCCTAGAACAAGGTCATCACCAAGAACTCCTTGATAAAAAGGGCTTTTACGCGAAGCTCTATTACAGTCAATTTGAAACCAATTAACACTTGTAATTCAGCAATGATTGGGTTATAATAATCAATGCTGACTTGCAACAGGTGCACTAGCTCAGCTGGATAGAGCAACGGCCTTCTAAGCCGTCGGTCGGGGGTTCGAATCCCTCGTGCATCGCCACCCAGATACGACACCATGGCATCACGCAGTTTATGTCATGGTTTTCTTTTAAAACAAAATATAACTTTAATGCATATCTTGATTTTATTATAAATTTAATGCTGTGTTTTGTCAACAAAATAAACGAAAATATAACTTTAATGCATATAGACTGATACTTTGAAAGGAAAGTGAATGAGATGAGCAATTTACTACTTAAGGATTTTAGAATCAAATCGGGATTATTTCAACGTGAGGTTGCAGATCATCTGCAAATAACTCAAGCACAGTATCACAAACTAGAATCTGGAAAATCGTTTCCAAATTCAATTCAGATTCGAAAATTGTGCGAATTATTTAGATGCACTCCGAATGATCTATTCGGTATCCATGGTGTTTATAGTTTAACCATGAATGAACTTGATCAAGATTGATCCAGTTTGTTGATGCGATCCTGGTAAGTCTTTTTAACATGCTTTGTTGATACGTGCAGATAACGTTCAGTTGTCTTTATATTTCTATGTCCGAGAATCTGCATCACTGAGGCGATGTCTGCTCCAGCTTCAACCAGTGTTGTTGCTGTGGTGTGTCTAAACATGTGTGGATGAAGTTTCTTTAATCCTAAATCATGCTTCACAAACCTCAATATATACCGAATGTCATCATAGTTAGCTGGACGATTTTTATCGATATTATGCAGAAGATATTTGTGATCATGTTTTAACTTCAACATATCTTTGACTGCAGGTATACCTAATGCATCGCTCAGATATACAGTGCGATCCTCCTTTGTTTTCGTCTGTGTCAGAAGGATTTCTTTTGTTTCCAGATTGACATTCTTTTTTTCAATGAACATGATTTCCTGAATTCGCGCTCCAGTATCAGCTAGAAGAGCTAGGAAGCATTTATAATAGATTCCATTGGTTGTTACTGATGGATAGCATCTGATGTAATGTCTGAGGAGCTTGAAGGTATCTCTATCAAGTACGTCAAATGTCTTGTTCCTTTCTTTCAGCTTATCAATCGATTGTAAATAAGGGAAATCAATCTCAATATAACGATACATTCTCTTGATACAACCAATATTTTTATTGATGGTGACATTCTCACATGTTTCCTTCATGTGAAAGATGTAGTCACTAATACTGTTATCATCGATCTCATCAACATCAATAATCCCTCTTTTGCTTAAGTATCTTAAAAAATGCTCAAGGTGGTTCTTGTAGAATTTCCATGTGCCGTGTGAATGTCGTATCTTCACCTCTTGAAGAAAGTTAAAAATAAGTGTTTCAATTTTCATTAGGTTACCCTCCCACAATTTATATTTAATTTAATTATCATTCAATCTGGGAGAGATGTTGTCCACATTTTTTGTGGACAATTCTTTCATATATGTTTCATACTAACAATGGTTTATTGTAAATCAGACAATGTTCTTATATGTATATATAAATATATACAATATTTTCGCTTTTGCAATGGCAAAGAACGACACAATCGCGCATCTGCATGCGCCTTCGTCTGCACGCGTTTGCGCCGACGTCTGATGTCTGCTTATTGTCCGAGGATCTTAATGAGGTCCTCTTTTTTCATCCGTGAGAATCCCTTGACCTTGCGCTGTTTTGCGAGCGCGTGAAGCTCTTTGATCGTCGTTTTGCTGTCGACCTTTGCTGAAGGATCCTTCGCATCATCTGATGGATCTTCTGTAGATTCTTCACCGGATTCTCTCTTCAACTCCTTAAGGCGTGCTTCGAGTGCATCGCATGCAAGCTTGAGCTCGATCTCTCTGGATTGAAGGACGTTCACGGTCTGTCCGGTCTTGACGATGTCTTCATTCATCCTCACGATGATCCGTTCAGCTTCCTTCTTTTCGGCATCCTTCCATTTCTTGTATCTCTCATATCCATACATCAGAAGGATCAGGACGACGATCGGTGCTGCGAACCATCCTGAGATGAAGACTATTCTTAACAATATATCGAGTGCGTTTCTCGTGATCTCTGTCATGTGTGTGACCTCCTATTTGTAGTCCATGGGTAAACCTGCATGCTTATAGCTCTCCGCGTGTGTATCGAAGATCTGAAGTACCTCATAGGGAACAGGGAGCGACCATTTCTTCACGAGCTTTCGCCTGTGATTCCCCTCGAAATCAAAGTCGATCACATAGGTGTGAAACTTGAGCTTGACCGGAATGTAGTTGAACCTGCCATCCTCGAGCCATCTCTTGATCGGGATGTCCTTCCTGGTCTCGACTTCATGCATGTAGGTCAAGGTCTCCATCTCCTGGGAGTCCAGCTTCATGTGCTGTGAGTACTTGATGATCACCTTGAACTTGTCGTGACGCATCAAGAGCTCATCCTCGTGCTCGGGAACCCATTTCTTATTGTATTCTTTCCCCTTGTTCAACCGGGGATTATAATCCAGGTGTCTCTCATCCTTGTGGAAGTAGGGTCTCAATGCAGCATTGAAGTTCTTGACCTTCTTTCCCTCCTGGTAGTAGTCATCGGTGTTCACCACTCTGTGCATGACGTAGTAATACCTACCATCTTCAGATAGCCTAGGCTTTTCAACCGGTGAGGTGAAGTAGGAGGGATACCCTGTCGTGTTCAGCGTGAGCTCTGCGAGGACTAAGGATGTGAGAGACTTTCCCCCACCGACACGAGATCTCACGAGATGCATCCCCTCTTTCAAAAGTGGGATGTTTTCAAAATCGTTTGTGTGGAGAAGCTTGTATCCATAGAGGATGACCAGGCTCCATGGAAAGGATGCATATCTGAGCTTCTTTGCATGCTTCAGATAGAGCTTGTGGATCACACTTAAGACTTTGTTTCCAACATCGGATGTCTTCTTGAGCATCGATCCGATGGGATGGAAAAATGCATCCAGGGCAACGTCACCCAGATGCATGAATTGATCGATCTTTTCAACCGCTTTATCGAATACTTTTTCAATCTTATCCATGGTTCACCACTTGATGATTCCGAGTTTTGTTAAGAAGATCAATACACCAGCTGAAGCGATGATAAATGCGACAGCACCCTCGACCGTGAAGAGTCCCAAGATTGCATTCTTGATCGTCTGGTAGAGCTTTCTGAGAATTCCCGTGAGGACGAACGTGATGAAGATCGCACCATAGATGATGAACTCTTTGAGCCCGTTCTCCCACCAGTGCTTGATCTTTTCAAAGACATCGAGGATCCACATGGCTCTAGATCCTGATGACGCCGAGGTAGATCAATAGGATGATGACGATGATGATGAAGATGATCGCTTTTCGGCGATTTGCAAACAGATTGCTCAGGCTTGTCGTGCCCTTGTCGACGGTCGGTGCGATGAAGAGGATCGCGATCACAACCAGGATGACGATGACCCACTCAGGAGCATCACTAAAGATATCATCTAGCCATGAATCAGATCCCTCTTGAGGAAGGTTGTTCATATAGTCCTCATCGAGCACAGCTTCGGAATCGATGATCTCGGGGTCGAGCGTGTAGACCTGTCCTTTAGTCGCCCAGGTGATCTCGGTGTAGACAAGCGTTTCAGCATCGGGTTCGACGACGTTGGTGTTCGCCTTGGTGAACAAGCCGTAATATAGTTTATGAACCTTTGCATTCGTAGGTAAAACCATCAGTGAACCCGCAGCTTTCGTGTAGTGCTCGTTCAGTGTATAGCGCAGGGTTGATGATGGTGTGATCGTCTGAATCTCGGAAGTCTTTCCCGTGATGGCATGATCAATGGCTGATACATTGGCTGCAACGATACCCGCAACACCTGTAGCGAGGAGCGTGAATCCGATCGGTTGCAGACCCGGAACCATGGAGAGGATGATGCCAATTCCACTCGCTGCGAGCGAGGATGCGAGGACATCATAACCCCACTGCGGAAGGGCTCCCTCCCACATCGATTGCGATCCGTAGCTCTGCTCATCCTTCTCCAGGAAGAAGACAGCCTGTTCCCAGTCCTCATACTTCTGGGTTCCCCAGATGTTCTTATAGCCATAGCGATAGAAAAAATTGCCCGATACAGAGAGGAGATCCTCGACCGGAATGTTTGGAAGGTAAAGGTATCCATAGATCTCACGCGATGAAGTGACCTCGATATACGTGAGCGCGAGAGCTTTATTGTACATGATGAACTCGTTCGTGGTGAGGTTCCAAAGCGCGAATCCGTTCCACCGTTTTGCGAACTGACCAGATCCGGTGAGGAGTACGTTTTCGCTGTGAATGAAATTAAATTGAAAGAATTTAGCACCGTCGACCGTGTAGTAATCGATGGATTCGACAGCATCCAGAAATGCATCATCGGTGAACGCGACATTCGGGATCGCGAGATCATACTCTGCATAGTACTGAACCTTCGCACCGAAGGTGTTTGTTATTTCGTTATAGGACCAATCCCAGACGACTCCGGTGAGCCCTGACTGATAGGGGTTTCCAGCTGTGATGGGAAGATCAGCGATGGTTTGACCGATGAGGACATCGCGATAGGTTACGATGTTGAAGGTGTATTCGAGACGATAGTTGTTCAGATAGAACTGAGCATTCGTGAGAAGGCTAGGGGAAGCAGGCTCCGCATCAGGGTTGAGCAGGAGTGTGATCTGCATGTACTTATTCTGATATGTGCGAAGATCAACCGTGTAATCGTTCGGTGCATCATCAAACAGAAATAGGATATCCGGTGCATCCGGGAGCTCGTATGCGATCCTGTATGTCTTGAGAGGTGTTCCCATCAGGTTGGTATCATAGATCTCAAGCACAGAGTAATATGGACCTGCTGCTGCGATGAACGCCTGAGCCCAATCGCCGAGTACAGCACCGAACTCCATCTCCACCTCAGCAAAATCGATCAGGATCCGATTCGATTGGGCGTAGTGATAACCACCGATTGCACCCACGACCCATGAGAGCTCATCGGAGACCTCTTCGGATATGGGAACTGAGGATGCATAGACCGGTCTGATCGCCACCGCGAGTGCGATGGCGAGAAGTATGATCAGAGAGATTATCTTTTTCATGTGTAAAGTGCCTTCTTTCTTTTGTTCTTGTGCTTGATATAGATTGATGCACCTGCGATCGCTATTCCGATATAGACGAAGGGTTCGATGAATCTCCAAAATCTGTTGAGGATTGATGGGGGTGCTTCAAAGACGATGTCTGGGATGAAGGGATCATCCTCTTCGGACACTGTGATGACCGATGAGTAGATCGCGTTCACGCCCGCAGAGTTGACGAGCCTGAACTCGAAGAGATAGATTCCGGGTGTCGATGCGTTCTCCGTGTAGGTATTTGAAAGCATCATCATCTGCGTGGTTGCGGTGATCTCGAGATGCCCTGTGTTCTCGAGCACCTGAACGATCTGTGATGGGGTTAAAACTTGATTGGTCCTAAGGTAGATGTTCTTATAGTCGGTGACAGCCAAAACGTTCCCGAGAGCGGGAACGACGATGATCTCAACATCTTTGATGGCGTGAGTCGAGCCATCGGTCGAGAAGAGCTGAATGAAGTGTGATCCGAGTATGTTTCCATACCCTGTGTACTGATCATCAGCGACCTGGATCACACCTAGCGTTGAAGTGTAGAGATCCAGGATGTCCGCGATGGTCAAAATCTTGTTCTGTTCCTTGTGAATGATGGAAGGACCGATGATGCCGGTGCTTGATGCATTCACTTGGATTGAGCTTGCGAGGATGCTCAGGATGAAGAGAGCAAGCACGGCTATCTTTTTCATTATCGTCTCTTCCCCTTCTTGGTCTTAGCTTGCGATCCCGCTAAGACTGCGAGAGCTGCAGCTCCGATGCCGACGTAGATCCAGATGGATCCTGAGGTTGCAGGATCTTCCGCGATGGGATCACCACCACCGGAGACAGGTGTCCACTTCGCATAGAGGGTCACATCAGCGGTGGGTGCAGAATCGAAGGTGTAGATCGATGTGAGTGCGATGTCGCTATACCATCCCATGAAGAGATAACCACTGCGCGTCGGATCCGCAGGTTCGATGGGGAGATCACCATCATCAACGATCTGATCAGTCACATTGGATCCACCGTTTTCGATGAAGGTGATGAGATGGAAAACGACTCCGTTCTCTTCCCATACAGCCGTGAGCGATAGGTCAGATGTAACCTGTGAACTGAAATCATAAACGGTTGAAGTTCCCGTGATCACCCAGTGAAAGAAGGAGTATCCAGATCTGATGGGCGGTGTGGGAGCGGATGCAATGCTGCCATTCTCAACCGTGATCGGATTGACCGCTGTTCCACCATTCGAGTTGAGTGTGATCGTGTGGATCGTCGCACCGTTGGGTTCCCAGTATGCATAGAGCGTGAGATCAGATGTGATGGGAGTTTGAAAATCGAATACGGTCAGGTGATCTAGGGGATCGAGGACCCAGTTTACGAAGTTATAACCTGCGCGTGTGGGAGCAACCGGAACCTCAGCTGGCGCTTGATCTTGTACATCCTGAATCGCATATTCGACACCTTCGTTGATAAATGTGATCAGCCATGGCGTTGGGATCACGGTTTCATAGAGCTCGATCTTTTGAACATGGATCTTATAGACGTAGTCAGTGAATGTCTGGGCTGAGAGAATACCCACCGAGAAAACATTGATGTTTGATCCTGCGATACCTCTCGAATAGCTTTGGGTTGCAGTGCTCATGTTAAACTTGATGCGCGAGGTCGATTGATGAAAGACGACCGGATGAAAGTTGTATCCTGATCCGAAGGTTCCTGAGATGAACTCAAAGGTGAAAAGATAGATATCATCAGAGTTCTTGAGGATTGAATTGACGTGGGATGAGAAGTCGACATATGTCTCAGCAGATACGGATCCAGAAAGCGTGACGGTGTTCCCACTGGAGATGGTGACGTTCAGAGAACCGCTCGTAAGCGTACCTCCTGACGTGAACATGTTGAGGTCGTTCTGTTTGACATCGGTGAGTTCGATGAAGTGTAGTCTGTAGACAAAGCTTGAAAATGTGCTCCCAGATCCCAATGAGATCTGATTCTTGTTCGCATCGTTTGGTAGGAGCGTATACCCTTGAGTCTTGGTGTAGTTATCCGTGTTGATGTATACCGAATAACCCGCATATGATGTGCTGTAAGCAACAGATCCTGTCGCGATGGGTTGGACGCCTGACGTCCCAGTCATGGATCCGCTGACGTACTCATAGACGACCGCATAGCTCTTCGATGTTGAGAGCGAACTCCCCCGAGTGTTTGGTGTGTACAAGCTCGTCAGATTGAACGATGAATTGCTCGATGATCCGTTCAGCGTGATGGTGTTCGTATCCGCAGCGATCGAGATGGTGACGCCGTTGTGAGTGTTGGTGTACGCATCATAGATGTATGAGGACTTCATCGTTTCGGTTGCATAAAGCATAGGTCCGCTCAAAACCATGAACCCCAAGCTGAAGAATAAAAGCGTTATAAGAAATGTGATTTTTTTCATGTTGTACTCCTTTCAAAGAGTTTTAGTATATATGAAGACAAACGGGCACCCGCGAGAGGATGCCTTGGTAATAAATGCTATCGCTTGATCGGTTTAGGATCGTGAACCAGGAAGTGATAGAGGATCCAAAGTACACCTAAAGACAGCGCGATGATGTTGAAGTCTGTCGTGAGGGTATCTTTGAACGTGATCAGATATCCCTGAAGATCAATGAGCCATGCACCAGATGTAACGGGCAGTGTGAGAAATGGAACGATCAGTGCGATGAGGACTGCAGTAAGGATCACGACGAGTGCAACCTTGCGAGCTGTCGAGATCTCCTGAGCCTTCTTGCCCTTACCGAGTTTCTTGGGTTTATACCACAGATAGACAACCGCGATCACGAGAACTGCAAGCAGGAGCACAACATAGAAGAAGTTTCCGGTGACCACATCTTTGATATCTACGAAGAAGTCCTGGAATGCGACGAGACCTGCAGAAGCTGTTACAGGTAGGTTGATCATAGGGACTACATAGATCATGAGAACGAACAAGCCTAGAACGGCTGCCAAAACTTTGAAAAGCCTGATTTTTTGATTCTTGTTCATGGAAGAATCTCCCTTCATATTTTTGATAGCGCACGGGCATATCTAACTTTTGTATAACAAAAAAAGTGACATTCTCGTCACTTTTCTCATGAGTTTCTGCTCTCATGTTTATAGTTATTACTATTTCATCGATCATTAGTTTATTCTGTTATTTATTTATTTGTGTCATATATGTCAAAATCATACTTTTTTATAGTATAATTAATTATTATATTCATTAAGGAGAAAAGTTATGCAACTCTATAAAAATGAAGCTGATGTCGAGATAAAATACGTTAACAATATTCTTCTTAAGAAATTATCTATTACTGATTCTCAAGTTGATTATCACGTTAGAGTAGATTTCAATCAAGGAAGACAGATTGTTTCAAAAGAAGCTGATGTGGTCGTAAAAAACAGTCATGGTGAAACTATTCTTGTTATCGATTCGAAGGCACCAAATGAAAATCTCGAAGATTTTTTTGATCAAATTGACTCATATGCATTCAAACTTGAATCACCACTTTCACTATTAACAAATGCGCAAAGAATAATTGTTAGGCTGTATCAATATGGTAATAAAAAGAATGTTATACTTGATAAATCTGTTAACGATTTAGAGAAGGAAGATTACAAAAGTTTGGTGCAAATTTTCTCATCTCTAGATCAAATCCATAAAAATGAGATAATCAGTAAAAAAAGTAAGCAAAAAGTGATGACTAAAATTGTAGATTATCGTAGAACTTTTCGATCTATTCATACAAAAATTCGATCTATAGATAAATTAGACCCATCTGCTTCATTTGATGAGTTTAGCAAAGTTTTATTTATCAAAATTATCAACGATAATTTATCTGACGATGAAAAGTTAACAGTAAGTAAAATCAATGCTATGAAAGTTATCAAAGATCAGTCAACATTAATTGATAAATGGTTCCAAGAAAAAGTTCAAAAACATTACCCAGGTATATTCGCAAGTAATGAAAAAATCACACTATCCACAAAAGCATTAATTGAAATATTGGACATTTTAGATCGGGAATTTGACCTTAAGGATACATTGACCGATGTGAAGGGGAGAGCCTTTGAAGAGTTCTTACCAAGCCAATTAAGAGGTAAAGGATTAGGACAGTATTTTACACCTAGATCAGTTGTTGATTTTATTATAGAACAAGCAGATATTTCCATAAATGACAAAATTCTAGATTTTGCATCTGGATCTGGCGGGTTCCTTATCAAAGCTTTTGACGAAAAAAAGAGACTTATAGACGGACTCCCCAAAGTCTATTATGAAGTATCTGGAAAATCAAAAGAAGATTTGCTAGATTCAGCAAAATCACAAATATTTGGTATCGATGCTGAACCGAGAGCAGTTAGAACAGCCAAGATGAATATGCTTTTATGGGGTGATGGTAAGCAGATTCAACATGGTAACGGACTTGATGTTATTGACTTTAATGGCGATATGTATCTTGCAACCGAATACGACAAAAATAATCCTAATTCTGGTGTAGACGTGGTGCTAGCAAATCCACCATTCGGTTCAACAGAAGAAGAGCAAAGCATTTTGGCAAAATATGAATTACCAAGTAAAGTAAAGGACAGAAATGGAACCATTGTTTATTCAAAAGAAAAAACTGAAAATTTGTTCGTTGAAAAAGCATGGAAGGTATTAAAACCAAACGGTAAACTTTTAATTGTACTTCCTGAAGGGATATTCAGTAATAAATCCTCGAAAACAAGAGATTTTATTCTCAGTCATTTCCGGATAGAGACAATCCTAAAATTACCAAAACACGCGTTTGTTATGTCTGGTGTCGACACAATTAACACAGTTATATTAATTGCCAGAAAGAATACAGAAGAGCGACAAAGTCAAATTATTAAATCGGACAAGACCACTTGGATAAATAAAGACTATCCTATGGAGATTAATTTTGCATCAATTAATCAAATTGGATATGAACCAAATGGTAAATTAATTGGAATAGGTTATGAAGACAGCGACTTTAAACTCATATCAGAGAAGTTATTAAATCAAGATTACTCAACAATCATCGCTGATCCATTCAAGTATGCAAAACTGGAATTTTCTGATGAAATTAGATCAGAATCTTGGAGCAACTCAGTTGTAAAATTTCTAAGAAAACAATTCACAAAAGTCCCTCCAAGAATTGATCCTTCTTTTTACTTCTTTGATATCGAAACAAAGAAACTGCTTGAAAATTTTATTAATATTGAAATCCTTCCACATAATACTGCAAAAATAATCTTAACAGAGCAAGAGCTAAATGAAAACTTTGAACTTACCTACAAATATGTTTCTGTTATTAAAACTATTGATGGAAGAGTCAAAGATATTGAAGAAAAATCCGTTGATGAGATTTTATCAACAAAATCATCTCTTCCACAAAAACTCTTCAAAGGTGATATTGTATTCAATCCATATAGAATAAATACAGGGTCGATAATTTATATTGATATTGACGAAGATCGATTAATTACCAGTCCAGCCTATGTGGTATTAAGAGGAATAAACATATTACCTGAATATTTTGTACAATTGCTTAAAACTCCTTTTATGAAATATCAAATTCAAATACTATCATCTGGATCAGTTAGAGATAATTTTGGAGCCGAAGATATAAAATCATTAAAGATTCCGAATGTATCAATGGATCAACAGGTAAACATGATTTCAAAAATTTCAAGATCGATCAACAGAGTTCATAAATTGGATGGTGAAATCCAGAACCATTTGAATGATATTAGTGATCTTCTGACTAAAATTATCTAGCTACAAGAAGGACCTAGCTCTTAAGGTCCTTTATTTTAATTCGTGCAACAACCATATAGTAAACATCGATTACTTCATAGTCATCATAATTTCCCTTCAATTGATCTATAATCTCATCACCGTTTTCATTCACAAACTCCACATCTGATGTCTCTTTTTTGAGCATCGTATCCAAGAACTTCTCTAAATTCATTTTAATCACCTCATAAGAATGATATAAGTTAAAGAGTCTTCAATCAATGACTGACCTTTGAAAATTCGATCATTTATGCTTGTATTTTATTACTATTTCATCAGAATATTGCTCGCGGAGATGCAATCCATGATTGCACTTATCTCGGCGTGCCGAGAGTGAGGTACGAACGACCCACGACTTATCAGTCTTTATCTTTTGATCTTGTTCTTTAATTGCTGTTAGATATGTTTGCTCGATTGATCATAAACGTGAGATGTTTCAGAAGAAAGATCGTTCATCATGAGCGATCCTTTTTATTGATGATGAAATCATCAAGAACAGGCTTTCTTTTTAATCTTGTTAAAAAGAGAAGCCGATATAACTGATGAAATATAACGACGGTTGACATGCAATCTATCTTTCTTCGGATTGTGACCATGCGATTCAATGACATGACCCATGCAATCTATCTATACAGTGATGCAAAAAAAAATCCCCGGGGAGGAGGTACGGGGACTTCAGGAGAGATGATCATGCAACATGTGCACGATTTTCATATAAAATTGTCATGTTTTAAGCGTTTTGACAAACGATAAAGGGTTGCATGTGCAACCTCATCATATCTTTAGTTTTGACTCATCCTGGTGATGAGTTCGACTGCTCCCTCAGGATCCATGAAGGGTCTCAGTCTCAGTCCATAGACTGCAGTGTATTCAATCGCACGATATACCTCAAGGAGAACGATGTTCTCATCCTCTTTAGGTGTCTTATAGCTCTTGTGTCTCTTCTGCATCGCTTTCACGTGACGTTCGTAGTTCTCCTGGCGTTTTCTCAAGTTTTCGAGCTTCATGTGGTCGTTCGCCTTTTTAGCCATCGCGATCGCGTGGTTGAAGAAGCCGATGATTCTCACCGGGATCTGATTGATGATGCGTCTGAGCCATCCGCGCTTGGTCGCGTTTCTGTACTCGTCATCATAACGGGAGATGTTCGCATACTGAAGCATCTCGTCGACGTGAATGAAGATACCGAGTCGCTTCCCGACATTCTTCGCTTCGATACCCTTTTTAGAAGATCTTTCCTTCTCATACTTGATCGTGATAAATCCCAGATCTTCGAGCTGTTGCAAGATGTATTGGATCTCGCGTTCTGATGCATGCATATAGTTCATGAGCGTGCGATTGGATATCTTGAAGATCTTCTCTGAAGAGCGCACACCGGCTTCCAGGAAGTAGAGGAAGAGCTTTGGGAGCACATTCGCATTCGACGCGCTGAAAAACTCGTCTCGTTCGACGTCGTTCACATATTCGATCTTATTGAGTCTTAGCGCGTATGAACTCATCCTTTATTTCCTTTCACTTCATGTTGTTGTAAAGCTTATCGAGAGCATCACCGATCTTTGGATCGATGGGGATCTGCTCCATAGGTTTGACAGGTGATACATCCTCGAAGGCTCCATGGTTACCCTTGAGATTCTTTCCAATCTCCATCGCTTCAGCGAAGTATGAGAGAACGGCTTCAGGTGTGATCAGGTTTTCCTCTAGCCAGTCCTCCTGAACCTTTCTATAGTAGATCTCTGTATCCGGAAGATAACCCTTCTTTTTCTTATCTGAATCGACTGAGATGATGTAGAGGATCATCATGTTGATCACCGCGCGAGGGAGTTTGTTCTTGCGTGAGACAAACTTAACGAGAGGTGCGAGAGCTTCATCCGATGCATTGATCGCGTACATCCTTGCGATGACGATGGGATCTGCGTATGTAAAAGCTTTTGATTTTGTCATGGTATGTCCTTTCAAAAGGGGGAGTGGGGTGCTGTGAACAGTTTCAGCACCCCGGAGACTATGTTATGCTCTTCTGAGCCTTAACATCCTTAGGATTTGCTTGCTTATCCATCATTAGCACGAGGATGATCTCGAGTATGACAGGAAGGAGAGCGAGCATGGTGAACAGTGCGATCTTAATGATCATGTGGATCCTCCTTGTAAAGCTGTGACTCGGTGACCTGGATGCACGTGCATGTCCCGTGAACTCTGATCTCATAAAAGGGGATCTTGTTCCAGAAGAACGTGTCGATGATGGACACAGGTCCAAAGCGCTTGTGAATCACTCCGGATTCATTGATCTGAAAGCGATGCTTGAGTTGATAGTTCATCTGTTCTCTCATGTGAGTTTACCATTGAACCACTTGACAGCATCGGTGATGTCCTTGCATGTTCTTTGATGTGCGGATCCACTTGTATTGTCGATGCAGATGAACTTGTCCTTATCGATGACCGTATACTTACCCTTGTTGATATCAAGAAGTGGTTTCTCGATGATCTCAGTCATCTTTTCTTTCGTGATAATCTCGATCATGATATCACCTCGTCACATGTGAATGTCTGGAACAATTCACCATCTAAACTCAGCTGTCTCGGATGGATTTCGCATCTTATTAAGATTTCATCCATACCGAGATCCATGGAAAATGAATCATCATTCTCTTTCAACACTGAAGCAGCACGTGATACTGCTTGATGTACAGCTTCTCGCATCGTCTTTTCTTTGGACATGTTTGATTACCTCCAGGCATAGTTTTAAAGTCCTAATGGAAAGCAGTCGGTCGGTCTGCCTGGGACACGATCAACTACCTTCCACTAAGACTTCACAGGTAATTTAAAAAGCATTTCCAGGCATTATGCTTCGATTCTCTTTTTTTGGTTTTGAATGTCACGTTTTCTTTGATGAAGAGCATTCGTTATTTCAGTTTTTGAATAACCTTCTCTTTTCATAAAAATCTTTGCTTTTTCTGTACTATCGATCAATCGCATCAGATAGGTATACACAGCATAAGGACCCATACCATTTGGTTTGGAAGCGGATTTTTTTATAACTTTTAATCTCAGCTCTTTATGTGTCATAGAAGATCCTTTCAAAAATAAAAAGCGCAATATCTGCGCTTAATGGTGCAATGGACTTCTAAGCCGTCGGTCGGGGGTTCGAATCCCTCGTGCATCGCCATAGGGAATTAATGGAACCATATAATGATGGTTCCTTTTTTCTAATATCAAATTAGTGAAGATGTTCTTGTTGCTTAGATATTTATGGAAAGATTTTCACAATTAATATCAATTAATTAAAACTTGGTTTAGTTGTTTAATTAAAAAATTCCTTGTGTTCAAATGTTTATCGGTAGTGTCAAGAATTTTGTGTAAATGAAATGAATTAAAGTATTAAGAACTCTCTTTAGTGCTTTTAGAATTTTGAGCGCGTCGCTTAATTGAACATTTCATTCAATTCAGCGGTCACAAGTT
>Ga0074195_1000136_pt1 | contig 174270 bp, 182 predicted proteins | sample EPASupsiteHSE623_FD_64525 | JGI IMG/M metagenome (GOLD analysis project Ga0074195, IMG submission 64525) | Bioremediated contaminated groundwater from EPA Superfund site, New Mexico - Sample HSE6-23 | ecosystem: Environmental > Aquatic > Deep subsurface > Groundwater > Contaminated ... | reverse complement strand
TATCTGCCACTCTCTTAGCATCCCTTGATTTAGCTCTGGCATTAGATAGAGCAATAATAGATAGAGTAGATAATATACCTATTATTGCTATGACTACCAATAATTCTATGAGGGTGAAACCTTGTTGTGACTTCTTATTTGGTTGCATCATAAATTGCTTTAACCTCTGCATCAGATAAGGCACGATTGTAAATACGGACATCATCTAAATCTCCGGCAAATGGTCCTTTTGCTCCTGTACAAAATTTTACTCCATTAGCCACGCTAATATCACTAATTGAAGCCGTGGAAGCAGGGGTTCCAGGTAATCCATTAAGATAGGCTTTTATAGTGGCGGCATTTCTATCTATTACTATAGCAATATGCTGCCATGACCCCCAGATAGATTGAGCACCATAATAAGCAGCTGTCGCTGTATTTGTTCCATCAACAATCCTACCGTCAACATAGCCATTACCAGAATTCACCGTATACAAACTAAATCCTTTATATGCTGCCGAATCAGCGGTTCTATTACTAACAATATCGCGCGATTGCGGAGTACTAGATTTAATCCATGCCATAACCGAGAAACTCACTGTCCCAAAATCATAAAGCGAAGAATAATTTAAACTCACATAATTTGCACCGCTACATGTCACAGCTCCACCAAATTTGCCAGTGGTCCAAGTTCCTGTCCAAGAACCATTCTGTTCATTCCCTGAACTATCATACGCCGTAGTCCCAGAGCCTTCGTCAAACCTCCACCAACCAACTAAGCCAGGAGCAGAACCAAGACCAGAGGAACTAGTACTATTAATTCCTGGGGTTAGTGTTCCGCTACCAGTGCCTAAACAAAAATTAAGAGTGTAGTTAGTATTATCTGAGGTAGAAGAATAAGTATAGTTATTATCTCCGCACCCTGAGTCATTTCTAGGGCTAGGGTTATTAGGTATTTTATCTATATAGGTCTTAGTACCGTCTGAAGAGACTAAAGGGTTACCAGGAGTAATAATAGTGGGATAATAGCCATAATCTGCATAATATAAGTCTAGGGCAGTAGATATTTGTTTAATATCTGCTACTCTCTTAGCATCCCTTGATTTAGCTCTGGCATTAGATAGAGCAATAATAGATAGAGTAGATAATATACCTATTATTGCTATGACCACCAATAATTCTATGAGGGTGAAGCCAGCTTGTTTTTTTGTCATATTAAAATTCAGCTATATTATAATATATATTTTGATTTTTATAAATAACAAAACAGACCCTTGCGGGTCTGTTTTTGGGTAGATTATTAAGCTTGAACCTTAATACCAGGTCCCATTGTAGAGCAGATACTGATGTTTTTAATATAAGTTCCTTTTGAACTTGATGGCTTAGCTTTCTTTACAGAATTAAGAACTGCCTCAAAATTTTCTACTAATTTATTAGCGTCAAAAGAAACTTTTCCAATAACAACGTGTACGTTTGCTGTGTCGTCATTTTTAAAACTAATTTTACCTTTTTTCAATTCAGCAATTGCTTGAGCAGGATTAGGAGTAACCGTTTCATTTTTAGGAGAAGGCATTAAACCTCTAGTTCCTAAAATTTTTGCAATCGCTCCTAGATTTTTCATTAAAGCAGGTTCGGCAACGGCAACTTGAAAGTCTGTCTTCTCGGTTTTTTTAATTTCGGCAATTAAGTCTTCGCCACCAACAAGATCGGCGCCGGCTTCTTTAGCTTTCTTTTCATTTTCCGGCATAACAAAAGCTGCAATCTTAACGCTCTTACCGGTTCCGTGCGGCAAGGAAATAGCTGAACGAATTTGCTGATCACCCTTTTTAGTATCAATACCAAGACGGAAATGAACTTCAACAGAAGCGTCAAATTTAGTCTTAGAATATTTTTTTACTAACTCAACAGCTTCAGCAATAGAGTAGCCTTTGGTTTTATCAAAATCATAAGCCACCTTTTTCTTAGTAGCCTTTTTAGAAACTGTCTTCTTATTATCTTTTTTAGTCATATTTTTTTCGTGGTGTTAACGTCCTCCGAAGCTTTAGCGGAGGGGGACTCCCACATAAATTAATAATTATTTAATTTCAACGCCCATCTGGCGAGCTGTTCCAGCAATAATCTTAGCAGCGGCCTCAACGTCTCTAGCATTTAAATCAGGCATCTTAATTGTTGCTATTTCTCTTAACTGAGCTTCGGTAATAGTACCAACTTTATTAGTTAAAGGTTTACCTGAACCCTTTTCTATCTTAGCGTATTTTTTAATAAGCTCTGATGCTGGAGGAGTTTTTGTTATAAAAGTATAACTGCGGTCAGCATAAACAGTGATTTCTACCGGTACAACGTCGCCCATACGATCACGAGTAGCTTCGTTAAACTTTTGGCAGAATTCAGAAATGTTTAAACCGTGTTGACCTAGAGCTGGTCCGACTGGAGGAGCCGGGTTGGCCTGGCCACCGCGAATCTGTAATTTTATTACAGTAAGGATTTTCTTAGCCATATCATTAATTAAATCTTTTTAATCTGTAGGAAATCAAGCTCCACTGGCGTTTCACGGCCGAACATGGAAAGAAGCACCTTGATTTTACCTTTAGCTTCGTCGACTTCAATAACCTTACCTTCTAGATTCTTGAATGGACCGTCGACGATACGAACCGGAGAGCCTTCAGAAACATCAATTTGAAACTTAGGTTCTTCAACGCCCATTCTCTTTTGTAAGTCTTTAACTTCTTCATCAGAAACTGGAGTAGGAATATTTCCAGTACCAATGAAGCCGGTAACGTTTGGAGTATTTCTAACAGCATACCAAGAATCATCAGTGACGATCATTTCAACAAGAATATATCCGGGAAAAATTTTTTCCTCAATAACCTTTCTTTTGCCGTTATGAATTTTAATTTTCTTTTCTTTAGGAATTAAAATATTAAAAACCTTATCTTCCATATCCATCGATTCAACACGTTGCTTCAAATTTTCAGCAACATTTTCTTCGTATCCTGAATAAGTGTGAATAACGTACCAGCGGCGCCCTTGGTTTAGTGTTTGTTTTGCCATATTTTTAGCGGTTTAATATTTTTTCAATGCCAAAAGTGAAAATGTAATCAAGTCCGCCCAAAAAAGCAGCCATAGCTAAACTAGCCACAATAACTAAAACTGTGTAGTTGTAAGTTTCTTTTTTAGTAGGCCAGGTGACCTTTCTCATTTCGGCGATTGCGCCTTTGAAATAGTTTATTATTTTGTCCATAAAATGGATTTAAAAACAGCCCCCGCGGAGCTATTATGTATAGCCCTATAATACCAAAAGACTCAATATGCTGTCAAGTCTTTTTAAGAGCCAGTTCTAATTATGGGAAAAAACTAAAAAACCATGTATAATTAAATTGAATTCTATGACCATAGCCTCAGTTTTAGCTGACTCAGGAAAAATTTTTATCCAGTTTATCTGGGATGTTTTATATTTCCCTTTGTGGTGGTATTCTTTTGGCTTTTTTGGAACTTTAAAATGGACTGGTCGTTTTATTGCTAGACATTTAAAAACTACCGGAGTTTTGATCTGGGTAGCTAATCTTTTTACTCCGATGTATGGCCAACACGATTGGGCCGGTATGATAATTTCTTTTTTCGTAAGATTAATTCAGATTATTGTTAGAACTATTATTTTTGGATTTTGGGTTATTATTGCTTTAGCTGGCTTGCTGCTTTGGCTTATTGCTCCAATCTTTATTTTATATGAGCTAGCTAGGCAGCTAGGTTTTTTTATTTCTTAAAATGAGCGACAAAGTACAAAAACAGGAATTACCAATGACGATCTGCCCAAGCTGCGGCGGCGCCGGTCGTCTTAAAACATTAAATTGCGCTAATTGCGGTGCAATGGGTTTGGGCGCATTCCATAACAACCGTTTTCTATATTTTAATTTAAATTTGTCGGCTACTTTTATAAGAATGAAAGCTCTTAGAAAAATAGTTGATACGATTATTAATTTAATTTGTTATGCTATCGGAGTCATTGGCATTATTGCTTTAGGGTATTGGCTTTATAGCCAAGGGGATATTGTTGGAGCAATACTAAAAATGACACCGACATCTTTAAAGAAATTAATATTTTGGAAACAAGAGCATTGGCTTTTATTTATATTTTGGCTTAGCACAATCCCTGACCTTTTTGTTATTTATAGAATTTTAAGAGAAAAGCAAAATGATCATAAAATAGATCCACCGGTTTATAAAAGCAATGAAATGGCTGTTAGTGCCTCGCAAAATTGGGAAGAAATTAAGAAAAAACGATCTAAGGCAATAAATACAGCCGAGGGCTTTGATCAATCAGCAGAAAAGATACTAGAAGAAGCTTATATGACAGCGGTGCGTTTTAATCATGCGCGAGTTGAACCTTTACATATTTTTATTGCTTCTTTATTTAAGAGTGGGGAAGTTGGCGCAGTTTTTTCTCGCTTAACCGTTGATGAGAAGCGCTTTGTGGAAGGGCTTGAAAATATTCTAAATTCAGCGCCTCGTGAAGGCGGTGATCCTTATTTTGGACCCGAGGCAAAGCAAATAATGGTAGAGGCTTATGCGATTGCCTGGGATTCAGCTCAAGAAAAAGTTCGTGCACTTGATTTAGTTATGCCAGCTTATGATAGAGATGAAAAAATTAGAGAGCTTTTGTATGAACTAGAAATAGATAGAACTAAATTATTTAATGCGGTCGCTTGGTTTAGAGTAAATAATCAGCTTGTTGAACAACATCGTTTATATAAGCGCATGGCTCGTTTAAAGCCTTCTTCTAATATGGATAGAGCCTATACTGCTTTGGCAACTCCTTTATTAGATAGTTTTTCGCACGATTGGACTTTAGCTGCTAAATGGGGAAGAGTTGATCTTTGTGTTGCTAGAGATGAAGAAATTCGCGGAGTTTTTGATGCCGTAGAAAGTGGAAGATTCGGCATGATTTTAGTTGGTCCTGAAGGCGTTGGCAAAGAAAGCGTGATTGGCGGTATTTCGCGTTTAATGGTTTTAGAAAATGTGCCTAAACAATTTCAAGACAAGCGCTTACTAGAGGTTGATATTCCTCGCTTAATTGGTGGCTCTAACCCAGCGCAAGCTCAAGAACATTTAATTACTGTTATTAATGAGGTTTCAAGAGCAAGAAATATAATTTTGTACATGAAAGATTTAGAAAAGATTTTGGGCATTAGCTCCGGAGATGAAGAAAGTCTTGATTTAGCCTCGGTTTTAGCAGACGCGATTAGTCGCGGATATGTTTATTGTTTAGCTTCTGTTACTGATGAAAACTATACAAAATATATTGAAAAATCTGCTCTTGGCTCAGTAATGGCAAAAGTTGATGTTTTAGAGCCTGATGTTAATAGAGCGATTCAAATGATTGAAAGTAAAATTGGTTATTTAGAAAATAAATACGGAGTTTATTTTTCTTATCATGCTTTAGCCGAAGTTGTTTCTTTAACTGATCGTTATATTCATGAAAAACATTTGCCTAATAAAGCAATTGAAGTTTTAGAGTCAGTGGCTGTTAAAGTTTCTCGTCGTGAAAATAAAGTAGTTGACGGTCAGGCCATTGCCGAAGTTGTTACTGAATTGACTAAGATTCCGGTAACTAAATTAACTCAAGATGAAAGTAAGAGTTTATTAAATCTTGAGGAAAAGATTCATGGAAGAATGATCGGTCAAGAAGAGGCAGTAAATATGGTCGCGGCGGCCTTAAGAAGGGCACGCGTAGAATTACGCGAAGGCAAACGTCCGATTGCTAACTTCTTATTCTTAGGTCCGACCGGTGTTGGTAAAACCGAATTAGCTAAAACCGTTGCTGAGGTTTATTTTGGTAAAGAAGATTATATGATTCGCCTTGATATGAGCGAATATCAGAATAAAGACAGTGTCGCTAAGATGATAGGCGATCAAACCGGGGTTCAGGGTTATTTGACCGAAGCTGTAAGAAAAATGCCTTTTTCGCTTATTCTTTTGGATGAAATTGAAAAAGCTCATCCTGATATTTTAAATTTGTTCTTGCAAGTTATGGATGACGGAAGACTAACCGACGGGCAAGGCAGAACCATTGATTTTACAAACTCTATTTTAATTGCAACCTCTAACGTTGGCTCGGCTCTAATTCAATCGCATGTTAGAGAAGGAAAATCAATGGAAGCTATAAAAGAAGAGTTAATTGAGCAAGAATTAGTTAAAGCAATGAGACCAGAATTAATTAACCGTTTTGATGGAGTTATTATCTTTAAGCCTTTAGATAGACCGGCAGTTATTTCTATTGCTAAATTAATGCTTAAGAAGATTAGTAAAATGCTTGATGCTAAGGGTTATGGATTTAAGATTACTGACACGGCTATTGAGCAGTTGGCTGATCTTGGTTTTGAGCCTGAATTTGGCGCCCGTCCTCTGCGCAGGTTATTACAAGAAAGGGTAGAAGATGCGATCGCTACTAAAATTTTAGAAGGCGGTATTGCGCGACGTGATACTATCTCTATTGCTAATGATTTAAGTATTACGGTGGAAAAAGCCGAACAAATATAGATTCTATGAAGAATAAGGATTTTTTTTATTTACAATACAATAAAATAAATTGGCGTAATCAAGAGAAAACTAAAATTAATTTTGCAATAAATAAATATATTATAGATAAAGTTATATTAAAGAGAGAGCGAAAAGAATTGAGTATTTTTGATATAGGCTTTGGCATAGGTTTCTTCTTGAAGATGTTAAAGACAGCTAGTCCTAAAAATTTAATATTAAAGTTATCTGGTTGTGAGCCTTCAAAATTAAATTTTGGTTATTTCAGAAAAAACATTTTTAAAATTTTAGAGCAGCCAATAAATTATTTCTTTGAAAAAACATTTCTCTTATCATCAATAGATGATTCTTTTGATTTTGTAACAGCTATATATGTTTTTCCTCATTTTCTTCAATCTGAGTTAGAGAAAATCATAAAAAAGATATATAAGATTTTAAACCCTCGAGGTAGGTTTGTGTTAGTTTTAGCTAATGAAAGATATTTAGCAAAAAAATTAAAAGTAGAGACAGATTTATTTATAGAAAATAGCCTCATAAATTATAGAGGTAAACGTTATAAAGAGATCCTTCACTATTCAGATATACCACAAATTGGTAAATTAATTGACTATAACAGGGAAGAACGTTTTTATTTAGATATATTTAAAAATAATGGTTTTGCCCTAGAGTCAAAGAGGAATATGTCCGATAACGGATTTGTTTGTACTTTGTTTATTTTTAAAAAGGTTTAAATGTTTTATATAATATTCTTCATAGGAACTTTTTTACTCTCGTATTTTTTAACTAAGGCAGTACGAGAGATTGCTTTATATTATAAAATCGTTGACGAGCCCGGCGGCCGTCATCAGCATGCTGTTGCTACACCTCTTTTAGGCGGTGTTGCTATTTTTTTGTCTTTATTAGTTGCTTTATATGGCGGAAGATTTTTAATATTAGCCGGCAATCTAGAACTACGCCATTGGCTTGGAGTTTTAGTCGGCGGATTAATTATTATTATCGCGGGAATTATTGATGATGTTAAAAAATTATCTCCAATGCAGCAGTTTGCTTTATCAGTTCTAGCGGTGGTAGCAGTTGTTGTTGGTGGAGTTGGTATTGAAAAAATAACTAATCCTTTTGGTGGTTATTTTTATTTTAATTCTTGGACAGTAGCTATCTTTTCAATAATTTGGCTTTTAGGAATGATGTATACAACTAAATTACTAGACGGAGTTGATGGTTTAGTAAGTTCGGTTGGTGCTGTTGGAGCTTTTGTTATTTTTCTTTTTACAATGACAACGCGCTGGCTACAGCCGGATATTGCTTTTGCAGCCTTAATGTTGTCAGCGGCTTGTTTAGGATTTTTAATATTAAATTGGCATCCGGCAAAAATATTTTTAGGAGAATCAGGCGCTTTATTTATAGGTTTTATATTAGGAGTTTTGTCTATAATTTCCGGTGGAAAAATTGCTATAGCTTTATTAATTATGGGTATTCCGATTTTAGATGTTGCTTGGACAATTATTAGAAGGCTTTATAGCGGTAAAAATCCATTTAAGTCCGCGGATAGAAAACATCTTCATTTTAGACTTTTAGATGCTGGCTTGGGTCAAAGAGCAACGGTCGCTTTGTTTTGTTTAGCTTCATTAATTTTTGGTTTATCAACACTATTTTTACAAAGTAAAGGCAAAGTTATGATATTAATTATTTTAGGGGCCTTAATGATAGCATTGATTTTGCTATTTGCTTGGCTTGACAAGAAAGGTAAAATTAGATAATCTACCTCTGTCATCCTCGCGCAAGCGGGGAACTAAACATATTTATATCTATGAAATTTGCTGTAATAAAGACCGGCGGAAAGCAATATACGGTCAAGGAAAAAGAGATTGTTTCTATTGAAAAGCTTAAAGCTGACAATGATGCAATTGTTAAATTTGATACCTTAATGGTATTTGATGACAAAGGAGAAGTCGAGGTTGGCAACCCTTCATTAGGAGAAAAAGTTGAAGCTAAAGTTGTTTCAACTGCTAAGGCTGATAAAGTAAGCGTTGTTAAGTTTAAGAATAAAACCCGTTATCGCAAAAACGTCGGTCATCGTCAGATAAAGACAAAAGTTGAAATAACTAAGATTGCCTAAAATCGAGTTGTTTCTGCAATAAAAACCGCCTTTCATGGGCTTGATCTGCCGGAAAGTCATGATAAGGGCGGTTTTTTTATTTCTTAAACTTAGAGTCAACTATTTTATAAAGAGTAATTATGAGATAGGGGATTATGAGAGCAAAAAGATATTCTTCTAAAGGCATTAAGCCTATGATAACGCCAATATTTTTGCCTGAGCTAAAAGTCCAATGCTCTCTATAAATTGCCCAAGAATCCCATGTTACAGAAATAGCAAAAAACATTAATGTTATATAAATTCTTTCTTTAAGGTTGTGATAAAGATGAACCCGGTGAGTTTTTTCCAAAGTTAAAGTTATTAGAAAAACAATTATTAGAACAATTAAATATTCAAACATATTTATAATTCATTTCTAAATTTTAAAGCATGACCTAAGGTTAAACCGTCGGCATATTCAATATTAGCTCCAGTTGGTAAGCCTTTTGCTAGGCGTGTTATTTTAATGCCTGATGGTTTTAGCAATTTAGATAGATATAAGACAGTTGTTTCTCCGTCTAAAGTAGGATTAAGGCCTAAAATTATTTCTTTAGGTTTTAATTCTTTTATTCTAGTAACAAGACCTTTAATATTAATATCTTCAGGGCCAATATGCTCAACAGTATTAATTGTCCCACCTAAAACATAATAAAGACCATTATAATTTCCAGTATCTTCAATAACAAATAAATCTCTTTCATCAGCAACAACACAAAGCGTTGATCTATCTCTGTTAGTATCATGACAAATTTGGCAAGGATCAGCTTCCCAAAAGCCTCGGCAAGACTGGCAGACTATTAATTTTTGAGGTAGCTCTCTTAAAGCCTCTGACATTTCTTCAATCAGCTCGGGTTTTTGTTTTAATAAATAAAAAAGATATCGCTCAGCAGTTTTAGGACCAACTGAAGGTAATTTTGAAAATAAACTTATTAGACGTTCAAGAGGCGAGGGGAGCCGCATTGTTTATAAACCAAAGTTTTTTAATCCTCCCATTTCTTGCATTTTTTGGGCAATTATTTTTTGAACTTTTTTTATAGCTTCATTTAAGGCATCTTTAATAGCGCTTGAAGCTTCGTGAGGATTTATATTTTCGTCTATCTTTAGAGCAGTTATTTCTAAATTTCCGTTAATCTTAATAGTAACGCCCGAGCGTTCAACAGTGACAGATTCTCCAGAAAGAGCGTTTTGCATTGTTTTAGCTTGGCTGCGTAAATCTTTGATTTGCTTTAGTTTTTCAAACATAATTTGTCATCCTCGCGAAAGCGGGGATCCATTAATAATTAAAAATTTGGTTCCTCAGGGGGAATATCATAATCAACTTTAGCCATATTCTTAAAGCTGACTGTTTCCTCGTCAAAACGCAAATTAACTTTACCGACTGGACCATTTCTATGTTTAGCAACATAAACTTCCGCAGTATTTTTTTCTTCTTCTGATAACTCTTCCGGATTGTAGCCTCTATCAGCTGATTTTCTATAAATAAACATAACAACGTCAGCGTCTTGTTCAATAGATCCGGACTCTCTCAAGTGAGCTAATTTAGGAATAGCTGGTCTAGTTTGTTCAACAGCACGAGACAACTGTGATAGAGCTAGAACTGGAATATTAAGTTCGCGTGCAATTCCCTTAAGAGAGCGGCTGATTTCTGCAATTTCCTGAACTCTATTATCGCCGTAACGGCTGCGACCTTCCATTAATTGCAAATAGTCAATGACTAAAAGCTCTAATTTATGTTCCATTTGTAAGCGTCTAGCCTTTGTTCTTATTTCCATGATATTGGCGCTAGCAGAATCATCAATAAAAATTGGCGTTTCAGCTAAAACTCCCATTGCCTGACCAATTCTTGAAAAATCGTCAGATTCTTGTTTATCAGATAATTTTCCGGTGCGCATCTTCCATAAAGAAACTCCAGCTTCAGCACAAAGCATACGGTCAACTAGTTGTTCCTTGCTCATTTCTAATGAGAATATTCCGACAGCTACTTTATTAAGGGTTGCGGCTTGTCTTGCTATATCTAGAGCTAAAGAAGTTTTTCCTACTGAAGGTCGCGCCGCTAAAATAATTAGGTCTGATTTTTGTAGACCGGCTAATAAGTTATCAAGATCATTAAAGCCGGTAGCTAAGCCTCGCAATTTACCTGATTGTTTGTGCAAATCGTCAATGCGGTCAAAAGCCTGGCTTAATAAAGTATCGATTGGTTGAAAAGCTTGCTTTAAGAATTTTTGAGAAACATTAAAAAGTCTTTTTTCTGCTTCATCAAGAAGTTTATCTATTTCTTCATCTTCGTTATAACCCATATCGCCGATTTCAGAAGCCGCGGCAATTAATCGTCTTAAAGTAGCCTTTCTTTGTACTAATTCAGCGTAATAACTAACGTTTGATGAGGTGCCTACTGAATTTGCTAAATTAGCTATATAAGTTCTACCACCGATTTCTTCTAAAATACCTTTTTCCTCAAGTTTAGAGGTTAGGCTTAAAATATCAATTGGTTCGCGCTTAGCATAAAGCTCTCGCATTGCAGAATAAATTTGAGCATGTGCATCTTTATAAAAGTCTTCAGGATTAACAATGTCAGCGACTTTAATAATGACGTTTGGATCAATCAAAAGAGAACCAAGTATAAAATTCTCGGCCTCAAGATTCTGCGGAGGCAGTTTTTTTAGTTCGTCTTTTTTGGAGGGCATAGTATATTCATAGTACACTAAACAATAATTTTTTCGCAAATGTATAAATTGTTGATGGATTGTTAATATGTTTTATTGAAAATTGGCTAATATTAAATATAATTTTACTTATTATTTTAATGCTTAATATTTGGTATCATTAATAGTATGAAAAAAGTGTTAATCATGGCACTAATCATTGCTTTTTCCAGAGTTATAACCCCGGCTTTTTCTTATGCTAAAGAGCTCGTTGATACTGATCATGATGGTTTAGTTGACGAGCAAGAGATTCAATTTAAAACAGATATAAATAATCCTGATACTGACGGCGACGGTTATGTTGATGGCTTAGAAATAGCTAGAGCCTTTGATCCACTTTCAAAAGAGTATAAAAAATTAGGAAAAAGCATCTTAATTGATGTAAAAAAACAAGAATTGTATCAACAATTAAACGGTATAATAATAAGAACGCACACAGTCTCAACCGGTAAGTCATCAACGCCAACACCAAAAGGAGTTTTTTCTATTGCTAATAAGTCATTACGCGCTTGGTCAAAAACTTATGGTTTATGGATGCCTTACTGGATGGGAATAAAAGGCACTCGTGCCGGAATTCATGAATTACCTGAATGGCCAGGCGGTTACAAAGAAGGAAAAAATCATTTAGGCACGCCAGTTTCTCACGGTTGCATTAGATTAGGAGAGATTGCTTCTAAAATAGTTTATGATTGGACAGAGATAGGAACCAAAGTAATTATTAAATGATATGAAAAGAATTTATTTTGATCATAGCGCAACAACACCACTTGATAAAAATGTTTTCAAAAAGATGATGCCTTATTTTTCTAAAGACTTTGCTAATCCGGCGTCGATTCACTCTTTAGGTCAAGCCGCCTTAAAAGCCGTTGAAGACGCTCGCTATAAAATTGCAGAAATAATAGGCGCTAAAGCTTCAGAAATAATTTTTACTTCAGGCTCAACCGAGGCTAATAACCTTGCTATTAATGGCTTATTAAAAGCAGCGGCTCATAAAGGGGATAAGAGAACGGGAATTATTACAACTAACATTGAGCATGCTTCAATTATTGAGCCGGTTAATTTATTAAAAAAGAATAAATATTTAGTATCTTTTTTGCCAGTAGATAAAAACGGCCTTGTTTTGGTTGATAAATTATTAAAACTTTTAAAAGAAGATACCTTATTAGTTAGTATTGGTTATGTTAATAGTGAAATAGGTTCAATTCAGCAAATTGATAAAATCGGTAGGGTAATTAGAAAGTTTAATGAGCGTCGTTATAATGAATGGTTAAAGACGCCTTCTCATAAAAGGGGAGCTAAGCCAAAACAGGTCTATTTTCACACCGACGCTACGCAAGCTTTTAATACTTTGCCTTGCAAAGCTAATTTTCTTAATGTTGATTTAATGAGTTTATCAAGTCATAAAGTTTATGGTCCAAAGGGCGTTGGTCTTTTATTTGTTAAAAAGGGCGTTCCTCTAGAGCCTATTTTATTAGGCGGTCATCAAGAAAGAAACTTAAGAAGTGGAACCTTAAATGTTCCTGGGATTATAGGATTTAGTGAAGCTCTTTTATTAGCGGAAAAGAATAGAGAAAATTTTAATAAAAAAGTTGGCAATCTTAGAGACTATTTTGTTAGATCTTTAATAAACAAAATCCCTAAAGCTTATCCTACGATTAAACATGAAAAGATTTCTTCTTTTCATGCTAATATTATTTTCCCAAAAGTTCTAAATGATGCTTTGCTGTTAGCAATTGATGAAGAGGGAATAGCGGCTTCGGCCGGGTCGGCTTGTGCCTCAGGTGATTTAGAGGCTTCTCCAGTAATTAAAGCCTTGGGTTATAAAGAAGAGGTTGCTCAATCAGCTCTCCGTTTCACTTTTGGCAAAGAAAATAATTTAGAGGAAATAAAAGAATCTGTTAAAAAAATAGCTAAGGCTTACAATCTTTGCCTAAAGCGTTTGAGATAAAAACTTATAATATGATAAAGTAAGAATATATGGCTATAACATCTTCCAAAGCTTTCCATTACACGTATTTAGGAGCTGAATGGGCTAGGGTCGCAATAAGAAATTTGATAGGTGACAAAAGAATAAAAATTATAACCGCCATTGCTTTATTACTTAATTTAATTTCTTGGGTTGGCGGTATTTTAATTATTCGCTTTCTTGGTAACGAGCAAGCGGTTTTGCATTATAATATTGTTTTCGGCATTGACTTAATCGGAGATCCTAAAGGAGTTTTATTAATTCCGGTTGCCGGACTTTTAATTATCTTAAGCAATCTTTTATTAGCGGCAAGCTTAAGTGATGCAAGAGATAAAATTTTATCAATAATGTTTCTTTCAGTATCTTTGGTAAGTAATTTTTTTGTTGTTCTAGCAATCTATCTTATTTATCTTATAAATTTTAGTTAATATGGAATCGGAAATTATAATAATACTTGTTTTGGCAAGTTTGGCTTTCTTGTTTGCGATTGCTTGGACACCTTTATGGACAGCTTTTTTGTATAATAATAAATTAGGTAAAACTATAAGAAATTCCGGAGCGACTCCTATTTACTCAAAACTTCACGCCGCTAAAAGCGGTACCCCTACAATGGGAGGGGTTTTAATCTGGGTAACAACTGTGATTTTTTCTTTTGGTTTTTTCTATTTAGCAAAAGCTTTTAATATTTTTGATCAATTTAATTTTTTGTCACGCTCTGATACTTGGTTACCTCTAGGATGTTTGGCTGCCTCGGCTATTGTTGGCTTGATTGATGATTGGCTTGATGTTAGAGGAAAAGGAACTGCCGGAGGAGGCGGTTTGACAATGTTTCATCGTTTGATAATTTATACGGCCATTGCCGCTATTGGCGCTTTGTGGTTTTATTTTAAATTAGAAAGAGATACTTTTAACATACCTTTTTTGGGTGATTTTCACCTTGGGTGGTCTTATATAATAGTTTTTATTTTTGTGATTGTTGGGACGGCTTTTTCAGTAAATCAGTCTGATGGTTTAGATGGTTTAGCTGGCGGAACCCTGCTAATAAGCTTTGCATCTTATGCAATTATATCTTTTGTTGTTGGTCGTTATGATTTAGCAGCTTTTTGCGGAGTTATTGCCGGAGCTTTGTTGGCATTCTTATGGTTTAATATAACCCCAGCTCGTTTTTATATGGGAGACACCGGTTCAATGAGTTTAGGAATAACTCTGGGGATTATAGCCATGCTTACTGATACAGCTATAATTTTATCTATCATAGGAATAATTTTTGTTGCCGAGGCTCTGTCAACAATTATACAGGTTGCTTCTAAAAGAATAAGAGGAAAAAAAATATTTTTATCAGCGCCAGTCCATCATCATTTAGAGGCTATTGGTTGGTCAGAGGCGAAGATAGTAATGCGTTTTTGGGTAGTCTCAGGGGTAAGCGCGACAATAGGGTTAGTTGTATTTTTATTGAGTAAGATGAATTAGAAATGTTTAAAAGAATTTTTTCTTCTATAAAAAATAAAGTCGAGCTTCTTCCGGAGAAATTAAAAACCGATCGTGGTCTAAAGATTACGATAGCGCTTCTTTTGATCTTTGGAATAATAATGCTGGCTAGTGCATCTTCTATAGTGGCTTATAATACCTATCACGACACTTATTATTTTTTTAAGAAGCAATTCGTTAGTTTGATAATAGCCATAGGAGTTTTTTGGATTTTTTCCAAAATAGATTATAGAAAAATTAGACCATTTGCCCTTCCGTCTCTATTAATTTCTATAGCTTTGTTACTCTTAGTTTTTATTCCTGGCCTAGGGAAAGAAGTAAATGGTTCTCAGAGTTGGCTAAATATTTTCGGATATTCTGTACAGCCTTCTGAATTTGTTAAATTAACATTAATTGTTTATTTGGCGGCACTATTTGAGAAAAGCACAGAAACGCCAAAAAGATTTTGGTCATTTATTTTTATTTACTGTGTTGTGGCTTTACTAATGCTTATGCAGCCGGACATAGGAACTCTGTCTATTTTAACTGTCGCAGCTTTTGCTATGTATTATGTTGGGGGAGGAAACATTAAACATATATTAGGATTTGCTGGCGTTGGCATTATAGGCTTGTTGATATTAGTTAATATTCCTGGTCAACAATATAGATTAGATAGATTTCGTTGTTTTATTGATTCAGATAGAGATACAAAAAAAGCTTGTTATCAGATCAATCAATCATTAATTGCCATAGGTTCCGGAGGTATTCTTGGTAGAGGATTAGGTGAAAGTAGACAGAAATTTTTATATTTGCCAGAAGTTCAAAATGATTTTATTTTTGCTGTTATTGCAGAAGAGACAGGTGTCATTGGCTCTGCCGGAGTTATTATAGTTTTCCTAATATTAGCTCAGAGAGCTTGGATTATTGCTAGAAGAGCACCTGACTCCTATGGAAAAAATCTAACTGTTGGTATAATAGTTTGGATAGTTGGTCAGGCTGCTTTAAATATAGGAGGGATTACAAATTTACTACCAATGACCGGGGTGCCATTGCCCTTGATAAGCTACGGCGGAACAGCTATTATTGCGGCTTTAGCTGGATTAGGGATAGTAGCCAGTGTTAGTAAGCAATAATATACAAATATGAAGAAGCTTTTATTTTCTTTATTTTTAATTATTTTTCTTAGCGGGTGTTCTAGCGTTGCTGTTAATACAAATCAGAATTCGTCTTTGACAATACCTGCGGGGATGATATATTTTCATTCCTCGACTTGTCCTCATTGCGCTAATGTAAATTCCTATATTGAGCAAAATAATATAAAACAAAAATTATTCTTTGTTTCTAAGGAAATTAACTCTGATAAATCAGCTTATGATCTAGCTAAACTAGTCGGACAGAAATGCGGAATTAGCGAGAGTAATCTAGGAGTGCCTTTGTTCTGGGATGGACAGAAATGCTATCTTGGTGATGAAGATATTATAAATTTTCTGAAAATTAAACAATAATGAGCAAAGAAATTCGTTTAAGAATGGCGCCCTCTCCAACTGGATTTTTACATCTGGGCGGATTAAGAACCGCTCTTTTTGGTTATTTGCTAGCTAAAAAATGGAATGGATCCTTTATATTAAGAATTGAAGATACTGATCAGGCAAGACTTGTTCCAGGAGCGACTGAATCGCTTATTAATATTTTTAAAGAGCTCGGTATCACTTTTGACGAAGGCCCTGTGCAAGGTGGAGATTATGGACCATATATACAAACTGAACGCTTAGAAATCTACAAAAAATATGCTGAGGAGTTAGTTGAAAAGGGCGAGGCTTATTATTGTTTTGCCAAACCCGAAGAATTAGAGGCTTTGCGTAATGAACAAATAGCTAATCATGAACCGCCCCGCTATGATAGAAGATATAGAGATTTTCCTATAGAGGAAGCAAAAAATAAAATAGCTAATCATGAACCTTATGTTATTAGGCACAAATTGCCATTAGACGGTGAAATAGATGTTTATGATGAGCTAAGAGGAAAAATAACTTTTAAATTTTCCGAACTTGATGATTATGTTCTTCTAAAATCTGATGGTTTGCCAACTTATCAGTTAGCTTCAGTAGTTGATGATCATTTAATGAAAATAAGCCATGTTACAAGAGGAGAGGAATGGATTCCTTCTTTACCTAAAAATGTTCTGCTCTATAAATCTTTTGGTTGGGAATTGCCGAAATTTATTCACCTGCCTCTTATATTGAATAAAACCGGAGGTAAATTAAGTAAGCGCCAAGGCGATGTTTATGTTGAACAGTATCTTAGTAACGGATATTTAAAAGAGGCCTTAATAAATTTCTGCGTTTTACTTGGTTGGCATCCAAAAGATGACAAAGAAATTTTTAGCTTAGATGAGCTTGAGAAAGTTTTTGATATTGATGGTATGGGTATTTCGCCGGCAATTTTTGATATTGATAAATTAGATTCTATAAATGCTCATTATATAAGGTCAACCTCAGAAGAACAATTATTAAAAATATCTAAAAATTTCTTGCCGATAGAAAATGCGCCTCAAGAAAAGCAAACTGATAAATTTTTAATAGGGGTTCTTAAGTTAGAGAAAGATAGGCTAAAGAAATTGTCAGATTTAAAAGACTCGACCGCCTTCTTTTTTGAAGACAAGATTTCTTATGATAAAGAGCTTTTAATTTGGAAATCTTTATCTTTAAGTGATGTAAAGAGTAATCTAAATAAGTTATTATTATTAATCAATGATGTATCAGAAGGGGATTGGAATAAACAAAAACTCGAAGAAATAATAATAGCTAAATTAAAAGAAAATAATTATCAATTAGGAGATTATCTATGGCCTATGCGTGTTGCCCTTAGTGGTAGAAAGGCCAGTCCGGGACCATTTGAAATTGCCGAAGTTTTAGGCAAAGAAGAAACAATCTCTAGAATCTCTTTTGCCTCTAGTTTAGCAGGATAAAATGTGTTATAATATAAATAGTTAGCACATGTTTTATCCCATGCGTCATTTTATTTCAAAAAAAGTAATTATTTTAACTGTTATAGCGGCTCTAATAGCCGCTTTTGGCGTATCTGCCGCAGCCGATGTATCAAAAGAAGTCGATGATCTTAATAAAGCTATTAATGAAAAAAAGAAGCAATTAGAATTAATTAAAAATAAACAAAACGAATATAAAAAAGCTCTTGAACAAAAGCAATCGGAAAGAGCTGATCTACAAAATCAGCTTTCTATAGTTGATAATAGGATGGCTGATGCGCAGTTATCGCTTGATCAAGTAAAAATAGATATCGAAACCACTAATCTAGAGATACAAAAAACCAATCTAGAAATTGAGGAAAATAATAATGCTATTGAATCAAATAAAGATCATTTAGGGTCAGCTATAAAATTATTAAGTCAAGAAAATGATCGTTCACAGTTAGAAATTTTATTATTAAATAATTATTTGACCGAATATATTTCCCAGGTTAAGTACTTAGAAGATATTAATAATAAGATTTCTGATGGATTAAATGAGCTTAAAAGTGCTAAAGACGTATTAACGTCTAGCAAAACCAAATTAGACGAGAATAAGGAAAAGTTGAGAGCTCTAAAACAACAACTTGAGCAAGAGCGGGTCTCTTTAGCTGATGAAAAAGATACTAAAATTTATATACTTGATCAGACTAGATCTTCTGAAGCTGAATATCAAAGATTGCTTAATCAAGTAAAGAGAGAGCAACAAGCTGCCGCAGCTGATGTTGTCAGCCTTGAAAGAAGTATTAGAAATAAATTAAATCAACAAGGCAGTGGAAAAGTTAGTTTAAAATATGATGGATTTATTTGGCCAGTTCCCAAAAATACTATCACAGCGACTTTTCATGATCCATCATATCCTTTTAGATATGTCTTTGAGCACCCCGCTGTTGATATTAGAGCGGGCCAGGGTACGCCTATTAAAGCGGCAGCTTCTGGATATGTAGGAAGGGCAAAGGATGGAGGAATGGGCTATAGCTATATTATGTTGGTTCATGGTGATGGCCTGGCTACTGTTTATGGCCACGTTTCTAGAATTTATGTCAAAGAAGATGAATATGTAAGTCAGGGACAGATTATAGGCCTTTCTGGAGCTATGCCTGGCACTCCTGGAGCCGGTTCATTAACAACTGGTCCTCATTTGCACTTAGAAGTAAGACTTAATGGAATTCCTGTTAATCCTTTAGAATATTTACCATAAAATAAATGCCTCCGCTATTTTTTAACATTTCCGCTGATTTTGCGTTATTTTTTGAGCTAAGTATTATTATCTCAATAGCCGTGATAATAGCTATTATTATAAGGCTTCTAAAGCAGCCTTTGATTATAAGCTATATTATTACGGGTTTAATAGTGGGTCCTTTTATTTTTAATTTTATAAAATCGCTTGAAACCTTTAATCTATTTAGCGAGATTGGCATTGCCATCTTGCTTTTTACTGTTGGAATAAACTTATCTCCCCAGATAATAAAACAATTTGGCAAGGTTTCGTTAGCCGCTGGATTGAGCCAAGTTTTATTCACAACATTAATTGCTTTTTTTATTTCTCTGTGTTTTGGTTTGTCCAAGTTTTCTTCTTTGTACGTAGCACTGGCAATGTCTTTTTCTAGTACGATTATTATTTTGAAATTGCTATATGACAAAGGAGAGCTCGAGTCGCTATCTGCGAAAATATCAATAGGATTTTTGTTGGTTCAAGATATAATAGCTTTGACCCTTCTTTTTTCAATTCCAATTCTGTCTTCACCAGGAGCTTCTTGGGTATCTATAGGAATAATGTTTATAAAAGGTGTTGCCTTAGCTTTAGCAATTTGGTTAATTGCGCACAAAATTCTAAAGCCCTTAAATTCTTTTATTTCTCACTCTCCTGAATTACTTTTCATTTTTTCTTTAGGTTGGGGATTTATGGTTGCGGCACTTTTCAAATTAGTTGGATTTTCTTTAGAAACTGGCGCTCTAATTGCGGGTGTTTCATTAGCAGCTATGCCTTCCCGTAACGAAATAAGCGCCCGATTAACTACAATGAGGGATTTTTTCATTGTAGTATTCTTTATTATGTTAGGAGCGCAAATGGTCTTAACTGGGATAAGCAACGTTATTCCTATGGCTATTGTTCTTTCATTATTAGTAATGATAGGCAATCCTATAATACTAATGATACTAATGGGGATTTTTGGTTATAGGAAAAAGACTTCTTTTAAAACAGGCTTAAACGTTGCTCAGATTAGCGAATTTTCCTTAATTCTTGTTTCCTTGGGTATGAATCTGGGTCACGTTGACGCAAAGGTTATGTCAACGGTTACAATGGTTGGATTAATAACTATATTCTTTTCGACCTACATGATACTTTATTCTGATAAATTGTATAATTTACTTGAACCGCTATTATCAATTTTTGAGAAGAAAGATCCTCATGAAGCAAAATATCATCAACATAAATTTCCGGTAGTATTATTCGGCTGCAATAGAATCGGCTATGATTTTGTTGAAAGTTTTAGTAAGAGTAAAAAGAAATTTTTAGTTGTTGATTATGATCCAGAAACTGTTCAAAGTCTTAATAGCCTTGGTATACCATCTCAATATGGAGACGCCACTGACATAGGGCTTCTTGAGTCAATTGATCCGACTAAAGTTGTTTTAGCGGTTTCTACAATACCAACAGTTGAAGCAAACTCTTTAATAATTGAGACCATAAGAAAGAAGAACAAAAAAGCTACTATAATGGTTGTTTCTCATAGCATTAAAGAGGCTCTTTTATTCTATAACTTAGGAGCTGATTACGTGATTTTGCCTCATTTCTTAGGCGGTAGATATGCTGCTGATATGCTGGTAAAGTTAGGCCATGGTAGAAGAAAGTATAAAAGTATAAAAAATAAGCATCTTAATTATTTGAATCAAAAGTTGGCTCTTGGACATGAGCACCCGGCTCTTCACAGAGAAAGAATGTACTAATATGAAATTGTTTGCAAAAATTATTGGAGTATTTCTAGTTCTGCTTATTATAGGCGGGGCTATTTTTTATAAAGTAAAATATCTGCATGAAGCAGAGGATGTTATAGTCTCGCCAAAAAATCAAATTGAAGAAAAAGCCACAATTAATAATAAAGATATTGAAAAAGCTGAGAATAAAGATTTAGTAATTCCGGATCTAATAAATTATGACGTGCCTTTTACTACCCAGGCGCCGTTAGCTGATTGGAAAGATGAGCGTCAACAAGATGGCTGCGAAGAAGCTTCTTCTGTAATGGCAATAAGATGGGCTAGGGGAGAAGGGGATATAAACAAAGATGAATACTTAAAAGCTATAATAGATTTATCTGACTACGAAGAAAATACCTATAAAGAATACAGAGATATAAATGTTAACGATGTTGTTAAATGGATATTTAATGATTATTTTAAATATAATAAAGTTAAAGTTAAAAATAACGTAATTAAACAAGATATTATAAATGAACTTTATCAAGGAAATATTATTTTAGCTCCGGCCAATGGCCAATTATTAGATAACCCTTATTTTACTCAACCTGGTCCAGAAAGGCATATGCTAGTTATAAAAGGTTATGATAAAAACAAAAAAGAATTTATTACTAATGATCCTGGTACAAAAAGAGGGGAGAATTATCATTATGATGAAGACGTCTTATTTAATGCGATATTGGCTTATCCAACAGGTTATCATGTAGAAATTAGTAATATGCCAAAGAATGTTATTGTCGTAAGTAAATAAAAAAGCTATGAGCTTTAGGCTCACAGCTTATAGTCGAAATGATATCCGCTCTCTCTTATTATTTTTCTTTCTTTGTCTTTCTTTAGAACTGGGTTCTTGCCAAAATCATGACTAAAGACCCATCCCTTTTTTATAAATTCCTCTGCTAACTTTTTTAGTTTATCATTGTAGCCAAGCAGGGGATTGATTTTGTTTTGATTATCCACTTTCGATAATCCTTTCTAATTAATTTGTTTCTTTATAATATCTTCAAGCTTGTCATAGCCCAGTATTGGTAAAAGGAACTTTTTAACATTAATCTTTTTAAGAAGATTAATGTATTCGTCTTCCTTAAAATAATCCTGAGTCTCTGATAATCCGGTTAGAATAATGACTAAGCTATTATTATTTTCTGAAAGTTTTGCTATTTTAGCAATGCTCTCATAGTAATTATGGCCGCCAACTTCAAAAAGCGTGACTTCTTTGGTCTTGTGGGCATAAATACCGAGTTCATTAATTTTCTCAGTATATATGTCGTACACTCTTTTGAAAATTGGACTACTAGCCACTATCGAAATAGATATTTTGTTAAGCATTATTTACCTTTTTTAAATTAAACAATTAGTTAGCGCCTACTGCTATAGTAAGTGCTATTTAATTGTTTAATTCACTAGGATTTTTTAAAAAACTATGATTTTATTTATATCATATTTTATATATTTTGTCAAGTATAATAAAAAAGCCCTTTTAGGGCTCTTTTATTTAAAACACTTATTTTTTCTTTTTAAGCTCTTTAGCGGCCATTGCACCTAGCTCAGTAACATCATCCTTTAATTCAGTTAGATGCTTTATTACAACTCCGAACTTCTTCTTAAGTTTAGGGTCAGCGTCTTTCAAAAGGGGGGCTAGTTTCGCGGCCGCTGCGCCCAAGACAGTTAATAAGCCTATGACCTTAACTGTGTTTTTTAGTTTTGACATAATTTTAATTTATTAATTCTTAATTTAATTATAACAAAATATGGTTTAAATTAAAAATCTTTGTTATAATTATATAGAACATAAAAATTTTTAAAATAAATAATATGCCAAAAACAAAGAAAAGCTCTACGGTCAAAAAATCAAACAACATCAAAAAGGTCGTTGAGAAAGATGAGATAAAAACAAACAAAAACCAAGCCTGTACTTCATCTTGTTGGTTATGCTGGATGTTTAAGATAATGATAGGAATGTTTATTATAATGATTATTTTTTGGTTAGGGTTTGCTTTTGGCGCTTTAACTTCTTATACGCAAAATAGGGGATCTATATACTCAAGTAAGATGTCTATTCCTAGATCGGGTTTTTGTGTTTCAAATATGGATACATTGATGTCAAAAGTTAGTAAAGATTTAGGATCTAAAACAGGTGATAATTTTGATAAAGAATTTTTATTGCAGATGAGTATTCATCATGAAGCTGGTATTGAAATGGCAAAGCAGGCTCTAGAAGCCTCTGGTAGGGAAGAGGTGAAAGAGTTGGCTCAAAATATAATTGATTCTGAGACAAAGCAAGTAGAATCAATAAAAGCATGGCTTGATAAATGGTTTACTAAATAATTTTATATTCTATTTTAAAGACCGGTTTAGTAATAACCGGTCTTTTTTAATAAGGGGAGTCTAAAAGCTTAGCTTTTTTCTGATTTTATAGTGTCGCACAATATAACTTATACGACATAATATATTAAAGAAAAAGGCCCTGTGGGATCCTTCCCTAAAAATATTATGGCCCTGAATGGTTCACCAAGGTTCGCTTGCCGGTTTCGACGTTGTTCTTTTGCCATTATACAAAATTTATCGAATAAGCCTGATAGTACTTCCCTATCAGGCTTATATTTTACTAGCTCTTTACAAGTGTTTTAAAATATGTTTATAATATAAATATAAAAAGTTTTTTAAAAGTTTTGCAAATCTCATTGTTCTTCGTTGAAAGAGACTCGCCTCTGTGAAGTATCAACACTTCTCCGTTTTCCGTGCGAGTCTCTTTTTTATTTAAAAAATTAAATATCTAAACATTTTGATAAAGGGTTGGCAATAGTTTTTCAAAATTATCAATGTTAGTATGAAAACTTTTCTTATTTGTATATTGTCTTAGTTCTTGTGCTTGTCCTTCAAAACAGGATAATAACTTATTAAAAAGCAATAATTCAGCATCAGATGGATTATCTAAATTTTTAAAATCAACAATATTAAACGCCTCTTTAAAATCATCAATAGACATAGACATAAAGAAGGTTGGAATATTTTTCATTTGTCTTTTTACTAATGTACCGTCCTCATAAGTAAATCCGTATTTAATTTTTGCTCCGCCATATTTAGCAGCTTCAATGGTTTTGCTTTTTTTATTTTTTTCAAAAACTCCATAAGTATCATGAACATCATCAAGCGTGCAAACAACCTGACCGGTTTGCTTATTAATTAAAACATTATCTATACCATGCCTAAGATCATCAAAACGCGAGGACCTAACCATTAGATAGTCCTTTTTTAAAACCTTATGAAAAAGAACCGTTATTAACATCTCTACTAATTTACTAATTTGTTGATCTTGCTTATTCCTGAACTCATTACGCATCTTCATACTAATCTCAGTCCCCTCTTCAAGGCTAAATTCTTTAGTAATAAAAATATTTTCTTTATCTTTAATATATTCCCTGTCAGATTTTAAATCTTCTTCAGAGAATCCATATTGCTGCATACTAACAGAAGCGTCATCTGCCAATAAACAATATCCTAACGACTCATTGATTTCTTCTGACATTAGGTGCAGAGCAGCCGCTAGCTCCTTTCTATAACGCTCATTTTCTGCCAAAAAGAATTCACTAACTCTAGGCTTATTTTTTTCAAAATTATTCATATATTTATACTATAAACATAGGCTATCTCTCGACAAAAATCAATAATATGCCCTTGACTATGTCTTATATAAAATATATAATTTAAACGAGCCTAGGCTTGCCGGCTAAGCCGGCCTATAAATAAATATAAGCTATGTTGGACGAACTTAATCTCAACACCAGCGTTGCCATGGATGGTGACGAAGATAATGGTGATGAAGAAGAAGAAAACGACGGCGACGACTTCGATAACGGAGACGAAGCTGACGATGATGACTCTGGCGAAGAGGAAGAAGGCGCAGATAACGCTTTCTAAAAAACCTTAGCTACAAAGGGCGGCTCTTAGGAGCCGCTCTTATATATCAAGAATAAAAATCTTTATGTCAATAGAATTAATAAAAAATGAAATCGAAGAAAGTATACTGGAAAATTTTGATAATCAACTTGAATTAGCTCGCAAGCTTCAAGGAGTTTACGATAACCGACCTAAGCCAAACTCTTTTAAGAATTGTATGGCCGGAACAAAGTTTTCTGACGGCTATACCGAAGATCAAATAGAGGCTGATAAGCAATATGTTGAAGAAACTCTTTCTAATATAAGGCTTAATAATGCTAACGAAGGTCTTGAAGCTTTAACAAACTCAGAAGTAAGTTTCCAGTTGTCAGAAATAATGCAGGCTATGATTGTCGATAGGCTAAATGAGAATTGGTTTAAAGATTGTAAGGCGATTATGACATCGGAATACGACGACTTAAAATCAGGCGTAGACGCAGTATTTAAACATAAAAATGGAGGTTATCTAGGAATGTCTTTTGACTTCACTGTCACAAATCAAGCAAAAATCATTCATGATAAATTAGCGCGTAGTTGGAACAATATTGCCAATGGAAGAGTTCAAACAATTAAATATTTTGAAGATCCTGATACAAAGCAAAAGGGTCAGCTTCTTGTCCCTCGCTTTATAATAGGTGCATCTAAAAATGATGTTGAGCAACTAGCTAAAGCTTACCTTAATGATGACTATCAAACACTAGATAACCATCCATTTAAATATTTAATGTTAATGCAGATAGAAGAGCAGCTACAAACCGCCCTTGATTATTTTGAAGTAAACAAGAATGACGAAAAACTGTCTTTTGCAAAAAATAAATACGAAAAACTATCCAATCTTATAAGAAATATGAAAAACGAAATTCATCTTGATAAGAATATAGATAATGAAGACTTATATAATTATACTAGAAATAGCGTGGCTCTAGATACTGTTCGAAGATTTAGAATCATAAAAGATACTAAAAAAGATTAGTATGTTTGATCTTATAGCTTTAGTAAAAACTGCTGGCTATCTTGGGTTATTCGGAATCATTTTTGCTGAATCAGGGCTTCTAATAGGTTTTTTTCTACCTGGAGATAGCTTATTATTTACTGCCGGCTTCTTAGCCTCACAAGGATTTTTAAATATTTATATACTAACTCCCCTACTTTTCATAGCAGCAGTTATTGGCGACAGTACGGGTTATACTTTTGGTTATAGATTAGGTCCAAAAATTTTTAAAAAAGAAGATTCTATTTTTTTTCATAAAGATAATTTAGTAAAAGCTCAGGAGTTTTTCCAAAAACATGGCGGTAAAACTATAATTTTAGCCCGCTTTATTCCAGTGGTTAGAACCTTTGCACCTATCTTAGCCGGCGTTGGCAAAATGCGTTATTCAGTATTTATTACCTATAACTTAATTGGCGGACTTCTTTGGGCTGTTGGTGTACTTGCTTTAGGCTATTATCTAGGCACAGTTATACCTAATGTTGATAAATATCTCTTGCCAATTATCCTAGGAATTATATTTATTTCTATTTTGCCTAATATAATACATATCTTAAAAGACAAAAAAACACGGCAAGCTTTAATCAATACCGTGAAAAATAAACTAAAAATCTAAAATTAAAATTGTTTTAAACAAGCATTATAGGATTCGGCCTCAATATTATATTGTTCAACAGAGAATTTAATTTTTTGAACTAATTGATTGTATAACTCGACCGCAGTATTATAATCCCTGACAGCAACTTCATATTCTTGACCACTCTTTTGAGAAAAAGAATCAAGCTGCTGTTTTTTATTTTCTAATAAAACCTCTTGCTTGGTTAGTTCAAGTTTACCAGACTCAATCTCATCGTGAAGTGCTTGAGCTGGTCCCGGGCAAATGCTAGATGGCGTGCCAAACTCTTGAACCGCTAACCAAGTCCTTTTTCCTTCATAAGTTCCTTCTTTTACTGCTATGCCTATTTCTGTATAACCTGAGCGCAAAATATTTTCTCTGTGCCCAGGGCTAGCCATCCAACCATCAACCAAAGCTTTATCATTTGAGAAGTTACCTAGAGCTAGATTTTCTCCAACCATAACATATTCATAATTAACCTTTTTAGCTAAATCTCCAGGACCCTCGCCGCTCGGAGACTCATGTTCAAAATACTGTTTATTAAACATGTCATCTACTTTTAATTGAGCCGATTCACTTAATTTATTTGACAATGATAAAGGTTTTAATCCTTCTTTTTCTCTTTGTTTATTTGTCTGGTTAAGAACCCCGCTAACAGTTAAAAATACTTTATTATTATTGATCTCAAACCTTAGCGGTTCAGGAGCAAAAATTTCCTTATTAATGGCTTTTAAGTCGTGCTCAATAGCGCCGATTGAAGGATCGTTATTTTTTAAATCTTTTATGTCGTCTTTAAAATAATAGTAAGCTAGAGCGCCTAACCCAAGAATTATTATTAAACCGACAATGATTTTTCGTGCTTTGTCCATGCGCTATAAATATGAAAAAGAGAGCTTAATAAACTTATAATCAATGGACCGGCTAAAAAGCCAACTGCTCCAAAAAACCTTAATCCACCCAAGACAGAAATTAGTATTAGAACTGGATGGATTTTAGCTCCTGAGCCCATTAATTTAGGTCCTAAAACATTGTCAATCAAACCAACGGCTGTGCCGGCCCAAATCAACAGACCTATTCCCTGAGGTATATTACCTGACACAAATAAGTATATAATTGCCGGAATTGAGACTATGGATGTTCCTATGCCAGGTAATAGAGCCGCTACGGCCGCTATACTGCCCCATAGAACGGCGTTTGGTACACCAAAGATAGAAAACCCCACTCCAGTCAAAACTCCCTGTATAAGGGCAATAACTAAGGAGCCTCTAATTATTGAATTAACGGTCTGACTTAACTTTGAGATAATTTCTTCATCATAACGATTTGGCAAAGGACTTATTCTTAGAGCTAATGATCTAAACCTGTGGCCATCTTTGAAACAATAATACAAAACAATCATGCTAAGAAAAGTATTAAAGACAACATTAGTCGCTGTTGTAATTGTTGCACCGGCGTTTTGCATTATCCAACTAGCTATTTGTCTAACATACGTTTCAATATCAATATTTAAATGAGGCACTGCTGTTCTCAACCAACTTTCAAAATTACTAGCTCCAAAATAACTAAAAATATCACCCCCGCTAGCTAATGATAAATAGATATTTTTAGCTTCGGAAAATATTCTTGTAGCTACAAAGGCAACCGGACCAAGTAAGATCGCAAAGGCAATAATAGTAGAGATAACTGCGGCAATAGCCTTTTTCCCACCAAAAAAACCTTCTATTTTCCTGTACATTGGCCTAAAGAATACTGCTAAAACAAGGCTTAAAACAAAAACGTTTAAATAAGGGTAAAATAATAGCCCAACTAGTATAATAGAGACTAGTAGAAGGCCGCTAAAAAAATAAATTGACAGATTTGATGTTTGGTTTATCATATGTTTAGTATGATATTATTGTATCATTAAGGCCTAATAAAGACCATATCTTTTATAAAATAACTATGACAAAAAGAAAAATTATAATAATCAGTATTATTGTTATATTAGCTATAGCTTATAAAACATTTGATTATTTCAAGGTATTACAAGGTAATAACTTTAATCCTTTTAATAGAGTGGCGACTGGTTATACAACAGAAGAGATCGTTAGTAATCTAGCTTCGCCAAGCAGTCTAACTTTTAGCTCCAAAGATCGGCTTTTAGTAGCCGAGAGATCAGGCAATATAAGAATCATAGAAAATAAAGAATTGAAAAACTATCCTCTTGCAAGTTTTCCTGAAGCAGCAACAACAGAAGCCGGGATTATGGACATTGCTATTGCACCTTCATATGAACAAACTAAACATGTTTTTATTTGTTTAGCTTATAAGGCTAGCGATAAAATTAAGGGGCAAGTTATACGTTTTGAAGATAGAATTACTGAAATGGGCGAAAGAGAAGTTATTATTGATGGTCTTGAGTTAAGCCAAGAAAAAGCTGATTGTAAACTTTTAATTAATGATGACAAAATATTTGTGGCTAACTCTGATAAAATAATGCGTTATAACTTAGACGGCAGTATACCTAAGGATAATCCATTCCCTAGATCACCTATTTGGAGTTCAGATCATCAAAACATAAAGGGCCTTGCTCTAGATAGCGCTAATTCAATAATTTGGTCTTTAGAAAAAAATAAAATTAGCGTAGTAGAAAAAGACAAAGATTATAAAGAAGAAAAGCCATCTATTGGCCTAGACCCAACACTGAATCCATTAGCTCTAAGCTATTACAATTCTGACGCACTCCCCTTTTTCAAAAATAATTTATTTATTAGCTTTTCTGATAATGGCGGATTATATAAAGAAAGCCTAGACAATGAAGCCAAGGCTAAAAATAATATAGAAAAATTGACTGATATTAATTACGCGAAAATAATTAAAATAGCAGTCTCCCCTGACGGATTGATATACCTTATAAGTAGCGAAGATAACAAAATTTATCGTTTGGTTCAAAAATTCTAAAGAGAAGAGATTGCAAATCCCATGAAATGTACAGTAGGCTGAAATACCAAAATAATTTTTATAATTATTAAAAAGACACCCACTGAAATCATGGAAAATAAGAATACACCGAAGGCAAATAAAAATTTAAAAGCTGTTTCCATAGTATTTTTTATTACTACTGATAGTATACCCTATCACCAAACCTTAAATCAATATACCTTATTTTTTCAAAACGGTCTTTAATTTCAGAATGTAATAATAAACTTAGCCTGTCCATTTGTAGTTCAGGAGAATCAACTATTGAAAAATAGAGTAACGGGCCTTTTGCTAAGGCTATTTTTAGACTATTTACTTCATTGTCGCAGGCGATTTCTTTAATTTCTAAGTTTGGCAATTTGGCCTTTATAATAGGAGAAAGTCGTGTCGCAAAATCTATTATTTTTTCTTTATCTTTTATTTTTTTTCCATCAACAGCTGGTAAACCATTATTATAAATAATAGGCATGTCTTTTGAATCGCCCTCAGTGGTTGATAATATCCAGCCATCTTTATCAATCTCATAAAAATTATCAGCTTCAAACCATACTGCCACTGGTGTTTTTTCAGTAATTTCAATAATTAAAGTGCCTGGTAATCTTTTAACTATTTTGATTTTATCAAGAGGATAAATAGCTTTTATATCTGAAGATAAAGCCTTAGTATTATAAATTATTAGACCAGCTTCAGGAATGAAAAATAATCTTTTTTTATTTAGCCTCTCTCTAGTAATGTTTTCTATGGCCGAAGCTGGAATTAAGGAGCTTCCTCTTATTTCTATATTCTTAATTTGTAAAAAATTTGCCCAGCCAGTCAACCAAATAATTAGAATAAATAAAACAATTAAGACAAAAAGAAACATCCAAAACTTAGGTGGAAGTTTTGCTAGTATATTTTTTACCGGAGAAGCGCCTAAACGGTCGACGCTCTTGTCGGCGAAATATGGATTACCACGTCGTCTTTGGGCTATTTGTGATCCATAAGTTTTGTGCCGTATTGGAAAATGAGGCATGGAAAAACTATTTTCCTATTTTTTTGAAAGGTAAATATTTTCTTAAAACTTTTGGTATTTCAACCGCACCAGATTTTGTCTGATAATTTTCTAAGATTGCTATTAATGGTCGAGGAGATGGTAGTGCTGTGTTATTAAGCAAGTAAGCAAATTTTTTATTGCCGTTCTTATCGATATACTTGATATTTAATCTCCTAGCCTGCCAATCCAAAAAGTTACTAGCAGAACCAGTCTCAGCCCAGCGTTCAGAGCCAGGTAACCAAGTCTCTATATCAAATGCTCTATATTTTCCTGCAGACATATCTCCAGTACAAATCTGTAAAATACGATAAGTAAAACCTAAATCTTTATGAATTTCTTTGGATATATTAACCATCTCATCCTGAATTTTAAGAGACTGCGCCTCATCAGATGTTGTGATTACAACCTGTTCAACTTTGAAAAATTCGTGGACACGATAAAGACCTTTTGTATCTTTTCCATAACCGCCAATTTCACTCCTGTAACACTGGCTAAAACCACATAGTTTTATTGGTAAATCTTCTTCTCTAAGAATTTCATCGGAATAATAAGCTAATAATGATGGCTCAGATGTACCAACTAAAAATTTTTTATCCTTGGCCAAGGTCCCATCAATCTCTTTGTCTGATGTTGCAATCTCGTAAATCTCATCAACATCAGGGTTATAGATGTTGCCTTTAAAATAGCCCGTCCCAAATAAAGGAAAACTTTTTACTAAGGTGGGCGGTATCATTGGAACATACCCTTTTGAAGTCATCTTATTAAGGGTATATAACATCATAGCTAAAACTAATTGACTAGCTTCATTCTTTAAATAATATCCACGATAGCCAGCCACCTTTGCTCCTCTCTCAAAATCAATAAGATCAAGTTCTTTTGCTATTTCTATATGATTTTTTGTTTTGAAAGAAAATTTAGGCAACTTACCAGATACATAAATTTCTTTATTATCCTTTTCATCTTTACCAATCGGGGTGTCGGGTGATGGTATCATTGGTACCTTAACCATTTCTTGAGCATAATTATCTTCTAATAACCTTAAATCATTTTCTGACTTTTCAAGCTCTCTGGTTATTCTCTTCGACTCTTCAATCAACTCTTTTGTTGGTTTTGTTCTTGATATTTTGTTTCTATCAGCTCTTAGAGCTTCAACTAGAGCTATCAAGCTCCTCCTCTTATCATCTAATCCGAGCAAAAAATCGACATCTAATTCAATGTTTTTGTTTTTAGCAGCCCTAGTGATAGCCTCCTTGTTTTCCCTTATAAATTTAATATCTAGCATAATTTGAAAAACTTTAATATATATAAATAATACGTTAAAAAACCGCCCCTGTAAAGGAGCGGTTTTTATTTTAGCTTAGGAAATCTTTATTATTTTATAGCTAATATCGCCTTTGGGCGTGTGAACAGTAACAGTATCCCTTGTTTTTTTGCCTAAGAAAGCTAGGCCCATTGGCGACTCATTAGAAACCTTACCGGCCAAAGGATCAGCTTCATTAAAACTAACTATCATAAACTCTTTTTTTTGTCCGTTAGTTTCGGCAGTTATTTTAGAGCCCATACCTATTTCTCCCTTGCCATGACTTTTAACAACAGTCAAGCTTTTAAGAAGACTTGTTACTTCGGCTATCCTGCCTTCGTTAAAGGCCTGAGCTTCTTTAGCTTCAGAATATTCAGCGTTTTCGCTTAGATCGCCGAGCTCTTTTGCCTTCTCAATTCTATCAGCTATTTCTCTACGTTTAGTTGTAGTTAATTGATGAAGCTCTTCTTCTAGCTTGTGATAGCCTTCTTCTGAAATGATTTGCTGTTCTACCATAATTTTAAGTAAAAATTCAAATTTGCTCTTTGAGCATAAAAACAAATATACAGTATATTTTAATTTTAATCAATACCCTTAGAGGCTAGGCCTAGAAGCGCTAAATAGCCAAATCCCAAAGGATGATTTAAATAAGGCGTAAAAATATGAACGATTATCAAAGCGCAAGCCGCGCCTAAGGCCGCACTGCTTATTATGGATTCATTTTTTAAAGATAAACAAAAGTTTTTAAAGAAAATTACAAATAAATAAATATAAGCTATTAGTCCAAGGATGCCTAGTTTAAGCCAGATATCAAGCCAGCCCCATTCAAAAGCGTTTGTCGTATACATTCCGTCAGGTGCGGATTGTAAAACTCTGGGATCGCTAGTTTTATAAGTCAATTCTTTGCCCATACCTTGACCTAAGATAGGAGACTCTTTTATTGACTTCCACATAACAGGCAACAAGCTCCAGCGAGATGCCGCGGCTGCTTCAAATTGCGTTGCTCTATCTGATATTAAAGAAGAATCTAAACTAGCTAATGGTTTAGGAAATGGAAATTGCGCTGCAATATATAAAAACACAAAACCAGCGACAATAACCAAAACGTTTTGAATTCCAATTATTAAAATTTGTTTTAATTTAGGTCGCAGGCTTATTAAAAGAGCTATTGTCGTTACCAGCCAAGCAATGGCGGCGCCGAGCCAAAAGCTTCTAGATAAGCTAGTAATGATTATTGCAAGAAAAATAGCTGCTAGAAGACCGAATGTTTTTTGTTTCTTTATATTAAACAAAACAGTGCTTACTAGAAAAGCTGGGATAGCAAAAATTTGAGATTGTAGAAAAACCCTTGAAAAACCATTTTTTAGTAGAGTAACCTCGCCCAATAAATCATGTCTTAACCAATTATAAATAATGTCATAACCATAAATGCCATGTAAAAATATATAAACCAGAACAGCAGTCTTAACTGCTATTAAAGAAATCGCGGCTGTTATAATAGGCCAAACATACTTTTTATTTTCTTCTTTACTTAGTAACAGCATCATCGGGATAATAGCAATTATATAAAACCATCTCTTAGCTTCTATGAAGATAATTGCAGCATTATTATTTTTTAATAAACCAATCACAAAAGATAAAACGAGAGCTAAAAATAAAAACTCAAATGCTTTAAGGTAGGGAGAATTTTTTATTTTAAAAGAAGTACGTTTATGTTGTATAAAATATTTTGCCTCTTGATAAAGCCAAAGAGTCATAACCACTATCCATAAAGCAATTCTGATTGAGAGCCTAAAACCGTTTATTTCTAAAGAAAAAAGGTAACCCTGAGATCCGATTAGTAATTCAGCCAATAATATTAAAAAACCGTAAGCAAGGTTTCTTATACTAAAATAAAGGGTAGCTAGAATAAGCCCAATAAAAATTATTAAAGATAGCCAAGGAAAAAGATCGGACAAAAAAGACAGGATCTCTAAAATAAGAAGAACCGTGAACGTTACTAAAGAATATTTTATAAATAATTTTTTATTGTCCATATTCTAAGATATCATTAACTAATATTTTATTATTTTTAATATAGCCAGCGGGCAATTCCAAAACAATATTAACTGGCTCGGGTGAAGTATACAATGTATAAGGAGGATTTTCAATCTTAGCGCCATCAACATAACCAATAATTTTATTATCTTTTAACCAAACAATGTCTATAGGGAAAAGCATCTCTCTCATAACAAAATATCTTATTCTTGGATTATCAAAAATAAAAATCATGCCGCAATTACTACATAATTGCGGTCGATTACTTAATCCGGCGTATTGCTCCTTTTCATTATCAGCCACCGCTAAATTTATTGATTTACCTGACAGCTTCACAGATAAATATTCTTGATTTTCTTTATTAGAGAAATTAGCAACAGGAAAAATCATTCCTAATAAAACAATAATGATACTTAAATATTTAACCATTTATAAATTATGTTTAATTTTGATGGCGTTAACCGCTGCCTTATACTTTTTAACACTAGCTAGCCATGGCAATAACTTATAAGCAAAAGACGGCAACCAAGAGCTAAAGTGTCCTCCGCCCAATTGAGCCAAAAATAAAACTTCATCTATCCAAACACCTGTTTTATTTTTTTCTAGAAGAGTCAACCATAAATCCCAGTCTTGCAGACGTTTGGTTTTTGGATCAAAGCCAGGAAAATCAGATCTTCTAATTAGCGAGGTTGTATGTATATAAGGCATAGTTCTTAGGCGTTCCCTATCATAGGGAAATAATCTAAAAAGCTTTTTACCATACATAAACGAGCTAAAAACAAAACTGGCTTGAGGATTTTCTTCTAAGGTTTTAATCATTTTTTCAAGCATATTCTCCTTCATAATAATATCGGCGTCGCAAAAAATAACATAATCCCCTTTTGACTTATCAAATCCAAAATTTCTAGTCGGATTAGAACCCTCGTTTTGTTTTGAAAAAAATAAAAACCTATCTTTTGGAAAAAGATTTATATTATTTTGAATAATTTCTTTAATGTTATCCTCGGATCCATCATCAACGACAATTAACTCCCAATCTTTAAAGCTTTGGTTAAGAATGCTTTTTAAACAACTTTCAATTTTATCAGCTTGATTATGAATTGGTATTATTATTGAAATCATAAATTTTTTTCAAGTTATCGTAGAACAAACTAGTTTGTTTTGACCAATTGAAATCATTAATCGCCCTATTTTGCCCCTGCTTACCTAGAGTAGTCCTTAGTTCGCTATTAGTCGCTAACTCTTTTATAGCTAGGGCCAAGCTTTCAAGATTTTGAGTTTGTATCAACAGACCATTAAGATGATCAACAACCGCGTCTTTAACACCCCCGTTATCAGCGGCAATAACCGGCTTACCAAATAAATTAGCTTCTAAATAAACAATACCAAACCCTTCATAATCTCCATTTAAATTTTTTGAAGGCATTATAAAAATATCAGAAGTATCAAGCCAAGCCCATTTTTCTTCGTCAGATGCCCCTGGCATAAAAAATACTTTACCCTTTAAACTAAGATCTTTTGACATAGATCTTAGTTTATTCTCTTCAGGACCACTGCCAACAATAACATAAGCTAAATTAGGAATCTCATTCATAACTTGAGGCAAGACAGATATTACATCAGCAAATCCTTTTCGCTCAACCAATCTTCCGATACTAATCAAAACAACATCTTTTTCCATTCCATAATTTGCTCGCAAAGACGAAGCTAGGCTCTGCCTAAATAAAGGCCTTTCTTTGTCTATTCCAGGGTTTACAATAGAGACGGTTTTTTTGTTTTTAAGAAGATCATTAACAAGACCGGCGGTATAGCTATTAGCGCAGATAATTATTTTTGAGGATAATAATATTTTTTTACTTAACCATCTCTTATAACTAGATTTAGTAGCTAGAGCAAAATCAAGCCCATGTAGCACAATACAATAGTCATGCTTAATAAATAGCGAAACTATCCAAGAAGCCGTTCCTAGGGGCAAAATTTCGCCTATAATGAGCCAATCCGGCGTTGTTCTCCTTAAAATGTTGAATATTGCCTTAACAGCTTTTAACCACTTTAAAAACGGCAAATTTTTATATAGAAGTTCGTTATTATGATTATCTACAACAATAAACTCATCAGGCCAGTTAGCTGATAATTTATAATAATAATTTTCTACACCGCCAACAGAAGGCGGAAACTCTAAAGTTACTAAAACCGTTTTCATAATTAATTACTAACTAAATCAGAACTAGATTCTTTGTTACGAAAAGAATTTATAAAAGAAAAAACATCTGACTTCTTAACAACCCCGAACAAAAGAAGCATTAGTGCATAGGTAATCGCCGCTATAATAATTGTAATAATCGGATTTAACAAATTTTTAACACTAACAACAACGACGACCATAACAAATCCGGAAAGAATAATTCTTAAAAGACTAGATAAAACTTTTTTCCAATGAAGCTTAGTAATACTAGGAATGACCTGCCAACCAAGGCTAAGCATTAAAATACTTGTTATTAGAGTTGTGATACAAGCTCCTAAAACGCCTAAACGAGGTATTAATATTAAATTAAGAACAGCGCTAATAATAGCCGTAATCGTCATATTGATCGTATTTCGTTTTTGTCTATCACAGGCGTTTAATAATGAGCCTACTGGAAAACCTAAAAACATAAAAGGTACGGCCGCCATTGAAACTTTTAAAAGTAGAGCTGATTCATCAAACTGCGAACTAAAAAGTTTAACTATTTTTTCAGCTAAAAATATAGAGCCAAGACTTACCGGAACTGCAATAATTGAACAATAAATAATCGCTTGTTCAAACAAACCAGCTAGTTTTTCTCTAGCCGTATGCCAATAAGAGCTTAAAGCCGGGTATAAAGAAGCAACAAAGGCCATTGGTAAAAACTGCAAAGCAATAATTATTTTAAATGGTACTTGATATAAACCAACTGCTCTGTCCCCTGCTAATCTAAAAAGTAAAACTGAATCAAAATATGTATAAAACCTTTGAACAATAACAAAAACTCCAAAAGGCAAAGCTATTGCAAAAAGTTCTTTTAATAAAGCCTTGTCTAAGGATGGGCGTACCGACATTTTCCAAACAAATTTAATTACGCTCAATGAATAACCTAGATTAAAGATACTAGCCAAAGCCAAGGTTCCCATTAGCCAAACAATGCCTAAATTCTCATGTAAAATAAATAAACTTGCTAAAAGAATTATAAGCTGAAAAATAATAGACGCGATGCTTTCAAATTTTAAGTTATGAAAACCCCTAGCAACAGCAAAAAAAGTATTTGTAAAACTATCAAAAACCATTGCAAAAGAAGAGATATATAAAAGATTCATTGTCAGAGCTTCATAATTGGAAAATTTTCCCCAGCCAAGAACTGCAACAACAGTTAAAATAGCCAAAGGCAATTTAGCGGCTAAAACATTAGCTAAAATTGACTTAGCTTTCTCGGGAAACTTAGCTACTTCTCTAGTCACAACATTAGCTAATCCAAAATCAATAAAAATAGAAAAGATTGAAGTTACGGAAATAGCAAAATAATATTTTCCTAAGTCAGCCGGCCCTAAGGCCCGCGCATAAATAGTAAAATAAGATAAAGAGATTATCTTTTGTAAGATAAGCGCTAAAGTAAAATATGAAGTATTTTTTGCTAAAGTTGACATAAACTAGTGCCTTTATAATAGCACTTTTTCTAACTAAAAACACCCCTAGAAAGGGGTGTTTTATAATCTTAACGTTTACTCCATTGCGGGGCGCGTCGAGCGCGTTTCAAACCAGGTTTCTTTCTTTCTTTAGCGCGAGCATCGCGAGTTAACCATCTTTGAGACTTTAATAACGGACGTAATTCTTTATCAAGCTCTAATAAAGCTCTAGCAATTCCGTGTCTAACAGCTTCGGCCTGACCTTGTTTACCGCCGCCAACAACTTTAATAGTAATATCAAATTGTCCTTCTAGAGAAGTGCCTTTTAGAGGATCATTAATTATCATTTGCTCTAAGGGCGTACGGAAATATTCTTTCATTGGAACACCATTAACAGTGATTTCGCCCTTGCCTTTTTGATGCAAGCGAATACGAGCTGCCGCAGTTTTTCTTTTACCAACGGTTTCAATATAGCGCTGGGAAGAGCTAGCGGTTTTTACAGTCTTTTTTACGGTCTTTACTTCAGTCATAGTCGTTATTTGATAATCAAACGCTTAATCATAGCAGCGCGCAAACGATTGTCCGGTAACATTTCTTTTACAGCTCTGCGCAAAACTTCATCAGGTCTTTTAACAAACAGCTCGGAAAGCTTTTTCGTCTTTAATCCGCCCGGGTAACCAGAAAAGCTATGATACTCTTTCTGTTCCATCTTTTTTCCTGAAAACTTAATTTTGTTAACATTAGTAACCTCAACAATATCCCCTTCATCCTTATGAGGTTCAAAGCTAGCTTTGTGCTTACCGCGCAAAAGTGTCACAATTTTAGTAGCCAAACGACCCAAAGCCTGATCAGTGGCATCTATTCTATGAAGGTTTCTTTGTACTGCAATCGTCTTTTTCATAATTTTATACAAGTTCAATTTGAACCATGTCGGCACCATCACCAGCGCGGTTCTTTAATTTAACAATTCTAGTATAACCTCCGGCGCGACTCTTATATCTATCTCCAAGTACTTCCATAGCTTTTTTAACTGCCAAGGGTTGCGGCAATTTGCTGATAAGATTACGACGAGCAGCTAAGTTTCCTGATTTAGCAGAAGTAATAGCTCTTTCTACTAAAGAACGCACAGCTTTGGCCTTAGCATCAGTTGTTACTACTTTTTCATATAGCAAAACGCTAGACGCCAAGTTACGAAGCATTAACTCACGCGGAGCTTTCTTTCTGTCTAAAATTGTTCCTTTATTGCGGTGGCGCATAATAATTATTTCTTCTTAGTTTTCTTTTCAGTTTCTTCTAATTCCTCTTCTACCGGAAGCTCTTCGGACTTTTCTTCAATTATTTCAGCAGGAGTTTCCTCGTCAACTTTATCATCGGTTTTGTTCAAGGCTATTTCTTTAAGACCAATAAATTGTTCAATCAATATTTCATTGGCTTTATGAAAAGCATCTTCAAAATCAACAGTGCCGTCAGTTTCAACATCTAGAATTAACTTTTCCCAGTTAACCATTTTACCGACACGAACGTTTTCAATATTTAAAGCAACTGATAAAACCGGGGAGAAAATAGAATCAATTTCAATATAACCTAATTCTTTCTTACCTTCTTCGCGGCTTTCAATAGTTTCATAGCCCAAACCGCGGCGGACAAAAATTTCAATAGCCAGTTTTCCGCTCATGTCAGTAATATGAGCCAATACTAATTCAGGATTAACAACAGTAACGCCAGCTTGCTTTTCAATGTCAGCGCCAGTAACAGCCTTTTCCCCAAAAGCAGACAAATTCAAACGAGCCTCATCGACACCTTCATCAAGTTTAAAACGAATCTTTTTTAAATTAAGCATTATTTCCAAAATATCTTCTTTGATATTTGGTAAAGCCATAAATTCATGGCTAGCGCCTTCAATTTTAGCGCCAATAACTGCCGTGCCTGACAAAGAGGCCAATAAAACTCTGCGCAAAGCATTACCAATAGTAGTTCCGTATCCCGGAGCTAAAGGTTCAATAATGATTTGACCGCGATTTTCTTCGGCGGGCAAGAAACTTATTTTTTTTGGTAAAGCAATTTTATGCATATGAAAATTTTTGTTTTAGCGTTGTAACGCTTTTAATTATGCAAATTATCTTGAGTAGAATTCTACGATTAGCTGACTGTTAATAGATTGATCTAGATCTTCCTTTTTTGGCTCGCTAAGAATCTTACCTGACAGCTCGGAAACATCAAAATTAATCCATCCCGGGAAAGTTGCCTTTTTCAAATGTTCGGAAATATCCTGATAAAGCTTTTTATCCTTTTTATTCTTTCTAACCGCAACAACATCATTGGGTTTAATTTGGTAGGAAGGAATATTTACTTTATTCCCATTAACAGTAAAGTGCGCATGGCTAACCATTTGACGAGCCTGTTTTCTAGTTTTAGCTAAACCAAAACGATAAACAACATTATCTAAACGCAACTCCAATAAACGCAAAAGATTTTCTCCGGCATCACCACCTCTTTTTTGACCCTTAAGGAAAGTCAATTTAAATTGCTTTTCGCGTAAACCATACATTTCCTTGGCTTTTTGCTTTTCGCGAAGCTGTATTCCGTAAGTACTCTGTTTTTTCGGACGGGCAGATCCGCCTTGTTTCGGTAATGGAGACATAGTAAAAAATTATACGCGACGCGGCTTGCGAGCGCGGCAACCGTTATGCGGTAACGGAGTTATATCTTTAATATAAGTAATATTTAAACCATTGGCATTAAGGGCTCTAACTGCTGACTCTCTTCCTGTGCCAACACCCTTAACAAAAACTCTAACTTCAGAAAGTCCATATTCTTCCTTAGCTTTTTCAACAGCAATTCTAGTAATAATTTGAGCGGCATAAGGAGTTGCCTTTTTAGGACCTTTGAAACCAGCTAATCCAGCATTAGCCCAAGATAAAACATTACCGTCATTATCAGTTAAGGTAATAACCGTATTGTTATAAGTTGAGCGGACAAAGGCTTTACCTGAGCTAACTTTTTTCTTTTCTCCCTTTTTCTTTCGCTTACCTTTTATCGGAGTGCGGGTCGCTTTCTGTTTTTCTAGTTTCTTTTTTAATTCTTCAGGAAGCTCTTCTGGCTTAATTTGGTCTTCGGCGGTCTTTTTTTCGTCGCTAACCAATTCAACTTCAGCCGGAGTTAAATTATCCAATTCTTCCTTAGTTTCTTCTGTTTTTTCCGCCTTAGCTTTAGCGGAGGTGGATTTTTCTTCAGTCATATTTTAATTAAGTCTTTTGAGCAGCTGGTTTTTTACCGGAGCTAGCTGTACGACGAATATTGCCGCGAATTGTACGGTTATTAGTTTTTGTTCTTTGTCCGCGTACTGGAAGATGCTTAATGTGACGAGAACCTCTATAAGAAGCAATATCTTTCAAGCGCTTAACATTAGCACCAACTTCTCTACGAAGATCTCCTTCAACTTTCATTTCTTTCTCTATAAGAGAGCGCAAACGATTAACATCTTCTTCTTTCAAATCCTTAACTCTAGTATCAGGATTAATTTTAGCTTTTGCTAAAACTCTATTTGAAGTAACTCGGCCAATGCCATAAATATAAGTCAAAGCGATTTCTATGCGCTTTTCATTAGGGATCATTGTGCCGGCGATACGTACTGCCATACCAAAATTAAAAATTAGAAATTAAAAATTAACCTTGTCGCTGTTTATGCTTAGGGGTTTTGCACAAAACCATAACACGACCTTTACGTCGGATAGTTTTGCAGTCTTTACAAATTTTTTTAACGCTAGCTCTTACTTTCATAATTACAGACGATAAGTAATTCTTCCTTTTGTCAGATCATAGGGGCTCATTTCAACTTTAACTCTATCCCCCGGCGCAATGCGAATTTTAAACATACGCATCTTACCTGAGAGATGAGCCAAAATTTCGTGGCCGTTGTTTAGCTTAACTTTAAAAGTGGCGGCGGGCATTAATTCTAATATCTCGCCTTCCATTTCAATAAAGTCTTTTGAGCTGTTGTTATCTGACATTCAAAACAATAAAAATTTTGGTAAATCAACTTACCAAAATCTTTCCTAAAGAAAAATATTGAGGAAATGATAGAATTTCAATATTTTTACGTGTAAAACTATTATAGAGGCAAATCAATTTAGTGTCAAGCATTTTAAATCTAAAACTAATCATTATAATTTTTGGCTAATATTAAATATTATTCAACAATAGCTTTGATTCTTCTAATACCCGAGGAAGAGCTCTCTTCTTTTATGATTCTAAAATGGCCTAACTTTGAAGTATTTTCAACATGCGGTCCTCCGCAAATTTCCTTAGAAAAATCTCCCATAAAATAAACTTTAACCCTATCTCCATATTTAGAATCAAAAACTCCAGTAGCGCCGATTTCCCGAGCTTCAGTAATAGGCATTTCTTCAAAATGGACCGGCAACTTATCTTCTATAGCCTTATTAACTAAATCTTCTACTTCTTTAATTTGTTCTAGGGTAAGTTTTTCCGGATAAGGAAAATCAAAACGTAAACGTTCAGGCGTAATATTAGAACCCTTTTGAGAAACATTATTGCCTAAAACGCGCCTTAAAGCCGCTAATAAAAGATGAGAAGCAGTATGTAATTTAGTAGTTTGCTCACTATGATCAGCTAAACCACCTTTAAATTTACCAGCCGAAGCAGTCCTAGATAGATCTTGGTGCTTTTTTAATTCTTCATAAAAACCCTCTTCATCAACCTTAATCCCCTTTTCTTTTGCTAGTTCACAAGTCATTTCAATTGGAAAACCATAACTTTGATATAAATCAAAAGCTTGTTCGCCTGAAATATTATCTTTTAATTTAGAAAATTCCTTCTCGCCTTTTTCTAGAGTAGCGCTAAACTTTTTTTCTTCTTTAGTTAGTTGTTCAATAATAAAATCTTTATTATGTGATAATTCTGGATACTGATCTTTATAAAGTTCAATATAAATTTCAGAAATTTCTTTAGTCCAATCTTCTTTAGTAATATTAATAAGTTTTGCAAAACGCAAAGCACGGCGGATTAAACGCCTAACAATATATCCCTGATCAGTATTAGAAGGCGCAATCCCCTTTTCATCGCCCATTATAAAAGTCGCGGCTTTAAGATGATCGGCAATAATTTCAAAGGGTTTATTATTTTCTTGATATTTTTTATTAGATAATTCCTCAATTTTTTTAATCGCTTCAATAAATAAATCGGTTTCAAAAATATTTGGCTTTTCCTGAGTCGCCATACATAGTCTTTCTAAACCTCCGCCAAAATCAACATTTTTATTTTTTAATTCTTGCCAACCATCTTTAGTTTTCTGATACTGCATAAAAACCGAGTTACCGATCTCAATATATTTTCCGCAATCGCAATTCACGTGACATTTATCGCCAAATTTTGGATCATGTTCCTTTAAAGTATCATAAAAAGTTTCAGAGTCAGGTCCTCCTAATTCACCGACAGCGTCGCCTCGCTGCCACCAATTTTTCTCACGATATTCGAAGATTCGATTTTCGTCATCGACGCCGTACTTATTAAAAATTTGTTTAACTATTTCTATTGATTCAGTATCTTTAGGAATTGAACCGTCCGCTGATCCAGCATAAACCGTTTGATAAAGTCTTTTAGGATCAAGACCTAATTCTTCTATTAAAAATTCATACCACCAGTTTAATTGTTCTGATTTCCAATAATTACCAAAAGACCAATTACCCAACATTTCAAAAAAAGTATTATGACGATTATCTCCGACTTCATCTATATCTTCGGTTCTAAAAGATTTTTGACTATTTACTAACCTTACCCCTAAAGGATGATTTTCTCCTAAAAGATAAGGTACCAAAGGAAACATTCCGGAATTTACAAATAATAGAGTTGAATCATTTTCCGGAATCAAAGAAGCGCTCGGAATAGCTGAGTGCTCACGGGCAAGGAAAAAGCCTATAAATTTTGATCTAATCTCTTTAGAAACCATATTCCTAATTATTATTTAATCTAGCAAATATTTCAAGTATTTGACTTAAAGACAAAAAAGGCGTAATAATATTTAAAAGCTTAAGAGTTTCGGCTGTAAATAAGATAGCTTGACTGGATGACTGGGTTCATACCCCTAATAGGTCTTTTCTTTAAAATATTTGGCAGAACAACAAAAGTAAGACGCGAAAATCCATAAAGAGTCTTATTTATTAGCTTTAACCCCGTGGCTGTTACCTCCTTCTCCACGGGGTTCAATATTTTGTTACTTTCAATAATAACAACACTATTCGGTAACTCATTGAGTATTGATGAGTAGTTCCTTTAGTGCTTAACCAAACCCAGGCGAAACAAGAGAGAACGGCCATTCTTGATTCTTGCTAGCCTGGTGTTTTTTTACCTTAAATATTTTTTCTAATTTCTTCCATTAAGCGAAGGTAAAATTCTAGGTTATTTAAAGTCGCTAGCCGCCTACCTAAAGGTTCATTAATTTTAAATAGATAATTTAAATAAGAAAAACTTAATTTTCTTAATTCCGGTATTTTAGAATTTTTATTGATTAAAGATTTATTGTTAGAAAATTTAGCATTAGTAATAGTAAAGGTTTGATAAAAATTATTCTTTGCTATTTTATTTTTCTTTAATAAATCTTTTATTTTTTTACTAGTATCCTTTTTCCAAACAAATAATCTGCCGTGCCTGCCTTCGCGTGTTGGAATAACACAATCAAACATATCAACTCCTCTTTTAATTGCTTCAATAATATTTTCCGGATAACCAACGCCCATTAAATAACGAGGTTTATTTTTTGGCAAAGCTTCAGTAATATAATCTAAAACTTTATACATTTCTTTTTCTGTTTCACCAACCGCTAAGCCACCAATATTATAACCGTCAAAATTAAGCGCTGATAATTCTTTAGCGCTTTTTAATCTAAGGTCTTTTTCTGTTCCGCCCTGAACAACAGTAAACAATAAGGGTTTTTTACCCTTTAATTTTTTATAATGTTTTTTTGTTCTTTTAGCCCAATCGGTCGTTAGATTAACAGATTCTTCTAAATATTTCCTTTTAGCCGGTAAGGCTACACATTCATCTAAAACAACCGCGATATCAACTCCTAAATCATTTTGAATTTCTAAAGATTTTTCAGGCGTTAAATAATATTTTTTTCCATCAACATAAGAAGAAAATTCTACTCCCTTTTTATCAAGCTTAACTAAGCTCTTACCGCTTTTAGTCCTATCTGAAGCTAGTGAAAAGACTTGAAAGCCTCCGGAATCTGTTAAAATAGAACCCTGCCAATCCATAAACTTATGCAAACCGCCAAATTTTTTAATAAATTTTTCTCCTGGTCTAAGCATTAAATGATAAGTGTTAGACAAAAGTATTGGCGAGCCTAAATTTCTAATATCTTCTGCTGAAGCATATTTTATAGTAGCCTGTGTTGCTACAGGCATAAAAAACGGGGTTTCTAAAACGCCGTGGTTGGTTTTTAGCCGACCGCGGCGAGCTTTAGAGTTTTTAGCTGTTTTTAATAATTTGAACATGAATAAAATAATTATGCTACAACCAACGTCTTAATTTAATAACTTCTTGATCTGACTACTAACTCCAAAGAATTGAACTATCTTCATTTTATTTTTCTCAACCAAAACCACTATCAGATTAAAAAATAAAGCTAATATTATCAAAAAAATCGCACCAGCAAAAACCGATGGGATATCATAAAGAGATCCAGACTTAATCATAAAATAGCCCAATCCTTTATCAGAAGAAATAAACTCCCCAATAAAAGCACCCAATAAAGCAAATCCAATATTAAGTTTCATTGACGATAAAACCCAAGACAATGATGATGGGAATATTACCTTAAATAAAACCTGAGATCTAGTAGCACCAAAAATTTTTAAAAGATTGAACTCCTCTAAGTCTATATGTCTAGCTCCATCATAAGATTGATTGAGGGATATTAAAAATGTGCCAAAAGCCGCTAGGGCTATTTTCATCTCGACACCTATGCCGAACCAAAGAATTATTATTGGAGCAAAGGCAAATACTGGGATTGCGCCAGCAACTACTAAATATGGCTTTGATATTCTTGCTACTAACGGAGAATACCAGAGCAGAAAACCAAAAATAGTCCCCAGGGTTACTCCTATAACAAAACCAAATATTGCCTCATAGCCAGTAATAGCAAGTCCTTTAATCAGTATCACTGAATTACTGATCAATGATTGGTATATTAAATAAGGAGAGCCAAAGAAAAATTTTAATTTTTCGGAAAAACTAAAAACCTGCCAAGACAATAATATAACCACTAAAATCAAAAACGATATTAAGTTGTGCAGTAATTTTGATTTCATAGTCATTTATTCATTGCTTGCCAAGTTTTTTCAAAAATTTTTTCATACAAACTATTTTTTCTTATACTTAAAACATCCCTATCTTTCTCCCCTATGCTAATTTCTGCTCGATAGGTAATCCTTGATGGCTTCTCTCCTAGAGCAATTATTTCATCACCGACAACTATAGCCTCTTCAACATTATGAGTCACAAATAAAGCACTTTTTTTAGTATTCTTTATGTAAGTACGAAATTCTTTAGCCAACTTCTGTCTAGAACCAAAGTCAATTGCCGAGAAGGGCTCGTCACATAAAAATATATCGGCATTCTGTACATAGCTTCTAATAAGGGATACTTTTTGTTTCATGCCGCCAGAAATCTCTTTTGGGAAATAGTTAGAGAATTTATCTAGATTATTTTCTTTCAACAACCTCCTTGCTTTCTTAATAATTTCTTTATCACAGGAGCTATCTATTTCAACTGGTAATAATATATTCTCCATAACACTTCTCCAGGAAAGTAATAGATCTTTTTGTGGTACATAGGCAATTGTTCCCCTGACTTCAACTTCTCCACTATTTTGATTGATCACACCCGCTAATATATTTAGTAAAGTGGTTTTGCCGCATCCACTATTGCCAACAATCGAAATAATCTTACCCTTGGTTAAATTAAAAGAAACACTATCTAGAACGAAATTCTTTTTATCTTTATTTATAAAATCTTTAGATATTTTGAAAATTTTTAAACTAAAATCTTCTTTATCTTGTTTATTTGGCATTTTTAGAGAAGTTATTTATAACGTACTCATCATAACTACCATCGCTTTTTATATCACCGACTTCTTTCCTTAGCTTTATTGCTTCATCCCATGCCTCCTTAGTAACCATAGTACTTTTCGGAAAAACATTAGCTCTAATCATGTTATTAACAGCATTTAGAGCAATTTCTTCTTTAACATCAGGGAATCTCTTTACTAAAATCCTCGCACACTCAGCTGGGTTAGAATGTAGGTAATAATCAGCTTCTTGTATGGCATTAACAACTCTTTGAATTGTCTCTGGATTTTTTTGAGCATATTCCGGTAGAACTGTTAAGCCGGTTATAGCAAACTCTGGATAATAGCTTGATAATGAATATAAAATCCTATCCCCCTCTTCAACGGCAGTAGAAACATTCGGTTCTAATTCAAGTGCAATGTCAGCTTTGCCGGCCTTTAAAGCGGCAATTAATGATCCAAAAGCGGCTTCTTTTATATTTGGTTTTAAATCAGCACTCTCAAACATCTTTTTCTGCAAAGTATAAGCCGTCGAAGGTGCCGGGAAAGTAGCCACTCTATAATTTTTTAAATCGGCCGGTTTAGTTATTTCTTTAATCTCTTTATTATTAGTGATCCCCCAGAAAGGGACACCATTCAATATAGACGCAACTACCTTGCCGGGCTGGCCCTTCTCTCCTGAAATAACAGCAAAGGTCGGGTCAGCTACGCCAAACTGAGCATCTCCACTTAAGAGAGCAGAAAATGTTTTATCATCCCCTCCCGTAGGGACAATTCTCACATCTAAACCCTGATCTTTAAAAAACCCCTTTGCGTCAGCAATATACAGAGGGGCGTACAAGAAAACCTCTCCAAACTCGGCTATAGTTATTTGTTGTTCGGAACTATTTGATTTCTTGTATTTATTTTGCAAAAAGATGGCGAAGCCAAGAACTAGTATAAATATAATTATGAATATAAAAATAATATTTTTCTTTCTCATAAGGTTTTAATTTAATTATGTCGTTAAAAAAGATCTTTGACTTATTGAACAATACCAGTTGTTTCAGCAATGTCGTCTTTTTCTAATTTAGTAGTTTGCGCTTTTAATATTTGAGAAACCGGGAAGGTTGTTTGATTATCAGTACCAGCTAAAGAAGTTCCGGAAACTAGAATTAGAAGTTTATTACGGTCAGTCGCCCTTGGTTTAATCGCTATACTAAATTCCGCCTGTACGGTAGAAGCTGACAAAGGTAGTCTACCAATGAGCCAAGTAACTTCATTTTTATCAGAGTCATAACTTAGGCTACCGGTATCTGTTTGTTCTTTACCGTCCCAAGTTACATAACTTGGCAAAACCGTAGTGACCTTTAGAGCACTTAATTCATGCAAAGAATTAGTTACTTTCCAATAAACTTTAAAAGTTGAAGTTGTGCCTGTTTGTGGCGGCAACGGTCCTGTACCTACGGCAATATTGTCAGTATCAAAATAACGAACTGCTTCATCAAGCGAAACATCACTATTTAACTTAACAACTAGTTGATTTGATCTATTGTTACTGTTATCGGCTGACAAGTCTTCTGATTTTCCGCCAATAGCAAACTGCGCATAACTTTTTACTTCAAGGTCTCTAATTAAACTAGCTTCATTAATGTTTCTGACAGGGATTGAAAAATCTATCGCACCTTCTTGATCTTTACTTATCATTGCTAAGGCCGGGATTTCTGTTTTAGTCCAAACAATCGTGCGGCCGGTAATTTTGCCGTTATTCTTATCAATTATTTTTCTCCAATCCAAAGCTTCTCCGTCTAGAACCGCCATAATAATAACATCGCTCATTGGTTGCTCGCCTTTGTTAACATAAGAAATTGAATAATTAATTGTTTGTCCAAAATCAATTCCTTGATCAGAGGCTTCACCATTAGCGCTAATTGTTAGATTCAAAGAATTCTTAACTATTTCAAGATTAAAAATTCTTTCATCAAAAGTATAATTTTTATCGGCGCCTTCCGGCTTATATTGAAAATCTACTTTTAAATCTTCTTTATCATTTTTCTTATCTTTAAATTTAAATTTCAAAACGGCTTTTTGCTCTTCATTACTAAGATTTTTTATAGTAAAAACACCAGGTTCAGTCATTGATATTTGTTCTCCATAATCAGAAACTGGAAACTCCAAATTATCTAAAGCACCAAAGCTGACAACTAAAGAATCAATGTAGCTTTTTTCTTGTTTTTTATAGCTTATTTCTATTTGAGCGTCTTGATTAACTAGAACACTAGAAGGCGCTGAAGCAGTTATATCAACCCCTGAAGAAGAAACTAAAAGATCTAAGCTCGCGGATTTTTTAAATTCGGTTGTTATATTAGAAGGATGATAAGTGATATCAGCAAACAACATATTAGAAGCACCTGCCGGTGCGATCATTTTACCCTTGATTTTGATTTGACCGCTGCCAAAAACCTTAACGTCATTAATGTTCCATTTATTGTTGCCGTCATTAGGGTTCGGCGTCGCCGAACTGAAGATAAAATTATCAGGATAAACAAGATTTAAACTAACGCCTGCAAGAGAAATATTCTCTTGATTATGATATTCAATAGTATATTCAAATTCTTCACCGGCAATAACATTTTCCGGAGCAGTAATTTTCATATCAACAGCCGTAGAATCAACTCCGCGGCTTATTACCCAATAATAAATACCTACGCCGATGCCAAGAGCGATCATTATATAAAGAGCAATTATTCCCGCCCTTGTCCAAAAACTTTTCTTTTCTTTTATATCAAGCTCTTTAACATTAACTCGTTTGCCAGCTTCATCTTCATATATTTCAGCTAAGCTCTTATCTACTTCTTTTTGCGAAAAACCGCCGTTAAGATAGGCGTCGAACTCTTTTTGTTTATTATTTTTTGACATATTTATTTTGTTTGTTTATGAAATAGAATATTTATGAAGATGTCGCTATCCAGTGTTTTTTCTAGATTCCATCCATTTTCATCAACTTTAAGATCGTTTGGATAATTCCAGATTGGTTCCCATCCATTACTAACTTTATAGCTCGAATTAAGAATAGTCCCTTGCGAACCCGGTTGTTTTTGCACTAACAAACTATATTTATAAGAAGGCAGGATTTCAAAATAATCTTTTAGCTTATTTAACCAATCTGTTTTCTTTTCAGTACTGAGTTTAAAAGGTAGCTCATAACGCAAATCAATCTCAGCAGTTTCTCCAGGGTCTATCATCGACCAATTAGCAAAAACTGTTTTATTGTCTTCTTTATAAATTTTTGTTGAACTTGCCGGATCTGTTATAGCATTTCTCTCATTACTTAAATCAGGATCTTCTTCCCAGTTTTTTTCTGGATAAGAAAAATATGACTGTTCTGGCTGACGCCAGCCCGAGGAAGAAATTAAATGGCTTCCCTCTGGTACATATATTCTTAACCAATTAACATTTCTAAAACCTACGAATTGCTGATTTTTAGGCGCTGTGTGCTCTCTTCGTATCTTAAGATTAACAACAATTGAGCCGTCAGGCAATATTTCAGCTTGATGGTTAATGGTCTCTTTTATCATGCGGTCGCTTTTCTGTCCTCCAATATTACTTGAAACAACCATCAAATAGTCTTTATTAGTTTCTTTAACGCTTCCATCCCATCCGAAATATTTAACAGAAGATTCTAAGGTAGGATCATTAAAATAAATCATGATATGTTTTTCATCAAGGCTCGATTCAAAGACACTAATTAGCGACAATAGCTTTTCTTGACTCATGTCTTTAGGAATATCTTCTAAAAGCTTTGTCATTAAATCCCCTATTATTTTTTTAGGCTCTTTAGTAACATCGGGCTTTTGTTCTGAAAAAGTTTGAGTTAGTTCCCAAAAATTATTAGAATCTATGACAACTCCATAATCTTTCGTCATATCAACAGGACCGTGTACGGCTAAAAGTCTTTCAATAACTGTTGGCGTTAAGCTTATAACTCCATCAACCGTTGGTCCGTCACTTTTTTCATAAAACCATTCTAGCTTACGAGCGGTTGTTGGCCAATCAGGCCACCAATTAGCATCCCAAAAATGCCACAGCGGATTAACTAACCATAAAGGTTCAGGCGCAATAATCCTCTTGTATAGACCTGCTTCAGTATCATAGCTGCCGCCTTTTGGGACTGTTAAATTTGTAATTTGTCCTTTTTTAACATCAACTAAAGCAAAGCTGCCTAAAAATCCTCCTGAAGCTCTCTTCTCAGAGTTATTTTGAAAGACCAAAAGATAGCGTTTATCATTATTCTTGCCTAGAAAAACTAAACTTCTCTTTGAAAGTTCAACTGCTTCTTTTAAGCCAGGTGCTAAAAGCTCGGCTTGTTTTCTTAAATTAATAAACTGCTCGCGATATTCTTCCGGTAAGTTATCAACATTAATTTTATTCATTTCTTGGTACAAGCTCTCTGCCTCTTCTGAAGCTGGGATGGCATTAGCATTAAAACGCTCTAAAATTCCTAAAATATTTGTTTGCGGCGTAGGCGAAACCGCGGCCGCTAAGTCAGCTCCTAAACGGGCAGAAATCTTTCCGGCCGCTAGTACTCTCTTACTTTCTGAAGCTAGTTTAACTTTTTCATTTGGCAAAATAGAAGCTAATTCTAATAATCCCTGATTAATATCCTTTAAACTTTCTTGAGCAGCTATAAAATTTTCTCCGGCTGTTTTAAAAGCATCCTGAGCTCCGTTAAAATTCTCTTGTTGTAAAAAATCCTTGGCTTCAAATAAACCAGAAAATGCCACTTCTACCTTTATTAATAAATTACTTCTCCAAGATGAAGTGACGCGCCAGGCTCCGTAAACTAAAAATGGCGAGGCTATAAGGCACAATATAAATAAGAAATTTACCAACTTAAAAATATATGAATGTTTTTTTCTACTGGGCGATGAAAATACTTTGGTCTCTTCAATAAATTCTTTTTTAGCCTCCTTAACAGTTTCTGTAATTTTATTTTTAGCTCTTTTCTTAAAAACTTCTCCGGCTAGCTCGCCAAGCATTATACATAAACTCACTAAAACACTAAAAATATAACGAATAAAACGCACGGCCGTAAGATCATACCAAGCGGTTTTTAAACGTTCTTTGTGTAGATTTCTTAAATCTATAATATTGTCAGGCGGTACTGGTCGATTATTATAATGATTGTTCATAAACCTTCTTTGTTAAACGAGCACATTCTTCCCAATTATATTTTTTTATCTGCTCATAACCAAGTTGGATTAATTCTGCTCGTCTATCTTTGTCTTTATAAATCATTAAGATCTTATTAGCTAAGTCTTCCTCGTCATAAGGATCAAAGTATAAAGCTGCCGAACCTAATATTTCCGGTAAACAAGTAGCATTGGAACTAATTACTGGACACCCTCTAGACATCGCTTCTAGCGGAGGCAAACCAAAACCTTCATATTTTGAAGGAAAAACATAAGCGCACGCGTGTTTAAACAAAACATCAAGGTCAGCGTCCGGCACATATCCGGGAAATACTACATTATGAGCGCCTAAATTATTAGCATATTGTTTTAAACGATCGTAAAAATAATCACTCTTACCAACTAAAACTAACTTCAAATCAGCAATCCTTTTAGAAACATTAATAAAAACTTTAATAAGCGTTTCTAAATTTTTATGAGGATAAGCATTGCCTATATAAAGAAGATAAGGTTCTAAAATGCAATAATTTGATAGAGTTTGAGCGTTTGATAAGTTGGCCGTAAAAACTTTGTCAGCATTGCCCGACAAAGAAGCTACTCCCTCTATAGTAACAACAACCTTTTTAGGATCAACAGAAAAATGCTCAATAATATCTTTTTTTGTAAACTCAGAAACGGCAATAACTTTTTTGGATTTTTTAATAGCCCTATTAATAACTAGGCGATAAAATACATTTTTAATAAAATAAAGAACCGGACCTAGGGTAGAGGCTCTCATTGTCGGGAACTTAGTTAAAATCAAGTCATGAATAGTAACTATAAAGGGCGTTGTTAAAAACAAAGGAACATTAAAATGAGGAAAATGAATTAAGTCTAATTTTTCTTGTTTTATAAGTTTAGGTATTACTAACTGTTCTTTCAAAGTATACCAACGAACATCGGCTAAAACTTTCTTTAATTTTGGATTATCGCTTTTTAATTCTTCATAATTATCTTTACTAAGAAAAATTACATATTCATTTTCCTTATCAAACTTTAATATATTATCAACTATTTCTTGGGTATAACGACCCAGTCCCTTGCCTAAAGGACCGTAAAATCTAGCGTCTATTCCAATACGAAAAATTTTATTATTTTCCATGCTTTTTATTTCTTAGGAAGTCAATTCTATACAAAGAAAAACGATCGGTTATTTTACTAACAAGGGATATTTTTATTCTTTCTTTGTAAAGAGGGCCATTATTTAAATATTCTAAATCTTCGTCCTTAAAAGAAAAATTATAATAATAAACAGGTACGCGTTCGGCTAAGTTAGCATATTCGGTGATCATATTCTTATCTTCAAAATTTCCGATAATTACTTTTCTTTCAGGGAAAAGCAATTTGTCATGATATCTTGTTATTATTAAAGAATTATTTTCTGTTAACGATAAAACTTTTTGCCACTCTGTTCTAGACTCAGCCTGTTTAGCAATTGATACTTTAAGTCCTTCGGCTGGATCAAACCAAACAAATTTAATTGATATTACAGCAATAAAAACAATAGCTGCTAAACGAACGATCCAAATAATCAAGGGCCATCTTAGCCAGCTTGTAATTTTTACTAAAGCAAAACTTGAAAATACAATAGCGCCAAAATATAAAGGCAACCAATAACGAGTATAAGAATTTCCTATTGTAAAACTACGCGGATCAGGGTTATCAAAGAAAACCCAGCTACCATAATAAACTACTAAAATCACTGACAATAAGACCCAGCCGATAAGAAAGAGCCAGCGTCGTTTTTTAAATTCTTTGTAATAAACGAAAAACATTAAAACACCAATGCCAGTAGCCCAAAACAACCAAGGAAACATATTCCTGACATAAGCATTAAACATCTTATAGCTTTGCGCCAAATTAAAACCAAAATGAAAAATAGTATTGCTGATACTGAGAAAAATATTTTTAAGCTCTGATAATTTTAGGGTTACGGCAGTACTAACTGCGGCCGAGCTATCTTTTGTTAAAGAGAACAAGGAGCTGTTAAGCTCTGGATAACCGCTAGAAATAAATGAGCCGTATAAAACATTATTCCAATAAAGCATTGGAATTAGAGCAATTAAAACTCCGTACAAAAAAGCGAACATTCTTACAACGCCAACTTTTTTAATATTAAAAATCCATAATACAAAGAACAGAGGTCCAAGCCAGAGCAATTCAGAAGCTCTTGTTGCAATAGCAACACCAATAGCTAAGCCAGAACATAAAGCAAATAAATAACCTCGCGCATGTTTTTTTAAATGATTTTTAGCTTCTGAATTATATTCTTCTATCCTAGAAGCAAAATAAAGGCCAATAATAAAAGCCGCCATAAATAAAACATTATGGAACATGCTTCTAGAAGAGTAATAAGTATAAATAGGAAAAATAGAAGCTACAAAAGTAGAAATCAAAGCAACATCTCTATCAAAAATTCTTTTAATTAGTAAATAGAAAAAAATTAAACCTATAGCCCCAAAAAGCGGAGTTAAGTATGGTAAAACCGGCGTACCAAACCAAGAAGCTATTTTGCCGTAAAGTATAGGCAAACCTAAAAAACTAACCGGTTTAATAAAACCCCAATCAGATCTAAAACTTCTTGGATGAATAATGTCTTTAGCAATTAGGTTATACTGTTCAAAAAAAGATAAATTCTTAGTTTCTGCATAGAGCTTGGAGATTGTATAATTAGCGGTTTCATCAGGAGAAAGCCATTTAACAAAATTCTTATTTTGGCTCAGACAATTAAAGCTTGAGGTAAACAAAAAAAATCCAAGGCTTAAAAGCCCTAGAACTCCCCAAATCCAATATTTTGATAATATTGAAATAATAATTTTCATCCATTTCATAGCTTCATGTTAGCAATTAAACTAGGTATTTTCAAATTTTAAAGGCCTGGATCATATTGCTTATCCAGGCCCTTATTTTAAAATTTACTTTTTAATTTCTTTATAACACAGAACGTTCTGGCTTTTAGCAGAATCCAGATGAAAGTAATAAGCCGCTCCTGAGGCGAGAAAGAAATTATCTATGAAAGAGTCCTTTCTTTTTAATAAAGCCTTTATGTCGGCCTCATTATAAAGAGTCTGAATGAAATTACCTTCTTTAAGAATCCCCTGTTCTTTCTCTCTTTCGTGTAGTTCTTTTAACGAATTGAAGATATCAACGATTTTTTTAGCTTCTTGAAGGTCGACCTCTACGAAACCTTTAACAAAATTTAAGATACCCTCAAAGGAATAATCGCCCAATCCCTTGCTCCAGTGTGCGATGTAGTCATTACGGGGATAACTCACGTGCATTCTATCGCCCCACCATTTTTCTGACCCGTAGAGATTGCTCCACCTTACTTGTTCTTTTTTATCTGCATAGAATCCTAATATATAACGCCAGCAAGCGTCGGCATAACACTTGCAATATTCACTCCAGTCATAACGACCGAAACTGACGCAGTCTTTTGGTTTATTGGAGCCGTTGTCAAGGAAGTCGGAAACAAATTTATTGCTTATAAGGTAGGCTTCTGCTTGGTCATAGAGACCCTTCTCCAGCAAGTCAATTAAATAATTGTTCTTACTGACGTCAATAATATAGAAATATCCAGCCCAAAAAGGTAGGCCGCACATTGCTATGTACGAATAAGTGTTTACTAATTTACTCAATTTTTAATCTCCTTTTAAAAGTTTTTATAAAATATGTTTGTAATGTTCTATCCTAAAATAACTAAAATTAGTTTATCTTGCTTTATACAATATAAGCAATTTTAAGTCAATATGGATTCAAAAACAGAGCCATTTTACAAGCTCTATTTATGAAGTTTTGGCATATCTGCTATTATGATAAGGTAATTATTAAATATGGACAAATTAAGACATTTGGGTTTTTTGTTTATTACTGGACTGCCGGCTATTATCGCGGTTGTTGGTTCAATTGTTTATTTTAGTTATGGATTAAATAAAATAGGCTCTTTTGTTACCGGGATAATTAGTTTAATAATATTTTTTATTATTCTAAGACAAGAATATTTACATTCCGAAATAAAATCAGTTGATGTTTCAAAAATCAATAAACAAGAATGGATATTTTTTGTTTTTTATATATTGTCATGGACAATAGCTCTATACTTTCTTTATAAAGGCAGAAGTGATCGTCCGATTATTACTCCGTGGCAAGTTGTCAGCACCTGGTTCTTTTTATTTTATGCCCTAGCTAGTGCTTGTTTATTTGCTTTAAGTCGTAGATCTTCAAAACTAATTTTGCCAAGTCTTATATTACATGGTTTATTATTTTTTGGAGTAGCTGCTATTGTTTACAAAATAGGCTATGGCTTTGATCCTTTTATTCATGAAGCAGCTATTAAAGCTATAGAAAAGCTAGGACAAATTATTCCTTTAACACCATACTATTTAGGACAATACAGTCTAGTTACTGTTACTCACACTTGGCTTAATATAAATCCGGCGCTCTTCGCCAAAATACTAGTTCCGGGAATGGCCGCACTCTTAATGCCTATTTTAATTTTTCGTTGGCTAGTTCGTCATCATGGTAGAGAAAAATCATGGTCTTTATCAGCCGTCGCTTTGTTAGCCCTACCGGCAACTTTATTTATTATTACTACACCGCAAAATCTTGGTTATTTATTTTTGCTAATCGTTATTTTTCTGCCTTCTCCCAAAGCCTCTTATACAGAAAAATTATTAGTTTGGTTAGCAGCCATTGCCGCTTTATTTTGCCAACCTATTGCCGGAATACCGGCCTTAGCGATTGCGGCAATTGATTTTTTTGAAAATTCTAAGTTCAAAAATAATTTTTATAAAATAATTATTTTCGGTCTAGCTATTTCTCTTCCCTTAGCGCTTTATGTTTTTACAAATTTTAGTCACTCTGGAAACGCGACACTCTCATTTCCTAATTTAACTTTTTTAAAAGATCTTTTGCCTGAAAATCCTAATCAAGAAAATTGGTGGCTTAACTTCATTTATCTTTATAAAAGTTTATGGCCAATTATTATTATACTCTTAACAGTCTCTGGCGCTTATCTTGTTTTTAAAAATAATTTACAAGAGATTAAACAAAGATTTTTTTGGCCAGGCATTGCTTTATTAATTGCTGCCCTAATAAGCTCTTGCCTTAATTTTCATTTTCTAATTGATTATGAAAGGTCTGACTATGCTGAAAGAATAATTATTACAGCCTTCCTAGTTTTCTTACCTTTAATATTAATTTCTTTAAATTCCTGGGCTTCTAGATTAGAAAAAGCTGACAGAAAAATTGCTGTTTTATGGGGAATTATTATAGTGGCGGCCTCTACAGCGTCTCTCTATCTCTCTTATCCTAGATTTGACCATTATTACAATAGTCATGGTTATGCCAGCTCTAAAGCCGACATAGAGGCTGTGGAGTGGATAGAAAAAGACGCTAATAATAAACCTTATGTAGTCTTAGCTAATCAACAAGTTAGCGCCGCGGCTTTGCACGAATATGGTTTTAAAAATTACTACAAAAATAACATTTTTTATTATCCAATTCCTACTGGCGGAGAACTTTATAAATATTATCTTGAAATGGTAAATAAACCAGATCGCTCGTCAGTAGCTAGGGCTATAGAGCTTACTGGCGTTAATAAGGTTTATTTTGTCTTAAACTCTTATTGGTGGGATTATAAAAAAATCGCCGGCGAAGCAGCGTATATTTCTGACAAAACAAAAGATATAGGTAGCGGTCAGGTATCTATCTTTGTCTTTTCTAAAGATTAAAATTTAGGCTAGAAAAAATCTTTTCTAAATAACCTGTAAGGGTTATTTTTTTATAGAGATTTCTATTCTTTAAAGATAATTCCTCAAGTTCGGTTTGATTATTTAAACACCAAAATAAACTTTTTTGTATCTCGCTAACAGTCGGAATAAACTTTAGATTTTCTATTTTTATTAATTCCCCTACTCCGCCTAAACAAGAAGCTATAACCGGAACGTTCTGAGACATCGCTTCTAAAATAACGGTTGGCGCATTTTCATAACACAAAGAAGGCGCAATCACACAATCAGCTTCGCTAATTATTTTTTCAGGATTATTAACGTTTCCAAGATATTCTATTTGAGAATTATTAAATTTTTCTTGAAGCATTTTTTTAAGACTACCCTCTCCGGCAATTTTTAGAATTACATCTTTTCTATTTAAGCTTATAAAGGCTTTTGTTAAATTAACAATTCCCTTATGTTCTTCTAGCTGCCCTAAATATAGAAAAGTATAAATTTTATTTTTTTGTATTTGAAAAAGCTCAATATCTCTAATCGGATTTCCTTCTACTATATATCGTCGTTTATTAACTAATCCGTATTTCTTATGCAGCTCATAAAGCCACTGCGAAGGAAATACTAAAAGAGTATTATTAGGCAGAAAACAACTTGTTAAAAATTGATAAACTTTAGCAACAAAAGAATCTAAAATTTTCTCTTGTCCGTATAATAAAAGACCAGAAGGATGTAGCAATTGTATATCATGACAGCTATGAATTAGCTTGTATTTTTTAAGAGGCAAAAAACTTATCATTCCAAAACCAGTAAGATTATGCGACCAAACTAAATCCGGATTATATTCTTTTAATATTTTTTTAAAGTAAAAATATTGTTTTATATTAAAAAAACCAAAAATATGAATAAAAAATTTTTCAAATAAAGATTTATTAGATAAACTCTTATATTTATCAGAACAATCAAGGACATGAACCTCATGTCCTATTTTTAATAATTCTTTTTCTAGGTTAGAGACTAATCTTTCAGCTCCGCTTCTGATGTCTTTACCGTAAACATTATTAATCAGAAGAATCTTCATATTGATTTTTAAGAGAATAAAAAATTCTTAAATAAGTTGCTTCTAGGCGCTCGCCAACAACTACCCAACTATATCTTTGTTCTATCCAGGCCCTCGCTCTTTCTCCCATAAGTCTAGCTGCTTCGGGATTATCAAGCATAAAAGCCAACTTTTCCGCCAATTGATTAACGTCGCCGGGTTGAACTAAAAAGCCATGCTCTTTATTTCTGAAAACGTTACGGACGCCGGGCAGATTTGAAGCTATGACCGGAGTAGCTGAAGACATTGCTTCTAAAAGCACTAGCCCAAAAGCCTCGCTCTTATTAATTGACGGTAAAACAGAAACCCTAGCTCTACCGTACCATTTTGCAAGATCAGTATCACTAGCTTTAGTAATCATTGTAAATTTCTCTTCAAGATGATGAGAATCGGCTAAATCTTGATAGTGATTTTCTAAGTCACCATGCCCAACTAGAACTAAACGCGCCTCCGGGCGTTTTGACGCTATTAAAGAAAAAGCTTCTATTAATTCTTTTACGCCTTTAAAATAATGCTGCTGATCAAGAGCTCCTACAAAAAGAATAATTGGCTCACGTTCTTCAGAACCCGGAACAAAAAGATCAGCATTAACTCCAAAAGGAATTTCTATAAATTTCTGAAAATGATGAACATAATAATCAGAGAGCTGAGACTGCCTAATATAATCCAGCGAAGCACAGGTTATTGTTTTAGTGAGTCTTACTAGAACTGGCAAAAAGAAAAATGAATAAAACCAAAATATAAGGCCTTTTATTCCGCTAGACACAGTATCCATATGATAATGGACTACTAATTTAGTTCTACCAAAAAAAGCAGCTAAAGCAACTAGTATCGCTGAGCCAAAAAAAGGATAATGAAGATTAATAATATCAAAATCTTTTAATCTCCATAATAATTGAGGAAGAATTGCGGCGTTCCCCACCGCTAATAAAGGTTTTAAGCGCACTACTTTTGTTCCCCAGCCCAAATTTTCCTCTCCGACATTTTCTTTATTATAAGCCGGCGTAAAAACAACGCTTTTATGGCCGCGACTACCTATCTGTGTTGCCATATGATAAACGCTGTTTCCCATGCCGCCTTTATATGGCGGAAAAGTACAAACAATATGAGCGATGCGCATAATAACTATTTATCTTTTTTCAACAAAGAGATTGCCACTGATCTAGTTAATTCGGTAATATCTTTTTCTAATCTAGCAATTTTTAAACGCATCCTAAAAATTATATAGAACATAACAACCACAGCAACATAGAGCAATAACTGAATACCTGAGCTTGAAAAACCTAAGCTTAGAGCTAAATCATCTAAGCGCTTTACGAAAATTACTAACAAACCACCCAAAAACCAAAAGAATAGCCAAAATATAAATTGACTTTTAGCAATTTGATCTTTGTAATATTGCCAGCCCAACCTTAATATAAAAAACAATATAACGGCTAAGCCTAAAATTTCTTGAATCATATTATTTATTTAACTTAGCAATAAATAAATCTTTTAATATAGATAATCCTCCGCCAAAGCGCTGTCCAAAATCATTGTAAGTAACTTTAATCGGCACTTCTTTTATGCTTAGACCGCTAGCATGTGCCTCGACTAATATCTCACTACAATGAGCCATACGATCTTGTTGCCAATTGATTTTCTCGGCAGCGCGACGACTTAAAGCCCTAAAACCTGACTGCGGATCTGTTAATTTAATATTAAATAACCAACGATTAATAAAACGAGCCATAGGCATAATAATCCTTTTCTTAAGTATTGGCATTACTGTTTTATTATTAAGAAAACGAGAACCAAAAACTATATCAGCTGTCTTATTAGAAATGGGCTCGATTACATTTTCTATATCGCTGGCGCTAAACTGCCCATCAGCATCAAAGTGAATGATTATCTCCGCATCCTCATTTAAAGCATGCTCTGTACCTGTCTTTAAAGCAGCGCCTTGACCCCTGTTTATAGGATGTTTAATAAAATCTATTTGCTGATTAGATAAAAGTTCAGCAGTATTATCGCTTGACCCGTCATCAACAACAACAATGCGGTCAACTTTATCACGCAAACTATTTATAACCTCTGGCAATGTTTCGGCGCAGTTCCAGGAAGGAATAACGCAAAAAACTTTCATAATTAAATTCCGTAAGCGCCAATACGCTTAATGCCTTTATTGGCTCTTAAGTCAGCAATTGTTTTTTCTAAACCGGCTTCAAGGTTAACTAAGGGCATCCAACCCAAAAGATCACGCGCCTTAGAAATGTCTGGTAATTTCAATGGCGTCATAAATAACATTTTCTCTGCATAAGCCACCTTTGACTTTGAACCTAACATTTTTATAATCTGATTAGCCATATCAGTAACATTGACGTCTTGATCAGAACCAATATTAATCGGACCAAAAAGATCAGACTGCATCATCTTAAAAACCGCGTCTAAACAATCCGAAACATAGCAAAAAGAAGAAGCAAAATCTTTATCTCCATAAATTACCAAATCTTCATTATCTAAAGCATTGCTGATAAAATCCGGCAACATATGACCTTGATCTAAAGGCATCCTCGGACCATAGGCTCTAAACATACGAATAATTTTTGCATCAATTCCGTAAATATCTTTGTAAGTTTTAACCATACTCTCTGCAAAACGTTTGCCTTCATCATAAGAGCAGCGATCAGACAACATATCAACCGTACCTATATCATCTTCTTTAACAAGACCATTTCTATTGTCGCGCGCTCCGTAAACAACAGAAGATGAAAAATGCATTATCTTAGCTTTATATAAAACAGCTAGGTCAAGAGCGTTTTTAACAGCATAGGAGTTAGCTAGAAGGTTTTCCACTCTATTCTTTTGAAAATGAATTGGGGCTGTCGGACAAGCTAAATTATAAATCTCCTGTATACCCTGGAATTCTATTTTAAAAGCTTCGAGTTCCTGAAAAGACTCTAACTTAATCGGTTCGCTCATGTCATGTTTTATAAAACGAAAATCATGATTAGATAAAAGATGGTCAATGTTTTTTTCATCTCCAGAAGAAAAATTATCTATACAAATAACCTTAGCTGATTTAATAAGCTCATCACAAATATGAGAGCCCAGGAAACCGGCGCCGCCGATTACTAAAACGTTTTTTTTATCAAAAATTGCTTGTTTCATAAAAACTAATTATTAGACATTAATAAGGCGACTGTTAATCCGTTAGTCGCGGTCGGATCAAAGGCGTAAAAAGAAAAGTTAATTTCGCCTTGATAATCAAAGACTCTAACGTGAGGGGCACCCTGAGGCCCCGGTACAGTAATAATATCGGTAAATCCGTCTCGATTCAAATCCCCTGATGCCAAATTAACACTTCCGTTATAAGCAGAAGAATAAGCCATCCATTGTTTACGGAAATTTCCCCTAAAATCAAAGGTTTTTACTATAGATAGTCCATTTTGACGACTAATAATTAATTCTTTCTGTCTACGCCTTGGATTGCCGTCTAAATCACCGAGTGCTATTTTGTAACCATAATTTTCGTTTTTCTGTCCTAAAAGAAAATGATTCAAAAGCTTACCTTTTGAAGAAAATATCTTTACTTGAGGAATACCTCCTTTACCAGGAACAGTGATTATTTCGTTATTGGAATCATCTCTAACATCTCCTATTGCCAAACTAACACCGCCCTTGAATGAAGAAGGGTAAGCTAAAAATGAATACAACAATTTACCATCGCTATTAAAAATTTTAACTAGTGGCTCATAGCCCGAGGCTGGCGCGGTAATTATTTCTACACGATTATCATTGTTTATATCAGCTACCACTAAATTTACTCCACCTTTAAAATTATAAGGATAAGCAAGAAAATGATTTATCATTTTTCCGTCAGCAGAAAATATTTTTATGTCAGATTCAAGATCTTTTATAGGAGCTGTAACTATTTCATCATTACCATCAGAGTTAAAATCTCCGGTAGCAACATTAACTCCTCCTTGAAAAGATTCTTTATAGGCTAAAAATTCTTTTTCTTTAAAACCCTCGCTATCAGCCGTTGAAACAATCGGGGCTCCTTTTATAGGACCAAAGACAAAATGAGCTCTTTTTTGCCTTAACTGCATTACAGTATTAAGAATTGCACGAGAGACATTAACTCTGCCTGAACCTAATTGTCCATAATAAACTGGGTTTAAAAGATTTATGTCATCAGCGCTAGATAATAATATTGATACTACCTCAGAAGCTGATAAAGTTGGGTTTGCTCCTTGGATTAAAGCTAGGGTTCCGCTAATTATCGGAACGGCCATAGAGGTTCCTGACAAATAACCGTCATACATTTGGTTAAAGAACTTTCCTGCTGAAGATTTGTAAGGCGCGTAAACCGAAGTGCTAAAAAAACTAATTCCCGGAGCTGTAATATCAATACACTTTTCTCCGAACCCAGAAAATGAAGCTTTCTGATCAAGACCGTCTGTTGCGGCGACGCCAATCACTAGTTTCTTTCCATTAGTATCTCGATAACAAGCCGGATAAGCCGGACGATTATTTAAATTAACTCCTTGCACCGCTGATTGTTCGTTACCAGCAGCCGCTACAACTATAACGCCCGCATTATAAGCTCGCTTAATTGCGTCTTCTAAAGCACGGCTGTAATTAAAACCAACAAAACTCAAATTTATTATATTAGCTCCTTTGTTAACCGCATAATCAATAGCTTTAATTACGGCCATAGTGTCGCCATTACCTTGATCATCTAGAGCCTTTAAAGCCATTATATTTGTTTTCCAAGTAATACCAGCAACTCCTTGATTATTATTTCCAGAAGCAGCCGCTATACCGGCGACTATTGTTCCATGAATTATTCCTCCTTCAGTAAATCCGTTTTTAAATTTTGGACTTGGATCAGCTAAGTTATTTACAAAATCCCAACCATTAACATCGTCAACTAATCCGTTTTTATCATCATCTTTTTTATTATTAGGAATTTCTCCTTTATTGATCCAAATATTTGATTTTAAATCAGGATGATCTATTTGAACACCAGAATCTATAATAGCAATAGTTATATTAGGACTTGAGGACTTTAAATTCCAAGCCTCAAAAGCATCAATACGATTCAAATACCATTGGTTAGTATAGTAAGTGTCTGATGGAATAATAGAGGCTTTATAAATTACATTTGCCTCGGCGTATTCAACATCTGGTCGTTTATTATAACGAGCTATCAAATCGTCAATCTTATCTTTTGGGGAAAGTATTATTTTCTTTGGTTCAATATCTTTCTTGAATTTAACAATAATTGAATCAACGCTTCTCTCAGTAGCCTGAGTAGACTCAACAAAAATCCCCGAGCTCGATAAAATAATTATTATAAATAAAATTGTAAAACGCTTAAATAATTTCATAATCTACAAACTCTTGATAAGAACAAGAATCTCTCTAGCGCACCTCTCCCAACTGAAGTCTTTGACTCTTTGGTTACCGGCTTTAATTAGATTTTCTCTGATAGATTTGTCTTCTATAATACTAGCCAAAGCGTCTGCCATTTTTTCTGGATTAGAAGGATCAAATAATAAGGCGGCGTTTCCGGAAATTTCAGGAATTGAGGCTGCGTTAGAAGCTGCTATTGGCGTATTAGTCGCCATGGCTTGCAATAAAGGTATGCCAAATCCTTCGTAGTTTGAAGGAAAAACAAAAATATCAGCTATAGCAAATATATAGGGCAAATCTTTTTCAGCAACCCAGCCCGTAGCAATAACATCATTCTCAAGCCCGAATTCGTGAATTGAATATTTTATATCATCAAAACCATAGCTAGCGTCGCCAATTAAATATAATTTATGATCTAACTCTGGATGACGTTTTTTAAAAAAATAAAAAGCTTCTATTAAAGTTGCTATATTCTTCTTTTTTTCAAGGCGTCCAACATAAAATATATAAGGCTCTTTTATACCATAAGCAGCTAAGGCTTTCTCTGCTAATTCTCTATTAGCAAGCGGTTTAAATAAATCAGAGTTATATCCATTATAAATAACCTTTATTTTCTTTTCCTTAGCTTCATAAACCTCGATAAGCTCTCTCTTAGTAAATTCGGAAATAGCAATAATGAATTTAGCATGTTCTAAAGAGAAATGAGTTGACCAATCAAGATAATCAAAACTATTAGCTCCATAAGCTCCAAAAGTTAGAAGGCGAACAAAAATATCTATTAAACGATGCCTATAAGAGCCTTCTCTACCAATGGCCGACTTTTCATATAAAATACCCTCTCTTCTAAAACCAATATCATGAATAGTCACCACAGAACGTCTTGGATGAAAAATTGGCAAAGCATGAGCTGGAATAAATAAAACATCAGGCGAGGAAAAAATCATTTCTAAAGATAATCTTCCCTGGGTCCAGAAATATTTCCATGGCCACTTCAAAACCTTGCCTTTAAAATTATTATAAGGGCTTTTTAATATTTGATAGCCATCTTCAAAAACGACTCTTTCATCTTCTGACCTTTCTGTGGAATTTAAATTAATCAAACCGCCTGTTAAAGGAGAGTCGGAATAAAGAATATATTGATTGTCTTTATCTAGGCGAGCTAGTTGTCTAATAACATAATAAGAGTACCACTCCGTACCGCTTTTATGAGAACGATTGGCTCGACTGGCATCTATGCCGATAATCATGAATTTTATTTAGTAGCAAAAATACTTCTCTTATAAGAATCTAGATTTTCTAAAGCAATACCAGTACCTTTAGCAACGCACAGTAAAGCTTCATCAGCAACATAAGCCGGAACATCAGTAGTTCTGTATAAAAGTTGATCTAAATTTCTTAGAAGCGAGCTTCCGCCTGATAAAACCATTCCTTTATCCATAATATCAGAAGATAATTCCGGAGGAGTTTCTCTTAAGACATTCTTAGCTGCGGCAATAATTGCTTCTAATTCATTTTGAATAGCTTCAGTAACGTCGTCAGAGGAAACAATAATATTTCTAGGTAAACCAGTAATAATATCGCGACCGCGAATTTCCATTGTTAGCTTATCTTCTAAATACAAAGCGCTGCCAATGCCGATTTTTATTTCTTCAGCAGTTCTCTCGCCTATTACTAAATTATATTTTCTTCTAATATAATCAATTATTGAAGAATCAAATTTAGTTCCGCCAACTCTTACTGAAGTAGAAGTAACAACTCCGCCTAAAGATATAACGGCCATTTCAGCTGTGCCTCCTCCAATATCTACAATCATATGACCTGAAGGAGAACCAATCGGAATATCAGCGCCAATAGCTGCGGCAATCGGTTCTTTAATAATATAAGCCGCCTTAGCTCCAGCAGCAATAGTTGCATCAATAACAGCGCGTCTTTCTGTTGAAGTAATACCGGCCGGAACTGCGACCATAACTTCAGGCCTAAATAAACGAACGCCTGACAAGGCTTTATTAATAAAATATCGAAGCATTGCTTCGGTCGTATGGTAATCAGCAATAACCCCGTCTTTTAACGGTTTTATAGCAACAATATTTCCCGGTGTTCTACCAAGCATGTCTTTAGCTTCATTACCGACCGCTAATATTTTTTTATCGCTCATTGAGATAGCAACGACTGATGGTTCGTTAATAACAATCCCGCGACGCGGGACATGAACTAAAGTATAAGTTGTACCAAGGTCAATGCCGATTCTTTTTATAAACATAATTAAAATTCAAGGAAAAAGCTTCTATCAACTTTTAAATCGCCAGTTGCCGTTAGGCGGCTCTTATCAGCGGCGGTTGAATAGAAATTAGCTGGACTATAGGATTTTATATCATTTCTAAAGCCTAAGTCAACGGCTAATTTATTGACCTGCCGGCCCGGCTGTTTTTGTATAATTAATCGATAATTTTTATATTTTTGCATATTTACAAGAATAGTCTGAGGCAGCTCATATGCAAAGCTAAGTTCTCCAATTTGTCCAGGCTCAACCGACAAAAAACCTCCGAAATAAGTCTTACCAAATTCTTCTCCAGTACTAACATCGCCTTCAGTAAAACCAGTAGCTTTTACTAAACGACTGCCTTGCGGAACATAAACTCTTGTATAAGTTCTATAACGAGTAGTTTTCCAATCAAAATGTCCGCTATGAGAATAACGCAAAGACAGATTTGCAACTAACTTATCTTTTTCCTCTTGCACAGAATAACTAATATGTCTGTCAATAACAGCATCTGTTTTTAGTGCTGCCATATTAGCATCAACAACCATTAGATAATCTCCCCAATCATGTCTAATTTCGCCTCCCCACCCATTCTCAATAATCATTTTCTGTATATCAGGATTGTTTGAATAAAGAAGTATATTTTTTCTAGAAACATTGTCAGAAATAAGTTTAATCATCTGCGGCCATTGGCTTAAAGGTAAATCCAATAAACGCTCTTTCATAATTCTAGCAATCTCTCCGATCACTTCTTTTCTTTGCCATGACGGCGTGCCTAATTGAATATATTCTTTCTCTACTTTATACTGCAACAAATCAACAAAATTTTCCGGCGTATAATTTTCTTTATCAACAGTTATAGTACCAGTTAATTTCATTAGCTCGGTAATTAGTTCAGGGGTAACGGCAATAACGCCATCAAACGATGAAATTTCATCAGGCTTGGGGAGCGCCGCATTCTCTTGCTTATAAAACCATTCTAGTTTTTGCGCTGAAGTCGGCCAGTCAGGTGACCAATTAGCATCGCGCATATACCATTGATTTACTCCTAAATATTTTTTTAATTCTTTAGGTGGCTCTATCTTGATTTTATCTTTAACCGGCATGTCTAAATGATAAATATCATGAGTTTCAAAACGCTCAAAATCACCGTCTTTTGTTTGAACAATACCATAAGTTCCTACAAAGCCTCCGGTCGGCCTTAGCTCGTCGCTATTTTGCAAAATCAAAAGATAGCGAGCTGTATTTGGATAACCTAAAAGCGGAGGCAATAAACGAGTTAACGGCGAGGCTTCTTCTAGTGTCTTTTGGCTTGAGGAAATTTTTTCTTTTAATTCTTCTAGTTTAACACTTAAAGGGCCAAACCAAGAAAAAGATGATATTTTATTTAAATTATTAAGACCTGAGCTTAATTTAGAATCAATTGTTTTTAATGATTTGTCAGCGTTATAAATAGCTTCCAATATGCGCCTTCGCTCTCCTATTGATAACTTAGAAAATGAGTTGTTTTGTTCTGAGTTAATAACTGATTCAAACCCCTGTCCATAAAAGTTAGCCGCCGCCATAGCTTCTGATAAATCTTTACCTGCCGAAACCAAAGACTCAACATCTGTTTTATAAGATTTAATAATTTTGATATAAGACAATGGTCCTAATCGAAAATTAGAGGCCGCGATCTTAGCTTCGTTAAATTCATTAGCTGCTTCTGTGGCAGAATTCTTGGCCTCTGAAAAATGGCCTGATTGAGCTTGAGTTAAGGATTGCTCTAGATTATTTTTTCCATCAATAACAGAGGAATAAATAGTGGCAACGTATTTTATATTAAAGCCAATCAACATCAAAACCAAGCCGGCGCCAATGACGCCAACTATAAAAATTGTCCATAATATTTTTACGACAACTTTAAACATATTCTATTTAATTAGTATAGCATGTTTAGCTAGAGTTTTTTATTCGGCGCGCAAAGCTTCAATCGGGTCTAGCTTAGCGGCACTTCGAGCTGGTGTAACTCCAAAAACTATGCCAAAAAAAGCACTAAAAGATAAAGCAACAACAAAAGCTCTAAAGGGTATTAAAAAATGCCAATTTAAACCAAAAGCATTAGCTCCCAAGCTTATTAAATAAGCTAAGCCCGAACCAATTAAACAACCAACAATTCCGCCTAGTAAAGTCAGTAAAATGGCCTCTATTAAAAATTGTCTTAAGATATTAGAGGCCGTTGCTCCAACAGCTTTTCTTAAGCCGATTTCCATAGTTCTTTCGGTCACTGCAACATACATAACGTTCATAATTCCTACTCCTCCAACCACTAAAGAAATACAAACGATCGCCAAAAGTAAAAAGGTTATTGCATTAGTAATTGTATTTAGAGTATCCATAGCTTCAGCCATAGTAGAGACCCTAAAATCATCTCTAGAAGGATCACTAATATTATGCCGACGTCGTAACAAATCTCTCATATTTTCAGCAGTGTCTTCTCCAATATCAGGATTTTCCATCTTATGCAGCATATAACCAACATAATCTATACCCATTAAACGTTTCTGCAATGTTCTTATTGGCATGTAAACATAATCATCAAAATTCATAAACATAACCGCTCCCCTTTCTTCGGCAACGCCTACAACAGTAAAGCGCTCCTGCCTTAGTCTTATGCTTTTACCAATTGCATCACTGTCACCAAATAATTTTTCTTTAATACCAGAACCAAGCACAACTACATTAGCTAAAGATCTATCTTCAGCATCAGAAAAAAATCTGCCTTCGGCAATTTTTGTTTTATCAACATCAAGATAAGCACTGCTTGTTCCAAAAATATAAGCTCGTCTTAACTCATTGCCATAACTTGTCTGCTCCTGACTAATAATAGCTGAGTAACCAGTCACTATATTAGGTAGCTTATTAATAGCTTCCATATCATCAACTGTTAAAGAAGTAACCTGAACTCCACTAACTATAGCTGATGAAGATTGTGTGTCTCCGGAAGCTCCTGTTTTACCGGTCGGGACCTTAATCTCGGTTTGCACCGTATCTGTTCCAAAAGCCTCAAGTTGACCCAAAATTAAGCTCCTAATGCCCTCTCCTGCCGAAAAGACAATAATGACCGTCATAATACCTATAATCAAACCTAATAAAGTAAGACCGGTACGCATTTTATTAGCGCGCATTAACTTCAATGAATTTTTTATAGATGAAAAAATTGTCATATTATTCGTAACGTAGAGCTTCAATTGGATCTAATTTTGAAGCTTTGGCCGCGGGGTAAAGACCAAAAACAATACCAACGGCCATTGACACTACAACCGCCACTAAAATAGCTACTAGCGAAAAAGAAAATGGCCAACCATAACCAAGTTTTTGCGCAACCAAAGTAATCAAAACTGATAAAAATTCTCCAATAATAATTCCGATAATTCCTCCTGATAAAGTAATAGCTGTTGCTTCTGATAAAAATTGAGCCATAATATCAAAACGTCTTGCACCGACTGCTTGTCTTAAACCAATCTCTCTTGTTCTTTCAACTACTCTAATTAACATTATATTCATAATACCAATGCCTCCGACTAAAAGAGATAAAGCGGCCATTGCTCCTAAAAAAAACCGCAAGCCGTCAGTAATAGTCTTTAAAATATCTAAAGCATCTTTAGCACTACGCACAGAAAAATCATCGCTATCACCACTTTGGTCTTCAATATTGTGCCGTTCTCGCAAAGTAAGTTTTACATCCTGAACCGTTTGATCAATATTTTCTTCATTATCAACCCTAATTCTTAATAGACCTAGGTGTCTTACTCCGGCAATTAATTTCTGCATACTAGTTATTGGCAAAAAAATAGCATCATCATAATTTTGAAAACCAACCGTCCCTCTTTCTTTCATAACGCCAATAACATTAAAGGCACTATTCTTTATCCTAATAGTTTGACCAACAGCATCACTTTGACCAAATAATTCATCTTTAACGGCTGAACCTAAAACAACAACTCTGGCTGTGCTATTTTCTTCGTCTTGAGTAAAAAACCTACCACTTTCAATCTCCCCTCCCTCAACCAAAATATAATCAGCGCTAGTACCATTAAAATTCGTATCATAATTTTGATTACGCCAGCTAACAGAACCAACGCCACGTGTATAAGGAGCAATCGCAATAGCGTGCGGAACATTTGATTTATTAGCTAAAGCTCGCGCATCATCTATGGTTAGAGTAGTAATAGAAACTCCAAAAACTGAAGCTGGTGGTCCGTCTTCTTCTGATTTACCCGGTAAAACACCAACAAGATTAGCGCCAAAGGTTTCAACCTGAGATAAAATTAGAGATTGTGCTCCGGCGCCGATCGCGATAATTATAATAACCGCAGCAACACCTATGATAATGCCGAGCATTGTTAAAATGCTGCGGCGACGATTAGCATTCAGAGCGCGAAAAGACCCCTTAAATAAATTGAAGTAGTAATCTTTTATCATGCTTATTTGAGCAAAGTTCCTTCGTGCGCATGGCGACGACGAACAACCGGCTGGTCATCGATAATAATTCCATCTTTCATACTAATTATTCTTTTAGCGTGTTCCGAAGTAAAAGTCTCATGAGTCACAAGTATAATAGTATGACCTTCTTTATTTAAATCCTGAAGAATGCCCATAACCTGAGTACCTGATTTTGAATCTAGGTTACCGGTCGGCTCATCAGCAAAGATAACGGAGGGATTATTAATAAGCGCTCTAGCAATTGCGACGCGCTGTTTTTCTCCTCCAGAAATTTGGTTTGTAAAATAATGAAGACGATGCCCTAAGCCAACTTGCTCTAAAACTTCTTTAGCTCTTTTAGTAGGATCAATATGTTCTTGATGAGAGTACAAAAGTGGCAATTTAACATTTTCTAAAACAGTAGTACGTGGCAATAAATTGAAAGATTGAAAAACAAAACCAATTTTTTCATTACGGTAGTGAGCTAAATCATCATCAGATAGAGCGGAAACATCTTTGCCCTCAAAAAGATATTTACCCGCACTTAATCTATCAAGAAAACCCAATATATGCATTAAGGTTGATTTGCCAGAGCCAGAAGGACCCATAATAGAAACAAACTCGCCCTCATCAATATTAAACGAAAGGCCGTGTAATACTTTAGTCACGACCTCCTCGTTTTGATAATCTTTCTTTAAATTAGAGACTTCTATTAACATTATTATTTTTTATTAGGGTCTTTAACAAAGGTTACTACTTTATCACCATCTTTAACTCCAGCCAATACTTCTATCATTCCATTATCTCCGGAAATACCAACTGTTATAGGTTCTTCTTTAACAGTATTATCATTTTGTAAAATTCTAACTATATTACCATCACCATTACGCTGTACAACCGCTCTTTGCGGCATCATTAGAATATTTTCCCTTTTATCAGTAAGAATAACCGCGCTGGCTGTCATACCTGGCTTGACTGGTTGCTCTTTAGGATCAAAACTAATTTTAACTTTGTAATAAGTAACGCCCTGAATAACCGTAGCTGCCGGTTCTATAAAATAAACCTTGCCTGAAAATTTTACATCAGGACCAAAGGCATCAAGCTCAATATCAGCCGTGTCATTAATTTTAATTTTAGCAATATCTGTTTCTGATATATCAACTTCTATTTGATAATTATTTTCAGTCAATAATGAAAGGAAGGCTTTTTGTTGAGTGACCTGCTCCCCCACTTCATAATTTATTTTAGTAATTACTCCTTTAATAGGAGATTTTAAATAATTATCACTAATTTGATTATTAACAAGAGAGACATTAGCATTAGCTTGCGCGACTTGAGCTTGAGCAATACTTAGGCTAGCTTGAGCATTGTCAACACGAGTTTGCGAAGCTGATAATTGCTGGTCGCGATTATAATGAGCTGTAGACACTGTATTACGCGCGGTTAATAAAGCATTATCATAATTAACTCTGGCCTGATTTAAATTTTGTTCGGCGCTCAAAACGTTTGTGTCATAAGCTAAATGCGCATCTTCTAAAGCCTGTTTAGCGGCCTGCAAAGCAGAAATTGAAGTTGAAGTAATAGTTGTTTGTCCATCAACGCTAGCCTTATGAGCATCTAGCTCAGCTTGGGTTAGCTGAGAAGTTGTCACGGTTGATTCTAGAGCATTGAAGGTATAACCTAAAGCTTCAAAAACTTTATTTAACGCCAGTTCGGTTGCATCATAATTAAGAGAAGTATTAGCTTGAGAAATTAAAGTTGTGCCCGAAGAATATGCTCCTTTAGCAGACGTTAAAAATCCGGGGTTTAAAATACTAAAAGTAGCCTGTAAATCGCTATCGTTAAATAAACGCTTCATAGCATCTAAAGAAGTTGCTGCTGAAGCTAGCTTATTTTGAATTGTAGTTTTTAAAGAAGCTGTTTTATTGTCAATAGATTTTTGATAAGTTGATTTCGTATTATTAAGACTTATTTCAGCAGTAGAAATCGCTTGCTCATAAGTGGTAACCGTTGACGGTCCTCTGTCTTCTAGGTCGGTTTTTGTTTTTTCAGCCTGCTTAACAGCTTCGTTTAAACTTGCAGAAACTTTATTGTATTCTCTTTTAGCTGAATCATAAGACGATTGAGCCTGTCTAACATTAGCTTGCGAAACATTTAAACTAGCCAAAGCTTCTTGCTGTTTAATATTTAAATTAGAATGATCAATTTCTCCTAGCACTTGATCTGGCAAAACTTGATCACCTACTTTAACATTAATTTTAGAAAGTTTACCGGAGTTTAGAAAATTTAATTCTATTTCTTTAGCCGGAGTAATTGTTCCGGTCTCGCTAACGGTTTGCAAAAGCGTACCACGAGTCACATCAGCTGTAGTATATTCAACTGGTTTTTTGTTACTAAAAAAAGAATAGGCACTAAAGCCAATTACTATAATAACAATACCACCTATAATCCAGGTTTTCTTTGATAATTTCATAAAATATTTAATTAAGCACCTTAATTATAGCACTTTTATTGGCTATAATCAAGCCTCAAAATCCCCTAAATATTGGACTTCTTCTTCAAGATCAATATTAAAAGACCTCTTAACTTCAGACTTTATTTTTTGAACTAATCCTCTAACATCAGCAGCAGTGGCAACACCCTTATTAACTATAAAATTAGCATGCATTTCACTTACCTGAGCATCTCCTAGACAAGTTCCTTTAAGATTAAGTTTCTCAACAAGATAACCGGCGCCGACTTTCCCGCCCCTAGATTTATTAGCAGCTTCAATTTCTTTAGCTAAGTCCGGGTTAGCTTTTTTAATATCATCAAAAAATAAATTCTTAAATATACATCCCGCACTTGGTTCTTTGGGCTGGCATTCACTGCGATATTGACGATAACTCTTAACGGCTTCGTTTATTTTTTCTTGATCGCCTTTTAATAGCTTTAATACTATTTGCCAAATAATAAATTCTGGTTTTTGTTTAAAAATACTATGACGATAAGCAAAGCCGCATTGCTCATTATTAAACTCCTGCCAAGAATTATCAGTTGAGTTAAAAACTATTACCTTAGAAACGGCTTTATCAAAACTCCCACCATGAGCTCCAGCATTACCGCGAACGGCGCCGCCAATTGAGCCAGGAATGCCAATCGCCCATTCAATACCAGTTAAACTATTATCGGCTGCCAATTGCGCAATGTCCCAAACTCTAGCACTAGCCTCACAAATAATTTCTTCATTATCTAAATTAAATTTTTTATTATCCAATTTAATAACTAGGCCTTTAACGCCTTTATCACTTACTAAGATATTAGAACCGCCGCCTAATAGAGTTATTTTTAAATTATTTTCTCTGGCCCATGTCCAAGCTTCTTCTAAATCCTCTTTAGTTTCTACGCTAATAAAATATTCAGCCGGCCCACCAATTTTAAAAGTTGATAATTCTTTTAGTAAATAATTATTTTGAATTTTGTTCATATTTATAAAATTAATTTTTCTCCAACTCTAAATACATCTCCTGCTCCCATCAATATAATCAAGTCTTTATCTGTGGTTGTTTCTCGTAAATAATTTTCTGCTTCGTCTAAGGATTTTACTGTGATAATTTTTTGTTGCTCAGAAGAATTTTCTTTAATTTCTTGAGCGACGTTCTCGTTAGTTATAGTTCCTGTCTGTTCGCGTGCTGATGAATAAATTGGTAAAACTATAACTTCGTTAGCTTTTACAAAACTTTTACCAAAATCTTTTAATAAACTTTCGGTTCTAGAAAAAGTATGCGGATGAAAAACAACACGCAAATTTTTTTCTGGCCATTTTTGTTTAGCGGCTTCTAAGCTAGCTTTTATTTCTGTAGGATGATGAGCATAATCATCAATAATTAAAGCATTTTTAAACTCGCCTAAAATCTGTAGGCGTCTAGCAGTGCCTGTAAATTCTTCTACGGCGCGCCTAATTAACTGTAATTCACCTCCTAATTCAATACTAGCTGCTATCACTGCTAAAGCATTGTAAGTACTATGTTTACCTGGCAAAAGCGTAGCAAAAGTACCTAAATCAGATTCGTTGTCTTCGTCTTTTAATTTTACTTTAAAATATTGCTTATTATTGCTCCAGTTAATATCATAAGCCTGGTACATAGCTTTAGTTTCTATACCATAACTAATAATTTTTTTATCAGTGTTATTAGCTATTTCTCTAATATTTTCATCATCATAATTAGCAATTAAAACTCCGCTTTTTGGTAACTTAGAAATAAAATCTTTAAAAACTTTTTTATAATCTTCTTCGGTGGCAAAAAAGTCCGGATGATCATAATCAATATTATTTAATAAAACCATTTTTGGATTAAAGTATTGTAATTTATTTTGATATTCATCAGCTTCTATAATTAGATAGTTTGATTTACCAGTAATACAAGCGCCATTAAACTGCGGCACTTCGGCTCCGACTAAACAATTTGGTTCTAAGCCAATTTTATTTAAAGTAAAACCTAACCAAGCCGTCGTAGTTGTTTTACCGTGCGAGCCGCAAACAGCAATGCCGTGATGGGTATTAAAAATTGCGCCTATTGCTTCAGCGAAAGTTACAACTTTTAATTTTTTTTCTAAAGCTATTTTCAATTCAATATTATTCTCTTGATTATAAGCCGTCGAATAAATTATTAGATCATAATGATCGGCTAAGTGTTCTTCGGAAAAACCTTCATAAACTTGGATCTTTGCTTTGGCAAGGACTTTATCAGTCATAAAAGTTTCTACTGTATCAGAACCTTTAATTTCATAACCTTCGTGACTTAAAAATTCCGCAAGCATTGTCATGCCCACGCCTTTAATACCAATCATGTAAATTGTTTTGATTTTAGAAAAATCCATAGTTATCCATTAATTATCCTATCTATAATATCAATCATTTCTTTATTGGCATTGTGTTTCATTGAATCATGAATCTTTTTTGACATATAAGATAATGCTTCCTTATCAGCAAGGGTTCTCTTAATTGTTGAAGCGAATTCTTTAGGCGTTAGTACTCTTTGATCCAAAACTATGGCGGCGCCGCGCGTTGCAAAATATTCTGCGTTTTCTTCTTGGTGAGAATTAGGAATCGGAATTATTATACAAGGCTTTGCTAAATAAGATAATTCGGTCAATGTTCCTAAACCGGCGCGAGTCACGACTAAACTAGCCTTCATCAAAACCTCAGAAACGTTCTCGGCTTCTAATAATTCATAAAACTGATAATCTGGTGTTGCTTCTCGTCTTTCATCAGACCATCTGCCCGGTCGACCAGTAATATGAATTACGTTAGCTAAGGGAGTAATTGTTCCAACGCTTTCTTTGACAAGCTCATTAATTGTTCTTGAACCCGTTCCGCCGCCTAAAATAACAACTACCGGCTTAGCTTCTTTATCAATTTCGTGATCAGCGATTTTTCTAAATTCTGACCTAACCGGATTGCCTATCCAAACCGATTTACTTCCGTAATCATCTAAGCTTTTTCCAAAAGCCACAGTAACAATCTTAGCGCAAGGCGCCATTATTAAATTTGCTAAACCGGGCCTAATATCTTGCTGATGAACTATAACAGGAACATTTAAGAACCAAGCTGCCCAGGCCAAAGGCACGCTTAGAAAGCTTCCGGCTGTTACAATCAAATGGGGCTTAAATTTATTAATGATAATCAAAGATTGAAAAAAACCAATAAAGACTTTGAAAATATCAGTGAAATTTCTTAAATCAAAGTAGCGTCTAAACTTTCCTGCACTAATAGCTTTATAAATAAAAGGATAACGCGCCGTTAAAGCTCTTTCCACGCCTTGATGAGTGCCGACCCACATCATTGTTAATCTATCGCCATATCTTTCAGCTAAATCGCCGGCAATAGCTATTAAAGGCGTAACCGATCCTCCGGTTCCGCCGCCGCTTAAAATTATTCTAATGTTTTCTTTTTGATTCATAATATTTTCTCAAAAAAAGTTCGTACTGTTTTCTATGAACCTGACTTGAGGCATTTAATAAATTATCTATCTTAACCCAGCGATAAGCCTTATGTTCAAAAGCGTTGGTTTTAACAGCATTATTAGCCCCGTAATATCTCATAACAAATAAACTCTGCCTTTGTCCTTTATAACCGCTGTGCGTATAGTGCTTTGGCCAATCATATTGATAGATATTTTTAAAACTTGCAAGTATTTCTAAATCACTCAAATTAGTCTCTTCAAAAACTTCTCGACGCACGGCTTCTTCTAATTTTTCATTTCTATCAACTCCGCCTTGAGGCAAACCCCAGTAATTATTTTTACCAGCAGAATTAAGAATTAAAACCTCATTGTTTTTATTAATAATCAAGGCAACAACATTTTTTCTATAAAAAAATCTTCTAAATTGCCAAGCAATAAAAGCTAACGGAAAAACAACTACAGCATTATATATTCTTTTAAGCCGCATTAATTTCATGCCAAAAGGTTGAACTATTAATCTCCACAACCATTCAAAACCAATAGTTTGAAAAAACTTTGGCGCGCGTTTTATTTTTCCGGTAATAAAATCAAAGCTTCCTCCAACTCCAATAGCAAAACGTAAACTAGGTAGATCTTTTAATAATCTTTTTTTTATTAATTTTTCTTGATAAGGAGCTCCTAAGCCAACAAAAACAATATCAGGCCTAAAAGTTCTAAGGAGTTGCGGATTATAAGCTCTAAAATTTCTATCTATAGATAAAACAAAAAAATCTAAACGAGGAAATATTTTTTTAACAGCTGAAAAAATATCTTCGTCATTTGACAAGCCGTTTTTCCAATTTATAACTGCCACTCTTAAATGAAGTTTATTAGCTAAAGACAATAAGCTTTTAACTAAGTTAGAACCTGTATAGCGCTTTAAATTATAGCCCTTAACCCAAGAAGCAAACTTAAGGCCAATGCCGTCAGGCAAAGCTAAATCAGCCTGCTCTAAAATCTTAAAAAATTCTTGATCTTTTTGAGCGGCTAATAAGAACTCTGGATTCGGAGTAACTATATATTTTTTACGGCTTTGCAAAAGCTCTTTTAGAGATTTTGCTAATTCATTTTTATTCAAATTATTTAAGCCAATACCTAAAATATGAACCTTGTTCATAACCAATATAAAACAAATTGAAGTCTATATAATGCTTCTTAATTATACTGAAAAAATAGGCCAAAATCAATTATTGACACTGTCCTTTTTGTATAGTATATTATTAGCAGTCTAATAATAAGAGTGCTAAGTTTTTAAAAAAAATATGCTAGACAAATTTACACACAAATCTCAAGAAGCAATAATCAATGCTCAGGTCATAGCTCAAGAGTATGGCCAGCAATATATAACTGCCTCTCACCTGCTCTTATCTCTATTAGAGCAGGCCGACGGCTTAGTTAGGCCGATTCTAGACAGTCTTGAAATAAACACTGATGAACTAAGAGAAAAAATTGAAGTAGAAATCGAAAAAATGCCTAAAGTAGAAGTTCAATCTCAATCAGGTATGGTTCAAGGCACTAATGAGATGGCAATGATTATAGAAAAATCCCTCAAAGAAGCTAGTTTAATGGATGATGAATATGTTTCAACTGAACATTTACTTTTAGCAATTGTTGAGGTTAAGTCAGAGATTCAAAATATTTTAATTAAAGAAGGCATTAATCGCGGGGTTTTAATTGAAGCTATTAAAAAAATCCGCGGCAACAAAAAGGTTGATTCTCAAGAGCCGGAAAATCGCTTTAGAGTAATTGAAAAATATACAAGCAACCTAACTGCTATGGCTAGAGATCATAAGCTTGATCCGGTTATTGGTCGCGATGAAGAAATAAAACGCGTCATGCAAATTCTTTCTCGACGCTTAAAAAATAATCCAGTTCTTTTAGGCGAGGCCGGCACTGGTAAAACCGCGATTATTGAAGGTTTGGCTCAAAGAATTGTTGAAGGAGATGTTCCTGAAAGTTTGAAAAACAAAGAAATTATTTCTCTTGATCTTGGATCTTTAATTGCCGGAGCAAAATTCAGAGGCGAATTTGAAGATCGCTTAAAAGCCTTAATTAAAGAAATAGAAAATAATGAAGGCCGAATAATTCTATTTATTGATGAGTTACATACTATTGTCGGAATGGGTTCGGCTGATGGAGCCGCTGATGCTGCCAATATGTTAAAACCGGCTTTAGCTCGCGGAACACTTAGGGCTATTGGTGCAACCACTACCAAAGAATATCAAAGATATGTTGAAAAAGATTCGGCCCTAGAAAGACGTTTTCAACCAGTTTATGTTACTGAACCAACCGAAGAAGACGCTATAGCTATTTTAAGAGGCATTAAAGACAAATACGAGCTTCATCATGGTGTAAAAATAACTGATGAAGCTGTTGTTGCATCTGTGAAGCTCTCTTCTCGTTATATTAGTGATAGATTTTTGCCTGACAAAGCAATTGATTTAATGGATGAGGCAACCTCAGCTCTAAGAATGTCGATTGACTCTTCTCCAGAAGAATTAGACATTCTAAAAAAAGAAATTCGCCGATTAGAAATTAAAAAGGCCAGTTTTATAAAAGATAAAAGAAATGACGCTAAATTAAAAATGGCTGTTAAAGATTTAGCTGACTTAAAAGAAAAAGCGTCTCAGATTGAATCACGCTGGCAAAATGAAAAAGATATTATTTCTCGAATTAGATCTTATAAAGCTAAAATTGATGAATTAAAAGCTGAGGCAGATACAATTCAACGTCGCGGCGACGATTTAACTAAGGTAGCAGAAATTCGTTATAGCCAAATCCCTGACTTAGAAAAGAAAATTAAAAAAGCAGAAACCGAATTAAATCGACTTAATAGTTCCGGACAAAAAATCCTAAAAGAAGAAATTGATGAAGAAGATATTGCTCGAGTAGTAGCACGCTGGACAGGCATTCCGGTAGCTAAAATGTTAGAATCAGAAGTTAAAAAACTAGCTCGCGCTGAAGAAGAATTATCAACTCGAGTTGTTGGTCAGGATGATGCAATTGCCTCAATTTCTCATGCAATCCGTCGCTCTAGAGTCGGTATTAGCGAAGAGAAAAAACCAATGGGTTCCTTCCTCTTTGTTGGTCCGACCGGCGTTGGTAAAACAGAATTAGCTAAAGCTTTAGCAGAATTCATGTTTAATGATGAAACTTCGCTTATTAGACTTGATATGAGCGAATATATGGAAAAGCATAGCGTTTCTAAAATGATTGGCTCCCCTCCTGGATATGTTGGTTATGATGAAGGCGGACAATTAACTGATCGCGTGCGTAGAAAACCATATAGCGTAATTTTGTTTGATGAAATAGAAAAAGCTCATCCCGAAGTTTTTAATATACTCTTGCAAATTCTTGATGACGGAAGATTAACTGATGCTAAGGGCCGAACTGTTAACTTTAAAAACACCATTATTATAATGACTTCTAACTTAGGCAATGAAGTTATTAGAGAATATTCTATTGGTTTTAGCGATCACTCTGATCCACAAAAAGTTAAAAATGCCCAACAAGAAGAAATGAAAGAAAAGATAGACAAAATTCTAAGACAACATTTTAAGCTTGAATTCTTGAATCGTATTGATGAGATTGTCATCTTTAAGAGTTTAACTAAAGAAGATTTAGTTAAGATCGTTGATCTTGAATTAGCTAAAGTTGAAAATCGTTTACGCAACCAGGATATTAAAATTAAAATCGCCAAAAACGTTAAAGAGATGCTCGCTAATAAAAGTTTTGATAAAACTTTCGGCGCCCGTCCTCTAAAGCGCGTTATTCAAAATATGATTTTGAATGAACTAGCTTCCGAGATCGTCGCCGGAAGAGTTAAGCATGGCGATAAAGTTAACATAACTTTAGATATTAAAGATAATATTTCAATTTCAGTTAAATAATCTTAAAAACAATTCACCCCGCAAAGTTTAACTTTGCGGGGTGTTGTTTATGACAACTTTTCCATAATCTCAACTTCTAAATCTTGTCTACGCAGTTTTTCTCCACTAGCTCTTAATTCATATATAGTTGGATTATAAATGAAAGGATATTCAACCAGACCTAGCTCTGTTTCAAAAATCGCTTCAACTATTGGCTGGTCTCCTTTTTGTTCAACAAAGAACCATTTTTTCTCCATCTTTGTTTCCTTTTTGAATTTGTCTTTATAAAATCATAAAAATATTTTTTTGTCAATCAATAATGTAATAAACTAATTGTTTTAACGTTATATTTATAGTATACTTAGAGAACTAAATTAGTTATTGTATTATTTTTACAACAATGTTTTTTAAACGCGTTTTATTAATGTCTTTAAGCCTTGGTTTTGGTCTATTGATCGCTTCTGGAGCTAAAGCCGAGTTTAATCCTAATAACATTATCTCTGATCAAGAAATGCTTGACTCTAGGGCTATGAGTCTTGAAGAGATTGACACTTTTCTAAAAAGCCAAAATAGCTATATTGCTAATAATGTTTTTAGTGACGCTTTTGGCGCAACTTTAACAGCGGCACAAATTATTTACAATGCCGCCAATAATTACGAATGCGATACTATTGAACAATATCGTACTTATACTTTAGAGCAGAAAAAACAATTTTGTCGTCCGGCGACGATTAACCCTAAATTTTTAATCGTACTTTTGCAGAAAGAACAAAGTTTAATTGAAGCAAAAAATCCAACTCAAAGACAGCTTGATTGGGCCACTGGTTATGCAGTCTGTGATAGTTGTTCTATGGATGACCCAGCAATTCAGCGCTGGAAAGGTTTTGGCAAGCAAGTTAACTCAGCGGCTTTACAATTTTTTGATTATATAAAAAACCCTCAACTCTATCGTTATAAAGCAGGCCAAACTTATACGGTTACTAATACTGGAAAACCATCAAGCGAAATAACTCCGGAAAATAATGCTACTGCCGGACTTTATAATTACACGCCGCACGTTTATAACGGAAATTATAATTTTTGGAAAATTTGGCAACGTTATTTTACTCAAAATTACCTTAACGGTTCTCTTTTGCAGGTTTCTGGAGAAAGCGGAGTTTGGCTTATTGAGAATGGTTATAAAAGACCTTTCTTAACAAAGAGCGCCCTGACCTCGCGCTTTGATATTTCTCGCATTCAAATAGTTTCTAAGGCTGATCTTGATAAATACGAAACTGGTGATCCTATAAAATTCGCTCAATATTCTATTGTTAGAATTCCTAATGGGAGAATATATTTATTAGTTGACAATAATAAACGCCGTTTCTTAAACCCAGAAGCGTTTAAGAAGATGGGCTTTAATCCTGACGAAATCATTTCTGTTGCTGAGTCTGAAATTGCTAATTATTTAGAAACCGCAGCTATAACGACAGCGTCAACTTATCCGACTGGAGCATTATTGCAAGATAAAAAAACCGGAGGAGTTTATTGGGTTAATGAAGGAATTAAACAGCCGCTTCTAGATGCTTCTCTTTTAAAGACTAAATTCAAAAATAAAAAAATCATTAGAGTAACCAGCGCTGAATTAAATAGTTATCAAACCGGAGAACCTGTTAAATTAAATAACGGCGACATTGTTAGAACTCTAGCTTCCCCGGCTGTCTATATTATAGAAAATGGGCTAAAACGATCCGTCACTTCAGCCGAAGTCTTTATAAAACTAGGTTATAAATGGACAAACGTCTTTATTGTTTCCGATAAACTCTTAAATCTTCATTCTGACGGAGAACCTGTTATATTAGTTCAATAATATGTCCTTAGTCTTTAGCGGCTTAATGCCGCATAGCCCGCTTTTAGTTCCTAATATAGGAAAAGAAAATTTATCGCAATTTAACGATACGCTAAAAGCCGCTGAGGAAATGGCTGAGTCTCTAGAAAAATCTCAAGCTGATACAATTATTGTTTTAAGTAGCAAAGCACCGGCGCGCAATGGGGAAATTGGGGTTAATGTTTCGCCTCGCTTTAAAGGGAACCTTGAAGTCTTCGGCGATCTTGTTACTAATTTAGAATTTAGTGGCAACACAAGATTATGCGGACGTCTAAGAGAAAGATTTGAAGGTAATTTCCCCTTCTCCTTAATTACAGAAGAAAAACTAGACTACGCAAGTACAATTGCGCTCTCACTTTTAGGAAATTCCGCAAAAAAGCCTATCGTACCAATTGGTTTAAACCCTGAGCTTGGTTATGATGATATTTTAAATTTTGCCTTGGCCTTACAAGACGCGATTATAGAAGATACTAACAGAATAGCTATTATAGCTAGCGCTGATTTGTCGCATAGAGTAAATAAAAAATCGCCGCTTGGTTATTCGGCGAAAGGAAAAAAATTTGATCAAAAAATTCTTGAAATCGTTCAAGATATGAAAACTAAAGAATTAGCTGATCTATTGTCTTTATCAGACGAGGTTGCCTGCGAAGACACTGGCGTTATTATAGCTTTCTTGTCTTTATTAAATGACGTTGGCGGAAATATGCAAATTATGAGGTATGAATCTCCGTTCGGCGTCGGTCACCTGACTGCTCAATATCGCCTTGGTGAGCGCTCGACATAACTGCCTTAAAAAAATAACGCCACTGATCATTACCTGTACATAATTCTTTGGTATCAGCTAAACATCTTTCAACCAGAGATCTTGGATTATCTCGACAAACTTTAAAAATGGCATTACGTTTAAACCTAGGGACATGCAGTTCCCTTTCTATTTTTAAAGCTAAGTCCTGCCAAGGATATGCCGGCGGTTTTGGTCCGGTTTTTTTAGCGTTTAAAATATCTTTTATTGAAGATAATTCTTTTTCTTCCATACTTATTTTATTGTAGCAAATTTTTGCTTTACCCGCCGAAGCCCGCTTAAAAAGCGGGCGTAGGAGGGTTGATTTTTTGGCTATATTATTCTATAATAAGCCTATTATGCCAAAATTATTGCCACTAGTAATCAATCCTAATGAGATTTTAAGAAAAATTGCTGAGCCAGTTAAGCTTAAGGCTATTTTAGAACTCAAAGAATTAGCTGAAGATATGGCCGAAACAATGATTAAAGAAGACGGCGTTGGTTTAGCCGCTCCGCAAATCGGAAAATCAATCAGATTGATTACTATTAATACTAAAGATCAAGGACCAGTTGCGATGTTTAATCCTGAAATTTCAAAACTTTCTTTACTTAAAGAATGGGGCGAAGAGGGCTGTTTATCTTTGCCTAAAATATTTGGCGATGTTAAAAGACATAAAAAATTACGCTGCACTTTTATTGATACTGAAGCTAAGACTAGAACAATAGAAGCTAGCGGCTTTATGGCTCGAATAATTCAGCATGAAGTTGATCATCTTAATGGTATTCTTTTTACTGACAAAGCCAAAAATATTCATACTGTAGAATAAACATGAATCGCTATAGAATTGCTTTTGTAGGCACTCCAAAAATATCTTTACCAGCCCTAACCGCTTTAAAAAACGATAATCGTTTTGAAATTGTTACGGTTGTAACGCAACCTGATATGCCGGCTGGTCGTAATCTTGAATTAACTCCCCCGCCGGTAAAAACAACAGCCGAAGGCTACGGCTTAAATGTTTTACAACCGCAAAAAATTTCGCAAATTATTGATCAACTACGCGAAATGCAACTTGATGCTATTGTTGTTATTGCCTATGCGCAAATTATTCCTGAATCAATTCTTAGTTTACCTAAATACGGTTGCGTAAATATTCACGGCTCTCTTTTACCTAAATATCGCGGCGCCGCCGTACTGCAAGCGCCTATTCTAAATGATGATAAGGAAACTGGCGTTACTATAATGTTAATGGATAAAACTTTAGATACTGGTCCAATTTTAAAACAGCGCGCTTTTGCAATTGCTGAAAACGAAACCGGCGGAAGCTTAGGAGAAAAAATGGCAAAAATAGGAGCAGAAATTTTAGGTGATACTTTGATTGATTACTTTGAAGGAAGAATAAAGCCGCAAGCGCAAAATAATGAGTTAGCTAATTATGTTGGTAAACTAGATAAGCAAGATGGACTTATTGACTGGACAAAATCAGCCAAACAAGTAGAATGTTTTGTACGAGCTATGTCGCCTTGGCCTTCGGCTTGGACATGGTTAACTGGTAAAAAATTAAAAATAGTTGAAGTTGATCCAACGATTATTTCTTTAACTATGCATAAGCCTGGAAAAACCTTTATTTATAATTCTACCTTAGCTGTACAATGCGGTAATGATTCTTTAATTATTAGAAAGCTGCAGTTAGAAGGCAAAAAAACAATAACAGCACAAGAATTTATACAAGGTTATAAAGATTCTATAGGCGCAATACTTGGCTAATCACATTAATAAAAACCCCTTTAAACCAAAATGATTTAAAGGGGTAAAACTGTAAAGATTTAAAGTTCGTTGATTATTGGCTCAGGAACTCTTTTGCCCGTTGACCTATCGTAATAAAAGTTTAATCTCACCTGGAACCGCTTTTTTAAAAAGAGCGGGAGTACGACCGATAAAATTGCCATACCCGTACTGATTGAAAATAGCGCCGTGTCGCATTCAATGTGAAAACTAGCAGATACAAATAAAACTGAAATGTAAGAGAAAACGACTGATTCTACTATGCTTAAGACTCCGCTTTTCGAGTCTCTTATTCTGACGATTACGTTGCGTGTGACCATATCGGTAAACATAGAGAATAATAACGAAGTGAGTGCCTGAAGTGTATATTCTACGAACAGCATGAAGAAGTCGTTGCTGTATAATCCATTTGCCGATTTGTAAATCGCTAACGCCGAGAAAAACATGATGAAGATAATAACAAACGCGGCATTGATAATTTGATCGCCTCTATTAATATTTGTATCTTCCAAAATTTTTTCCTTTCTTTTGATTGTTTTATTTAGTAATTAACTGAATCTAGCATTTGGACTCAGCTAATTACTAAATAGGCTTTTTAATGAACTTTTTATATTTTAACATAATATAGTATAATTGTCAATATCTTGTAAAATTAGCGATTTTCAGGTATTTTTACTATACTTGGTCCCATCGTCTAACGGTTAGGACGCCAGGTTCTCATCCTGGTAATAGGGGTCCGATTCCCCTTGGGACTACAATATGTGGAGAGAAAAAAATAATCAATTAGTTAAAGAGTTCGCCTTTAAGGATTTTAAGGAGGCTTTTGAGTTTATGAAAAAGGTTGCGGAGATTGCCGAAGAAATGGATCATCATCCTGAATGGATTAATCTATATAATAAAGTGACTATTAAACTTTCTACGCACGACGCCGGCGATATTATTACTGATAAAGATAGGGAGATGGCAAAAAGGCTTGATGAGCTAATTTAATAAAACCCTAAAACAATGCTATAATAATATTACTAATTAATTTGAGCTGACTGTTTGGCCAGCAAACTAAAACATATGGATAAAAAGACAAAGACAATTATCGGCGTAATTGCTGCCGTAGTGGTCTTGGGTGGCCTTTATTATGGCTATAATAATTGGCGCACTAATCAAGCCTTAAAACAATTATATGGCGTTGATGGATTAAATAAAGGTCTTTCTAGCGGAGTTTTAGAAAATATTGCAAAGGAAGCCGCTAAAGAAGAAGCTCAGCAAAAAGCCGATGAAGCCAAGGAGGCTGCTAAAACACCTGAAGATAAATTTAATGATACAAAAGCTACAACTTTAGCTGGAGAAATTTCTCCAGTGGTAGCTAGCGAAATTGAACCGGCACTTAAAGCAGTTTTTGGTCAAAGCAAAACAACTTCTTATGGTACGGGTTATATGATGAGCCAAACTGATAGCTTTGGGGCAAATTTTAAAGTTCCACGCGTTGTGACCGCAGATGATTTAAACAAACTAGCCATAGAACTTAAAAACAAAGGCTATAATATAATTTCTAATTCTATAGAATCTGAATCCGGCAGTATAACTTTAATGAAAGGCGAAAATTCAACAATGACCATTGCTTATAGTGACAGCGGCACGAATCAAGAAATTCAAGTCTTATATTGGAAACTAACGACTAATTAAACCATCACCTCGTTTTACACTAATTTATTCACCTCACCCCAACCCCTCTCCCCGCTAAAGCGGGGCGAGGGGTGTTTTAATTAAAAAATATATGTTACCAAAAAAATATATTCTGTTCGTGAATTTAGAAAAAATACAACTAAGCCTGAGGCTATCTTATGGAATGTTTTAAGAAAAAATCAATTACTAGGACAAAAATTTCGCCGCCAACATCCATTATCTGGTTTTATTATAGATTTTTATTGTAATAAACTAAAATTAGCCATAGAAATAGATGGGGCTATTCATAGTCTTCCTGATGTTAAAAAATATGATGAATTTAGAAGTAAAATAATATTTGATAAACAAATTGGCTTAATTAGAATTCCTAATACTTTAATAGAAAATAATCTGCCAATGGTTATTAAAAAATTAGAAACTATAATAAAAAATCACCCTCGCCTAGCTTTAGCTAGGAGAGGGCAGCCTGCCGATAGGCAGGCGGGGTGAGGTGAATTTATTTATCCCTCCATTCACTCCCCTGCCTTACTAATAAATCTTTAGCTTTGTTAGAATCAAACATTAACTTTTTAACAACTTTTTCCATACGCGCTGCCTGTGATCCTTTCACAAATAAAAGATCTCCGGGCTCAATCATTTTTTCTAAAGCCTTAGCTGCTTCATCGCTATTACCAAAATGCCAAATATTTTCACAGCCATTATCACGAGCAACTTCAAAAATAGTTTTAGCTTCAGCGCCAACGCCGACAATTAAATCAGCATATTCACAAGCCGCTCTTCCAACATCTTCGTGACCTTGTTGGCTTAATTTACCTAACTCTTTCATTGATCCTAAAATTGCCCAAACTCTTTTTCTTTTTTCTATTGGAATATCATGAATTGCTTTTAAACCGGCAAAAACAGAATCAGGCGAAGAATTATAAGTATCATCAATAATTAAAGAGTTATTAATGCCATTAATTAATTGCAAACGTCCGGCTGGGCGTTTTGCTTTTTCTAAAACATCAGCCATCATAATGCCATTAATACCATAAGAAAAAGCTACGGCAATTGCCGCCAAAGCCGAATAAACAGGCGGATGGCCAATAGCGCCGGGTAAAAATACCGGAATAAAAGAACCTTCTAATTTTAATTTAAAAGCCGTACCTATTTCATTATTCTTTCCTTGAATAACTGAAAGCTCTTCAGCTGAAATATCGGCTTCTTTACTAAAACCAAAACTGATTGTTCTGCGTGTTGATTTTTCTGCTAGCTCTCTTAATTTTTCATCATCATAATTATAAATAACCCAACCGTCTTCAGTCACGGCTTCAGTTAATTTTATTTTTTCATTATGAAGATGGTCTAAGGAATTGAAAAACTCTAAATGAGCTTGGCCTAATTTAGTAATAACTGCGCGAGTCGGTTTAACTATTTTAGTTAGATAGTCCATATCGCCCGGCCTATCTATGCCCATTTCTAAAACTAAAACTTCCGGATAATCGATTTTTTGAGAACCCATTTTCCAGGCTCTAACAAAAGTTTTTAACCATCCTAAAATAGATCTTCCCGGGGAGCTTAAACCTAAAATAGACAAAGGCAAGCCTATTTCATTGTTATAGTTTTTATAAGTCTCTCGTACCTTAAAATGTGCGCTTAATAAGCCCGCAATAGCCTCTTTAGCGCTGGTTTTGCCGACACTTCCGGTAATGCCTATTATTTCTGGCTTATATTGACGAATAACTCTTTTAGCTAGAAAAGCCAGTATTTTTTCGATTATTTTAAGCATGTCGCTACTATACTATTTCTTAGTATTAGTTTCAATAGGCCTTTCTTTTTTGACTTGCCAATGATTTAAAAGAAAAGCTGTTATATCATGAGCTAAAGGCACAGCAGTTGATTCTGCGTACATTGCTCTAGGATTATCTAATTTTGTTAAAATCACAAAAGTAGAATTATTAGCTGGAGCAAAACCAACAAAAGTATGGTTATATTTACCGCTGTAGCCCTTAGAATTAGCAGCCGCAACCTGAGCTGTTCCGGTTTTACCGGCAATATAATAACCTGGGATTTGAATTTTTTTAGAATGTCCATTCTCAACAACATTAACTAAGATGCCTGATAAAATTGCTGCAGTCTTTTGAGAAATGACGCGCCTAATCATAGAAGTCTTTGTTGTAAATCTTTTACCGTCCGGCGCAACAATTTCTTTGACAATATAAGGCTTCATTAACTCTCCACCATTAGCAATAGCGGCGTAAGACATAACCATTTGTAAAGGCGTAACAGTAATACCTTGTCCAAATGAAGCAGTGGCTGCTGAAATATCTTTAACTCTTAAGGCGGTAATCGGTTTAATATTGCCGGCGCTTTCACCCTCTAATTCAATTCCGGTTTTTTCTCCAAAACCAAATTTTTTAACATAATCAGCAAAAGTAGAGACGCCGGTTTGTTGCATTGCAAAAATTGCTCCGGTATTGAGCGACTGCTCTAGAACAGTAACCATATTAGTTGTACCATGTCCGCCAAAAGTATCAAAGTCAGAGTTTTTAATCGGCTTTGGCCAACCATTAATCATAACTTGTCCTTTATCTTGATAGGTTGTTTCCGGAGTTACCTTACCGCTATCTAGAGCAGCGGCCATTGTTATTGCTTTAAAAACCGAGCCTGGTTCATATTGAGCAAAAACAGCGGGATTATTAAAGAATTTTATATCGCTAATTTCCTGATAATTATTAGGATCAAAATCCGGCGCCGAGCACATTACTAAAATAGCCCCAGTTTTAGGATCGACTACAATAACGCTACCGCCTTCGGCGCCATGTTTAGCAACACTTTCATCAAGCATTTTACAGGCAGTAAATTGAGCTGAACGATCAATTGTTAAAACTAAACTTGAGCCATCTTCTTTTTTATCGTATTTTCTATCGTTAACAATCACAAGTCCACCGGCGCCGCGCTCGGCTGTCACTGATCCATATTTTCCAAAAAGCTCTTGATCAAAAAATCCTTCTAATCCGTATTTACCGTGTTGCTCTTCATTTTCATAGCTTGCATAACCTAAAATGTGAGAACCAATATTATTCTCTGGATAAAAACGATAAGGCGCAGTAGTATAGGAAAAACCTTTTATCTTTAGTTCTTCTCCATTAACATCTTTAACAAAAACTTTCTCATTCTTCACTATAAGATCTTCTGCCTTAATGTCATTTCGTCCCAACATGAATAGATAAAAATTCTTTAATTTTTCTTCATCAAGTTTTCGTTGGATAGGTTCATAAACATCATCAGCCTGCTCTAACTTTTTAGTATATTCATTGACTATTTTGTCATGCTCTTCTCTTATTAAATCTTCGCGATGTTGCTTTTCAACATCAAGCCATAGTTGATCTTTCATTAAAACTTCGTGAGCCGTCTTTACTTCCTGTTCTTTTAAAATTCTTTCTTCTTCTGGAATATCACCTATAGCCTCAAGATCTTGATCTAACTTATCCTTTCTTTCTTGCTCAATTATTTTATCAACTTTTTTTTCAACTTCTTCTTTATGAAAAAATTCATAAAGCTTTTCAGAGTCGCCGCTCGCATCTTCAACCTCTCTTGGCATAGCATAAACTAAGGCAAACTCTTTATTAGTTGCGATTGGGTATAGGCCGCTTGAAGGGTTAAAATAATTTTCTTGAATTAAAATTTTGCCACGATCAGGCAAGAGCTCATAAGAGGTTTTATGTTGACCTTGAGCTAAAGATAAAAACTTTGAATGCTGAAATCCCTGAATATAAATTAACCTAGCTATTAAACATAAGGCTAATAAAAAAATAGCCGCGGCTACAACAGCCACGCGACCATTTGAAGATTCTTTAGCTTGAGGAAGCTTGCGCCTTCCGATCATCATACTAAACTTACGTTATTTTTTTGCAACCAGATTTTGATCCCAGTTTATATAGTTAGCCCCGTCGGCATTAACCATTTTCATCTCTTGAATCCTAGGATTTAAATTCTGATATGAACCAAGCGAGCTAATAGCGCTTTCCATAGACTGTTTATCATTACTTAAATCGCCAACTTTTGACTTTAAATCCTTAAAAACAAAGCCTTTTGTAGACAAGTCATTAATAACTAGAAAATGAGTTATGGCTGAAGCAACAATAGCCACTACCAAAAAAGTATTTAAGCGACTCAAAAAGACAGATTTATTTTCTACTTGGTTCATATTTTATTTTTATGTTTATTTTTTAATTGATTATACGAACGGCGCGTAACTTAGCGCTTCTAGATCTCGGGTTTTCTTTAATTTCTTCTTCAGTCGGGGTAGCTGCTTTCTTTGTCAGAATCTCAAGCCAAGCCTTATGATTGCAAGAACAAATCGGCATTTCAAGAGGACAAATACAATCCCTAGATTCTTTTTTAAAAAATTGCTTAACAATCCTATCTTCTAAACTGTGAAAAGAAACTATAACAATGCGCGCTCCGGGTTTTAAAATATTTTTTGTTTCTTCTAAAAAGAGACGCAAATTATCAAGTTCTTTATTAGTTGCAATTCGGATTGCCTGAAAAGTCCTGGTCGCGAAGTGAATTCTTGAACGACGATAAGAGGCCGGAACTGCTCGGGCAATAATTTCAACTAACTCTCCTGTTGTTCTAATCGGTTTATTTTTTCTAGCAAGTCCAATAGCGTGAGCGATTTGTCTTGCATATCTTTCTTCTCCAAAATCTTTTATTAAAGAAGTTAAAGATGAAACAGGAGTGTTGTTAATTATGTCTTCAGTAGTATTAGTATCTATCAAAGAACCAAAAGCCATATTTAGCGGCGAATCATTCTTAAAAGAAAATCCGCGAGCGTCGTCCTCAAGCTGAGCTGAAGACAATCCCAAATCAAGAACGACGCCGTCTAATTTTTCAACTCCGCAATCTTTAACTACGGAATCCAAATCCTTAAAATTAGCCTGGATTAACTCTAAATTTTTAACACTCTCTTTTTTAATCTTTAATTTGGCATTATTAATAGCGGCTTCATCAATATCTAGCGCAATAACTCTTCCCTTTTCCCCTACCGCTTTACTTATCGCCATAGCATATCCGCCCCCGCCCAAAGTTCCGTCAATAATAACTTCGCCTGAGCTAGGTTTTAAATATTCCATAACCTCTCTAAGCATTACTGGAGTATGGCGATACATTTTTTTATTTTTAAATTTCTCCCAAAGCTTCAGCTATCTGTTTACTCTGTTTTTCTGTGTTTAATTTATATCTTTTCCAAGCCGCTTCGTTCCAAATTTCTAAGCGATTGTACAAACCAGCAATAACAGCCTTTTTTGAAAGTCCAGCAAAGTCTCTTAAATAGTCCGGCAAACTTACTCTTCCTTGATTATCAAAATCAGCATCAGCTGCTCCAGCTAAAATAAAACGAGCAATATTTCTATCATTCGTTTTGTTAAACGGCAAAGCCGCAATCTTATTTGCTAAAACTTCCCATTCTTTTTTAGGATAAACCACTAAACAATTATCAAGCCCCTTTGTCATAACCGCTCCGCTGCGCAAAAGCGCACGAAACTTAGCCGGAATAGCCAGTCTACCTTTATCATCAATCGTATGATTATACTCGCCGATAAACATTGTGGTTTTGGGCATGGTTTTTGTGACTTATCCACAATTCCCCACTTTTCCCCTTTACAATGTAATTTTACACCATTTTTCCACCTTGGTCAATCAAAATAAACCACTGGCTTTTTATTTATTTTCCTTAGGTTTTTTGTAAAAACAAAAAAACCGCCAGCACTTATGCACAGGCAGACTAAAAATCAATTAATTTATTTGCTTTTTCCTATTTTCGGGGCTGAAGAATAAAGCGGTTTTATCGTTGCTCCTAAATCTTTTTTAGAAGGCTTCTTATCAAGCGCTCTAATAGGCAGATTTAGAGCATAAGCTAGGCTATTGGCAACGCTAATACCTATACGAAGAGAGCTAAAACCCTCCCCTTTTCTAGCTACTGCAATAGAAGAAAGTTTTCCGTATTTTTTAAATTTGTTAAGTAATATCTCAATGCTAGCTAAAAGCTTTTCTCCTTGAGAATGCTCTACGGCAATTTGAGCTTCTACTAAAATACTCCTGCCCTTTTTTAAAGCAAGTTTTATAGTGTTTCTAGATCCAGTATCAATAATTAACTCCATATTTAATATATTCTAAGCTTATAATAATTTTTTGGCAAGAAAAAAGCCCTGAGCTATTGCTAGTCAAGGCTTTATTCTCAAAGAACTACTTTTTTACCTGCGGTAAGGTTTTACTTTCAGATTGTCTCCTCCTATTGAGGATATTTCCGCAGCGAGCCACTGATTTACAGCGTCCCAGTATTCGGACGTGCTCATGTTGGCGAGCCCGCTCGATGTACCATACCTGAACGTTAGTATGGTATTGGCCGGTAACTGGTTTCTGTGGAAGGCAGTGTGCCACCATGAAGCAAAGCCCGGTGTGTTATAGATTGTCTTCTGAACGCCCATACCGTAAATGTTTGATAACCAATACGGACTAGAGCTTCCGTTCGCGAAGTGCTTATTGAAGAACACGTGAATCGTGTCTCCGTTTGCACTAGCATCAAACCTGACAACTGTGTCGCCTACTATTCCCGGGTAACCTGACGAAATAATTTGGTTCCTTAGATACAACTGCCCGCCGTAGCACTTCGGGTAAAGTTTATCTCCGTTTGCGTCATAGTAAATACTGGTCCATTTTCCCGCTCTTGGAGCGATGGAAGCCCAGCAACTATTGTCCCTACGGTATTGAATTCCAAGGACCTGATTGTTAATGACCCTGCGCGTAATTTTGTAATATCTGTTGTCAGACGCGACAGACATTGTCCTGGGGACCCATCCGTCAGTTGAGTCTAAGTAATAAGGCGTTCCGCTTGGATTGCACGTGGAGTCTATGGCTTCCTTTAAGAACCAGAAGTCATAGTCCCAGGTATTGATGTCGATTTGAACAGAGTTACTTCCGAGTTTTAGTATCGGGGGAATTGTTGGATTTGTCCCCAACTGAACCCAGAAGGTTCTTGTAACCGAATGCAATATTCCTTCCGTGTCCCACACGTTTAAAGTGATGGTCACGTAGGTGTTCGCAATTAAATATTTATGCGAACCCATAATCGATGTTCCGGTCCCTGCCGAATTTGCACTTCCATCAGCCCACTGGAATTCCCAATGGTCTACCTGGAAGCTACCGGTTATTCTTCCGACAAAAATTGTTGGCATACCCGTATAAAGGGTATCACCGGGCAATAAATTGCCCATTTCGTCTTTGGCGTAGAAATCTACGTCGGACGAAGTTGTTCCTACTAATGGCGGATCTGTTAATGCATCACAGCCCTGCCACAATACTACTGCCAGCATAAATGCGAACAGTAAAAATATTGATTTTGTGTGTTTCAATTTGACCTCCTGCCTTATAATAAGGCATTTAATTTAGTTTATTATGATTGGTTTATTATACTTTAATTTTATAAGAACACTGGTTTTAATCCCATTATATTCCCCGCCATTAAAATGACGAGGAAAAAATAAGATTAAATAAAAGTCGATATATTTGATAAAGCTTTGCGGCGTTCTAAACGCTCGGCTAAGCTTTCAGCCAATAGTTCTCCGTAAACCATTTCGGTATTATCAGCAATATTTTTCCAATTATATTCTTTTATCATTCTAGCTTTAGCTTTTTCAGCGACTGAAACAACCAATGCCTCATTTGATAAAAGTTCTGTTAATTTATTAGTCAAATCTTCAACACTCTTATTAACAAAAGTAAAACCACGGTCACCAATCGCTTCTTTATTTTCAGGGATGTCGCTGACTAAAGCGGCGTTGCCGTAAGCCATAGCTTCTAATAAAGCGATTGACAAACCTTCTGATTCTGACGGCTGAACAAATAAAGTAGCGTTAGAAAATAGTTCTGCTAAAGCTTGCCCTTTTTGAGCTCCGGTAAAGATAATTCTTGCATCATCTTTAGCTAAAGTCTTTAACTCGTTAACATATTCATCAGTAAAAGCACCATCACCAACAATAACTAACTTTTTATCAGTTTTAACATTACGAAAAGCTTTAATTAAATGATGAAGGCCTTTATGGCGAACTAAACGAGAAACCGCCAAAATATAATTATTTTTTAGAAGACCAAACTGTTTAATCATTTCCGGCTCTTCTTTGATCATTTCATTAACTCCGTTTGGAATGTAAATTGCCTCACGTCCATAAACCATAGCAACATACTGTGACAAAGTTTTTGAAACAGCAATTGTTCTATTAGCTGCAGTGCAGGCGACATATTCTCCGAAGCGTAAATAAAGACGAGCAAACAAACTCCATTTTTGATGGAAGTAATCCTGACAATGAAAAGTTGCTACAACTTTAGCACGCGGCTTTAGAATCTTAGCCAACCAGATTAAAGATGACGGACCGATCGCGTGAAAATGAACAATATCAACATCACGACGAATAAGATCTAATACTGCAAAAAAGGTATGACTTATAGCATCAAGATTCTTAGTAACAATACTCGGGAGACTTATTAAGCGAACGCCCTTATAGTCCTTAAGATTTTTGTCAGTATAATTAGGACGAGTATAAACAATAATTTCATGTCCGCGCTGAGCTAAAGACACAGCTAAATCCTCGACGTGCTTTTCAATGCCGCCGCTGATTGAGGGGATGCCTTTTTGTCCGATAAACGCGATTTTCATAATAAAATTAAAAATTTATTTAATCCTAGATTATAACACAATAACTTTTTTATGTCAATAATGTAATAATAAGCTTATTTTAGCTATTATTCCTCTATTTCAAAAGCTATACTGTAAGTTAATTTAGAGCTATTGCCAGTAACTTTTATATCAGTGAAATACTTAGGTGAATTAGGAACCTTAACAACTGAAGGGACTTTCATGGTCGTTTTAAAACGACCATCATAGCCGGTTTGAACAGTATATTTTGTACCAGCAAAATCAATTGTTAATGCTTCTTCTCTAGCAAAACCGCCGCCTCTTAAAATAACATCTGAATTAACTGGGGCGCGATTTTTATCAATGCCTAAGAATAATTTTTCTTGAGAAATTTCTACATCATTACTTTCTTCAGTAGCAGCAAATGAGGCTATATTATAATCACCCTGAGGTAACGGATTTAGATTTCCGTCCAATACTAAAATATTAGAATTATTAAATACAACTAATTTTTCTTTACCTGAAGCATCTTTTACTGCCTTAATTCCCATAGCCCAACCTCCGGCATTAGCTAAAGCTGAAGTATATTGGTAAGAAACAACTGATAAATCTTCTTTGTTTAATTTAACAACTCCTATACCATTAGAAAAATAAATATAACGAGCATCGTAAGAAGGAGCAACGTCATAACCAAAAGGTCCTTTGTACTTAAAACTCTTTTCAATTTCTCCGCTCATATTAAGCTTCTTAACAGCCGCATCATCAGCAATAAAGATAGAACCGTCTACTTTATTGTTATATATTTGATGATGATAGCCGATATTTTCAGCTTGCTGAGATATAGCAATATCTCTAACTATTTTTCTAACATCTTTGTCATATACCAATATTCTGCCATCAGCTACATTAAAGAAAAATTTATCGCTTTGAGCAGCAGAGATGCCAGTTTGTCCACTAGGGGTTTTGATTTCGTAGTAATCAGCAATTTCTAAATCATTATTCCAAATTTTAACTCCGCGGTAACTTACTGTCGCGACTTTTCCTGAAACTTTTTCAAGAGAAGAAAACCAATCCCAGGTATTATCCTTAGCCTGATCTACTAAATTAGCTTTTCTTAAATCACTAATATCATATTTATAGATACCACTTGATTCAATAGCATAAGCATACAAACGATCATTCTCTTGAGAAAAGATCATGTCGTTAAAAGTAAGCTGTGTGCCAAAGCGTTGATCTAGGGCTTTGACTGTAGCAAATTTTTTTACGCTATTATCATTGTTCATGGTAAATAGCTCAAGACTACCGGTATTAGCACTACCGATGACAATTTTGCCTTTATAAAGTATGGCGTCGCCGGAATAGTAAATCTTAATTTTACTTTCTGCTCCAGGAACAGGCGCCAAGAAGCCGACTGTTAAGCCGACCACGACTAAAATCATAAGAAATTTCTTCATATTTTTATTGAGTATAAGTTTAATTTATATTGTTATTTTAATCCCCTAGCTTACCATAATATTAAAAAATAGTCAAGACCAATCGGCCCTGACTATTATATTAATAAATTTAATAATAGACTATTCCAAAGGAACAACCGCTCCTTTGCCTCCAGCTCGACTGTCTTTTTCAATATTTGTTGTAATATTAGCCAAATTTTTCAATATATGCGCCTGACTATACTGGTCTTCTCCGGAAAAACTTATATTTGTAAGTAAATTAGGAGTTTTGCCAATATCCTCTTCTCTAGGAACTATGCTAACAGCAAAACTAGCCCTAAAATTACCACCATTTTGAGGCAAAGAGGCCAGTTTCCAGACAATTCTTCTTGTTACTGGAGAATAACTAATTTCTCCGGCAACTAAACTTTGCTGCTCAAGCCAAACAACATTAGAGGGTAAATCAGCTTTAACTTCAAAATTCGCAACGTCATTGCCTAAATTATTAGCTTCCCAGATAATCCAATAAGTTGTTGGGATGTCTACCTGTGGAGGAATTGGACCTATACCTAATTGATCACCCTGCGGACCATAATAATAGCCTTGAGAAGAAACATTTAAATTAGAATCAATTTTTAATTTTGGCGCGGCAACAACATAAGAAAAATCCTCTCCATTCATTTTATAAGAAACTTTAATGCCGAGGCTAACAAAATCATTCAAAGAATTACCACGACGCTTCAAATCTATTTTTAAAGGTATAGTTCTTTCATTGCCAGAAGATAAATTTTTCTCTAGAGAAATTATATTATTGGCAGAAGCGGCGCCAGACACAGAAGTACTAACGCCAACTACTGACATATTTTCACGTTGACTTTCTATAGCTAAACTAATATCGCTAATTTCATTAGTATCATTATTTTTAATAACAACATTTAAATCAACCGGCGATTCTGAAAATGATGATTGTTCAAAATTTGATACGATTTTCAAACTCGGTTCAATAACGTTTAGCCTCTTCTCAACACTAGATTGTTCTATTGCTTTGTTATCAATTATTAAAAAGCTCTTAGCAATAAAGGGTTGATTTTCTCCATTAATCTTTGGCATCGCTGAAAAACTTAATGAGCGTTCTTCGCCCGCCGCAAAATCAGCGGTAACAATTCTCCCCTCTTCTAAATCTCCTTGGTCAGGCTTAATCTCCCAATCTTCAGGTAAAAACGAAACGGCAACTTTACTAAGCTTTGCATCTCCGGCGTTCTTTATTTTAACAGTACCATTAAAAGGTACTTCGCTATAAATTTTTTCAGGCACATCTAAAGAAAGCTCTAGCACTGAAGCATCAATATGATAAACAACAGAATCAAGTAATTGCTTCCTAATATTTCCATCTTGATAAGTTAACATAAAAGCCAGCGACTGCCTCTCGTTAATAGCTCCTCTTACTAAAGCTTTAAAGTAAATTTCTCCCTTAGCTTTGTCTTTAAGTTCATCAATAGTAAAAGTATTAGAAGTAGGGTCAAATTGAAATAGACCACTCGTTGAAACTACTTCCATATTTTCAGGTAAATCAAGCTTCAAATTAACTAATGATATACTATTATCTTCCTCGTTCTCATAATAAATACTAAAATCCTGAATTTGTCCGCTAATAACTCTAGAAGCTTCAATATTTGGCTTAAAAATAAAATCTGCTTTTGGCTGCCACACTAAAAGCCAAATTAAGATTATTACCAAACCAACTAAGGTGCCGGCTAAAAGCAAATCAGCCCAAAGGTGAAAATGACTATCCCGATAATGTTTGTCGTGCCTATCTTTTAAGAGCTTAATTAAAAAATTAAGTTTTTTTATAATAAGATTTTGGTCTTTCATATGTTTATTATAGTTTAGCAAATGAATGACTAATTTAGAAACTAGCAGTCGCTGCTAAAATTTCAGCTTTGCCGTCTCCTTCAATATCATTAACCATTACTGAAATACCTGTGCCAGATTTAGGATCATAAGCCATAAATTGAGACTTAAGCCTTCCTAAATAATCAAAAACCCTAACATGGGGTCCGCCAGAAACGGCGCCGGTCACCAACTCATTTTTTCCGTCATTATCAACGTCGCCCACAGCGACACTAACTCCGCCTCTGAAATTTTTATCATAAGTCAAAAAGGAATTTAAAGTTTTTCCTTGTTCGGAAAAAAATTTGACTGTTGATGGCATACCTTTTAAAGGAGCGACAATAATTTCTCCTTTGCCGTCGTTATTAACGTCACCGGCTGTTAAATTTACTCCGCCTCTGAAATTTTTATCAAAAGCAAAAAAACCAGCATTTAATAATTTACCGCTTGAAGAAAAGGTCTTAACATGCGGTCCGCCGCCAGAAGCCGGCGCAACGATTATTTCTTTAAAACCATCTTTATTAAAATCATAAACCGTAAAAGCTAGTCTACCTTTAAAATTAGCTCCGTAAGGCTGTAAACGAATAATTGCTTTACCATAGCGAGCTATTACTAAAGTACCGTCTTGTCCAGCTATTCTATCGCGTTGACCGTCGTTATCAATATCGTCTAACAAAACAAAGGTATTCGGCGCCGAATCAGCTCGATACGCAAAAAAACCATTTCTCGTTTGTTGCCCGGCATTAGAAAATACACGAACAAAATTACCATTAGGAAAAACTGATCCAACAATATCTTGCTTGACTCTGCGCATTATAATTCCATCATTATTAGCTAATCTAATATAGTTAACTTTTGAACCGTCATTAAAATTACGATCTTGAGTTCCTCTAATTTTTTCAAATTGTTCTCTTGGAAAAATATATAACTGGTCTTTGCCGCTAGAATTAACAATTGCAACACCATTTTCAAAATCGCGACGCCATAATCCCGGCTCAACATAATCGCTGTTATTTTTTAAGAGATTATAATAGGAAGATTCTGACCTGCCTAAAGATACATCATACTCGTCATACCACCAAAGTTGTTCATGAGATTGATCTCCAAAATCAAAAGAATAATATCCTTCACCAAGCAAAGCACTTGTTAAGCCAAAACGCATCTGCTTGTAATTAGACATTGTTCCCGCATTATTAGTAGTAGCATTAATTACATAAATCTGAGGATTTTTATTTAACTTAGGCAGTCTTTTTAAATATTGGTACATTGACGCTTGCCAAGTTCCGTTGCCTTCCCAAGGGGTTGGGAAATTTTCAAATATTCTTCCGTTAGTAGCCGGCTGATAACTATCTAATGAATTTCCGTTCATTACTATATATTTATTAGGAAAAAGCGCCCTGGTTCTTGAAAATAAATTAGCCATTCCCTTTTGCCAAGATGAATTTACAAAATTTTGATCATCGGCAGTTCCGTCTCCGTTTATATCTATACCGTTTTTACTAAAATGATTTATAGAAGCATCAACCACATCATACATTATGCCATCCCAATTATCTTCTCTATATTTTTTATCTACATAATTTAGATTCATAGAAATCCAAGCATCTTTGCTCAAATTAGTAGCAAAAACATTAGACCAGATCATTAATTTTTGTCCGTTTCTATCTCTAAGCCATAAATTAGCTCTGTCAATTTCACTATATAGTCCCTGAGGAACAGGCGTTGCCATTGCTGAGTATATATAAGCAAGAATAATGCCGTCGGGCTTAGCGACTTTATATTCGTCTATAAAATCACCGTTAGCCATAGAAATATCATTCTGCATAATCAGCAAATCCCATTTTTTTAAAGTTTCAAAATATTCCGGACGAAGGTTAGAATAATATTTTAAATAATAATTTGCCAATTTAGGATAGGTATCTTTTCCATAAGCGCAAAGAGGCGCTAGGGTTATAAATAAAAATATCGGCAAAAAATATAAACTAATTTTTTTCATAAACATCAACACTGTTTTTTCTTACATACTCAAGATAAATTCTAGATAATTTTTCTACATTAAGTCTTATATCAAAAGTTTTTAGGGCATTAATTCTTGCCGTAGCTGCTATCCTTTCTATTTCTAATTCATTATCAAAACTATATTGCAAGGCCTTAATAATATCATCAACATTACAAACTTCAACAACCTTACCCGAGATGCCATCTTCTATTAATTCTTCGGCTGCTGGCTTTGAAGCTATGATAAATCTTCCGGCGCACAAAGCTTCCATTATAACCAAACTAAGTCCTTCCCATAAAGAAGGTTGAATAATTATTTCAAAAGATTCATAAAGTTTTTGCGGATGAGACTCAACTCCGTGCCAAACTATTCTATCTGATATCTCTTCTTTACTAGCTAATTCCATTAACATTGTTTTATCTACACCATCGCCAAAAACGTGCAGTTTCCAATTATATTTTTTTAAACTGCCTAAAGCTTCCAATAAATAAATATGTCCCTTTTGTTTACTAAGTCTACCAACAATACCAAGCTGCCACTCCGATCCTTTTTTTATCATTGGCGAAACTCTAGATAATGCTTCTATATCAATACCATTTTTTACAACTTCTATATAATCAGCCGACAAATTAAATTGTTCAATGTCATACTTTTTAACTTTATCAGCCACAGCAATTACTTTATCAGCTCTCCTTAATATTCTTTTCCAAACAAATCTCCTTAAATAAGATGTATCAAATTCAACATTATGTTGAGTAGATATCCAAATTACCGGCAACCTCAATAAAATTTTAAAAATCCATCCGAATAAATCAGCTCCAAATAAATGAGTATGAATTACGTCTGGCTTATATTCTTTAACAAATTTTATAAGCTTCAAAGCAACGCCTAATCTACCACCGTCTTTTGATCTAGAACCTATCTTTACGCGAATGTTGTTAGCTTCAAATAAAGGACGAAGAGTGCCATCTTCTACAGTGTTAGCGACAACTACATCAAATATATTTTTATCTAACAATTTTCCATAATGCAAAACAAGCTGCTCGGCTCCTCCGGTAGTAAATTGCGGGATTATATGAAGAATTTTTATTTTACTATTTTTTTCCATACTCTTGTTTTTTCTCAATTAACATCGCCGACCAAGCTATTGCAATAGGCACCCACATCTTTCCGTGATAATAAGATGTATTAAAAAATTCAAAAATAAATATACTTAGAGCCCCTAAAACAACCGGCAATAAATAATGATTAGAGTTTTTCTTCATTTTTATAACATCTTTATAAAGATTGAAAAATATATAAAAAGCCATGAAGAAGAAAGTAATTAAACCAACTGCGCCGTTCTCAGCCATAACTTTTTGAAAAACTCCGTTAGAATCTGTTCCCTCTCCATGCTGCGCTCTAAAACGTATGTTCCTATTAATTAAGTCAACATATCTTCCCGTACCTTTGCCAAAAATAGGACTTTCTGTAAAATTGTTCCAAGCTATTTGAGTTGACAATAATCTTGTTTTTGTGGAGCCAACACCAACTTCATAAGATGTCTGAAGATTAAACATATATATAAACAACGGAGACAATAGCAACAAAGATATTAAAGTAACTAATATAATCTGTTTAAAACTTGCTTTACTACCTATAATAACATAAGCCAAAATACAGATAATTAACGATATCCAAGCGCCTCTTGAAAAAGTTCCGAGAAGCACGAAAATCATAAATAACGAACCAAGCATTATAATTTTTTTATTAATGGCTTTTTTAAACCAAAGGCTCCCCAACGCTAATAAGAAGAATATTGAAGGCAGTAAAGTTTCTACTAAAAGATTTTGGTCAATGCCAAAAGGCTTTTGTCCATTAATAGTGAGCACTGTAAATCTTATAGGATCATAAGAAATATTTTGATCTTTTAAAGATACAATACCAAAGATGCCCATTATAATTCCTGATACTACAAAACTTATAAGAACTCTTTTTAAAATTTTCTCATCTTTAATAATGTTGACAGGCAACCATATATAAGCGATATAAAAGAACAATATCCATCTCACGCTATACCATACTGAAGATTTTATATCTGGACTAAAAAATGCCGAAGCAATAGTTGCTAACCAAAAAAATAAAAAAGGAATTAATAAAGGAAATTTTAATTTCTCAACTTTTTCTAAATGGATTATTAAATGAATCGCAAAACCAATTAAAGAAACTATTGCTACGGCGTCTATAAAAGGTATAATCATCCAGCCGATATTAAAGTTAAAATTTATCAAAGGCAAAAATAAAGCGATTGAATATATTCCAATCTCTGGCTTCCAGGCAAATATTATAGCTAATATAGCTAAACAAAATATAAGTAAGGTTAGAAAAGAATTAAAATAAACAGCAATAGATAAAACCATCATCACAATAGCCATGATGATTGATAATGAATAAGCTATTTTTTTAGAATTAATTTTATCCATTTAAAAATTTTTAGATAAAAAAATTATAACATAAATAAAAAGAAAAGTCAAAAAAACAGCGCTATCCTTAATTACTGGATACCGCTGTTCGAGAATGAACTGCCCTTTCCTATTTTTTTGCTCGACCAATTATCTTTTAGCCGTTTTGAAGTCGAACCCGCCCATTCCGTTATCGATGACGTCCGAAGAATTTATCATATTATTATATTCCTTGGACGGATGTTCCCACTCAGACACAAAGACATACGGGATGTATTCTTCGCCGACCTTGAAACAGTACTTTTCAGTACTGCCAAGTTTTTTCTTTGTGTAGAACCTCCATTCGCCGTTCTCGAGAGTCATTGTCATCGGCTTTCCCGAAGTGACTCTTGTGATTATTTCCGGGACTTCGTCGGATACAACGCTAACGAGCGATCTGTGGACATAGAAATATCCGTCGCTGTAGCCGTATAATGGTTTATCCTGTGCGGAAACCGGGCTTAACGGGCTTAACGCAATAAAAAGAACCGCGAACATTACGAACATTACTTTCTTCATTTTACCTCCAGGTAATTTAGTTTATTTGATTTTTGTTTTATATATATATATATCATGATATATATTTTTTGTCAAGGGATAATAAAAAAGAAGGTAACTCTATGAGTTACCTTCAATATTACATAGAACAATAGAACAATTGAATCACCCTTAACTTACTTTAATTACTCTTCTACTGGTACTCTTACCTTACTTTGTACCAGCAATTCGCGCCGCCGCCGCCGTTCGTGTAGGTACCGGGAATTATTGTCATCTTCGCCCTCTGTCTCTGGTCGAATAAGTACTTATCCCATCCTCTGTTCGGGGCTTCTTTTGGTCCGCCCTGCTTTGAAAATCCGATGAATATACATATTCCGAGTTGATGGTACGCGTAGTCATTAACGTCTATACCTTTAACAACCCAGCACTTTCTTCCTTTTACTTCAGTTGGACTCATTTGCTCGGGGATCCATGTGTTACCCGTAGTCTCTGAAGACCAGGAACCTTTAATCTCCGGAACAAAGTCTTCACCGTTCCTGATACCGCCGCCTTCGCAAGTTTTTTGTACCGCTTTCAAAGAATCATCAAATAGAAAGATTGTAACAGAATTTTTCTTATCAGAGTCGTATATTACGCCGAATCCTCCGATAGTATTGGACGGGATTTCTCCGACGGGCAATACTTCGGCAAGAATTTTATCCGGAACTCTTTCGCCTGCGTTCCACGGGTAGTTTTCCGCGTCCGGCTGAGTTATCTTTTGTGTTTCGGGTGTTACCGATGTTTTTTCTACCTGCTCATTCTGAGTTTTTGTTGTTTCGCTCTTCTCTCCCTTTAAAGGATTGAAGATAAGGAACAACACAAAACACAGAATGAAAGTTATGCAGATAGCCAATGTTATTTTCATGGAATTACCCATTGTATATCTCCTTTTCGTTTTTATTTTTTTATAATAATGAATTTAATTTTTTACTTCAATTGCTTTTAAAGCAATTTGAACAGCGGTATAAAGTTAATACTGCCGTTCAAACTCGGTTCTCCCTCACTTGAATGAGGTCTGAACCTGTTGGTAGCGAAAATATTAATGAATTCGACGTCCTTAGCATAAAGTCTGATGCCAGCGCCAAGAGTGTAGTTATCGCTCCTGTTCCATGATTGATGGTCGTAACCAATCACGAAAAATGATGTTAACGCTAAGTCGTCGTTCAGTTGTTTATTATACCAAGTCGGTTCTACTTTGAGATAGAGCGACTTGATATTTGTTACTGCTTCCTTTTTACCGATAGGACCCTTCATGTAGAGCCTCTGACCGTTAAGAGGGTAGATATATTCCGCGTAAATCTTCCAACCTGAAAGGCTGAAATTATTCACGAACTTTCTCCTTAAATCAATTATCGTGGAGAAGTCAATGAAATTAATACGCTCTTCAAGGGCTATCTTACCGCCGTCTATGTCCATAGTTCTTTCGAGCCGCTGATACTGAATATCAATATCAGTCCAGCTCTTAGAACTGGATAGAGCCATAGATAGTCCCGCGCCGAAGCGCTTATCTTTTATAGATACTTTTTTGTCTTCGACATTCGAGAATATAAATATTCCCGAGGCTCCGACTTGCATTTTACCATTTCTCATCTCCTGTCTTAATTTCATGTGTGCGCCCTGGTATTGATACTGGGGCCACACATCTAAATTATCAAGAGTTTTTCCGATGAATAATATCGCCTGGATATTATCATTCGGGAACGGAATTCCTGTCTCGGTCTTTGTTTTTTTTACCTGACCGAACAAACTGCCGCTTACGGCAATCAGTAATAAAGCTAAAATTAAATTTTTCAATTTGACCTCCTGGGCAATTTGCCCATTTTTATTTAATATTTATTAATATTTATTTTTTTATTTACAATCAAAATCTTTAAAAAACTGGGATTTCTTTAATCCACAATCCTACCATAAAGCCTTATTGTTGTCAAGCTTTATGATAGATTTGTAAATTTAAGTTATTTATAATCCAAAGCTCCTATTGGAGCGTAGGATTATCTTAGTATATTTTTCATATTGCCATAACGAGCAATTTCTTCTTCAGTCATGGTTTCTGTGTCATTTAAATAGCCGCCTTCGCCAATCATATCCTGATGAACTTCATTATATTTTGGTTCATGAAAACTCGGAGATTGCGGTTGATAAGCAGTCCTTTGTCCATAAGTATGAGCCGTATAAGAAGCTGGCTGATTCGGTAATAGATAAATGTAGATTAAGCTTGTAACAAAACCTAAGGCAATAGCTAAACCAATAATCAAAAGAATATTTGGTTTAACCGGCAAGGTTGAAGTAATTGGTTGGTCAATTAAACGAACCTTTACAGCATCTCCTGCTCCGTGATAAGCAGTATTCTGAGTCATTAAAACATGGTTAATCGCGCGATCAATTTTTTCTGACTGAGAACGATCAGGATGATAAACAGTAATTGAAATAATTCCTGAATCATTAATACTTTTAGCAGTCACTGTTCTATTCCATTCTTTCATCTGATCTTTATTGTTGCCTCCAAAATAGTCTTGATTGATATCAAAACCAGATTCCATAACCTTAGTGAAGAAAGAGTTTGAGGTAACAACATTAGCCAAAACGCTTGATAAGTATTCGTTAGACTTTGAGGCTGTATAAGCATCAACAGTACGATCATACTCTTGTACGACTAAAAGTTGAGATTTAGAACTATATTTAAAACGTTGAGCAATAATAATGCCAGCTCCCAAAATTATAAAAATTGCGACAATTCCGAAAACGGTTTTGCGCTTGCGAGCGACAAGATTTATAAAATCATGTAATTCCATAACGGTTGTTTTTTATGAATATGGCTAATACTATAGCATATTATTAAAATAATGTCAATATCCTATAAAAATAAGGCATTTTGGCTAATATAAAACTGAAGCCATATAGGCCTCAGTTAAATATTATAGGTCGATTTTAGCTCATTCTTAAATATCCCCTATCATCAATTACTATTATTTTTTTGCTTTCTAAGACGCTATATAAGAAAACATCAGTAACTTGCTGTCTATAACGAAACTCTTCTTCAGTCAAAACTGCATAATTAACCTCGTTAACTAATTCCGCTTCAAGCTCCCTAACTAATTTTGCTACCCTGTCTTTACTAAATTCTCCGACGATTAACATATCAACCGGGGCTTGTTTATCATTCAAAAATAGTCCTGACAAAATCAATAATTTAATAGGCCCTAGTTTTCTCAATTTTTCGGTAAATTCCTTTTCGCAAAGGATCTGTGCTTTAATTATTAATTCACGAACTTCATTAAAAAGAATAAAATCTTTATTAGCTTGATAGAACTTTCTATCGGTTCTACCGCCATCCATTTCATCATCACTGCCTTGATGACTTGATAAAAGACCGATAGTTTCTAAATTTTCCAATTCACGACGTACGGCATTTAATTGTAAATTTAAATGTCTTGAAACCTGCCTTATATAATAAGAAGAGTCAGAGTTTAAAAGGAATAATTTTAGTATTTTTACTCTGGCCATTGAGCCAAAAAGCTTAGCAAGCATAAATATAATAAAAAGCTTGATTTTTTTGATTTATAACGCTTTTCATAGTATACTAGTATCGAACAATCGTCAAACAACAAATCCAGCTTATGAGCTATAAAATAGCGCCTCTAACAGTAAATCCTCAGGAAAAAACATCTGATATAATAAGTCGAGTCTTTGTTAGCCAACCCTCAGCCGATGATGAAATGCTAGTCGGCAGACTTTTTGTAATGATTGAACTTGACACCGATAAACCAAGCGATGAAAAAATTGCTGACTTTTTAATTAGCGCCGCTTATCATCATTATTATGAAAACGAAGCTCTTATATTGAGAGATCGTTTGCCTAGTTTAAAACCTGATGTAATTTTTGAAGCATCTTTAGCAAAGATCAATAAAGACCTCGGCGCCTTTCTCGAACAGGAAAAAATCCAACTTAAGCCCGGTGCGCTTAATTCAATAATAGGCATAATGCATAATAATAAACTATTATTTGCTCAAACAGGCTTAAGTAAGGCCTTGCTTTTATACAGACCAAAAAATAAAAAAGGTGAACTCTTAGCCGACTACAATCTTGTTGATATAACAGAAAAAACCAGTGACCCAACTCAAGAGATCGGACAAAATAGTAAACATTTTACTAACGTTGTCGCCGGTGCTGTCCCGGCTCATGGCTATTTCTTCTTTGCTAATGAAGCTGTCTTTGAATACCTTACTAAAAAACAAATTACTGAAATCGTGACAACTCTACCGCCGACCGGCGCCGCCGAACAAATAAAAAATCTTCTAGAACAAACCAACGCCTTTGTTCCCTTTTATGGCTTAATTATTAAAAATACTACGGGAGAAAAAGACGCTTTTGCGGCACCAGCTGCTTCAATTGCTGTCCCCGGATCAATGCCGACTGGGTATGGAAGAAATTCTGTTCAACAACTAAATCTAACACAAGAAAAAACCGAGCAGCTATTAAGCACAACGGGAATGGTTAATTTTAAGAAATGGTTAAATAAATTATATCCCGTTTCTAGTAGTCTAAAAAGTTATGCTTCTAAAAAAGCGAGACAAATTTCAATAACTAAAGAAAGAATAAACCCTGGTAGAAAAATTGCTATTTTTATAAAACAAACTGGCTCAATAATTATCGGTAGCGGCCGAATTGTTGTTGTTGGAGTACAAAAAACTTTTACTATTGTAAAAGACCCTGAAGCAAGAACACAGTTTGCTGAGAACAGTAAAGATATATTAAAAAAAACAATACGCAACACAGCGGGTTTATTAAATCGATACAATAGATTACAACCTAGAAATAAAATTCTTATTACCGTAATAAGCATCTGTATAATTGGCTTAGTCGGCAATTTAATATACAACGGAATAAGCTCTAGAAATAAAGCTATAAAAGTGCAAATTGATCAAGCAAATTCTCAATTTTCTCAGAAAGAAAATCAGCTTGAAGCTGCTCTATTATATAACAATAAAGATGGCGCAAAATCTATTCTTGATGAAATGGCGACAATTGTTGCTTCTCTACCAAATAGAAACAAAGAAGATCAGATAAGAATACAAGAATTTAAACAACGTTATGAAAGTCGTCTAGATAACATCTACTCGATAATTAGGGTACGCGATGATGCTTATATAATGGATCTACCTAACGAAGCAGATCATATATTTGCTGAAACCGGAGATGTTTTTGCGATGTCTGGATCAGTTAAAAATATATGGAAAATAAAAACCTCAGATAAAACCTTTGAAACAGTTTCTAACGAATCACTGCCAAATCCAATAAACGGCTTTTCATTCGATGATCCGACTCAATATTATATAGGGAAAAATTCAATTACTAGCTTTAAGCCGGAAATGAACCAATTTAACAGTTTAAATATTGAGGAAACACCAGAAGAAATTCAAACCGGCGCTGTCTATAACAATAGACTGTATGCTATAGCCAATGGAACTATTTATCGCTTTGGCTTAGATTTGAAAAATAATTCATTTAATCAAAAACAAGCCTGGTTTAAAGAAGAAGCTACAATAGGCACGGCTAGCTCTATGGTAATAGACGGCAGGATATATATTATAGAAGATAATAATATTAAAAAATTCTTTGCAGGTAAGAGAGAGACCTTAATGCTCGATCCGGTTTCCCCTTCTCTAGAAGAACCAAAGGCCATTTCCGTGTCTCCTGATCTTGACTTTCTTTATGTCCTAGAACCAAAACATCAACGCCTACTAGTATTCTCTAAGAATGGACGATATATAGCTCAATATGCCGCAGATAATTTAACAGATCTCAGAAGCGCTTCAGTTGATCAAAAAAATAGATTAGTATATTTATTGAACGGAAATAAACTCCTAAAAATAGATGCTAAACATTTTGAAAAATAAAAAAATCCCCGGTCAATTGACCGGGGATTTTTAAACTCATTTATTTAAGAGTTACTTTAGCGCCAGCTTCTTCAAGCTTCTTCTTCATCGCTTCAGCATCTTCTTTCTTAACGGCTTCCTTAATTACTTTAGGAGCACCGTCAACAACGTCCTTGGCTTCTTTTAAGCCAAGTTCAGGACTGACTTCGCGCAAAGCTTTAATAACGCCAATCTTATTAGCACCAGCGTCTGAAAGTTCAACGTCAAAGCTGTCTTTTTCCTCAGCGGCTGGAGCACCAGCGGCGGCCGGACCAGCGGCCATCATCATAGCAGGGGCAGCAGCAGAAACGCCAAATTTTTCTTCTAGAATCTTAACTAATTCAGCTAAGTCTAGAACTGACATCTTTTCAATTGATTCAACAAGAGCCTTAAACTTTTCCGGCACTTGGATATCCTTTTTTTCTTCAGTCATATTTTTATATATTTATTACTTAGTTTTTTCAATAGCTAATAATACATTCATCAAAGAACGCAAATTACCGGCTAAGACATTTACAAAACCGGAAACCGGAGCGTTAATAGAGCCGACAATCTTAGCATAGAGTTCATCTTTTGACGGCAAAGTAGCCAAAGCAGCTACTCCTTGTGCGTCAACAAACTTCCCTTCTAAGACTCCGCCCAAAAATGATAACTTACCTTCAGTGTCTTTAATAAATTTAGCCAAGACTTTAGCGGGCGCTACTTCGTCGGCATAACCGAAAGAAATTGCGACCTGTCCGTCAAAACTTCGAGCGTCAACATCAATATTAGCTTCTGATAAAGCTCTTGCTAAAAGAGTTTTTTTAGCGGCATAATATTCGCTATTCTCTTTTACTAAAGCGCTTCGCAAAGCTTCATTGTCTTTAACATTCAAAGCATTAAAGCTAGTAAAAACAACTGATTTAGCTTTAGCCAATTTTTTTTTTAAATCTCGGCTGATTTCCTGTTTCTTTTGCTTTGTTTTAGGCATAAAATACAATTTTAAATTCTAAATTTCAAATTTTAAAATTTAGAATTTGAAATTTGAAATTATATAAATTTTCTGTTTTTAAACAAAAAACCCACGACCTTTAAGTCCTAGGTATATAAATAGATATAAAAACTATTTTTCTGTCTCGGCAGGTCTTATTGGAGCGCCTGCTGTCTAGGACAAATAGATATTAACAAATCATTTAAAATATGTCAAATACTAATTATTTTAAATATTTGGCTTTAGCGGCATTATGCTGATCAAGGGTTTTACTAAAAATAGTTTCTCCAGTATCAGGACGGCTAAGAAAATAATTATATTCTGTTTTAGTAGGATAAATAGCTGCTTTAATAGCCTTTAAACCAGGATTATCAATAGGCCCCGGAGGTAGGCCGCGATGTTTATAAGTATTATAAGGAGAATCTATCTGCGTGTCTTCATAACTATATTGGGCTTTATTAACGCCTAATATATAAGCCAAAGTAGCGCAGGATTGAAGAGCTTGGCCGATCTCTAAACGATCCCAAAATATTCCGGCGACGATCTTCATATCCTCTTCAGTCCGCACTTCTTTTTCTAATAACGAAGCCATAATAATTATATCTTCTGGCTTATGACCAGAATTTTTCATCGCTTCTCTTAGGCCAGACGTGATTTTCTTTTCAAAATTAGCCCTCATTTTATCAACTAATTCCTTTGCCGTAAAACCTTTATACATTCTATACGTGTCGGGAAAAAGATATCCTTCATAATTAGCGCCGGCTTTTATAAAGCTATCATCTTTAAGATAGCCCTGCTTCTTTAAATAATCATTAATATCTTTAACGCTTAAGCCTTCTCTTATTAAAATAGAAACTTCCCTCTCCGCAATCTCGCCTTTTGAAAATTGATTAATTAAATCTTTAGCACGAGAGTTTCTACCTACAATATACTCCCCTGCCTGGATTTTAATTTTTTTATTAAAAAAGTAATACAACCTAAAAGACAAATCTGATCTTATAAGGTTTTCGCTCTTAAGTCTTTTAGCAATACCCCTTGTACTTTCTCCGGAATTAATTATAAAGACTTTATCTTCAGAAGCGCTTGATTTTAAAAATAAACTCAAATCATACCAAACCCTAAAAAGTCCGGCAATAATACAAACAAAAATTATAATATAAAAAATCTTTTTCATAATTTAAAGATACTGTTCTTTGTTATCTTACGCAAGTATATGCATTTGTCTTTTTAATAGAATGTCCTTATACTAAAGTATATCATATGACATACATATTTATTCTCACACCGCTTATTTCTGTAATAATTGCGCAAATAAGCAAATTCTTTATTAAAAAAAACCGCCTCGAGTGGAGCTGGAAAAACTTGGTCGCCTACTCGGGAATGCCTTCAAGTCATGCGGCTGTTACTATTTCTTTAGCTACAATAATCGGCTTAAAATTAGGTTTTGATTCAGTAGCTTTTGCTATTGCTCTACTATTTGCTTTTATAACAATTCGCGATGCTGTTGGTATTAGACAATATATTGGAAGTCAAGGAAAAATAATTAATAAACTAATTAAAGATCTAAACGAAGAAGATCATTTAGATGAACGCTTTCCTATATTAAGAGAAAGAGTCGGACATACGCCAAGACAATTAATAGCTGGGGCTATCATAGGAATAGTGGTTGCCCTAATAATTAATTTCTTGGCTTAATTTAAAAGACCCGATATAACCGGGTCTTTTTTTAATCATTTTGAGATGGAGCATTTAGTCGACAAGCTCCGCTCTGACAAGTCTGTCCGTTCGGACAAGTTCCACAACTTCCTCCACAACCATCGCTACCACATTGTTTATTAGTACAATTTCTATTGCACTTTCTTCCGGTCTGACAATAAGCCGATCCTGGATTTTTCGCTTGTATGTAACCTGATTCAACTATACTGCAAAAACTATAGCTATTGTCAGCTGGTTTATATTGATAATAATAAGCGTGGCTAGCTGCTGGCAATCCTAGCGGATCAGAAGATCCAGCAAATTGTTTAGTCTGATCATTCCAGCAAGTTAAAGATTCAAATCCCGGGCAACTTCCTAAAACGTTTATAGGATCAGACGGAACTTGAGATCCTAGGGTTGAACTAAAGGTTGCGTTCCAACTTGGCCAAGTAGAAACTGTTCTGTTTGTTAAATAAGTTCCGTTTTCTAAAGTAGGATATTTACGAATAATAGTGTTATAAGATTCTAGTCTATCTCTCATGCTTCTTAAATCAGACAGTCTTTTAGTGTCTCTAATCATTGTAGACTTTTTACTATTGCAATACTCTCCTTGCGGACATTCTGAATCAATCGCGCAAGCTTGAGTTGATGTTTTATTGCAAGTACCTGTTGGCTGACAAACTTCTGAACTTGGGCATTCTGAATTCCTATGACAGGTTTGCGTTACTGTTTGGCTACAATTTTTTACATCAATATTAAATTTCCAATATTGCAATAACTGTCCAAAAATATCTGTAGTTGCTGCTTCAGGATCTTGATTATAAGAAATTATATAAATATTTGTATAAAGCTCAGGAATACTTGAAGCCTGACATTCTCCGGCCGCTAAAGCGGTTTCAAAAGGTATTAGAGTTTCGTTTTGAGTATTTTGACCGCATTGAGCATCTGACTGACAAATTATTGATTGGTTAGTAACGCAGCGATTTACCTGAACTGCCTTAGCAGCATTAACGTAAACAGTCCTTCCGTCTCTCACGGCTTCATAGCCATCAACTATTAAAGATTGCGGCGAACCTTTAACTTTTATATTAGTGTTATACCATTGCAATGGTGAAAAATGTTCAGGATTAGGCACAACTCTTAAACCAATGGCGTCTTTTGATATTACTTGATTATTTCCATTTCCGGGTACGCCAGGAGCTGCCGCCTGCGATAAAACAGCCTGCAACAATATAAGAGATGAAATAAGGCAATAGCCTAATGTTTTTCTCATAGTTTCTTATATTATTATACTAACAATAAGAAACAATGGCAAATTAAGTTTATTTTTGACAATTTTTACACCAATGAGTTCCCCTGCCCGCAACTCTGGTTTTCTGTATAGGCCCTTTACAATTTTTGCATTGTTTTTGAGCTCGTCCATAAACCTTAAGATACTTTACAAAATTTCCTTCTAAACCATCAGGATCTCTAAAGTCACTAAAGGTCGTACCTCTTTCCTTAATTGCTTTATTTAAAATAATAGGAATCGCTTTATAAATATTATTTAATTCTTTTGTAGATAAACTCTTTACCCTACGCATCGGTCTAACGTGCGCTTTGAACAAAACTTCATCAACATAAATATTGCCTAAGCCAACAATTAATTTTTGATCTAATAAAGCGGCTTTGATAATAGTGTTTTTTCTACGTGCTAATAAATTTGAAAAAATTTTATAGTTAAAATTATTATGCAAAGGTTCTTGTCCGATAGTTTGATTAAATCTATCAAATTCATCTTTGGTAAATGACTTAACCCAGGCGAATTTTCTAATATCATTAAAATAAAGTGTACCGCCTTTTTTAAATTTAAAAATCAATCGAGTAAACTTATTAGGAACATTGACGCCCGTAGATTTAATAGGATGACCGCCGGCGACGGTCGCCTTTTTTGAATTAGCGGAGAATATCAATTGCCCAGTCATTTTTAAGTGAAAAACCACAACAGTTTGTCCTAAATCAATAACTACCATTTTAGCGCGGCGAAAAATTTTATTAACTGTCTTTTTTAAAATAGCTTTTTTAAAACTCGCCAACGGCGTGGCGAGTATTTTACCGGGATTAACAGTCTTAATACTAACAATACTATCGTTCTGCAAATATTTATTAAGGTCGCGAGCGATTGTCTCTACTTCTGGCAATTCAGGCATAAACTATAAACTTAATTCTTTGTAAGTTAAAAGACCGTGTTGCGCTCCCATTTTTGTAACAACAGAACCAGAATTTCTCATAGCAGCTTTTAGAGCTCTTGATATATCATTATGCTTATCAAGAGAAGCTACAAAAGTAGCACCAAAAGCATCACCTACTCCTGTAGTATCAATGGCTTTATGAGCAGTGGATTTTTGAGCATACATTTTTTTACCATCAAAAGCATGTGCGCCCTTTCTGCCTTCTGTAATAATCACCAAGCTAGGCCCAAAAGAAAATATCTTTCTCAATAAATAGGTCGTTGATAAAGTTCTTTTTATTTCTCCTTTTTTAGATAAAACTAATTCTGTCGCTTCATCACGATTAAGAATTAATATGTCGGTTAGTGATAAATATTGCTTTAAGTTTAAAAAACCCGCAGCTAATTGCTTTCTTCCGGGGTTCCAAGCCAAAGGTACTTTAGTCATTACAAGTTCATTCATAAAAGATTTCCATGATCCGCTCAAAGAAGTTAAATAAACTCTTCGTGATTTTTTAATAACTTTTTTAACATTTCTATGCCAAGTTAATTTGTCGTTGGCCCCTCTAAAGGTAAATAAAACATGCTCTCCTGATTGAGTTCTTATGACAAAAGAAGCGCCCGTCTGTTCCTTAATAACCTGAACGGCTCTAACATCAATATTATGCTTTATTAAATTCGCAATAATTCTTTTAGCTCTTTCGTCTTCTCCAACTGCTAAGATTGTAGCAGTCTTTCTTCCTAATTTTGAAAAAGCTATAGCTGCATTAGCGGCTCCGCCTCCGAAATTAGCTTTTAATTCTTTAACACCAACCTTAGCACCATATTCAAAAGCTAATAAATGACTTTTTAAAGGGTCAGAACTATTATCAATTACTTTGTAATCATCAACTAATAAATTAATATCTTCTAAAGCTCCACCAATAGTAACAACATCGTATTTTTTCATATATTTATTTTAACTCATCAAGGGTCATAATTTTAGTAAAGACCTGTGCGCCACGCTGAATTTTAAAACCTAATTTTTTTCCAGGACCAAATTGACTAATATAAGATTGCAATGGTAATCTCTCGTCTATTTTTTTACCATCAATTTCAAAAATAATATCTCCGGGCTGTAAACCACTAATATACGCAGGAGAATCTTTTATGATAACTTCTTCATTGCTATCGCCAGCATCTAGCCAAGCGCCGGTTGAACGGGGTAATTTTTCTTCTTCGGCAATCTCAGGGGTTATCATAATATATCTTACACCCAATCTTGCTCTAATAATTCTGCCTGCAGAGCGCGCACTATTAATTACCGGCTTAGCTTCGTTGATAGGAATAGCAAAACCAATACTTTCTCCGCCCTCGTCCTTAGCAACATTAATTCCAATAACTTCTCCATTAAGATTTATTAAAGGTCCGCCGGAGTTTCCAAAATTTATTTGTGCATCAGTCTGAATAACGTTTTGTAAATTCTCGCTACTTCCGTCGTTGCTTGCCGCCACAAGATTTCTACCTAAGCCGGAAACAATTCCTTTAGTCGCGCTATTGTCATAACGACCTAAAGCATTACCAATCGCTATAACGGTTGTTCCGGTCGTTAGCTTATTGCTATCGCCTAATTCTAAATAAGGCAACTTAGAATCAAAAATTTTTAGAATAGCTAAATCATCAACCGGGTCTTTGCCAATAAGCTGCGCATAATATTGTTTGCCGGAATGCAAAGTTATTTTATATTCGGCAACGTTGTCAGTGCCTACTTCAACAACATGCTTGTTCGTTAAAATAAGCCCGTCTGAGGAAATTAGGAAACCGCTACCGGCGCCGAGTTTAATTTTCTGCTGATCTATAGTTTGAAACACTGAAATACTAACAACACCAGGAATAGCTTTATTAATAGATCTAATAGTCGCCTCTTGATCATCAAGACGCAGACTATCAGCACTTGCCTTATAATTCAAAAAATTATTGGTTAAGGCTAGACCGCTAGCTAAAGAAACAATTACAGCAAAGCCCCAAATAGTGACTTGCTTTAGTAGATTTTTATTATTCATATGATGGCTTTTATTATAGCAAATTTGAAAGTTTGTTAAAAATAAAAAATACGGAACCCCAAAAAGCTAGGTTCCGTATTTAATTTGAAATGTCTATATTATATTGCCTTAAGTCCGTCTGCTATTACCCTTATCAAATCGTTTGCGTCCTCGTCGCCGATTGATATACGGACAAAATTCGGCGTTATGCCAAGTCTTTGAAGAACATCCTTTGGCATTTCGGAGTGAGTTGTAACCCCGGGATGGCAGGCTAAACTTTCAACGCCGCCCAGAGAAACAGCCAGCGATATTATCTTACTCTGCTTTATATTATCGAGGAACCTGGAAGTTCCTCTGAAACCGGTATTGAGCCAGAGCGAAATGATGCTGCCGCCTCCTGTACACTGCTTCTTATATATATCGTATTGTTCGGTCCCTTCTTTAAATAAAGAAGGATGCAGTATCTTCTTTATTTTTGGATGCTGCAAATTATGGAAATAATTTGCTATGTAAGTCGCTTTTTCCGCCTGTCTCTTCATCCTGCTTTTATAAGTCCTTAAGTGACTTATAATCTGACTCGACTCAAAAGGATGAAGAATATTGCCGAACAATATTCTTAAACTTTTGAGTTCTTTAATATAGTGATCTCTGCCGGCCCTTCCGATAACAAGCCCGGCAAGAACGTCACTGTGTCCGCCTATGAATTTTGTGCAGGAATAGACGACGAAGTCGAGTTTCTTAGTTATTTCGAATCCATTCTGGAAAATACCTAAAAAGGTATTATCAAGAACGGTAAATGAACCTGAATCAGCCAGCCAGGCCGCGTGACACAATTTTTCAATGTCAACCATTTTTTGTGTCGGGTTGGCCGGAGTTTCGAGATAAAGGACTCCGAGATTTTCGCCGAGCCTGGTTATTTTCTTTTTTGCCTCTTCTGTATCAGCGGGTAATTCCATTGTCTTGTAACCCAGTAACGGCAACCAGTTAGCCAACAGATGATAAGTTCCGCCGTATAAGGGGCTCGAATAGGCAATAACTTTCCCCTTAGGAAACTTTGGGGAAATATGCTTGCTTATAAGATACATTATTAGCGAATAGATTGCCGCCATTCCGCTTCCGAAAATCGCAGCCTCGCCCGAGCCGGGTTCTATGTACTTTAACCTGTCTTCCGCAATTTCTGCGTTCGGATGATTGACCCTTGAATAAATTAATTTACTCAGACTTTTACCGGCAAGTGCTTCTTTGAAAGCCTCTTTGCTGGCTTTGGTCGATGGAAAGCCGTAAGTCGAAGATACGTAGATTGGAGGAATCACTGATTCAACCGATAAACTTTCTTCATAACCTTCGTGCTGACAATTGGTATCAGAGGAAAAATCATTTTTCCCCTTATTTCTTTTATTTCTTTCTGCTGTTTTTGCCATAACTTTAATACCTCATTTTGATTTTAAGAAATATTCTTAATTAAATTTTGAAATAACGATTTTGATAATACATTACACCATATATATAGAATATTTTCAATATGCACTCAAATTTTGACAAAAACCTAAAAAATCTATACATTAATTAAGTATTCCTCCTTCTCTAAAGCTTCGGAGGACACAGTCGGGGATCGTCTAATGGTAGGACTCCAGGTTTTGGTCCTGGCTATCGAGGTTCGAATCCTTGTCCCCGAGCAAATTACACTCTTTTAACTTTTTATATGAGAAAAGCCTTAATAATGATTGATGTGCAAAAGGGGTTTATTAATAAAACAACAATCCCCGTTATATCTCGTATTAGAAATTTCATTAAAAAGCATCGCGATGAATATAAGCTTTTAATATTTACGCAATACTTTAATAAAAAAAGCAGCAGCTTTACTCGTCATCTTGATTGGCACGGCTTCATGGATAAAAAAGAAACTGATTTAGTTGATGAAATAAAGGAATTCGTTAATAATAAAAACTTATTCCCTAAATATACTTATGGTAGTTTTGTTGACAATAAATTATTTAATTTATTAAAAAAGAATAAAATAGAACAGGTTGAACTAACTGGCTTTGATACGGAAAACTGTGTTTTAACTTTTGCTCGTGACGCATTTGATCGCGGGATGTCGGTAGTTGTCTTAAAAAATTTAGTAGCTAGCAGCTCTAACCCCAAACTACATAAATCGGCATTAGAAATTATTAAAGACAATATTGGTAATGTTAAATAGCACCAATCATTGACTAAATAGCACTATGGTGCTATTTTTTAATATTCAAAATAAAATACAAAATCCAAAAACCAAAACTCAATAGAATGAAGATTGAAAAATTAGAAAATTTCCAATCATACATTAATATGATGGGAAAGGTAGGAAAAAAGGAAATTAAGTTATTAGAACTCGGGTCAGTCTTACAGTACCTTGCCAAAAAAGGAAAGAAATACGGCGAAGAAGCAAAGAGGGACTACATTATTCCTCTTAACTCTGCTGACCAGGTGGCTTTTATAGACCACAGCGTATTCCTCGACAACATCGAATTCGTAGAAAAGATTGCGAAGTTTAATGTAGTTTTCTTAGACTTATTCGAACTCGAAAAAATCTTCAAGTTCAGACAGGAAATCTTCGTTATCATCGAGTAAAAGTTCTTTTGTAAGACTCCGAAGTAATTATTTCGGAGTCTTATGCTATTAAGATAATTTGATAAAATGCAGGCGTTATAATATAATAAAACCAATTATTTATTAAAAATATGAAAATCTCTAATAATAAATTTTTAGCTATTATAAGTGCCATTATTATTTTAGTAGCTTTGATTTTATATATAAATCAACACTTTTTTAGCAATAAAAAAGATCAAGAACAAAAGCCAATCCAAGAAAAAACTACTACTAATGAAAATAAACCTATTAGCGTAGATAAAGACGAATATAGAGGAGAAACTAAAGATGATTTAATTAGATTGTCATATCCCCTAAAAGAACAAATAGTAGAAAGTCCTTTGATGATTAAAGGTGAAGCTCGCGGAACTTGGTTTTTTGAAGGTAGTTTCCCAATTGTTTTAACTGATTGGGACGGAAAAATTATTGCCGAAACCACTGCTAAGGCCGAAGGTGATTGGATGACTGAAAACTATGTCCCCTTTTCTGCTGAGCTTAACTTCACGCCCGATACTAAAGTTAGTAATCGCGGATCATTAATACTTAGAAAAGATAACCCCTCTGGCTTAGCGCAAAATGATAATGCTCTAGAGATAACAGTTCTCTTCGCTAAATAAAAATCTCCGGTCGAACGACCGGAGATTTTTTTACATCTTTAAAAACTCTAACAATTTATAAATTAGCATTGCCGGCCAAACGATCGCCTTTAAAACGCCTAAAACTCCAATCCAAAAAGAGTCTGAATGCTGAATATAATAAATAGCCGCACCAATAAAAGCCATGCCATAGATGCAGCCAGAAGCTCCGGCTGGACCACATTTTTTATCGCTCATATAATCAAATTAATAATATAGCTTAATTATACTACTGTTTTATTAGATTGTTAATAAAATGAAATAAAAACCCAAAATTGGTGTATTATATATTATAGAGTAATTTTTGTTATGGAAGAACAAACAGACGAGTTAATAGCCTCTAAAGTCCAAGAAGGCGACGTTCACGCTTTTGGCATATTAGTTAATAGATACGCACCTAAAATGACTCGCTATGCCAGCAAATTCTTGTTTGGCTATGACGATGCTCAAGATGCTATTCAAGAAGTCTTTATTAAGGCTTATAGAAACATCAACAGCTTTGATACTGATAGAAGATTTTCTCCTTGGCTATATAGAATAGCACATAATGAATTTATAAACATAATAAAAAAGAAAGGGCGTGAGCCTTTATCTATTTTAGAGTTGGACACAATTATACCTATCCAATCACAGGTTTTTAATCCGGAAAAAGATTTTGATGATAGAATCTTAAAAGAAACATTAGAAAATAATTTAAAGAAACTCGATCCAAAATATCGAGAGCCTTTGGTGCTCTTTTATTTTGAAGGTTTAGATTATAAACAAATCTCCTCAATTATGCATATCCCTGTAGCAACGATAGGCGTCCGCTTAAAGAGAGGTAGAAAAACTTTACAAAAATTATACTTAGAACAAACTAAATAATATGACAGAAGAAATACTGAAAGAGAAAGACTCTCTCGAAAACAATATAATAAAAACTATTTCTAATAAACATATTTCCGTGCGTCCAAAATGGCATTTTGTTCTTAAAATAGCTCTATTTATAATAGGTACTATTTTAATTGCCTTAACTACACTATTTCTAGCTAGTCTAATAGTTTTTAGCATGAGACAAAGCGGACTTTGGTTTATGCCTGGTTTTGGCGCCATAGGATTACTTAAATTTGTTGGATCTTTGCCATGGCTTCTTATAGTAACAGCAGGCCTCTTTATTATTATACTGGGAGCTTTAATTAAAAAATATTCTTTTTCTTACGGAAAGCCCCTTCTTTATTCAGCTATTGGTATTATAATATTTGCCGGGCTTGGCGGTTTCTTTATAGCCCTCACTCCGTTTCATGCACTTCTTTTAGATCAGGCTGATAATAAAAACTTACCTTTTGCCGGAAATTTCTATGAACAGTTTGGGAGGCCGGAAATTGAAGGAACTGTCAGAGGAACAATTACAAAAATCGATCCAGACACAATTATCATACAAAATCAAAAGGATAGAGAAATAATTATATTGCTTAACGAAAATACTAGGATGCCTAGACGACCTTTAAAAATATCAGATGAAATAATTGCTCTAGGAGAAAAAACAGAAGAGGCTTTTGAAGCGATTGGTATAGAATTAATGACCGGCAGACACGGCATTAAACCTATGATGCCGCCGAGATTAAACCGTCCGTTTTAATTGGCATGAAATAAATATCGACCTTTGTTTGTATCATAAGCAAAGGTCGATATTTATAAAAATAATAATTATCAATCTAATGAATAAAAAACTTTTAGCCTATATAGTCCTTCCAGTTTTAGGTCTTGCGGTTATCGGAACAAGCGTTACCTTTGCGTCTATGAATCCGAACACTAAAAACAACCCGATGGATTCTTTAGTCAGCGCGATTGCTAAAAAATTTAATTTAAATTCTAATGACGTGCAGACTGTTGTTGATCAGGTTATGATTGAGCAGCAAAAACAAATGCAAGCCGAACGCACTCAAGAATTTAAAGATAGAATTGCGCAACTAGTTACTGACAAAAAGCTAACACAAGAACAAGCCGATAAAATAATTACTAAGCACGCCGAAGAAGAAAATTTTGGGCAAAGCTTACAAGGCAAGACTCAAGCAGAAATCAAAACCGCTATGGAAAAGCATCGTGAAGAAATGCAGCAGTGGGCAACTGACAACAATATTCCGATGCAATATATGCAGTTTGGTAAAGGGCCGGGTGAGCATGGTGGCCCTCGAGGCGAAGGACAAGGTTTTGGACCTCATGGTCTAAACAAAGCAACCAACAATAAAACAACTAAATAATAACCCCCTAAAAAAACAAGTCGGTACAAACCGGCTTGTTTTTAAATATAAAAGTGAAATATCTTACTAAGAGCTTATAAATTTATTTACACATTACCAGGGTTTTTCAGTTGTTTCTGTTCCTAATATATGCTCTTCGGCACCGAATACTAAAGCGTGATTATTCCAAAAATCAAGGCTATCTTGTCTAGCTTTATCAGGATCGTCTGAAAAATAAAAAGACTTTTCATCCCATGGTTCAGGAGGAGCTGGTTCTCCAATATAAGCAGTAGTTAATTGATAATAATCTTCGGTATCAAAATCTTCATTTTCATCATCTTCATCTAAAGAGTCAACTTCCCTTTTTACTATAATTAAAGTTAATTTAGAGCATGGCTTAGGAAGTCCAGTTTTAGTAAATCTAGTTAGTCCTTTTCGATTAACCCTTTGAGCGAAAACTATTTCATCTTTTTCTGTTGTCTCTGTGCAAATAGTCTCGCCTATTACATGATTAAAATCTAGAGTTTCCTTAATAAAATCTCTACCATCGGTTGATATTGAAGACAATGCTTCAGCGATAATATTTTCCGCTCCAACATGTGTCTTAATATGACTATCAGGACGATCAAAAACTTTATAACCATCTTTAGTTACGCCAAGAAGATATTCTTCTGACTCTATTTTGTTCTCATTAGTAAATTCTTTTGGTTGATCAAGATTTTCCATATTAGCTACTCATTAAAGCTATTTAATAATATAAGCACACTACAATAATATTGTAGCATTATCTTCCGCCTTATTAAAAACCCTCTCTAATAACTACCATTTAAAAACCAATTTTCATGGCTTGTTTTTAAATATTAGGCTAAATGCTATACTAATTGAAACAAAACTAATCTTTAAGCGTTAAATATTAAGTACCGTATGGACAGAACGGAGGTACTAGCGTTAGTGACTCTGGCTAAAGAAAGAGACGAAAAGGCTTTCAGCCAAATCTATGATCTTTTTGCCGAGAGCTTATATCGCTTTATCAGCTATAAAATACCGAATCGCGAACAAGCCGAAGATGTTTTACAAGACACTTTTCTAAAAGCTTGGCGCGCCCTGCCAAAACTAAGCCTTGATAATCTCAATTTCAATGCTTGGTTATATCGTATTGCGCGCAACGCTATTAACGATTATTATCGCACGCTTAAAAGACGACCGACGCCGGATAATTTAGAAAATTACTACGATCTATCATCTGATAGCAATATAGAAAAAGAAGTTAGTTCTAATATTGATATCGAAAAATTAAAAATAGCTATTAAAAATTTACCAAATAGCTATCAACAAATATTAGATTTAAGATTCTTACAGGAGTTTTCAATAGAAGAAACTGCTAAAGCAATGGGGCGGACCGAAATCGCTATAAGAGTTGCACAGCACCGCGCTATTAAAAAACTAAATTCAATTTTAAATTTTTCAAAAGATGAAATTGCTTAATAAAGAACAACAAGCCGCCCTAAAACAAGCGCTTACTAATAAAAAGCTCAGCCCCTTAAGACAAGAGGCTCTTAAAAATGAAATTTTTAAAAATTTAGATAAAGAAGTAAGTAATGCTAATAAAATGAATTTCTTCTTTTATAAGCCTTTGGCTATTTCTTTAACAGTCATAATAGTTATTGTCTTGACAGGCGGAGTTGTTATAGCAACTGAAAAATCATTACCCGGCGACATACTTCATCCGATTAAATTAACCGCTGAAAAAATTCAATTAAAAATAGCCATTTCGGAAGAAAAAAAAGCCACTATTGAAGCTAAGCAGGCTGAAGAAAGATTAAATGAAGCCACGAAAATAAAAGAAAAAAAATCTGTTGAGCCATTAATAGAAAAAGAAGCTAAAGTAAAAGCAGAAAAAGTTATAGAAAATCTAGAAGCTGTTAAAGCAAAGTTAGAAACCAAAGCCAACAACAAGGCCGCTGAAAATATTAATAGGGCTATTGAAAAAATAGAGAAGCAAGCCGAAAAAGCCAAAATTAGATTAGAGAAAAAAGAGAAACAAAGAGAGGAAAATAAAGAGATAAAGAAAGAAGAGAAAAAAGACTAATTTTTTTTAAATTTAATTTTAGAAAAATCAAACGGCGCAATTCCATCAGCGCCGTTTTGGCGATGAAGAATCAATAAACCATTTGTTTCAACAAAATATTCTGAAGCATAATCACTCCCCTTTCCAAATAGCCAGCAATTATCTCCGACTAAGCTATGAGTTTTAAGACCATCGCGCTGAAGATATTCACTAGGCTTAACATTGCAAGAAGAATCATTTAAAATATCTTTTGCAATTTTTGAAATCTGCTTTTCTATATCTTCGTTATTCCTTAACCAAATATATAAACGAGATTGGTAAATACTGTCTTTAATAGAATTATCTTCTAAAACTTCAAAAATTAGATCTGAAGAATTTTTTATATTAATGTCGCAGGCATTGCTGGGTATTATTAAGGTCCCTTTTTCTCCAGATTGTAAAGTTAAATCAAGAGAATATTTTTTTTCTAAACATTGAGCTACTTGATTTTTAGGAAAGTAATTTTTAAATAAGATAATAATAGCTATAACAATAGCTAGAATAACAAAAATTAATAATATAATTTTTTTAACATTCATATTGTTATTTTAACGCTTATTAAAATTTTTGAGAAATCGCTTAGCGCTACCCCAGGCCTTTTGATACCAAGTCTTAGTAGGGGCTTGGCTGCGAACAACTTGCGTTTTAGAAGTAGCAGAGGCTTGTTCGGCTTGATTAGCTTTAACAGGACTAAACCAACCAGCAACCGGCGTAATAGCATTTTTCATAATATTATAATTACCATTAGCGCTTTGAACATCAAGCGATCTTACTGATTGATTACTGGCGTTTTGGTCAATAATTTCGACATAGCCTTTGTTAGTAGAATTATTAAAGTTAGATTCAGTAACTACCATAACATGACCATACTGACCTTCTGTCCAAAACAATAAATCCCCTGCTTGTGGCAAAGTATTAGAACCATTTAAATTCTTTGAAAAAATATAATCTGATCCGCTATTAATTAATCTACTATTAATTGTCTCTACCATATTCCACATTGTCTTTGCATCTCCAACCTTACCAATGTTATTCATACCGTAAATTTGAGAAACATAACGTTTAGCATATTCAACGCAACTATAAGCAATATTAGAACTGCCTATTCCATTATAATAAGTGGCGACACCGTTAAACTCGCCCATTTTTTGACCAATAGTCCAGCCACCTTTTGGCATTGACAAAGCAACGGCCGCAGATAAACCAAGCGGGTCAATAAAAACAATCGGACTATTTTGGCCATACGAATAACTATTCATTTTTTGTGGATCAATTAAATATTCTTCATTTAATTGCCAAAACTCTGGGTCCTCGCTAATGAAGCGACCGAGTAATGGATCATAGTATCTAGAGTTTAAATAGTTAAGCCCTGTTTTTTCATCATAAATTTCTCCAGTAAACTTTCTTTTCTCGTTATAATTTCCAGATTGTTTATTAAGACGAATATTACCAAAAGGATAATAATCAATGACTTGTTCAATTTTGCCCGAAGAATCAGTAATGGTTGTTATATCGCCTAAATGATCACTATGTAGGTAATGAGGGGCGGCGCCGGAAGAATTTTTCTGAGCCCAAACAAAATCTTTTTGTAAAAAAATATAAACTAAGACAAATATAAAAATATTTTGCCTATAGAAAAAATTTAATTTTTTCTTCATATCCCTCCTGATATTTAATTAATAAAAAATACCCCTCTATAGAGGGGTATTTAAGATAAATAATTAAGCTTGTGCTGATTGTATATGAGAGGTTTCAAAACTAGAAATTACACTATTTCTTTTTAGGACATCAAGTAAGGAATTAAATTGATTCTTAGTCACCATTTTAGATTCAATGTTATCTAATCTTTTTTCTATAGCACAAAAGCGTTGATCAATATCATTAAAACGTTGATCTGTTTTATCAGCAAAAGCCATCACGGCTTCTAGTATCTCGCCATTAGAAATTTCTTTTGTCATACTCCTTAGATTAATAATAAAAGGAGAGGTTGGAGATTAGTATAGCAAATATTTACCTCCAGTACAAAGGGGTTATTTTTTCTTAAGTTTACCCTTGCCTAAAGGATTGTATCCGTTTTTTAATTCTTCAAAATCAGAATATCCATCTCCATCAGTATCTTTTTTATTAGGATTCGTCCCATATTTCTTTTCGTCATCATCATTTAGACCGTCTTTATCAGTATCTTTTTTCGGTTGTGGCTTAGATACTTTAAAATTCTTCATCAACCTATTAAATTCTGCCTGATAAGTTGCTAGAGCTTTTTTATCTGCATTATTATAATACATTGAAATATTTAAAATATATTGGCTATTAATCTTCTTAGTAAAACCGTATTCATACCCAAGGATCTTATTGCTATTACGTGATTTAATGGTAGTCAACCCGACTATAACATCAGTAAATTCACCGCCCGTCTTATAATGTGGATTTGTACCAGTATAATCAATCTTCAGATCTAAGCTGTCGCCTATTTTATTAAAAGTTTCACTCAAATCTTTATAATATTTTAATAAACCATCCTGGTTCAATGTTCTAGTACTATCATCTACTTTGGTTATATTCACTTCAATATAAAAGTCCCTATACTTTTTATTCATTATAATGATAGGATCTTTTTTATCATTCTTCTTTAGAACAACCCAATCACGATCAACCGTAAATGAAAAATATGGGTCATTATGCGTGTATGATTTTAATTCCTTAAAAGAGCTGTCCTTTATAACATTAACCGTTTGGACAATGTTCTCAATTAAGCTTTTATCTTTATCATTAGTTCCATAATCATATTCTATTAACATAAGATAATTTCTTACTGGAACAGCATACAAAACATTAATGCCAGAATTATCTACGTAGCGAATTCTTTTACCATTAACATTGCCTATTTTTACGGTCGCGTTCTCTTGTAATTTATAAAGACTATCGCTAAGAGTATCGGCCGCTAACTGACGCAAGTATGGGGCAATGCTATTTACATCAGTAGAATAGGGTTGTTTTACAAGTACTATGCTAATATATCCCCCTTCTTCGTCAGATGGATTAGTAATATATAATTCACTTTCTGAAGCTCTAAAAAACTCCCATTCAGATGGTTTTGTTATAGAGAAACGGGGGTCCTCACTTGTAAATGTATTTAACAAATTAATACTCTTCTCTTTTGTAGCAAAAGCCTTCAATTTATTTGCCAATACCAAATCTACACTTGGCTTAGATTGATTCTCTATAATCCAGCTATTAAGAGATATTATATTAGTTATATATCCTAAGCTTCCTAACATATCAGAATGTCCGGCACTGGTAATACCAATAACTTCGTTAGAACTATTTATTGCAGCTCCGCCGGAACTACCGAAAGAAATAACCGCATCAGTTTTAATCCATTGTTTTCCATATTTTTCAACCTTACCACTAACAGTTCCTTGCGTAGAAGTAACTGTCGCACCCCCTATTCCAGGATAACCAATCGCAGTAATCTGTGAATTTATATTTACTGAGTCAGTTTGGCTTAATCTAAGATACGGGAATGATGACTGAGCGCTTAACCCGGGAATATTTGTAATTTGCAACAAAGCTATATCTAAATCTTTATCACTCGCTATATATTTAGCCCCATAAGAACAATCTGGCTCCTCTACTGTATTTCCAGGTAAACATATTAAGTAAATCCCGTCTTGGGGGCTATTATCAAAGGCACTGGTGACCTCTATAACATGATAGTTAGTTAACACTACTCCAGAATCATTAATTATAATTCCAGAGCCAGAGCCTAACTCAAATAGATGATCCTGAGTGTTCAAAGCAAAGGTTCTAATTTTAACAATTGCTTTATATGCTTCGGTTGCTGGTTCAGCTTTTGCAATTCCAACGACACCAAATTGAAACCCTAGAAACATTACAGCAGTTAAATATATTATGAGGGATTTTTTCATATATAAAAATTAATTAAAGATTAATTTTCATCTTTGCCAGCTTTTGGCATAAATGACTTATCAAGTCCAATATAGACTTTCGCGTTTGAATTTTTTAGTAGAGCCTCTAGCGCCTCTGTTTCCCTGATCCTTAATAATTCTGGATATTTATGCATAAGCTCTGCTGCTTCTTTTTTATTATTAAGAATTTCTTCTTCAGCTTTAGCCTTTTCTCTCATGGCATCTATCTCTGCTTCTGTTTTTACTTTCATTGATTTAGCATCGGCCTCTGAATTTATTTGGTGCATTTTAGCTTTTGCTTCGGTCTCTAAAATTTGCTTTTCTGATTCAGCCTTAGCGTCAAGTAATTGTATTTCTGTTCTTGATTTAGCTTCAACCATTTGTGCTTGACTTAAACGCTCTGCTTTCAAAACTTTATTCATAATTTCCTGAACATCACCAGGGAACATCAAATCTTTAACATCAGCCCTCATAACAGTAACGCCATATCGATAGGCAATTTCTTTTACGTCATTAAGAATTGTCGTACTTAGATCATTTTTGTTAGTTAAAATTTCTTCTAAAGCCATGTTAGCTAAAGAACGACGTGCTGCTAACTGTACATCACTATATAAACGTTCTTCATAAGTTTCTACTTCCAATAAAGCTAGTTTTGGGTCACTAACCTTAAATTGCACTATAATACTTACACGAATAGATACTTTATCAGAAGTTAAAATCTCTTGACCTTTAATAGTCAGTTCACGCTCTCTAATATCAACGAAGTCAACCGTGATTTTTGGGGTTCTGAAAATCCCCAAACTCCAATGCCTTGGTATTTTATATCGACCTGGATTTAATATCTTTTGAAAAGTCCCGTCAGAGAACCAAAGACCACGATGTGTCTCAAAAATATATACCTCTCTTTTTTTCAAAAACATATAATTTAAAATATTTTTAGGGAAAGGCCCCTAAACAAGTCGATGCAGAGAACGAATTTTAAGATTGAATCCGACAAGACAGCAAAAAAGAATGCTGAGCCGGATAAATAGCCATTCGCTCATGACCCATTGGGGCCTACTCTAACCCTAGCACTAATAAAGGGTTTGTCAATTGGTTACAAAAGGATGAGAATCATGAATTTGATTATAGTTTTTGTTGCGTCACGAGACTGTGACGGGGCGAAAAAAATATATATCTACAAATGCTGGTCGGGCACATTAACATTTATATATCATACTCCTCTCTCTTCATCTGTCGGAACCCAATGCCATTCAGGATCTTCAGACTCCTTAATTATATGATTATTATCATCTAATATAACTCCTATACTTTTTAATTGATCTTTGGCATTCCAATCTTTTGAGGCAGGAGCGAAAATTGTCCCCCATTGCGCACCAGAATTTACCCATTTATGTCGCCAATCTTTAAAAGAGTAACCTTTATCAATATCTGTAACTCCGGGCTGATAACCGCAGCATGGACAAATTACAGCCTCGTTGGGGTTATAGCGTCCGGCTATAACATTCTTATAATAAGGCTCACCCTCGCTAACAAAACCACAAACTGGGCAAAAATTTATATCATGATTATTATTTTCTCTCATATTCATATTATTATATATTACTCAACGCCATACTAGGATTTAATCAATAAGATTCTTTAGGTCATACGAAATTTGTCCTACATAATTTTTCATTTGGTTGGCCCAATAACTCGCTCGGTCTGTTTTCATAAACGTTATAGGTGTTAGAGCTCCATCTTTCAGTAAATAGCTGCCAAAACGCTGCGTTGCTGAATCCCAAATCCTAACTGTATTATCAAAAACACTAATAGTTGCTGAGTAACCTTTTTGCACTGCCTCTGCTACAAAGTTTTGAGCGCCTTGATGATATTCATCGGCATTTTTGAAGCCAAGTTTCTCGGCATGGTCAATAGCATGTTTCATCAAGTTGGTTAACCTACTCTTAAAAGGTCCCTTACTCCAAATATCACCCCACTTTATTTTTGACGCAATCTGATCTATTTTCGCCGTACCCTTAGTATAAGCATTTCCTGGCCCAGGCGCCATTGTGCCTAACAATGCAGTGGCTCTTGCATCATACTTTTCGGCTTGGGTTGAGCTTAGATTACTATCAACTTTATAGATATTGAATAAGTCAAATCCCGTTGAAAGTGTTTCTATACCAAAGTAAATTAAGAAAGGAATAAAGAATGCATTGCCGTCGTAATCTTTATATTTCAGAGGATTATTTCTAACATAACTATAGCCATTCTGCTCCTGCGGTTCTGACAAAAATTGAATATATTGTTTCTTTGTCATCTGCTCGATAGCCTGCGGATTTACAATTTCTTTAAAGACATTATCTTGACTCAGCCACCTCCCCAAAGACGCGTCATAGTAACGTGCGTTGGCATACGTTAATCCCGTATCCACGTCATACTCATGCCCTGTGAATTTTCTCTTTTCATTGTGCGCCCCATTCTGCTCATCTATTCTCATTGTACCAAAGGCAAAATAGTCTGTCAGCTCGTCCACACTTTCGCTAGCATCAGTAATAACATTTGAACCTGTTAAATGGTCTGCGTGTATATTATAAGTATCAGTTTCCGTGCCAGAAGTTCTAACAGTAGCTACAGCAGTGTCGCCTAAGAAAATGTGTTTTTCTGTAGCACTTGGTTCTAAAGTATATTCTCTAGTTATATAAAATGTTGTTCCGGAATTTTCAACAGCCTTAATTCTTTGTCCTCCAGCATCATAACCATAAGTAGACACTGATTCTTCAGTTTTAGCAGTTAATAATCTATTATTATAATCCCATGTGTAATTTCTCTGATCAGGGATTGTTGATGAATCAGAATGTATTATATTGCCATTCTTATCATATTCATAAATCTTATCTCCGGCGCCCGTAACCGCATGAGGATTAGCATAATTATTACCAACGTTCCCGTCATAACTATAAGAACCAAAGTCAGATTTATAAGTTATATTGCCAATTGCATCATAAGTAAAACTTTGGACTGAATTTCCAGGGCTATTTTCTGATGCATTAGTGATTGTTGCCAATAATAACCTATGTAAATCATCATAAGTATAATTAGTAGTTTTAGCAGTCGCGGTTTCTGAATCATCAACTATTTGAGTAATATTCCCTACTGGATCATAGGTATAAGTTAAGCTCTGAACATTTCTATTATTCGCAACCGTAACCTTTGTTCGCAATCGATATAATTCGTTAGCGTCATAAGTATTAGTTGTTATAGCTCCGTTAGCATAAGAAATTACTAAAGGCAAACTCACTGGATTATAAGAAACGCTTGATATAACATCAGTAAAATTTACATCACCAGCCTCTTTTCTTTCTATCTTATTAACTAACCCAGCATTATCATAGCTATATTTTGATTGCGAACCATCAGGATTAGTGACTTCTAATTGATTACCAAGGCGATCATAAGTATAAACCGAATCAAAATAGGATCGGCCAATTCTTTTTGTCTCCGCGATTAAATTGCCAAGTGAATTATAATTTTTAGATATTACTGTCGTATTATTAGCAACTACACATAACCTACCTATACCATCAGAACAATTATCATATTCATAAGTGACTTCTGGAGTATCGTCATTAGTCGCCTCCTCGCTTAAGACTCTATTTAGATCATCATAATTATAAACAACAGTTACCCCATTAGGATCAGTCCTTTCTATTAAATTACTAGTTTCATCATAAGAATAATTCCAAACTCCAAAGGTCGTGTCGTTAACAGCATGCAAATCTTCAGCTTCTAAAACTCTAGCTAAACCATCATAACTAAAATTTCTAATATTTCCTAAAGCATCAGTAATTTTCTTTAACTTCTTTAAATAATTCCATTCATAGCTTGTTGTATAAGTAGCAGCTCCATTATGTTCATCAACTCTAATTAAATTATCATAAGCGTCTTTATAAATATCTTTAACTTTTCCCTTAGCATCAGTAATAGTTGTTTTCCAATCATCATAAACATTAGTAGTTGTACCAACTGCTGTTAAAGCGCTCGTGACTCTCTTAAGAGTATCATAAGAGTATGTCGTATAAAGCGCTTGCGTAGAAGTCGGAGCAGTTTTAGCTGATCCCGAGCTTGCGTAAGGTAAGGATTCTTTAAGCAATAAATCCCCTTGCGTATAAACAAAATCGCGAATATTGAATTGATTTACATCCGTTGCTTCGCTTCGCTCCTGAATTTTTCTACCCAAGCCATCAAAATAAGTATAATTTTCTTTCGCATTATTAGCATCTAGATAATTTGTTTGCTTAACTCTAACTGCATTAGGCGTGTCAACATATTCGTAAGATGTTTTTATAACACTTACTGATGGATTATTAATATCCGGTTGCCTTTCGGCAATTACTCTATCTAATCCGTCATAATCCGTGTAAAAAAAATAACCATTAGGATCTATAACTCTTTTTGGTTTAGCTAAAGAATAATCATATTCATAAGTAGTTGTCTGATCTAGGGCATTAGTGACAGTTACAGGATATAAATTATAGCTATCATAAGTATAAGTAGTTTCTTTATCGCGCGGATCTTTTTCTAAAGTTACTAAACCAAGGCTGTTATAAACTTTTTCAGTATCAATATAATTTGTACCACTAACCCACTGTTCAGTTTTTGTTTCATTGCCCTTTTGTACTTGTCCCAAAGCTAATCCGTCATAATAATGCAATGTTTCTTTAACTTTCTGGTTTAAATTATCATAAGTTGTCTCTTGACTCGGTAATCCATATATATTAGTGCTAGAATTTGATGCGTAAGAAATTGAAGTAGAATAATTATCACTACCAAGATCATTAATAGTTCCATTGTCCTGAGCCTGAACTTCTCCAAGTTCAGTAATGCTTGTAACATTGCCATTTGAAGAATCGTAACCATAAGTAGTGGCTATATCTTTGTGAGATGAATCTCCGTCATAAATCATGTTTATCGTCATTGCCAAACTAACAAAATTTCTACCATTACCAAGATCGTCACGATTCCAACGGTTAATAACCGCTGAATATTTATTATTTGATAGATTATATACTTCTTCTCGGTACTTTTTACCTATTTTAGATGGATGATCATCCATTTCTCCTAGAGTAGAGTTAGTATCATTGCCTTGATGATAATAAGAAATAGTTTTCGATGAAGAATCTGTCTTAGTTATTTTGCTAAAACCGGAAAATTTATTATCAAACGGACCATTATAATAAAATAGACCACCCTCATAAGAATAATTAGTATTAGAAATAACGCCATTGCCGTCACTCTCAGTAATAGAGCTTACAGTATCTAGCACCATTGGTAAGTCTGGATTAAGTAAGGTGCCCCCATTTTTATATAAAGGTGTTGCCGTGTAATTTATTTCATCCCAGCCACCTGTCGGATAATTTATCTTCTTCAAAATATTGGATTTCTTTTCTTTGTTCTTATAAGCCGTTGTTTCAACATAAAATTCTTGACCATTCCATTGCTCGGTTGTTCTAAAAATATCTATCTGACTATCTCCGTTAAAACTAGAAAGAGCCGCCGGGGAAGTGCTCCATTGATAGGGATAACGTTCAGTAAAATAAAGTGGGGATGCCCACTTTGAATCTTCAATCCATCCATTGCCAGTATTTATATAAGCGCTATTGCCATGCCACCAATCGCTCTGCAAAATATCATTTAAGCCGTCGCCATTAACATCTACAAATCTAATACCATAATCAAAATATTCTCCCCCCTGAGAATTATGATACATAAATATAGTAGGTGGTTGATAGCCGCTATCTTCTATCCATTGCCCCTGACCATTATTAAGATAACTTTTCTTTATAATAGTTGTGCCTTCTGTATAGGATCTTAAAATATCATCAAGGCCGTCACCATTAATATCGGCCATTAACCAACCTTTCCTATAATTAATAACATCAGGCGCTTGCCACATGCCTTCATAAGTCCAACCATTTCCATTATTAATATAAGCATATGTCTCATTAACAGACCCTGATTTATTTGTTCTAATAATATCAATTAAACCATCTCCATTAATATTAGCTAATAATGCTCCAGGAAAATCATCCATTATACTTGGATTAGCAACAAAAGAGGCTGGGCTAAACCATTGATTAGCTTGTTGCCAGCCGTTTCCAGTATTAAGATATGCATCAAAATATGCACCACTGGCATAAAGTATATCAACCAACCCATCTCCATTAACATCGGCAAAGCGCGAACCTGAGTCGCCAGAATCTCCCCCACTAATAGTATAAGCAAATATCTGTGGAGGGGCATAATTAGCATTTTCAGCCCACTGTCCATTAGAATTACTTAAATGAGCTGTCTTGGTTATTTGATTGTTTGAGCTTTGATATCCCTTCAATATATCTTCATATCCATCTCCATTAACATCAGCCATTAATCTACCATAATAAGCATTAACGACCATCGGCGCATCATATCCTTGCTCGATTGACCAGTGATTTAAATTACTAGATTTTTCATACTCAAAAGTAGTTGGCGGCAAAGAAGTGATGGCACTATTATCATCCTTACCGCTTTCTGTAATACTATTTAAAATAGGTGTTCTCGTATTATCACCAGCAGTATAATTTAAAACGTATTTTCTTTGCCAATCATTAATAGCCGTATCATAAAAATTAATTTCTTCTAAAATTTTTGAGGTTGTTACTAAAAAGCCTGTCTTATAAGAAGAATTAGAATACGGTCTATTAGCTCTAATAAAATTAACTATAAACCTCCCGGATGAACCAACATTATCTGTGTAATAAATATTGTCTAAATATATCTGTCCTGTTTCCTTAAAATATCCATAAGTAATTTTATTGTTATTAAGATCTGTTTCTTCTTTTAGCATCCACTTATAAATACGGCTTGAATCATTTGGATCATCCTGACGACTAGCTTCTGTAGGTCCAAAATTATAAACCTTGCCCTCTTTATCAACTACTGTCCAAGAATTATTACTAAAAGTATATTTTAAGAAATTACCATTATCGACTTTTGCGCGATATTCATTACCACCGACATTTACCAACTCCCCATCTATATAAGAGTTAAAATAATTATCACTGTATAAAGTTCTTAAACCTTTTTTATTAACTCTTTCTATAAAAGGAGTAGACAAAGACCAGCCCTGGCCAATAAAAGAATCTTTTTCATTAGATTGACTATTATAAACAAGTGAGACCTTTGGGGTCATCCCGTTTCTTCCTCCAGCTATAGAAATAGGATATTCATAAACTAAAGCCCCACTAATTTCATCTGGTTGCGCTGTCTTCCTTTTAGGAGATTTTTCAGGTTCATATTTAGGATCTTCAGAAGAATTATCAATAGCTAAATCTTCTCCGCTTGTTTCTTGTGACGGTTCTTCTTGTTCTAAGTTTTGTTCTTCTGCTGGTTTTTCCTCGTTCTCAATATTTTGCTGCTCACCCTCTAGATCCTGAGCTGGATCCTGAATAGGTTCTTCGGCACGTATACTCAATACAGGAGAAACTAAAAACAAAAAAACCAAAAGCCCGGCTACTAGCTTTGGTTTAAATGGATTCATATATTTAATATTAATAATAAATAATTTAATCATTGACTAAACTTCCTCATTACCTCGGTAATGGCAGCCCCCTCCTGACCAGCGCACTACTGAGGTAACGAGGAAATTTAGAAGTGATGAACTATCTTAATTTTAGCTCTCGCTCTCAGTAGTGTCAATAAAATGACAAATTTTTATGTTATTATTTTATTTTTTGTTTAATATTAGTATTTATTTTATATTACTTTAATATTATTTTTTAGCATTTTTCCATAATAATTCAAATATAGAACGAAAGATATCCACAAGCTGTTTAGAATGAACTACTACGGTTTCTAAATTCTCATCCCAGACAGTCAATGAGACAGTATCTGACCATATTGATATAGCGGCGTCTGGATTATATATATTACGAGGTAAAAAACGAGTTTCTCTAAAACCAATCTTATCTCTCTCTTTAACCCCCTTACCCAAAGCGCTTTCAGGAAGTAAAAGCCTAGTCTTTATCTTTTTCTTATTCTTTTCCTGGGAATATTGCTTAAAAAATTCTCTAGCAAAAATAAATTTTTCGCTTTCTACATTTATTCTTAAAACTTCTTCACCGGCTTTTAATTTTAAAGCCCTAGTATAGAGTTCTTTATAAGCTTCCTCTCCTCTTAAAACCTCAACCTCAACCGAACTACCTGATGCTAAAAAATGAGATTGCCTTAAAGAACTAATTAGTTGTCCTAAGCCTGCTTTACGAGCCTGAATTTCTCTTTCTGCATCAGCAATATAATTTTCTATAGCCTCTACTGATTTAATGGCGAAATTTTTCCTCTTTCCATAAGTAAAAGAACTAATAACTCCTACACTTAATAATTTGTCTATCGCAACACTAACAGTAGATCTTGGGATATTTACTGCATCGGTAATTTCCTGAATACTCATAGATGGCTTTGACAAAAGCATTAAATAAACCTTAGCCTCAGCCTCGCTCATCCCCGCCTCTATTAATCTTTTTTCTAAATTATCTTTATTCATATATCTTATTTCTCTTATACCACTCCCTCTGTATTATAGCAAGTAAAGGTTGTATAATATAAATATAAACATATAATTTAACAATATGAGCTCAAAATATCTTAAGGCTAGCCTTATCTTAAGCTTAGCCGGAACACTTTTTGCCGGTTACTTAAGCGCTATAAAAATATTTACAAAAACCTGCGCTTTTAATGAGCCTTGCCCTTATTTTCTAGGCTACCCGGCTTGCTGGTATGGTTTTACTATGTTTTTCTTAATGTTTATTGTTTCTATTGCTGGAATGGCTAAATGGATTACTGAAAAAGCCACCAAGACAACAATTTTAATTATTTCCATTATCGGCATTATTTTTGCCGGCCAATATATTATTGGCGATTTAGAAGCTATGTATAACGGAGCGCAGTATGGAATGATATTACCGACCTGCACTTATGGACTTATTTTCTATATTATTATTTTCATAATTTCAATTTGGAAAAAATAATATGGCCAAAGGATTTTTTGATAAACTAGAAGATAATGTTCGCGGCTATTTAAGTCACTACCCTATCCCCTACGCGATTATCGGCGGCATCGGCGTTGTTCTATTTTGGCGAGGAGTTTGGCATACTACTGATTATTTAATGCTCCTAATTAGAACAACTACGCCCAACTCAACTATTGATCTATCTCAAGAACTTTGGTGGGACGGGCCACTATCAATCATTTTAGGCACTTTTCTACTTCTAATGATTGGGCTTTTTGTTTCTAATTTTATTGGTAATGAAATTATTATTAGCGGACTAAAAGGCGAAAAGAAAGTCTCTGAAAAAACCGAAGAAGAGGTTGAAACTGAAATAGGCACTATTACTAAAATAGAAAAGGAAGTAAAAAATATATCTAAAAAAATAAAGAAAGGTAGGTAAAAATGAAAAAAGAACTTCCAAAATGGCTACGTTCTTTAATAATGATAATATTCCTAATTGGATTTTTCCCGTTTTTTTCTGAAATTATAACTGTTAAGGCGGTGGATTCAGGATCTCTTTTTTCTACTTGGTCAATTTTAGCACTGGGACTCTTAATAATGTTCACAGAAGTTGATATTTATGCCATTGCTAAACCTCCGCAATTATCAAAATCAAAAATAGCTAAAAAAATATTGCCATTTAATATAGAAGCAGCCGCACAACTGCTTGTCTCCATTAAAGAAAGACTTAATAGCTTAATAGATTTCAGTAGAATAAATCGCTTTAAAAAGTTATTAGTTTCTCTTGGCTATATAGGCATGTTTATTTCTGCTGTTTTGCCTGGCTTTGGTAGAGTCGGAAACGGTATGTATGCTAGAGGGAAAAAGCAATTACCTTTAGGAAGGCTATTCCTCTACAGCGGCTGCCTAATCCGATTCTTAATTGCCTACGGAGGAATACATATTATTATATTTTAAAAAAGTCCCAAGATTTTCATCAAGGGACTTTTTCTTTTTTCTAATTATTTTCGCCGTCAAGAAATATTGCGAGCGTTGCTAGAGCTAAACCAATATCTCTAACAAATACCGGACCAAAATCCAATAAAGTTAGAGTATGGACTAAGCTCAAAAATAGAATTGCGGCTGCTGGTCTTAACCAATATCCAGCGCAAATTAATAATCCTCCGACTAATTCTATAACGCCGTGAATATAAACTAGTGTAGTAGGCGAAGCAACAGCATTAGTCCAAGACGGAACAAGCCCGACCCACATTGAAGTATTGGTTAATCCGCTTAAACCAAACCAGATAAAAACAAAACCAATACCAATTCTTAAGACTAAAGGAGCATATTGCTTAAAATCATTAAGCTTCATAATCTATTTTAGAAGAGCACCAATCATAAAAGAAGCTAAAGCTTGTTTAGCTTTTTCAAATGTTCCGTGCTGCTTAGTAAACATTTCAGTCGCATCAATGCCGCACATTTTTATAATAGCCTGCGTGCCGCCCGGATGCTTACTAACCCACTCAGTAACATCATAAACATTTTCACCAACAATAGTATAACAATCATTTTGATTGTTATGAGAAGCAACGTCAGATGCAGTAAAACCGGCTTTTTTCTCACCCGTGGTCGGCATTGTTTGTTCAGTAGCCGGAGAAGCTTGCTCATTAGCCGGAGTCTTAGGAGCATTAGTTTGCTCTTGCTTAACACTGTTTGTATCTTGAGTTGGCGCGCTAGTTTTGCTTTGCCAAATAAAGAACAGTATAACGGCAACGATCACGATGCCTATAATTAAACCTATGTTTTTTTTCATACCCAATATAAATTAATAATAAAATAGGGTAATTTAGAGTATAACATATTTTTACAATACGATCTATGGTAAAAGATGCTATAATAAAAGCATGAAAAAACTGTTAGTTTTGCAAAGTTCATCTATAATTATCGGCACTGTTATAGGCGCCGGTATTTTAGGATTGCCCTTTGCTTTTGTAAAATCTGGTTTTCTAACCGGACTCTTGGTTCTAGCTATAATTAGCTTATGCATGATAATGCTAAGTCTTTTTATAGGAGAAACAACTTTAAGAACAAAGGGCTCTCATCAATTAACCGGCTATACAGCCTTATATGTTGGTCCGATTTCTAAAAATATACAAGCAATATTATTATTGTTTGGAATGTTTAGCGCTCTCCTAGCCTATATAATTGGACAAGGTGAAATTCTTGCTAATCTTTTAGGCGGTCAGCCGATTCTTTGGTCTATTATTATTTATGCTGTTTTATCTTTTTTTGTTGTCAGAGGTTTAGCCCTTATTAAAAGAATTGAATTTATCGTTGGTTTATTAATACTCGGACTATTGTTTAGCATCGGAATTTTGGCGGCGCCGCACATGAACTCAATAAATCTTTCCGTGTTTGATATAAAGTCATTCTTTATACCTTATGGAGCTATTTTATTTGCTTGCTCAGGACTTGTCTCAATTCCAGAATCTAAAGAGATTCTTGCTTCTGAAAAAAGTGAAAAGTTTTTAAAAATATCAATAATTATCGGCAATTTAATTCCGGTAATAGTTTATGCTATTTTTGCTGCAATAGTGGTCGCGGTTACTGGAGAAAACACAACCGAAATTGCAACAATAGGCTTAAGTCATTCTATAGGCTCTACTGCTTTAATTATTGGTAGTTTATTTTCTATAATAGCTATGTCATCAAGCTTTATGACCCTGGGAACAGCTATTAAACAAACTTTTGAGTATGATTATAAAGCGCACCCTCGAACAGCTGTTTTATTAACGCTCGGAGTGCCGGCCTTGCTCTTTGCTCTTGGCTTCAGGGATTTCTTTGGCATAGTAAGCGCTGCTGGCGCCTTAAGCGTTGGTTTAACTGGATTAATTAGTTTGGTTACTTTTTGGCGAGCTAGAAAATTAGGTAATAGAAAACCTGAATATTCTATACCAAAATGGTTAGCCGCTCCTTTAAGTATTATTATTGCTTTGGTTTTTATTTTTGGAATTATTTATACTTTATAATATGCCTAGAATGTCAAAAGAAACTTTTATAACATATATGCGCAATTTTATATTTGGCGCAGAAGATAGTCTAGTCTCAACAGTTGGATTATTATCAGGCATAGCAACAGCAGGCGTTACTAGGGCAAGCATTATCATTACTGGAATAATCTTAATTTTTGTTGAAGCTTTTTCAATGGCGGTTGGAACTTTTTTAGCAGAACAAACGACAGAAGAATCTTTATCTAAAAATAAAGTACCAGTAAAAACTAATGTCATTTCCGGAATTATAATGTTAGCATCATATTTTGTGGCTGGTGTTATTCCTCTATCTCCCTACTTAATAGAAAGCATTAAAAATCCTTTTTGGTCTTCAATTGTTCTAGCTTTAATTTCCCTATTTATACTAGGCGCAATTTCGGCTGAAGCCTTAAAAACAAAAATATGGCATAATGCCATAAGAATGTTTTTAATAGGAGGTTCTGCCGTAGCTATTGGAGCTTTGATTGGACAATTACTAAACTAAAGTCCGGAAATATTTAAACTATACTTATCGCGCAAATAGCGCTCTACTTTTTGGCGATTAGAAGTGCTTAAAACAGAATCATAAACAATAATTTCAGCAATATCGCCGTGAAAATATCTTCCGGCTATACTTCTATCATTGCTAATATTATTAAAACGTACATTGCCCGTTGTTTGAACTTCTATTAATGAGAAGCTAGCTCTATTTTTTGTTAAGTCAGCAGCAGTTGTTGATGTTCCGTTTTCCCAAACACTAGCGTTAGCAATATAAGTAGAAGCCCAGGCTGTTCCAAAAACCTTATCAGTCGGACTACCCGCTTCTGTCATTCCGTGCAGATCATAATATGTGGCAGTACTACCGAGTATTGGGGCATAAGAAGCCGCTATAACCTGGCTATCCCATTTATAAACCATCATTATTGTTCTCGCAGTTGTAACATTACTAGTTAAGTTTAATAAAGATGATGATCCGTTAAATCTAAGGACTGGTTTACCATTTAATACCCCAGCTTTGAATATAGGTCTATTACCAGCAGACGGAGCGCTTGCGTCATTACTATAAGAGCTTAGGTCATACCATTTAGCAACAGTGTCGCCATCATTTAAATTTAGCCAATCAGCCCTTAGCCACAATATTAATCCAGATACAGTATCGGGCTGAATCGAATTACATGACGAACCCTGAGAACACACATTAATTCCACCACTAAAAGCTCCACTGGCTCCGCCTAAACAAAATCTAAGATTATAAGCACTATTACTAGAGTTAGTTTTATAAGAAAAATCAGAGTTGGGACAAGCAACATCGTTGCGCGGCGCCGGATTACTTGGTACAGGATTCAAATATAGTGTGCTGCCAGCGCTTAATTTTTGTCCTGCTGTAATAGCTGTTGGGTAAATACCATTATGAAGATAATAAAGCTCTAAAGCGTCAGTGATCTGTTTAACATAAGCAACGCGACGAGAATCTCGCGATTTTATTCGTGCTCCATTTAGCAATACTACAACAATCGAAGATAATAGTCCGATCGCCGCTATTACTATTAAAAGCTCTATTAAAGTAAAGCCCCTTAAATTTCTAGACATTGTAAAAAATTAGTCCTTTAAACATCTAAGTGAAATACCTAGAGTTTTACTCATAATAAACCTATCTATAGTCGTATTATTATAATAAGACCAACGAAACGCAGCATCAGTTGAAGACTGAGTAGAAGACCACATTCCCCAATGAGTCGTCCGATAATTAAAACTAGATCCATCAGCGCCTCTTTGTCCGGCTGTTTCTATATTAAAGCCAGTAGAACCACCAATTTTTATTTTAGAACCAGCTGTTGCACAATCTCCAGCTCCATTTCTCGAAGATAAGCAACTCTGTCCTGAGTCTTTCAAGTAGTTCTCTAAAATAAATTGTTCTCCATCACTAGGAACGTGCCAACCAGTCGGACAAATGCCCTGCGCTCCTTCTGTCGTAGAACCGTCCATGGCAGCAGACCAAGCATACAAAGATCCGTCGGTTGTACAATTTGCTTCACTATTATTATAGCAAGACCTACCTAAACCATTATCAGCCGAAGAGGCGTCCGGACAGCCAGGATTAATACAAGTTCCATCAGACTTATGCTTAGTATTTAAATTTTTTCCTAGCCAACACTGCCCACCTATAGAAACCGTATTGTAAGTTACTCCATCATAGCTTAAAGAATATTGTCCGCATGATTTACAGTTTCCTCCATCACATATAATTTTACCTGCATTTAAATTTCCAGCTGGCTTTCCTAAACAAAAACTTATTGTATAACTAGTGTTGCCCGGATAAACTTTATAAACAAAATCTTGATCAGCACAATCTCCGTCATTTCTTGGAGAGGGATTTGATGGCACTGGGTCAAGATATTTAATTCCATTAAAAGTTAAACTTTGCCCAGCAGTAATTGCTGTCGGATAATATCCATATTTTGAAAAATATAACTCTAAAGCAGAATTCATTTGATTTATATAAGCTACTCGTTGCGCATCACGAGAATGAATGCGCGAACTAGACATTGAAACAATCGTGAAGGCCGCTAGGACAGCAATGACTCCAGTAACAACGAGCATCTCAATAAGAGTAAATCCTTTTCTCTTAATATGCCGTCTATTAATGAATAGATAGTTTGTCCATCTAAAAGCTATATTAAAACGATTACTCCATCCGGGCGTTTTAAATAAATAGACTGTTCGCCAGATATACCAAGCAAATCTACCAAAAATCGAGATACCAAAAATTCTTCCAGCAGCATCCCAATTACCTAAAGAAATCAACATTCCCTGTATTTTAATAATATAATCAGATAAAGTTTCCCCATTAATCTGATGAATAATGTTTTTAGCAACAACCAAGGCTTGCCTAACAGCAGTCTGCGCAAGCATTGGCGGCTTGCCGTAACCTTTGATTGTTATAATGTCGCCTAAAGCAAAAACGTCTTTATCACCGCAAACTAAAAGACTTTTTTCAACTTCTATATTGCCTCTTAAATCAAGCCACTGTTTAGGCGCATATTCATTATTAAGACTGACTCCAGTCGTTATAATATTCAAATCAGCATAAAAAGTTTTTTCCTTAATCTTTATATGATCAGGCAAAATAGCCTCAACCTTACTATTAAGATAATATTCTATATCAGCTCTTCTTAAGCGTTTTTCAATATAAGAAGCTAATTTAGGATCAGATTCTGATAATAGTATAGAACTTCTATTAAAAAGACGAATTATTAATTTTGAATTCTTACAATATTTATTTAAAACCTGCTCAATTTCACAAAGCAATTCGACTCCAGTAAAACCTCCGCCAATAATATTAACTGCAATCTCATTTGGACGACTACTGATTAATTCTAACAAACGATTACGAATCATTGCGGCGTCGGTCACGGTTTTTAAAGTCATAGCATACTCGGCTCCCGGAACTGATGACATATCAGAGCGCGCCCCGGTTGCTAAAACCAATTTTTCATATTCAAGAATTCTGCCAGAAGATAATTCTAATGTTTTTTCACTAACATTTATTTTTGCTAACTCACCGGCAATAAATTCAAAACCGTATTGAGGAATAAAAGTCCCAAAAGAAAAACAAACATCATCTTCGCATAAAGTGCCAGTTGCAACTTCATGCAATAAGGGCGTAAAAGTAAAACGATTTTCTTGAGCAATTATCCGTACTTTAAAACCGCGCTTCAATAATAAGCGCGCAGTATAAACAGCACCAAAACCGTTACCAACAATAGTAATTATCGGGTAAGACATAATATATATTATACGCTAAATTCTCGTCTTATAAAAACAACCTGCCCCGGTGAGACGGCAGGTTGTTTTATTTAGTTAACTAGAAAGCTCTTAGAGCACCGCGTCTTTAGCCGCTTTTGACAAGCGGAACTTAACAACGGTCTTAGCAGGGATTTGAATCTGCTCACCGGTGGCCGGGTTGCGGCCCATGCGAGCGGCGCGCTTTACCTTAACCATTTTACCAAAGCCCGGCAAAACAAATTCGCCGTTCTTTTTGACTTCCGAATAGGCCATACTAGCCAATTCGTTCATCACATTGGCAACGTCCTTTTTGGACATGCCCGTCTTGGAAGCTAAAGCCTCCATGAATTGGGACTTTGTCATAGTGACTCTTAATAATTACTTAAAAGGCAAGAGCCTCTTATATACTAATATTATACATCAAACATTAAAAAACTACAATAAATTCAAGGGTTTTGAGATTTTTATATAAAAAGATGCTATAATATTAGGGAAAAATGAGCTTTATGAAAAAATACTCAATAAAAACAAGGGGTTTTACGTTTATTGAAATAATGATAGTTGTTGCAATAATTGCTGCCTTAGCCAGTATAACTTCTGTTGCAATCCAATATGCTCGTGTTAGTGGTAGAGACTCTAAAAGAGTCAACGATATTAACGCAATTAGAAGCGCTTTAAATCTTTATTATTCAAAATATAGTAAATATCCAACAGCAATAACTCCGGGTCAAGTTTTTGAAGTTAATAATATTGTTTACTTAGAAAAAGTTCCTTCTAATCCGCAACCCTACGATGAAGCGGGATGCTCCGGAGGAGATGCATCTTCGGATTATATCTATACTCAAACTAGCAATGGAATATCCTATACTTTAGTATTCTGCCTTGGCTATAAACAAGACTCTATTCAAGCTGGAGTTAACAAAGCAATTCCCGAAGGAATTGTTCACGGTCAATAAATATGAAAAATAAAAATGGATTTACTTTAGTTGAGTTAATAGTTGTCATTGCTATTATTGGAATAATATCAACTCTAGTAGTTGTTAATTTTAATAGTTCAAGAATCCGCTCAAGAGATGCTCAAAGAGTTAATAATATACATGAAATGCAAACTGCTCTCGAATTATATTATAATAGATACAAAAACTATCCCACAGCAATAACAGCCGGGCAAACTTTTTCTAGCAACGGAATAATTTACATTGATCCAGTACCAACAAATCCTAGCCCAAGAAATGATGGATCTTGCCCAAACAGCGATTATACATACGCCCAAAGTAATACCTTTCAATCTTATGTTATAACTTTTTGTTTAGGGGTTGGAGCGGCCGATCTTAGTTCTGGCACTCATCGCGCTATTCCAGGATCAATAGTTAGATAAGATTATAAACTATAAAAATGCCTCGGTTTTATCCGAGGCATTTTTTATTTATTAGAAACCAATTTTTCTAAATCGTAAACCTTTCCTGCTTTATCCCATTTCTTAAGAGTCTTAATTGCGGTCGTTGATAAAGTCAATTTTACCATTCGTCCAGTTTTAGGATTCTTAACTTTTTTAGTCTGCAAATTAGGTTTGAAAGTTCTTTTGGTGCGACGATTAGAGTGGCTCTTGTTAAAACCAGTTCTGGTTTTTTTGCCGGTTATCTGACAGGAAGTTGCCATAAATATAATTTAATAAAATTAAACTACCTAATATACAGGCAGTACAAAGCTATTATGAAGCAAAAAAATAAGCCTGTCAAGGCTTATTTTGTAAGGAAATAACGCCTAATAACACGGCCGCCAGCTATGTCATAACAGAGCGGCACGCCAGTAGGAATCTCAAAATTAACAATATCTTTATCTGAAATACCATCCAAATATTTAACTAGAGCCCTTAAACTATTACCGTGAGCAACAACCAAAACCCTTTCCCCTCTTCTAATAGCCGGCCTAATAGTAGACATCCAAAAAGGCACGACTCTTTTAGTAGTATCTTTTAGAGATTCTCCACTCGGCATTAATTCTGCTTTTAATCCGCATAGACGCGGGCTAATTTCTCCTTTACGATTTTCAGCCGTAGCAGCCGGCGGTTTTTGCGCATAACCCCTACGCCAAGCCATAAATTGTTCATGACCATATTTCTTTTCAATCATTCCTTTATTTTTGCCTTGTAAAGCTCCGTAATGTCTTTCATTAAGACGCCAAGAATATTCTACAGGCAACGCCATAATATTCATTTTTTCTAAAATAATCCACATGGTTTTTATAGCTCTTTTTAAAACCGAAGAAAAAACTCTATCAAAAACAAAACCATGCTTAATCAAAAGACTAGCGGCCTTTAGTGATTCTTTCTCGCCTTTTTCTGATAAGCCAATATCTACCCAACCGGTAAATAAGCTTTTTTTGTTCCAAGTGCTTTCGCCGTGACGAATCAGCACTAAATTAGCTTGTTTCAGATTATTTCTTATAATTCTTAGTCCAAAATTCTATTGAACGCATTGCTTGATAACCATCGGCCGGATTGCCTAAGAAATAACGCTTACCGTCAGAAGGACTAACATACCAAGCTTCTTTAGATCCATCAATATTAATGACGATTCTGCCCTTTTGCTGATCAGCATATTTTTGGTCAATCGGCATCTTAGCATTAGGAGCTAGCGGATCATAACCGCCCAAAACCTCGTCTTTATCTTTAAAACTATCGCCGTCAGTATCAGCATTATCAATCTTAGTACCTAAAGCAGTTTCAAACTGGTCAGATAAACCATCTTGATCAGTATCAGGACCAGTTGAAAGATTAGCATCGGCAATTGGGATTTTTCTTAAATCACCTACGGAAATTCCTGTTCCTAATTCCAAAATCAAATTATAAATATTGGCATCAGCCGAAGTTAATTGAATTTTACACTGTTCTAAATCTTTTACAGCAGTCGCCTGCCCTTCAACATCTTTTTTATAAGAATCTGTTTTTGCGTTTAATTCTTCCTGAGCTTTTTTAAGACTTTCACTGACTTGAGCTACTTCAGCATTTTTCTTATTAAGATTATCAGTGACTTTAGCAAGTTCCTCTTTGGTGCTTGTGACAGACAACAAAAGGCTAGTATTGTCATTATAAATCTTTAAAATAAGACCAACTGCGCCTAAAAAGAGCAAAACTATAAGAACGTAAAAAACCCAGCGTTGCCAATGGCGCTTACGAACTTCAGTGGCCACAGCTTCGTGGTGTTCTACCGGCGGGATTCCGGCCGGTGCGGGCATGGGATTTGTTGCAAACATATTATTAGAAGATTGATTAGTATTTGAAGACGCGTCCGCAGTCGCCTGTCCGCAATACGGACAGCGCGGCGTATTGTTCAAAATCAATTTTTGACAATGGGGACAACGCATATAAATATATTATAACACTTTACTATGTTCTTAAAAAGCCGCTCAATACTATTAGTAATATCTATACAATACTAAGTCTTAAAACTATTAAAAACTCACTTACTTTCTTCTACCTTTTCTCTAAAGGCTCTGCCAACAATTAAACCGATCAAGCTACCAAAAATAACGCCGGCAACAAATTCAGACAACCAATGAATGCTTACGGAAACAGCTAGCCCGACATATAATGCATAAATTAGAGCAAACAAACGAATCAATTTATTTTTTGGGTACATAATTATTAAAGAAACGGCCATAGCAAAAGCTACTGTTGTATGAGATGATGGCCAGCCCCAAAAAATTCCTCCCCGCATAAATCCAAACTGCCAACCTTTACTAATATCTAAATCAATATTTCCACTAAAAACATCCGGTGGTATTCTTCCGGTTAATGATTTGTAAAAAATTGATATTATATAACCCATCAAAGCAGCCTGCCCTAAACCCCAAGCTTTTATAATGGCTATTTTATTTTTTCTAATTTTTGCTATTAAAAGAAGAACAAGCGGCAATATAATAGGCAATAATCCTCCCATAGCAGCAGCCGGTATCCAAACAGCTCTAGGAATAAAACGAGTTGCTTTAAAATAAATCCAATCAAAGTCAGAGCTAACTATGACAATTGAAAGAACAAAGGCAATCACTTGCCATAAAAGATTATAACCGCGAAAACAGTTTAGAACATTTTCTAAAAATTTATAGAAGAATGTTTTCATTTACTATTGTTCTTTATTTAATATCAAATATTCTCCTTCACTAACAATATTAATTTGACCATTATCATAAACTAAAGCCGAATCATCATCTAAAGCATAAATAACTCCTTTTATATTTTTTGCAATATCTTCTAAATATTCCTTTCTAGTATGAGGAAAATGAGGAGAATTAAAATGCGGTCTAACATAGAAGTCAACCAAACCCAACGCCTCTTCACTGGCTTCACCAAACTTCTCTTCATAATACATTTTCCTGTCTTTACTACTTAAAGCTAAATTTGGATTAGTGACCATGCTGCCTGCGCTAATGCCTGCCCAAACTCTAGTTTTTAATAGCTCAGGCAAAAGCTCTTCTAAACCTGACTTTTTTATCCAGTTCATTAAATGATAAGTTGTACCTCCGGAAAAAAATAATACATCAGCGGCTTCTAAACGCGGTAACCAAACTTCTTTAGGTAAGGCGGAAATATCAACAATATCAAGGTTCTTCAAACCTTGTTTATTAATATTATATAAATCATTAACAAACCAATCTTTATCGCTACTGCCCGGATTCATAGCCGTTGGAATAAAAGAAATAGATGTTTCTTTAGCTGGTTTTCCAACAAGTGAAAACAGAGCATCAGCAATACTTTTATTTGATAAACCATTAGAGCTTAAAAGAAACTTCATAAAATATTATTAACTCTTTTTATACTGTGATAAGCCTAATATATTTCCTTCAGAATCTTTAAACCATGCTAAAAATCCCATTGAGCCATTTTCTCCTAGCGGCGTTTTGCCGCGAACTATTTGACCACCTTGAGCAGTGATTTTTGCTAAAGTAGCATCCATATCATCAGTATCAATATAAAACATTGGATAAGGCATTTGCGGATCGCGTTTACTAGAGCCGCCATTAATAAAGCCAGTTTCAGTCGGCTGCATTTTTTCATCAACCGGCCCAGTTTGCCAGCTAGTATAGCCGAACTGTTCCCATTCAAAAGGTCTCCAACCAAAAACTTCTTGATAGAATTTTTTAGCTCTCTCCTTATCATCCCAAGGAAATTCAAAATGTGTTACTTTGTTCATATTATTAATTAATAAATTTATAAATATTTTTTAAGTATTTCTATCTTTCGAGATAACTTATCGGAATGAATTTTAGAATTATCCTTAATCATATCTATTGTTTTTAAAATATCGTCTATTTCTTTTTTAATTAAATCTTTAATATCACTTTCTGACAAATCTTTTCTTTCCACTTCTGTAGAAAATAAACCGCTAGTAGCCCCTGCTATATTTCCGGACATAGGCATTATTTCCGGATCTTTAACAAATACCGCTCCGGCATTATCAATATCGGAAATTAAAGAGCGAATTGTTTCAACTGCCGTGGTGTCTCCTTGCTTCATCGCATCTCTTAAGTCAAGAGAAAGTTTGTTCCTAATATTTTCCATAAAACTATTTTTGTCTTTTTAATAATTCCGCTTCAAAGTCTAGGTTTTCTAACTGCTTTTTTAATATATTTTTAACATCATCAACCGCACTATTATATATTTCATTACCTAAAATCTGCAAGAAAAAATCCAATATATCCTCGGCTGCAACTAAACCTATTTGCTCATCTCTTTCTTTATCAAAATAAGTTATAATCTCTTCTAGACAAAGCTTTTTTCCATCTTTTGTTAAAAGATTTAATCCGCAATTTACTTTTGGCATAAAAACTTTTAAAGATTAAATACTTTTATTAATATCGAGATCTTTCTTAATCAGCTTAACTATCTCAGGAAACTTCTTCATCTGAAAATGACCATTCTTACTTTTATATACTACAAAATGCGCCCTTGGTAATTTTCTTCTAAATTTTTCAGCATGTTTAATTGGGACAACGTCGTCGTCTTCAGAAAATAGAAGATGTAAATTTTTACAATTTTTATTAATTAAAGACAAATCTGACTTTAGCTTAAAGCCTCCGACCAAGTCCTCACCAGGCAAAGTATTATCAAAAGGAGGACAAATTAAAAAAACAGAAACGGCTTTTTTCTTTAATTTATTTTCTGATAAATACTTAGCAAGAAAAACACCGCCTAAAGACTGACCTATTAAAATAAAATTATTATCCAATAGTTTTAAATAGCGCTCAAAAAGTATTTTCCAATCCCTATATTTAGCATTATAGTGAAGCGGCATTTGAGGAATTATTATCTCATAATTTTTACCCATAGCTTTCTCAAAATAATCCCCTGTCCAATATACCTTCTTTCCCTTGCTTATAGACTTTGTTTTAAGAAACTTAATATAATCCTTGTCTTTCTTAAATGTCATCCCGCCATGTATATATAAAATTTGTGTTTTAGACATATTGGTTACTTACTAATATTAAACCAATAAAATAAGAAAATATCCAGTATTAATAAAAATTGCCTATAAAATCAAGCCTTCAAAGACTCTTCCTAATTTATCCACAGCTACCCCCTTGCGCTTATTTTTTAATATGTTATTATATGTAATATATTTTTTACGTATAAAATATATTACTAATTATTAATTTAAAAATATGATAGGAAAACCACAATGGTTCTCTAGAAGAAAATATACTGGCTGGGGCTTTACACCAAAAACCTGGCAAGGTTGGTTATATATTTTTGTTATGATTTTACCTATAGTAATCCTGACAAACTTAAAAATCTCTTCAACCGCTACTTTTATATTTACTATTATTTGGGCTTTAATATTTGTTCTTGATTTTATTCACATTGCCTTTAATCTTCCTAAAGACGAAAGAGAAAAAATGCACGAAGCTATTGCCGAGCGTAATGCTTTATGGGCGATACTAACAATCCTAGTAATCGGCGTTGCTTATCAAGCGGCTTCAGGCGTTGTTTCTACAAATAAACCAGAAATCGACCCTGTTATTTTAATTGCTTTAGTTGGCGGAGTTATTGCTAAGATGATTTCCAATCTTTATCTTGATAGAAAAGATTAATTTTATGAAAACTAGAATTGCAGAATATCGCGCGCAATGCAATTTAACGCAGGAAAAATTAGCTGAGTTAGTCGGGGTTACGCGTCAAACAATAATTTCTTTAGAACAAGGTCGCTATAATCCCTCTCTAGCACTTGCGCATAAAATTACAAAAATTCTTAAAAAAAAATATATAGAAGAAGTCTTCTATATAAAATAAATACTAGATAAATATAAAACTATTATTTTTCAAGAATTTTTTTAAGTCTATCAATAACCGCCTTTTCCCAATACTTCATCGAATACCATCTTAGCAAAGGCACGGCAACTATACTTAACCATTTTTTATGAATAGTGAGTTGATAGGTATAATCAACTAAAGTTCCTTTAATATCCTTAGAAAGTAATAATTCTTCATGCCCAGAAGCTCCGAATTTTAGACTCTCATTATCAGAAATAAAACCTTTTTCAGGAATAATTTGTGTTTTCATTTTAACCGGAAATTTTTTTCCGAACGATTTGACGCTTGCCTCAATCTCTAAATTATTTCCTTCTCGTTTATTAATCTTTATAGCTTCGGCGACTTTTGGAAAGTTAACAGGAAATTTCTCAAAATCGGTTATTATTTTAAAAACTTCCTCTAAAGGAGCTTTAATTATCCAATGATCATGAAGAGTGATTTTATTCATAAGTTAATCAACTAAGCTACTTAATTAGCTTAAAAACTGAGTGCAATAAAAAATAAAGACCGATAACTAATAAATATATAATAAGGGCCAACACCATAACTATTAATAAATTCGGCCCCTCGGGATCATCAATAAATAAAAAGACTAGCCTAGAACAAATAATAGATACTATAGCTAAAATTATTAATGGAAATTTTTTTGATTTGAAATATATATGTTGATTAAGTTAATTATTAAATCGTAAACTATTTATAGTGATTTTTGACTCTTTTAATAAATTCTTCAAGATCGTCAATATGAATTTTCATATCTGTATAGTTACCTGAGGAACCCTTATAGCGCAAACCTTCTCCAAGATTATAATCCGGGATTGTACCCTCTTCGCCATCTAATAAGCTCGCTATATTTTTTGTCTGCCTTCCGAGTTCTTTATTGGAAAAATCGGAAACAGAGATATATCCTTCCTCGTCAATTTTAGAAGAATACTTCTCTTTAATTGAAAGTTCTTTATTGTAGTCTCCTTCGAATTTCATAACTTTATTTATTGAAGTTACTTAATGATATTGAAACATTTTTAAGCTAATTTCTTTGCTTCAACTGCCAGGCTCTCTAACGGGATTCCCTGATACTGTTGTTTGCTAATTTCTTTGTTCTCCCCTAGAACTCTTACCTCAAACCCTGCCTTCTCCAAGATAGCTATATAATCATCTTTTAATAACGCTCCGGCAACACAACCTGATAATAATTTATTATCATTTCTTTGTTCTTCGGACAATTCCTGCAGCAATACGATATCTGATAAAAATATTTTTCCTCCTGGCTTTAATACCCTGAATGCCTCTTGAAAAACCTTTGCTTTATCGGGAGCTAAATTGATAACGCAATTACTAATAATAACATCTATTATATTATCCTCAACGGGCAAATCTTCAATATCCCCCAACCTAAATTCTACATTTGTAATATTACTGTTTTTCGCATTTTCTTTCGCTTTATTTATCATCTCTTCGGTCATATCAATACCAATAACCCTACCTGTTTCGCCGGTTTTATCCGATGCTAAAAAAACATCGAAACCAGCACCGCAACCAAGATCCAAAACAATGTCACCGGTTTTAATACTACTAATCGCTACCGGATTCCCGCAACCTAATCCTAAGTTAGCTTCGGGAACTTTTTTTAAATCATTTTCCGAGTATCCTATTTCTTTTGAAATTTTATTTTTGCAACCACAGCCACAACAAGCCTTGCCTTGTGCAATATCGGAATAAGTTTGTTTAACGACTGATTTAATATTATTAGAGTCCATAAATTTTGCTTGCTGAAACTACTTAATGATGTTGAAACTTACCTCCAACATGAATTTTAAATTCCTAACTCTTTTTTATACTCTTCCTGAATAGCTTGTCGCATAATTTCTTGGGCTTCTTCATTGGATAATGGCACAACATTGCCCAACTGGCTTGATTCTTCTTGAAAATTATTTATAGCACTTTTAATAAGCTCTCTATTGGTGGTTTTTTGTAAATTATCTTGAAGATATTTTATTGACTCCTGATAGTTCCGAGCGTATATACGATCCGTCATTCCTGTGGGTAGAATACCTTTTTTTTCTAAATCCTGAATCATATCTCGATTTTCAAAACCATTTAAAGCATGAATCACTGGCAATTCACCTAATTGATGTAAAAAATTTCTATCTGTTTTAAAAGGCGTAGTCTTTACTCCTGTTTGAAAACTTTCTAGTGGTGAGCCATCAGGCGCAATTGCGTTTTCATCAACTGTAATTCCTAATTCTGGTATTTCTTCAGCTACGGTTTTATAAAAAACTTCTCGCAATGAACCCTTATTTACCGCTGTATAAAAATCACTACTATCATCGAATAATTTATTTTCTACCTCGTCATTAAAAAATTCAATTTCCTCTTGATCATTATCTTCTATTGTTCCTTCTTTACTCGCTTCATTTAAAATTTCCTTAGCCTTAGAAACTAAGCTATCTGCTACAGCTATTTCTTCTTCTTTTTTTAGAACTTCTTCGGCATTCTGGGAAAGTTTTTTCATTGCCCCTGAGTCTTCGGGTTTAAGATCTAGTTTTTTTATCTCTTCGGGAGAATATTTAAACATATGATTATTTTATATATAAAACTTTGCTTGCTGCGGGACCAGGATTCGAACCTAGATAAACAGGACCAGAACCTGTTGTCCTACCGTTAGACGATCCCGCAATATAATTTCAATTTATAAATTTCAAATTTCAAAACAAATTTAACATTATAAATCTAAAATATAAGCATTAAGAAAAGTTTCTATAGCATCAATGGTTGCTTTTCTTAATTTTGGATTACTCTCAGCTACCCACCTAGCAAAATTATATAACTCCTGATTATCTACTTTAATCCATTTTTTATTTTTATACAAGAAATAGAATAAAGTGACCATAGCAATCCTTTTATTGCCATTTTGAAAAGGGTGATTCTTAATCATTAAGTAAAAAAGGATTGCTGATTTTTTAATTAATCCAGGATAAAGTTGTTTTCCTCCAAAACTTTGGTAAGGCTGTTCAATGCACCTTTCTAAAGCATTAGTATAACGCGTACTAAAATCAGGAATTGGCTCTGACCATTCCATAGTTTCCTGCGCTAGACGATGAGCTACATATTCAATATCTAAAATTTTTAATCTATAAATATGCATACTTTATTCACTCCCTAGAAGGCGTAAAGTTTCTCCATATTCTTTTACTGTTTTAGCTACGGCCTTTTTAATATCAGCCTCTTGATCTTTGGTTAAATTTTTAGAGCTATGGCTTTTTGTAATATCATTAGCATCGTCCACAGAAATAACATAAGAACGACCAACTTTTTCAGCATTAATCTGACCCTTTTTTATACGCTTAAAAACAGCAATGCGACTTATCCCTAGTTCTTTTGCTAATTCAGCCACAGAAATATATAATTTTTTATTTTTCATAGATTATTTGTTAACCTCATTACATAATAAGGTTAACATATGTTAACCTATTCGTCAATATTTGCCCACCGAAGCTTTAGCGTAAGTGAACTAGCTAGCTAACTACCTTTCCCCCAAAGGTCTTTAATAGGTTATCAATAACCGTTGAATCAATATTAGCCGCAGCAACCGCCGCATCAGCAACACTGGCTGCCGACGGGGCCGTACCAGCCTCAGATTTGCCATTTTCCATCAAAATTAGGTTTGGGTCAAGGGTTGTTGCTATAACCGCTCTCTGGCCCAATATTTCGCTTAAAATGCCCTCTACAAGCTGCCTTATAGCCGGTTCATTAAGTCTATCATGATGAAATTTATGTTTAAAAGCTAAACGAACAGTAGAGCCATCAACACCTATTAATTGGCAGGATTTTAAAACAAAAGATAAAGAATGATTATGTTGCTTAATGCGTACTAATAATTCCTGCCAAGCCTTATTAACTACCTCAGGATCTAATCCAACGCCCGTCATCTCTATTTTATTAACAGTCGGCTCTACTGCTGTTCGCGCGCGCAAAGTTGTTGGCCTAGCAGTTGGCGCTGCTGGACGCTGAACTAAAGGGGAACTTACTGATTCGGGCGTAACTAGCTTTCCAAAACAAATATCAACAATTGCTAACTCTAAAGGTAATTGCGCGATTGGCGCATCTTTAATTGCTCGACCAGCTTCAATAAAGCGCTCAATAATCGCTGATAAAACTTCAGCTTCTAATTTCGGAACCATAGGATCTAAACGAGCTTCTACGGCTTCACCTAATTCATGTCTTAAACTAGCGCCTAACTCAGGACTGACTTTAGCAAGTAATAGTCTTCTTGCAACATCAACTAATTCAGAAGCAAAAACTTTTAAATCAGCTCCATTATCTGCTAAACGATTAATAAAACTCACGCCTTGCCCAGCGTCTTTAGTTGTTAAATATTCAAGTAAGTCAGCCGCTTCATTAACATAACTTCTCGGTATAACTAATTCGGCTTCATCTAAAGTAATTTCTTTTCCCTTTGGCGTCCCCTCTTTACTCCCTAAAGCAATAACTTGGCCTAATAAACTTTCTGCGTCGCGCATATGACCGTTAGCATGTCTCGCTATCGCCTCTAAAACTCCAGGACCAACTTTAATTTTCTCTTCGCGAATAATGCGAGATAATTTTGAAATAATTTCTGAAAGACTAATTTTTTTAAAATCAAAACGCTGACATCTAGAAACAATAGTCGGAGGAACTTTGTGTACTTCGGTTGTACACAAAATAAACATAACGCGAGCCGGCGGTTCTTCCATCGTTTTAAGCAAAGCGTTCCAAGCGCTAGTAGATAGCATATGCGCTTCATCAATAATAAAAACTTTATAACGTCCGCTCGGCGCCGCCAATCTTGAGGCGGCAATAATCGCTTCTCTAACATGATCAACGCTAGTATGACTAGCAGCGTCAATTTCTGCAACATCCATTGAATGCCCTTCGGTAATTTCTAAACAAGATGAACAAGCATTACAAGGATCAGCGCTATCTTTTTTTCTATTTGGACAATTCATTGCTTTCGCTATTAAGCGAGCAATCGTTGTTTTACCAATAGCTCTTGGACCGCAAAATAAATAAGCATGAGCTACTTGCTCAGCCTTAATCTCATAAGCGAGAGTTAATTTAATGTGTTCTTGACCAGAAATTTCAGACCAAGTCTGCGGGCGGTATTTTCTATAGAGGGTAGTCATAGCTTAGATTATTTTCGGGTTTATTTTACTGTGTTTAATAACAAAAAGCAAACGACCTCACCCGGTCTATAAATAGACCACCCTCCCCATATAATATGGGGAGGGTTAGGGAGAGGTCGTTTAGCTTTTCTTAAAGATATGCTCTACTGCTGCCCAGCGAGATTGGCCTGTTTTTGGTATAAGAATTATTACTTCATCATTAGCTTCTCCTTTAAAGTAAGTGACTGAAGCGCCTAATATTCTATAACGTTTTCCGCCGGCAGTAACTGTCCATTCTCCGGTGGCTGATTGCTCTAAAATACCTGTTAAACGTAAACGATCAATCGGTTGAATCTGCTTATAAATCATTGTTCCCTGATCTGTTAGTGACAACTTCAGTAAATCACCTTCTACTAATTTTGATTTTGAAGCATAGTTTACCGGTACTGAGTATTGTTTACCGTCAGAACCAATCATTTTTTCTCCATCAAAAACTCCTTCAATAACTTTTTCAATCTGCGCCGGCGGAACAATATTAGCCGGAGTAAACGGTCCATCAAAACCGCCTAAGCCAGCACTAAAGTCAATTAGCGTATCAACTGTTTGTTTAAGATTATTTAAAAGAGAACGTAGGGCCGCTAGTTTCTGCTCTGAAATATAAACGCCATCTTGTTCTTCTTGATAATTTTGGTCTTGGTTTTCCATATCTGTTTTTATTTTAGTTTCAGTTTTTATTTTTGTTTTATTTTTTATTTTAATATTATTTTGCTTGCCCGCCAGAGTCCACCGGACGCAGGCGGGTTCTTTCCATAATATCCGCTTCAACCTTAGCTCTATCTTTACCGTATTTAGTGCGCGATAAATGTTTTAATTTACCGGGCATATCTTCTCTGTCTTCCCCGACTAAAGGCCAAGGGGTTTTCATAGAGAAAGGACGGCTTGTTGTATTGTCTATTAATAGTTTAACATATGCTGTAAATTTCTCAACATTTATCAAATCGTATTCATTAAATACTGGAGAAAATTCTTTTTTCAAAAATTCCGCATCTTCAGAACCAACCTTGAAAGAAATCATTGTACCAACGTTTCCGAAAACCGCATCTTTAATCGCTGTATCGCCTTTTTTAGTAAGCTGCCCAATATATTGGTGAGCAATAACAAGTCCTAAACCGTATTTACGAGCTTCTGATAAAATCTGACAAATAGAATCAGTTGTAAAGTTTTGAAACTCGTCAATATATAGGAAAAAGTCCGGACGTTCTCTAGAATCAGCGCGCGATAAAGCTGCCATCAAAATTTTACCAACAATAATCATTCCCAATAAATAAGCATTTAATTCTCCGACAATTCCTTTTGGCAAACTGACTAAAAGAATTTTTTTAGAATCCATTATATCTCTTAGGTTAAAAGAACTGTCTTGCTGCCCAATAATTGGACGCATCATGTCATTAGAAATAAACGAAGTTAATTTTGAAGTAATATACGGAACAACATTTGCTAAAGCGGCGTCGCCGCCAGCCTTTTCAGCTTCTTTGCGCCAAAAATCAACAACTGTCGGATCCTGACAACGCGATAATTTTAAATTACGAAAACTAGCATCAGCTAAAACTTTTGGAATTTCCATTAAAGTCGAGCCTGAGGCCGGATCACTCATTACGAGCAACATAGCATTACGCATATATTGTTCAAAAATAGGACCACCAGTAGATTTTAGATCATACAATTTATCAAAAATTCCAATCATTTCATTAATAACAAAGGTCTTTTGCTCTGGATAACGAGGATCAAATTCTAATAAATTGATTGACATTGGTCGTTCAATATCAGATGGGGAAAAGATAACAACATCCTCGGCTCGCTCTGGCGGAACATGCCTTAAAACATCATCAATTAAATCTCCGTGCGGATCAATCATACAAATTCCGTTTCCAGCAATAATGTCTTGAATCGCCATATTAGCTAAAAGCACAGATTTACCAACACCGGATTTACCAATAATATAAGTATGGCGCAAACGATCAGCTGATTTAATAAAGACTTCACGCTTAACTCCTCTATATTCGTTAGTGCCTAACATTAAGCCCTTTTCTGGTAAGTTGACCGGCGCCGCCGACTGTTTGGCGGTTAACCATAAAATATTCGGTGTTTCAGCGTCTTTCAAAGGCAAATGGAAAAGACTAGCCATTTCTTCAGTATTGGCAACAAAAGATCTTTCGTCTTTAAAACGTCTAAAAATAAAATCCCTAACCATAGTTGCGCTACGTCCCGCTGAGCTAACAGCTAAGCTATTGCCGTATTCAAAATAATTATATTGACTAAAGCTGGCTGCTGTCTGATTTAAAAGAAGCCGAGCGCGCGCTTCGTTTTGCGCGCTAGCAACAATTCTAATATTAACTTCTACGCCGGCCTTAGAACTTTTTTCTTCAATGCCTTTAACAATCTCTTCTTCTTTGGCTGTTAAACGCCTTTGTTGTTTATTAGGATCTTCGGGCTTATTAGTTTTTAAAGCTCCGCCAAATTCATTAACAGTCTGTAAGGCGCTACCTAATTTACTTGAACCTAAGGCTTCTTTTAAAGAACCTGTCTTATTAGCTTTTTGAACAACGCTTCTAGCTTTAGAATGCCATCCGCCGCGAGCGCTTCTTGCTAAATACTGAACTGCCAAGCCTTCGTTCTCAGCTACTTTTGACATTGCATTAATTACTGAATTCAAAGGATCGGTTTCATTTTTCTGATAAGTTTTTAAAGGTAAAACATAAGATAGTTTAGTCTTTAACATAGCCGCGACAATTGAGCCTTGTGGCGTAAAAATATTATAGTCAGCCACTTCTTCAATAACTGCTTCTGGATAAATTGCGTGAAGCTGCTGCTCTAAATAAGTTTGATATTCGCGCGGCGCTACCATATAAAAAGCAATAACTTTAGCGTGCGCTATAATCTCAAAAGCAAAATGATCATTACGACCTAAAAACCATTTTTTTAAACCCTTTTGCGCTCTTAATCCGCCGATTGAAGTAAATAATCCTTCAGCTTTAGATATTTCTTCTTTAAATTGCTGAGCTGTTTGCGTTTGACCAGTATCCTCCGGTCTTTCTTTAGGCAACTTAACTAAATAAACAATATGATCAGCTAAGGCTTTATTTTTAAAAGTTTTTCTAATAAAAAATATGGCCGCGACAATAATTACGGCAAAAACCAAAATAAAAATATAACCCAAGTTAATAGTCGGGGTTTCAATTTGCGTCTCTAAAGGCACGCTAGTTTGATATTCATTTAACTGACTTTGACCGTAATCCATATTCTAAAAACGATCTTTTATTTTTATTATTTTATCAGCTTTTAATTTTGCTTCTTGTTCTAAAAAAAATTTATTAACTCCAGGAATAAGCAAAAGCCAAGATTTAATTAATTTAATTACTTTATGAGCAGTTGCTTTAGCCGAAGACATTAAGCTATTAATTTCTTGAGCGGTTTGTTCGCCGCGCACGCGAAATTCTTCACGCTTATCTTCAGGCAAATGAAAATAAACATCTGATAAATCTTGCTCTAAGATTCTTTCAATTTCTGCTCCGCGCTCAATTTCCGGCGGAACAGGCATAGACGCGGGCGTTGTTGCCGGAGTTTGATCTACTACAGTAGTCTCTTCAGATACTGGAGTCGGCTTTTCTATAATTTTTTGTACATCAAGAGATTCTTCCGAACCTGGTTCTAAGTTAGGGCTTTGTTCAATTGACGGAGTTAGGATTTTTTCTTGTTCGCTCATAGATAAATATGCCGCAACAAGCGGATTAACATTACCTATATTATAGCTAAAAAAAGAGAGATTGTCACGATTCCTTTTAACTCAACTCACCCCTAGCTCAACTCACCCCTAACCCCTCTCTACCACTTCGTGGTAGAGAGGGGAGCTTTATTTAAAGGGGTTATATAAATTTTAATTTTTTCTAAAACTTCTTCTAAATCATTATTTACTTGATCATTGGTAAATCTAATAATATTAATTTTATTAAGTTTTAAAATATTCTCTCTTTTTAAATCATATACTCTATTCTCTATTGCATTATGTATTTTACCATCCACTTCAATACCTAACTTTAATGCAGGGCAATAAAAATCTAAAATAAATCCTTTGATAACATATTGTCTATGAAATTTGAAACCTAATATTTGTCTATTTCTCAAAGTTTGCCACAATTTATTTTCAGCATCAGTCTGAGCTTTTCTTAATTCTCTTGCCTGTAAGATTTTATGAATTTTCATATATTGGTTTAATAAGCACATAAACAAAACCCCTCTTTGCCCGCCGATTAGGCGGGTAGAGAGGGGTAGGGGTGAGTTGAGCTTATTTTTTCAAAATCCTTTGCTGACCCAAAGCGTCATCTTCCACTTTATAACCCATATTCTCAATAGTTTCTCTTAAACGGTCTGATTCATCCCAATTTCTTTCTTGTCTAGCCTGTTCTCTGTCTCTAGCTAATTCTTTTACTTCTTGAGGCAATTCTTCAGGAATTAAATTAAGAGCTAAAACTTTATCAAAACTAGCGATTGTTGCTAACTTAACTCCTTCGGGTAATTCTGACTTTAGTAAATTTTGTAAGACCGCAATAGCTTTTGGCATATTTAAATCATCATCAATTGCTTCAAGAAATTGTTGATTATATTCATTATCAATTTGAGTAGCTTGAGCATGAAGCGAAGCAATAGCTCGTCTTAGGTTTTTTAAAGCTGTATCAGCCTGCACTAAAGCGTCTTTTTTATAAGCAATGACTTTTCTATAATGAGTTAAGAAATATAAATATCTTAAAGCCAAAGGTTCTGTTTTAGTTTCTTTAGCTTCGGCTTCTAAGGTTAAAATATTGCCGCTTGATTTTGCCATCTTCTCACCCTCTCCTAAATTAAGATGTTCGCAATGCAACCAATAATTAAAAAATGGCTTGCCAGTAGCGGCTTCTGATTGCGCTATCTCATTAGTATGATGAATATTAATATGATCAACGCCGCCGCAATGTATATCAAGATGATCCTTTAAAAAATTAAGGCTCATTGCCGAACATTCAATATGCCAACCCGGAAAACCAGTACCCCAGGGCGAATCCCACTCCATTTGTCTTTTAGTGTCTTTCGGAGAAAATTTCCATAAAGCAAAATCCGTTGGATTCTTTTTCTCATTGTTTTTTTCAACCCTAGCGCCCTCTTTTAATTCATCGAGCTTTAGATGGCTTAATTTGTTATAATCTTTAAATTTTGAAGTATCAAAATAAACTCCGTCAGAAGTTAGATAAGTATAACCCTTAGTTTCTAAAGTCTTTATTAAATCGATCTGTTCTTTTATAAAATCAGTGGCTTTACACCAAACTGTCGGCTCTAGAATATTTAAGGAAATTAAATCTTTTTTAAAAGCTTCGAGATAAAAATCGGCAATTTCGTGGGCACTCTTATTTTCGCGAACGGCGCCGAGCTCTAATTTATCCTCGCCCATATCTCTATCGCCAGTTAAATGTCCGACGTCGGTGACATTCATAATATGCTCAACTTTATATCCGTTATACAATAAAACGCGCTTTAGGACATCTTCAAAAACATAGGTTCTAAGATTCCCAATATGCGCGTAATTATAAACCGTTGGTCCGCAAGTATATAAGCCGACCGGACTATTAATCGGTTTAAATTCTTCTTTTTTTCTAGAAAGAGTATTATATAAACTTAACAACATACTTATATTATAAACTATCTGTCATCCTCGCGAAAGCGAGGATCCAGCTATTAAAAATTCCGGCGTTAGCCGGAATATACTATTGAGCCGCCTCAGGGGCTCGGACCCTGGACCTACGGTTTACAAAACCGTTGCTCTACCAGCTGAGCTAAGGCGGCAAAAAAGTTGCGCTCCCGCAACTTTATCTGTGCGCCGTGCAGGATTCGAACCTGCGACCATCTCCTTAAAAGGGAGCTGCTCTACCGACTGAGCTAACAGCGCCGATTGGCTTTTTATATCACAAAGTTAACAAATAATCAAGTGTCAGCCGCCGGAAGTTGCGGTAGAAATAACAAAGTTCACTAGAGCGTAGGACATAAATATAACAACCAGTCCTAAAGCTGCCCACATTAAAGTGCTCTTTCCTTTTTCAATCATTTTCTCATTACCAGCCGAAAGCATCCACATAAATCCTCCATAAACAAACATCAATAAAGCCAAAGAGCCTACAATACCTAAAACTGCCTTAATAACCCTACCAATCAAAGTAGAAGGATCAGTAACGCCCAGAGGATTAGTTAACGTTTTACTAGAAGATGAATTAGTATTTTTTTGCTCCTCGACTGAAGAACAATCAGGAGGACAGACGGCGTATGTTGTCTTTATTTGCCAAGGGAAAACACAAGCTAAAACTAATAATATGGAAAAGATTATTTTTGACATAGTGGTCATTTATAAACATATTATACTAAAATCTAATTAAAAAGAAAAGAAGGTAAGCAACTAATAGCTGCTTACCTTCGGGATATTAAATTTACGAATATTTACGGATTTTTATTATTGCACCGCTTTTCGAAAAAAAGAACAAGGGACCGGACTTAACTTTAGGGTCAATATGCACCTTATAGGTTTTGCCTAAACCTATGTCAGTCATATTGCTGACCTTGTTGCCGTAAGTTTTATAATCAGTTAAAGAAGTTTCTCCAACTAACTCTAAAACTTCAAAATATTCTCCGTCAACAAAGTCTAGCCTGGTTCCTTTAGTTCCGCCTGGTTCGATTCTGACAGTCTCAGTGTTATCGTCTGTATCGAAATCGTTTTTAGACTGTTGATTAGAAACAAGAGTCAGTTGCTGGGTTTCTTTTTTATTATAAGGCTGCACAACCCTCTCCGTTATTCTTACTGGGACAAAATATGTATTATTATCGACATTCACATAAGAACCGTCGGAGTCGGGAAATATTAATTCATATGTATCATCGCCGCCTTTATCATCCTTTATTGTCCTGTTTATCTTTGCCCTCACGTCGACTTTTGCATAACTAACTCTCTTCATTTCTTCATTATAAAGCGGAGACCCCTTCTTAACTATTACTAAGTCAGCCTCCTTGTCTGTCATATTCAAGTTATGAGAGTTACTCTTTCCCAACCTTCCGGCGAAACTAATGACTGCTCTTGATTCGTTAGTGAATAAATAACTGGCAATAACAGTGAAAACAACGGCTCCAATCATTATATACTGAAAAAGGAGGGTCTTCTTTGGGAAGAATTTAAAGAATATAGTAAAAGAGAAGAATATAGTAGTCCATATTAATAATTCTTTAAAATTGAAACTCCCAAAGCCCGCCGCAATAATAAGGTTAGATATAAACATAAAGAACAACGACACTGTAAGTAGTGGTCTGAAGAATTCTTCGACGTCTTGCTTTTTGGCTTTTATAGAAGTTAGTTTCACCTTAAAAGCGGCCAGCCCCACTAAATTGCTCACGGAAACAAAAACGCTAAAAGTTATTAGGGCTAATAATGAAGCTATTATTCCAGTAATAGTAACCATTATTTCTAACTTAAAGATAAAACCAACAACAAATGAAACCACAAGTATCATCACACTCCATCTGTAGAAATTCCAAATTAGTTTAGCCTTCTTTGGCCCGTAATACTTCACGATCGCTCTCATAAAAATGAAAGTACCGCTAACATAATTCCATACTACTTTACCTAAATTATTCAAAGGATGAATAAATATAGATAAGAAAGTAATAATTGAAGAAAGAATTGCTATTATCGTTAACATTATTTTAACCTCTTTTCTTTTTTAATTTTCTTTTTCTTATTACATTTTAACTTTCTTTCAAAACGCTTTGCGGCATTTTTGAATTTTGCTGATGATTTATACTGCGCTGAACCCTCAACAAAGATATCGTCTATCTTTTTAACCTGTTTAGCAGCAAGCCCTTTAATTTTCTTCATCGTATCAACAAACTCTTCAAACGTCATCTTTGATTCGCTTAAGCCCGCAAAGGACAGAAATGCCTTTTGGGCTTCCGGAGTTAAAGACAACAATGTTTCGAGTTGCTGAATCGACATTTGAGACAAAACCGCGGTCAACCTTTTCCTGTCTAATAGCGGGGTATCAGCAAGAAGTTTATTGAACTTATTGATGTAATCACCTTGTTTCTCTTTTTCAAGGCTTTTGAGAATGTCTAGGAGTTTAATCCTGGCATCATTCTCGTTAGCAGCGGCCGCGTGATCGTTCTTTCTCTTTTCGATCTCGCGTTTAGTTTCTTCGAAGAAGTCGGCGATAATATCGTCCGTCAATTCGGAAAAGTTTGTCAGCCCGCCTATTATTACAGGGGCGGCCGTCATCAAAACGTCCTTCATTGATTCCTTACTTTTGACCAACTTGTCGTGAAGGTCGGTAGGCAACATATCAAGCACCCGTCTCACAAAAACAGGCATCATTAACCTTGATATGGCCTCGGCAACATCAGCCGAGAATTTTTTGTTCTTTCCGTCATTGCCCTTAGCACCGCCAAAGGCTTTGAAGATAGAACCGATGAATGGAACTTTATTAGCCATTTATAGGCTCCTTTCGTTTAATTTTATTGTTTGTAATTAGCTCTAGCTCTCAAAAAAATTTAAGATTTAAAGCTAATTACAAACAAAATTGTCAAAGTTCAGAATACTATATTATATCATAATACCTATTTTCTGTCAATATATTAAAGAAAATACCAAAAAAGCCCTAAAACAGGGCTTTTATTCAAAAATATTTATAGTCCATAGCTTTAGCGCAGGACTATTCAAGATGAGCTCTTTCTTCCCAATCCCCTAGCTCTTTTTTAATCTTTGGTAAATTATCTAAATTAGGATCACTAGATAATAAATTTATAGCTACTTCACGAGATTTTTTAATTAATTCAGTGTCATAAAAATTTGCCATCTTTAATTCAGGAAAACCCTTTTGCGCTAATCCGTAAACTTCTCCCGGACCCCTAAATTGTAAGTCAGCCTGCGCTAAAGAAAAGCCATCAGAAAATTTCATCATTGCTTGAAGCCGATGATTAATCTTATCCTCTAAAGTTTGTGTCATTAATAAACAATAAGCTTTTTGATCTCTACGGCCAACACGTCCACGATATTGATGTAATTGAGCAAGACCAAAACGATCAGCGTCTTCAATCATCATAATAGTAGCGTGCGGAATATCAACTCCAATTTCAACAATTGAGGTCGCGACAACGGCGTCTAACTTTTTTTCTTGAAAATCTTTCATTACTCTTTCTTTTTCCTGAGCTTTTAACTTTCCATGCAATAAACCAATCTTTCTATGTTTAAAAATATCTTTATCTAATTTCTCAAATTCAGTTTTAACCGATTTAAACCCTAAAATATCAGACTCGTCGATTAAAGGACAAATTACAAAAGCTTGATTGCCTTTAGTAAACTCTTTCTCTAATAGTTCATAAGCTTCCGATCGATCTTTTTCAGTTAATATTTTAGTATCAACCTTCTGTCTGCCGACTGGCAGCTGTTTAATAATAGAAATATCTAAATCGCCATAAATAGCTAAAGCTAAACTTCTAGGAATCGGCGTTGCGGTCATAGACAAAACGTGCGGCGCCGTTCCCCTTTTTACTTTTTGCGTAATGAGTTTTCGTTGTTCAACGCCAAAGCGATGCTGTTCATCAACAATTGCTAAAGCTAAATCTTTAAAATCAACATTCTTCTGTATTAGGGCGTGAGTGCCTATAATAATATCAACGCTGCCATTTTTTATTTCCCCTAATAATTGTTTTTTACTAAGCTCCTCTACCTTAGCTTTTCTAAAAACCATCTGGTAACTATTAGTTAATAAAGCTATATTAAAATCTTCTTTTATAAAAAATTTATTTAAAGTTTCAAAATGCTGTAAGGCTAAAATCTCGGTCGGCGCCATTAGAGCGGACTGTTTCTTTGCTAGAGCAGTATTCAAAATAGCTAAACAAGCAACAATTGTTTTACCTGATCCAACATCACCTTGCAATAACCTTAACATTGGCTTAGAAGCTCCTAAATCTCTAATAATTTCCCAGGCGGCCTTTTTTTGATCATCAGTCAAATCAAACGGCAAATTCTTTACAAAATTTTTAGTCGCCGTTTCATTAAATGAGATTTCGGTATTTTTAAGAATCGAAAAATTTTGGCGCTGCTTTTGCGCACGCAACTGCATCAATAACAATTCATCAAACCCCAGTCTTTCTTTAGCCTTATTTAGCAATTCTTGATTTTCAGGAAAATGAATTTGTTTAACTGCCTGAGCTAAGCTAATTAAAGAAAAATCTTTAACTATTTTTTCCGGTAACCAATCTTCTAATTTAGAAACAAAAATAATTATTTTAGCAATAGCCGAACGCAAACCCTTTTGAGTTAATAATCCTGTTAAATGATAAATTGGCACTAAGCCCTGAGTATGTATCCCTAATCCTACAGAGCTCGAAGAGCGACGGAGGATTTCGTATTGCGGCGAAGTCATAATCAATCCTCCAAAATCCTCAGTAACGCGACCAGACAAAGATATTTCGTCGCCAGGTTTTAGATTTCTAGTTAAAAACGGCTGATTAAACCATAAAACCCTTAAAATTTCTGAGCCGTCGCTAACTAAACTTTCAGTTAAGTACATTCTTCGACGCGGACTTTTTTTATTTTGAATAAGCTCAATCGTCGCCGTTATATTAGCTACTTCTCCGGGCTGTAAATCTACAATTTTTTTAGAAACAGTAAAATCATCGTAGCGAAATGGAAAATACAACAACAAATCCTCAACGTTTTTAATGTCGAGTTTTTTTAGTTGACGGCTAATTCTTGGGCCAATCCCCGAAATTTCCGTAACCGGAGTAGAAAGAAACATAATGCTTGCAAGCTGTAGCTTTAGCGAAAGTTTGTGCTCTCGTGAGGAATCGAACCTCAATTACAAGATCCGCAATCTTGCGTCCTATCCGTTAAACGACGAGAGCGTAAGCGAAGTATATCCTGATAATCCTAAAAAATCAAGCGTCTTAAATGAGAAGGTATGTGAACTAATATTTCATAAGGTATTGTCTCGCACAATTTAGCAATATTATTAACCGAATTAATAAGTCTTGTTTCTTTACTTATAACAATAACTTCGTCTTCTAGATTAACATCTTCAACGCTACTTATATCTATTGAAGTAATATTCATACTAATTCTTCCTACTAATGGGCAAAGTTTACCTTTAACTAAAACCTGACCAATATTTGATAATCTTCTGTCCAAGCCTTCATTATAACCAACTGGTATTGTTGCTAGAAAAATATCTTTATCTGCCTTAAAGGAAGCATTGTAGCCGACAATTTCACCGGCTTTTATTTTTCTGATTGAAGAAATTCTAGCTCTTAAATCAAGGGCTGGGGCTATATGATGATTATTTTCAGGGTCAAAGCCGTAAAATCCAAGCCCCAAACGTATTGTATTGGCGTTAATTTTTTCTGATTGTTTTGAGCCGAAAGTCGCCGCACAATGTAAATATTTAATATCTTTTAACTCATCTTTAAGAAGACTAGAAGCTTTATTCCAAACAATAATCTGCGACTCTGTATAAAGCGACTCATTATTGTCAGCGTCAGCTAAATGAGAATAAGCTCCTTCAATATTAATAAACTTGTTATTTTTTATAATAGCTAAAACTCTACCAAGATGATCCGGATCAATACCGTGACGATGCATGCCGGTATCTATTTTTAAATGAAAATTTGCAACTTTCTTTAAATTATTATTAAGTATTTCTAGTTCGTCCAAGCTCAAAATTGAAAAGGCAACGTCTTTTAAGGTATTACTCAATATATTATTAATAGGCGTATAGCCTAAAATCAATATTGGCTTAGTAATACCTTCGTTTCTCAAAACTAAAGCTTCGAAAAAAGAATCGACACAAAAAAAGGCAGCTGAACTATCGTTTAATATATGAGCAACCTGAACTAAACCATGCCCATAAGCATTGCTCTTTAAGACTGGAGCTAAAAAATGATTAGAAAAACGCTCTGAAAAAATTTCAAAATTTTTCAAAAGTTGCTGGCGATAAATTCTTACTTCAATCAAAGGTTCATAATTAAACCTTTTTTTCCTCCATACCCTAAATAAAGTTCTTAAACTTAGCATTTAAATTAATTTATTGAAGCTACATTTTCGTTAACAATCCACAAAGAATAATATCGGCTATAATGTTTATGAACAACAATAGCATTTGTCGCGATATTTGATTTAAAAAGATAAGCTGATCCCATTTGTTCTGTAAAATCATAACCCTTTTCTTTCATAAAAGATTTGATTGTCTCAAAATTATCACTTTTGGTAATGTATTTATTTTCTTGGCTATCTAATTTTACAATATCTTTATTACTAAAACTTAACTCGGTAATACCTTTGATTTGTGGCCAAGGATTACCTTCTTGAAAAATAACGTTGGAGTAAAAAACCATAAAAACACCTAACACTAAAATAGCGAGTGAGGCAATAAGTAAAACTTTTTTATTTTTTGATTGATGTTCAAAAATCATAGTGGTTATTTTTTCTTCTTACTTTTGATCACAATAACAACAATGACAATGATTAAAATAAGGCCGATTCCTTGCAGCCCAGGACTGTCATCATATCCGCCAAAAACAATAAAAAATAACCCAAACAATACCGCCAGGATAGAAAGCGTTATTTTAATATATTTATTCATATTTTTTATAACCATCTATCAGATACAGTATTCCTGGAATTATAGGGGTTGCCAAGTTGATACTTAAGTTTGCCTCAGTTAAAAGCCCAACAATAAAACCAATCGCAATTGCAATTACAATAATCCAGCCCGCAACCTTTGGGTATTTCCAACCCAATGCTAGACCAATAAAAACCAATGGCATCATTGTCAGGGCGACATTTTCCCATAGCGAATATTTCGGATTAGCAAACGGCAATGGGTTGCCGTAACCAAAATAAAATGGCAAAGCAAACGCCAGGATGCATAACGCGATAATTCGCGCGGACCATTTGATTATTTTCATATAAATGTAATTATTGGCGGAACACTAGGGTTAGGTACCCCAGTTATACAACCATCATAAGGGTTTTATGCGTCTTAGTCTAGGGGCAAAATTGAGGCAAGTGGGTCGGGTCTAAATTATAGAATGTTACAAATGTTACACTTTTTTGGAGTTTTAGATTATAACATTATTAACGAGAATGAGACAAATGAGACACTATAAAGGGGTTTTGGCGAGTGTCTCATTTGTCTAGGCTAAATTTAATTTTTGTCTAATCTAACTCAATCTTTTAACAACCCATGATCCCTTGGTGAATAAAGTCGTATCTCACCAGTTTGGAGATCATAAACCAAATTTTCAGACCTTCTTTTTTCTGTTATTGGTGAATAATCATCAAGCGAAAAAGTCTCTAAAAACTGTAAACCTCGTCCGGCATATTCAAAGGTTCGGTACAAATAAATAAGAAACGAACCAGAGTATCGATAACGACGGATACAGCGTTCAATATTTTCTTCAATCAGATCATTATAACCACGCCAATGTTTAAGACTTTGATTATCTATCCATTGATCAATAAGTTGTTTCATAAAAACTAAAGCCTTCTCTTTGGCTAACAAATTACCTTTTTGAGCAGTCCTGACTAAACGAATACTTATCAGGTCACACATATGTTTATCTTCTTTATTTGTTTGAGTTAAAAATGTATATAATTTTTTCTTATACTTGTTCAAGATAGCATCAACTTCTAACTTATTTTTATATTGATTAATTTTCTTTTTAGATTTTAATCCTTTGAGCCATAATTTCTGATAGTCATAATCTAGGCGACAAGTAACGCTATCCCAATCGGTTTCGCCTAACTCGGTCTTAATATTTTCTACAATAAATCTATAAGATTTATTAACACGATTTTTAATCCAGTAAAGGTTAAATGTTGTTGGTTTCTTCTTAAGTAAGGACCGGTTAAGATTTTTAATAGCTTGATCAAAATTCATATTACTTATTTATTTTATCTTTTACATAAAAAACAATTTAAACTATTTTCTTAACCTTACTTTTTTATAATTATCAATTCCCCACCGACTAAAAAATCTCCAAAAAATTGGTGTTAATTTAACGTCTAGCAATTTACGTCTTAAATTAAAACTATTATGCTTAGAGGTTAAACCAAGGTACGAATTAAGACTAGCTAAAATTGAACTTAATTTTTCTTTATTAAAATTTTTATTAACTAGATATAGATTAGCTTTAATAATTGTCTTATAAAAATTATTTTTAGTCCGACTACTAATATAGTTACGATAAGGTTTAATTAAAGCCCCTAAAAAACTAACTCCATTAGCATAGGGTTGTAAATAGATTTTCTTAGGATGAAGTTTTAAACCTAAATTAACTAACAAGTAATTATTAATTTGGCTAACAGTTCTTTTTAAAAGATATTTATCAGTGTTAACAATAATCATATCATCAACATAACGACCATAATATTTAAATTTTAAGACTCTTTTAATATAATGATCAAAATCATTAAGATAAATATTAGAAAATAATTGAGAAGTTAAATTACCGATCGGTAAACCAAATCCAGCTGGAACAAAAAATAAACTTTTATTTTTAGGTAGACCGTCCCAATCATTAGGACTACATTTAATAATACAATTTTTAGTATAATTATGAAAAATAATTTTATTTAATAAGTCTAAAACTAAACTTAAATTAAAATTTAACTTATTACTATGTTTCACTAAATATTTTTTTATCTTTTCATGAAGAATTTTTTGGTTAATGCTCATAAAATATCCAGACAGGTCTAGTTTTAAGATGAAGCAATCTCTGTGATAATTACGAGAGCAAGCACGAATAAAATAAGTCACTCTTTTAATACCGTAAGCTGTCCCGCGACCCAAGCGACAACTATAACTATCATTAATAAACAGCGGTTCAAAAATAGGGTTAATATAATTAAAGATTAAATGGTGAATAACTCGATCACGAAAAGGCGAAGCAATAATTTCCCGTTGCACTGGATCAAAAATAACAAAGGCTTTACTACGACCAATTTGGTAAGTACCAGCCTTTAAATCTTGATATAATTGTAATAAGTTTTGTTCATAATTAATTTCAAATTCTAAAGCATTTAGAGTATTTCGTTTATGCCGACGAGCATCATAATAGGCAATAAATAAATCTTTTAATAATTTATCAGGCATAAAACTAATTTGATTATTAAATATAAAAAGACTGAAATTATTAATTCAGTCTTTTTACTAATCAGTCCTTAATACAACGAACTGAGAAACCGTTAGTCCGATTATTGTTGTTACCGTTAGCCGTCGGATCACCCGTGTTGAAATTAACGTTCCAGGCGTTCAATGGATTACCTGAGTTAGGAACGGATGACCAAAGGTTGGCATTATCGCCACGATTGTTGAACGAACCATCGTTGTTGCGGTTACCCGAAGGAATTAAATAATCACTAAACTTTTTTAATTAACTGAGAATAAAAAGACAAAGTTAATTAAAATAGCTATTTTATAAATAGCTCATTCCTGAAAAAATATTTTCCAGAGGATTATTGGACTAATCTGGCACACTCATTTTAATCTTAACTAAAATGATTCTGGCCCTAATTAAAAGACTTTTGCCAAAAACTCAATTGTTTAGAAACTGATTCAACTAACTCATTAATATTAACGAATTTAGATAATGGTATTTGTTTTAAATCTTTAATTAATCGTAAATATAATCTAACTACTTCAATATTTTCTCTAGCCGTCTGAATTAAATCTTTTTTACTCAAACTACAATTAGCCCGATAGATATTAGTGATTAACTCAGTGGTTTCTTTTTTTAAATTTTCGCCAATCGTATATTTATATTCTCTATCCATGTTCTTGCTAAAATTGAATATGTCTAAAAGTAAATCATAGCTAGTTTTATAAACTGACAAATTATCATAAGTAGCCATAGTTAACTTAAAAATTTAATTAGCTTTTAGTCCGCTAGAGCGGACTAAAAGAAATAGTCAAAATAGTCAGCCCAGACTTCGTCTGGTCTAAATAGTCGGATTAGTCCTTAATACAACGAACTGAGAAACCGCTAGCCCGATAATTGCTGAGACCGCCAGCCGTCGGATCACCCGTGGTGAAATAAACGTACCAGGCGCTCAATGGACCACCTGAGTAAGGAACGGATGACCAAAGGAGGGCATAATCGCCACGATTGCCGAACGAACCATCGGTGCCGCGGTAACCCGAAGGCAGGGCAGAATAATTATAGATGTCAGATCCGTCCCAGGCTATGGGAGTATGAGAAACAGTAGCTTTTAATTTATCTCCAGCCGTAGAACATGAACAAGCACCATTATCACAATCTAGTTCACAACTAGGATCAGAAACTTGAGCTAGGGTTTGGTATTCATTAAAAGATGGAACATGCCAACCAGTCGGACAAATACCTTGTTGAGTAGCTGAAATTGTTTTGGTGCCACTGGTAGGGCAAGTTAAAGTATAAGTACCGTCTTCATTAGCAACACTGGTGGAGTTATTACAATCATATGGTAGCTGAAGAGCTTCTGCCCACTCATATAATCCACCGTCAGTAGTACAGTTAGCAGAATCATCACCATAACAATATTTTTCTATAGCACTATTATTTACTTGACAAGACCAGATACCAGAATCATCGCCAGAAATATCATGACAAGCTGTTTCAGAGCTACCACTATTTACTTTAGTACCAATATTTAAATTTTCAGCAAACCAACATTGAGAACCAATAGAAACGGTGGAATAAGTTTGTCCATCGTAAGAAACCGTACTAGTACCGCAAACAAATGAAACAGCGAAAGTAGCAGAGATAGTGTGGTTAGCTGTGACGTTGGTGAAAGTGTAAGTTGAGTCAGTACCAACCGAGACACTATCTACTAAAACGTCAGATATTAAATAGCCTTCGTTAGGAGTAATGGTAAAAGTTTTATTAGAGCCATAATTTACTGTGTCAGTAGCGGTTATTGTTCCATTGGCTCCAGCCGATGAAGTAAGTGTGTAGGTATTAATTTCAAAACTAGCAGTCACGGAAATATTGTTTATTATATTGTTATCAGTTCTAGAAGCAGTAAGTACTCCATCACTCCAAGTAGTGAAATGATAGCCAGTATTTGGGGTAGCTGTAACGGTGGAAGCATTATTATTTAAAGTAATAGTTTGTGAAGTAGAGCCAGAGATAGAACCGTTAGCTCCCGCCGCATAACTTAAAGTATAAACAGGACTGCTACTATTTGAGATGTGAGTAAAAGGATTAAATAATAAATTAATACCACAAGCGATTTTAATATTAGTTATATTAAAGTTAGTTACCACTCCAACATTATCTTTAATATAGCAAGCTTGACCTAGATAGTTTTGTTTAATAGTAACCGTGTAGTTAGTATTAGTATTTAATTTAGTTGGAAATGTAAATTCACTACTTGCTCCTGGGTTAATAGTTATAACGTCTTGATTATTATTATTTTGTATAGTTACTGGGCCACCTAGACCAGTGATAGATCCACCGATGGTGTAGCCAGTGGAATTATTGTTGCTATTATTGTTTGTATTATTAGATTGATTATTATTGTTAACTGGCATTTGGTTATTAACTATTTTATTCTTCTTATTAATGAAATCTCTAGTTAATGGACCAAAATAACCAACACTAGGTTTAATTTTGTTAGCTTGTTGAAACTTTATTAAGGCTTTCTTAGTAACAGGACCAAAATAGGTGGTTTCTTTACCTTTAGACCCTGCTCCAGTAGAGGCTAATATAAATCCATTATTATTTAGATATTTCTGTAATTCTTTAACATCATTATTGACATTACCTAAGGTTAGATTTTTGTTAAATACAAATGCATTATTAGCTGAATAAACGGTGTTAATAGCTACTAAGGCTATGACTAAAATTAGGAGAATAAATCCTAGAGAAACTTTCTTATTTAAAAACATAGAATTTATATTAATATATGAATTACTCTATTAGTATAACACTTTACCCCCCCCCCCCCCCCCCCCCACAACCAAAAAAAAAAATATTTTTTAAAAATTAATTTAAAAAAAAAAAAAAAAAATAAAAAAATATAACATTTTTTTTTTTTTTTTTTTTTT